>Ga0126369_10002516_pt1 | contig 13043 bp, 12 predicted proteins | sample PanSoiMetaPlot_1_FD_109646 | JGI IMG/M metagenome (GOLD analysis project Ga0126369, IMG submission 109646) | Tropical forest soil microbial communities from Panama - MetaG Plot_1 | ecosystem: Environmental > Terrestrial > Soil > Tropical forest > Bulk soil | place: Panama | collected 2016-02-17 | reverse complement strand
GAAGGTTACGGCGTACCACGAAGGCGGACACGCGCTGGTCGCTGCCAAGCTGCCACACTCCGACCCGGTGCACAAGGTCACGATCATTCCTCGCGGCATGGCGCTCGGTGTCACAATGCAACTTCCAATTGATGACAAGCATAACTACACCAAGGAGTATCTCGAGACGCAGATCGCCATCATGATGGGTGGCCGTATTGCGGAAGAGATGTTCCTCAGCCAAATGAGTACGGGTGCCGGCAACGACATCGAACGCGCCACCGAACTGGCGCGCAAGATGGTTTGCGAATTCGGCATGAGCGACCTCGGCCCACTGACCTTCGGTAAGAAAGAAGAACAGATCTTTCTGGGCCGCGAAATCAACCAGCATCGCGACTACAGCGAAGCCACGGCTATCAAGATTGACGAGGAAGTCCGTCGCATGATCGGCCAGGGCTACAACACCGCGAAGAACATTCTTGCGGCGCATCCGGACACCTTGGTCCGGATTGCGAATGCTCTGCTGGAGCGCGAAGTGCTAGATGCAAACGAAATCAAGATGCTTATGGAAGGCCAGGATCTACCGAAGATTATTCCTCCACCTCGCGGCGATGATCCAGGCGTGCAGCAAGTCTTGAAGCCCGAGCCGGGGCGGCCCGGAATCGCTAAAAGCGGGGAAAGTCCAGCCCGGGCATAGTAGCAGTCGGCAGTTTTCAGTCGTCGGCTATTACCAAAAACTAAAAGGCGGCCAGCAGGCCGCCTTTCTTCTTTCTTCGCGGGGTTCTAGCGTGGTTGGATTGGCGCGCTCATTCCGGGCAACGGCGCAGGCTGCGAAATCTGGCCCACCGCGGACATCCCGCGATAGATGCAGAACAACGCGTATGCATGGAAGGCGACGCTGAAAATGTCCTTCACGAGAAGAAGCAAGAGGGCATCGAGAACATAGAGTCCCATACCGACCACGAATGCCCACTTCTGTGCCTTCTGAGCGAAAACTCCAAACAAAACAAATATCCCAGCGACAAAGCCGTTAATTACGATGTCGAGCACGTTTCCGGCTGCACCGGCCTGTTTGGCGAGGACATCTACCACGGTCGTGATACCGAGCCCGACTACAAAATGAAGTTCACCGCCGAATAAGGCGACCATTGAATTGACGATGGAGAGGCCCGCAATCCAATAGAACCACTTCGCCCCGCTGACCATGCGAGCATGTGCCGCCAAATTTATCGGACCAGCTATGCGGCTTGATGGCGCCGAGGCCACACCTGTACTTGCCATAATCTCTCCTTAGGGCTTTGAATTCGAGGGAGGAAGGCCGTCTTACGACGGCAATTGAGGTCGTCTGGGGAAAGGTAGGACGATCGAGCCGCTCGGGCCAGATACCCGCGGGACATGCCCCGCCGCGAGGATCCGCTATGGACCAATAGTGTCCAGCCACATTCGTTTTGGCCGAAAACTGGCTGGCTTCAGAAAATAATGAGACGTTGGGTGATTCGGTGAAATCAGATGCAATAGCCAGAACCCCAACAAGGAGTTGTTAAAGAATCCATGAGCGCAGTTCCGGTATGGTTTGAGCGCAAGTTCACTTTTGATTTTCCCGCTGATCAGTATCCAAATCTGTGCGTCCGTTTGCGCGGTACACCGGCGCGACTGGAGGAGGTTCTGCGCGATCTTAGCCGCGAAACATTAGTGCGGAAGAAGGACGGTAAGTGGTCCATTCAGGAGCATGCCGGGCATCTACTTAATCTCGAGCCGCTGTGGCTGGCTCGCGTAGAGGACTTTGTAACGGCCAAGTCCGTGCTCTCGGCGGCAGATTTGAGCAACCGCCAGACCGATGAAGCAAACTACAATGCGCAAAAGATAGAGGAAGTTCTTGCCGAATTTCGAGCTGCCAGGCATGGTTTGGTGAATCGGGCTGGAGGGTTACAACCTGAATTGTTTTCGCGGACCGTGCTACATCCGCGTTTGCAGCAGCCCATGCGACTGGTAGACCATCTGTATTTTGTAGCGGAACACGACGATCATCATCTGGCAAGGATGTGGGAACTGATCAAGGTGCGATCGTGATGTTTGTCTTTCCTGGAAAAACTTCTCCGATTTCGACAGCAGGAACTCCAGCAGCGTTCAAAGCTTGAAGCAGGGCAGCGCTCTCAGCGAAATCAACCGAGATCAGCAGCCCTCCGGCAGTCTGGGGATCGAACAGGATTGCTTTTACCTCTTCCTTGATGCCTGGCTCATACCGAACCATACATTCCGCAAAGTCGCGATTCGCCTTCAGGCCTCCGGGAATGTGGCCAGCGCGCACGCACTCAAGTGCGCCCTCTATCAGCGGAATCCGATTCGCATGAAGCTTCAAACTGACATCGGACGCAAGCGCCATTTCGCGGGCGTGGCCAATCAGCCCGAAACCAGTAATGTCCGTCATGGAATGGACGACGGGCGTAGAGCTGCGCCCCGCGCCTGTGTAGTTGGTGATAACCTCGGCGGCAGCTTTATTCAGCGTGGTCATCGATCTTACCGCTGCATCGATCCATCCTTGTTTTGCCACGCCCTTCTTGATAGCAGTTGAGATCACGCCCGTACCAAGAGCTTTCGTGAAAAGCAACCGATCGCCGGGCTGCGCGCCCTTGTTGGCAAGCACTCTTCCTGGATCGATCATGCCTGTTACCGAATAGCCAAACTTGGTTTCATCGTCGCGAATGCTATGCCCGCCGATCACAGTGCAATTCGCTTCCATCATCTTGGACAAGCCGCCGGCGAGGATGCGCTCCAGGATGCCGAGGTCAGCTTTTTCGGGGAAGCACACAAGAGCCAGAGACGTCAGGGGCCGGCCTCCCATGGCATAGACATCGCTGAGTGAATTTGTGGCGGCAATCTGGCCGAAGGTAAAAGGATCGTCCACGATAGGCGTGAAGAAATCTACTGTCTGCACCAAAGCTTGACCCGAGCCGATTTGATACACGCCGGCGTCGTCGGCGTGATCAAAGCCAACCAGAACGTTCGGATCATGTTGCCGGGCTAATTTCCCAAGCACCGCGTCCAGCGCCGCCGGACTCAGCTTGGAAGCTCAACCCGCAGCTTTGACCGATTCGGTGAGCCGAAACGGCTTTGTCTCTGACATGAATGACATTGTAACGAAGACGAACGCGACAGGCGGGATGCGTCGTCCTAAGGGAAGGCGAGATTCTCTGGAGAGCCTCAAAAGAAAATTTATTTCAGCGTGACATCAGTGATTTGCAACTCTGGAGCCTGTCGATCCCATTCCGCGGTTACGTGCTCAAAGGTGAGGCGGAACGGCTTGCTCTGACCGGGACCCAACGGAGCCGAATTCAGGTCGACCGCATCGGAATATGGACCCACCGTCTGCATCACGCGAATAGGCATGTCTTCGATTTGTGCCGTCTGCCCCATGGTGTCTTTGAAAACAATATGGGCGACCGCGTGGCTCACAGTCTTGTCACCGACGTTCGCGACCGTTCCGTCAAGGTATGTCACGCTGGCGCCGACAAAGTTCTCAGCGGCGCTCATTTTCAAGTCAGAAAACTTTATGTTGGCGGCATACGGCGGGGGGCCGTTAGGGTTTTTGGGTTGCTCCCGGCTAAGAAGAGCGATGATGCCTACCACCACAATGACAACCACGATTCCGATCAGAATCGGCCGAGTGCGGGATTCAGCTTCTTGAGGTTGCGGAGACTGGATCAGCCCGCCCATGTGGCGATTGTACTAAATTGAGAAGAATTGTCGGCTTGACGAAATTCTGCAATTTACAAATTCGACAATCTTTCAATTCTTCAGTCCGTCAATTGTCCTTACTCTCCCCCGACCGTGAGCCCGTCGATCCGAATCGTCGGACATGCTATCGCGCCTCTGAACTCAAGATCGTTTGCCACTTCAGAGACATTGAAGAAGATTTCCTTCAAGTTACCTGCAACTGTGATCTCCTCGACGGGGTAGGCCAACTCCCCGCCGGAGATCCACATTCCCGAAGCTCCGCGCGAATAATCGCCTGTCACCATGTTTACGCCTTGTCCGAGGAACTCCGTTACATACAAGCCTTCTTTGATATCGCCGATCAGCTCCCTGGGAGTTCGAGTTCCTGGCTGCAGGAAGTAGTTTCCCGGCCCAATGCCGGGTGTTCCTGCCAGTCCGCGTGAGGCGTTGCCGGTCGTCTTCAATCCAAGCTTCCGGGCGGTGTAGGTATTGAGAACATACGACGCGAGAACCCCGTTTTCGACGACCACCGTGCGCCGCGTCGGCACTCCTTCACCGTCAAACGGGCTGGTGCCAAAGCCGCCCGGCATCGTGCCATCATCGATGACCGTAATGTGCGGAGCGGCGATCTTCTGGCCGAGCTTGCCTGCCAGGAATGATGCCCCACGATAAACCGAATCACCGTTCACGCCCTCGAAGATGTGCTCGATGATCGACGTAGCTATCAACGGATCAAAGACGACCGGCACTTGGGCGGTTTTAACCCTGCGCGCGCCGAGCCGCCTCAATGTTCGTTCGGCAGCGACTTTCCCGACATGTTCGGGCGATTCCAGCCGGGCAAGATTACGAGACACCGAAAACCAATAATCGCGCTGCATTGCGCCATCGTCATTCTGTGCAATTGGAATTGCCGCCACCGAGCAGTAGGACCGCCGATACTCGCCGACGAATCCATGAGAGTTGGTGAAGACTTTGTGCCCAGTCGCCGCGTCGAATGATCCGCCTTCGGAATTCTTGATACGCGGATCGAAGTCGAGTGCGGCCTTTTCGGCTCGCCTCGCATATGCGATGCGCTCTGCTCCCGGAAGCGAATAGACATCGGCAGAATACAGGTCGAGATCGCCGCTTAGCGAGCCGAGCTCTGACGGCTCAGGTAGCCCCCCAAATGGATCTTCCGATGTGATTTTGGCGAGCTCAAGCGCAGACTTGAGCATGCGGTCCAGACCTGCGGAGGAGAAGTCGCTGGAATAAGTGCTGGCCGCGCGCTTGCCCTGGAAAACGCGCAGGCCGATGGCCTTGGATCCTGATTCTTTGAGGGTTTCAACTTGTCCGAGCCGAACCAGCGTGGAAAATTCGTCACCATCGCGAACCACGCATTCTGCAGCGGTTGCACCACCGTCCATCGCGCGCCGGACGAGGTCTTGGGCCAGGGTCTTGAGGTCAGTTTCGGGTCGCGCTTCTAGTTGAGCTTTAGACATGATTTGAAGAATAGTCGGAGACAAAATCACGAATTGATGGATTGCCCAATTGCCGGATTGAAAAGCTAAAATTCGACAATCCGCAAATCCTACAATCGGACAATTTTTTTACTGCATAAATCCGCCGGGATCTTTCCTGGCCGTTCCGCCAACAGTTAATCGGTCGACTTTGATCGTAGGAATTCCGACTCCGACCGGCACCGCTTGCCCGTCTTTGCCGCATGTACCAACGCCCTCATCGAGCTTGAGGTCGTTACCGACCATTGACACTCGCGTGAGCACATCGGGTCCATTGCCGATCAGGGTTGCGCCGCGAATCGGCGCCGTAATTCTTCCGTCTTCGATGAGATAGGCTTCAGAAGTCGAGAAGACAAATTTCCCATTGGTGATGTCTACCTGGCCGCCTCCGAAGTTCACGGCATAGATGCCATTCTTAACTGAACGAATAATGTCTTCAGGAGCATCCTCTCCGGCCAGCATGTAGGTGTTGGTCATGCGTGGCATGGGGATGTGTTCATAGCTTTCGCGGCGGCCATTGCCGGTATCCGCCATGCCCATCAGACGGGATGAGAGCTTGTCGTTGAGGTAGCCCTTCAGAATTCCATTCTCAATCAGCACCGTGCTTTGTGTCGGCTGACCTTCGTCATCAACGTTGAGCGATCCGCGTCGCCATGGCATGGTGCCGTTGTCGACGACTGTGCACTTTTCGCTGGCAACCCGCTTTCCAATGAGCCCAGCGAATGCAGATGTCTGCTTACGGTTAAAATCCGCTTCCAAGCCGTGCCCAACCGCCTCGTGCAACAAAACGCCGGGCCACCCCGGACCCAACACCACTTCCATATCGCCGGCAGGAGCTTCGCGGGCATCGAGTTGCAGGATTGCCTGCCGTGCCGCTTCTTTCGCAAAATACTCAGGCGTCTTTTCTCCGAAAAAGAAATCCAGCGCCACGCGTCCACCGCCGCCAGATCCACCCCGAGCCGAATTCCCTTCGACCTTCGCGATGCAAGACACATTCAAGCGGGCCAGAGGCTGCGAATCTTCGGCAAAGGTGCCGTCCGACCCGACAATAAGGATGTTGCGCAATTCATCTGCGTAGCTGGCGCGGACTTCCTTGATCCGCGGATCGTATGCTCTTGCGGCGGCATCCCCTCGCATTACCAATTCAACTTTGGCGGTAATCTCCGCATCCACGGAGGGCAATGTCACGGGATACAAGCTACGAGCCGGCTTCTCCTGAAAGCCAACTTCTAATGTCTTAGCTGGGCCACTGGCAATCAGCGCAGCGGTTCTTGCGGCGCGCAGAATACGTTCGGGAGAGAGATCGTCGGTATAGGCGTAACCGGTGCGCTCACCTGAGATGACGCGAATTCCGCATCCCGCCGAAATACCCTGGGATGCAGATTTCACCATCGATTCATCGACCATCAACGACGTGGAGGAAAGGTACTCGAAGTAGAGGTCCGCGTAGTCCCCGCCGGCTGACATCGCTGCAGCCAGGTACTTCTCCAATGCCGACTCGGTCAGCCCGTAATGCTCAAAAAAGAAACGATTTTTGTCCACAATAGTTAGATGTCCCGCCTATCTAAAAGGCTCACGATGGAATCATTCATTATCCCATACGCGTGTGGGTTCCAGCCTCGCAGAGCCGAAATTCATGCGTGTCCAGCTCATCCGCTCAACGTTTGTTTGTCACAGACGTAGCAACTTGGCATCTGCCACCATAAGGCGTGGCTTCAGCTGCCTTGCTCAGCACGCTCGAAGAGTTCTTAACAGCATCCCGCGACGCCGTCGTAGTCGAAGACGGGGCAGTCGTGTTCGACCTGTCGGAGGCCAAGTACTCCATCTCGGACTCGATGCAGAAATGCGTTCTGCACCTATGGTCAGCGGAGCGAAATGTCGTTCGGCGAGTGGTCGATGCCGAAGTTCGCAATGATGTTTTGCGCCTGGAGGTGCAAAAACTAGGCCAGTCGAAGAGCAGCAAGCTGGAAATCTGTCGCGAACGAGACCGACGTACACCCAGTGCCAAAAGAGCAGCTCGTGCTACCTACAAACGATGCTTGCAGCGAACTCTGGAACGTCGATTCCAGGGATGGAAGCTGGTTCGATTCAGTACCGCTGCTGACCTAGAACGCTCCTTTGGCCCAACCTATGCTCGTGGGCTACTTCGACAGGGACAGACTTCCTTCGCCGTCCTTGGAGTCAATTGCCAAGAGTTTCAGCCGGCAATTGATGCCGCTCTTACCTTTGGCATTCTCTGGCTGGACGCTTGCCGGGAAGCTGAAGCTGGGCGGTCTGTGGTCAGCGGACTTAAGCTGTTTGCTCCTGCTGGAAGGTCAGGAGTTTTGCGTGAGCGTATGGCCCATCTTAATTCGGCCGCAGCCCGATGGCTGCTCTATGAATTCGACGAGCGGGAAGATGCGCTGCGAGAACTTGACATTTTCGATCGCGGCAATCTTTCCACACGCCTGGTCCACTGCACAGACGAAATGACAGCCGGCGAGCGAATGGCGGAGGTCATCTCCTACGTTCGCTGTCTGATGCCGGAAGTTGAAGTTGCGGTCTTGTCCCCTTCGGAAATCGCGTTTCGTGCTCGTGGGCTTGAGTTCGCTCGCGGGCGGATCACGCATCAGCCAGGTTCCATTCGGGGAACACCTGAGATCGTATTCGGACTAGGCGCGGAAGCACGCGTGCTTTGTGATGAGAATGCCGAGACCTTCACTCGGCTGGTGAGAAGTATCGGAGAGGTCCGCCATGCAGAAGGTCCACGGGACAGCACGCTCTGGCGACTGCATCCTGAGCGTTGGCTCGAGTCACTGGTTATCAAAGACGTGAGCGCTGTCGATGAGCGGCTTGACCCATCATGCCTCTATTCACAGGTACCTGCATTTTCCGCCTCCGACCGCGCCATGATTGACGTGTTATCCACGACACGCGAAGGGCGAGTCGTCGTTGTCGAACTCAAGGCAGATGAAGACATCCATTTGCCGCTGCAAGGATTGGACTATTGGGCGCGAGTGAAGTGGCACCACGACCGGGGAGAGTTCCACCGATTCGGATACTTTCCCGCCAAACAGCTTTCGTCGGAGTCCCCGCTCTTGATTCTCGTTGCTCCGGCGCTGCGCATCCATCCGGCGACCGACACAATACTTCGCTACTTCTTGCCGACTATTGAATGGACGCTCGTTGGCATTGACGAGAGGTGGCGAGACGGGGTTCGGGTCGTGTTTCGCAAGCGCCCTCAGCGTGCTGATGCGTGATGCTTTCGCGCCAAAATATTTCTGCCACAACGTGGCCAGCGGGCTTTTCTTGCTATCCTTCGGGCCAAGCGCCCAATGCCCGCCTTGCGTCAACAACTTGGGCTACATGGTACGCATTGTGATCAGCAAGCAATAATGCTTCGCGAAGAATCGTCTGTTTATCACCCCACGGAATCTTAGCGAAGAGGTCGGTCTTGGGATTGTTTACGAGGTCTTCCATGGCCTTTAAGTCCCGTCGAAATTGCTCGACACTTTCATCCCATGCCTTGAGCGAGGGCGGTGCCTCAGATTTCGGCCAGTATCCCTCGGGCCACGGTGGAGACTTGTACTTTGCATTACGACTGAACTCGAGGATGTCCCACTGCGCGATGCGTAAATGCTCGAGCAACATCCACGGCGAGTGCGGAAGACCTGCGGGCTTCTTTCCTCGTACGTTGGCCGGAATATCCGGCACCGCGTCTTCAAACCTGGTGTGAGCGCTGCCTCCGTTGAGCAGCTCCAACAGATGTTGGCGGAGAGCTTTGTCATGGTTGTCGTCCATAGCTTAACTCTACCGCATCCAGATCACTGCTGTTGCACTGGGAGAATCTCAGGCTTCTCGCCGCGGAACACTCGAGAAATCCCACGTACCACGCGCCGCATCGGCAACACGCCTTTCTCATCAGCGAAAAAGATTTCACCAATTCGATCGCTGCGATAGAACCAGCGCTTGAGAATCGCTAGATGTTCCATCGTTTCCGTCGCGGATTTTTCGGGAGGAACAACAACGGCGGCAAGAGCCTCTCCAACTCGGGCCTCCATGGATTGCGACCGGGTGTGCTCGGCAGCCTGGATGGCGAACAGAAACGGGACTAAAATCCGTCCGCTTTCGATGCGGATCAGGGTGACACATCCATCGCTGGTACTTGGCTGAATCATCACTCCATTCAAGCGGTCGATGCGGTGAACGATTTCGGGCAATTGGCCAACCACCGGCTTCAGTTTCTCGAGTTTCGCGTGAAGTGACGCGGCGTTTTCAAAGTCGAGCGCGGTCGACGCTTCGTCGCGCTGAATAGAGATTTCCCGCACCAGCGATTCGCCTCCGCTGTCGAAGTAAGCCTGAACTCGCCTAACCTCGTGCGCGTACTCGTTATCGCTGCAGCCCTTGAAACATGGCGCCAAACACATCTTCATCTCGGAGTAAATGCAGCCGGGGAATTGGGGATCGGGGTGGAGATCATCGACACAGCGGCGCATTTTAAAGAAGTCGAGCGAGTCGTTGGCAAATTTTTCCGCAGTGGTCCTCGACAGAAATGGCCCGTAATAAAGCGATCCGCCGCCAAGTCGCCCAAGTCGAGTTGTGACAGAGGCTCGCGGATAGGGGTTAGTTAGATGGAACTTGACCAATGGCGCAAAGCGGAAGCGAAGGCGTGTGCCATATGAGGAAGGAAAATTTGCGCGAAGGAGTTGGTAAAGAACAAACCCTGACTCGAAGTCCGATCCACTTGTGGTGTATGCGACGTACCTCACGCGATCGCGAAGATTGAGTCTCTTGCTACGTTCAGTGGGTCGTCCAAGTAGACGTTCAAAGCGCCGGCGCAGATTACTGGTCTTGCTTATGTATGGCTCTGATGACGAATCGGCTCCGCGCAGCAAGAAGACGGCGGGTTTGGCGGGTATTGCGGCAAAGAACTCTGCGTCTCGCTCAGGGACGAATTCCAGCTCCTGCCTCAGCACGCAGCCATTTTAGTTGGATTCGACGCTCATGGCAGACCGGAATCCGGAGTCTCTAACGGAAGCTGGCGCTACGGATCGTTTGGCGGAAATCCTCACCTTCCATCTGCACGATACGGCACATCTCGGCCACCCGGGATCTCATTCTTTCGCCGATGCGATCTCCAAGCGTCTCACGCCGCGTCGCGCGTTGCGCCCGGCTCATCTCCGTTCCAGAAACCGCGTAAGGTTCGGCGCCGGGCGCGTTCGGGAAATTGGTGGTGATGATTGTCGTACGGTTGTCGTTATATCGCGAATTCAGGATGAGACTGACGGTATCCCACACCCACTCCGTGGGCTTTACGGCACCCAGTTCATCGAGAACGAGCAATTCGGTTTCGAACACCGGTTTCAACACCTCGAGTTCCGTCGCCTTCACCGAATCGTTGTAGCAGTTCTGAATCTCCTTCAGCAGCTCGCGATAGTCGTAGAACAGGCACGGAACGGCCTTGCTGCGGATCAATTCCTTAATGATGCCCACAGCGAGGTGTGTCTTTCCCACTCCGATCGATCCCACAAACAGAAGCCCGTCCTTGTTGATCGGATATTCCTCGACAAAACGGCAAGCTGCCATTCGCGCAGGAGCTAAGGCGCGCCTGGAACCATCGAACTCGAAGTCCGACAGCTCACAGTGCTCGTAACGCTTGGGGATGCGAGCTGCCGCGACCAGCGATTGGTTCCGCACCAGTTCTCGGCAATCACAGCGTGTGACGCGGCGGCTCACGTCCGTTGAGGTGGACTTCCATCCGGTCCCACCGCACAGAGGACAAGCTGATGCTGCCACGTTCATGGACCCCTCTTTGTTCGGCCGTTGCGGGATACTGGACATCGCAAATTTAGATCTGATTTTGACTTTGCGCCCAAGAACAGCCTTGGCGCAAGTCGAAAAGCTTGTTTCTCTGTGTAGATGTTGTGGACATTCCAGGCGGCTTGTGGACGCAAAAGGAAAAACCGGCAGCAAAGATTCTGAGAAAGGATCTAGGGAGTCTCGGCTTACGCTATTCCCGATGCCAACACGACGTCGACGCCAAATTCGATTCTGTCGCCTACTGCGTGTTGCCGGACCGCCTCATGTACCTCGGCATCGATAACCTCTCGTAAATCGTCTGGCATTCGATCCAGCAGTGGCCGAAAGGGACTTGAAACTGCCTGCACGTACTCCCATGCCTCCTCCGCCGATCCAGGCCAGTTCCACGGCAGTCGCCGCGCTTCTTCAGACCCGTTCACAAATCCGGCATCCTTCAGCGCGGCAGACAGACTTCCCGGTTCTGCGAAACGAAACATCTTTACGCCTGGAGCGAGGAGAGGCCCGCCAACATGCTTGTGCACGATCGCCATGGTGCTCGCCCAATAAGGCTGGTCGAACGGTCCCCAGGCGACGAAGCATGCAGAACTGCCCGGGCGCAATACACGTCGTATCTCACGCAGTGCTCGTGGGCAGTCTTCAAAAAACATCACGCCAAAGCGACAGGTCACGAGATCAAAGCTCTGATCAGGGAACGGCAGGTCGTGCACGTCGCCTTGCTTAGTTACGAAATTAGTAAACTTGCGGGCTTGAGCGCGTTCGTCGGCAATCTGAAGCAACTCTGCACTCAGATCAAGCGCCGTAACATGACCAGTGGGACGTACCCTCGAGAAAACACTGATCGCAGGCTCTCCGGTACCAGTGGCGACATCAAGCACCTGCATCCCGGGTTGCGGATTCGCGTACTTTACCAAAGCCTCCGTAACGTCTCGGCCCATCGCCGCGGATTTGGCCTTCCACTTCTCGGCAGCGATCAGCCGGTATGAGGCACCCCATTTGGATTCTGGTTTGGACTCCATGAACGTCAGGGATTGAAGCTCCGAAATCGCTACGCTCTCTTCTTGCGGGCTGTGGCTGCGCGTTTTCGCGGAGCAGCATTGAGTTCGGTCAGTTCCATGCGCTTAGCGGACTTCCACAGCCGCTCCAAATCGTAATAGCGGCGGGCTTGCTCAGAGAATACGTGGACGACGAAGTCAACATAATCGAGCAATACCCACTCTGCTTGCTTATAACCTTCGATGTGGGCTGCGCGCACGCCGCCCTTTTCTAATTGTTCCTCAACCGAGTCGGCGATTGCTTGCACCTGGCGGGGATTGCTCCCGCTGCACACTACGAAATAGTCAGTAAATGCTCCAGACCCTTTTTCCAACTCCAAGATGGTGATTTCGTCAGCTTTCTTTTCCTGACAGGCTTTGATGGCATCGGAAACTTGCCGCCTCACATCATTCTTTTTCATGTACTATGCGCAATCCTTGGTTGGAGCGTTCTCAAGCCAGGGCACCGCCGGCACCCAATTGTATCCGACATCGAACGAGGTGTTTCGCTTTCGGTTAACCGTGATAGAGGCCCATCTTCTTGATGTATTCCGCCACGGAGGGTTCGACAAACCGGGTCAAGGGTTTCTTGGCAGCAACAGCTTGCCGGATTACGGTGGCGGATACCGGCTCGTTGACGTTGTCGAGCAAGTGCAGGGTCACACCGGACAGAACCATGTCACCCTTAACGGGCTGCTTCGTAAATGGCTTGGTCACGGAAGGCGTTGGACGGAGTTTTTCCGGCAGGGCATTGGCCACATCCGCCAAGGAATACCCAGGTCTGCTTGCCACAATAAAGTCACATTCTCGCAACAGGGCTTCTGCATCATGCCATTTCGCGATGTCGGCAAATGCATCCACTCCTATCAAGAAGAACAGGCGGTCGCTTTTCTTAAGCGTCTGTTTGATCTTGCGTACGGTATCGATGCTGTAATTCGGCTGGGCACGTTTCCCCTTCGTGCCGGAAGCGACAAATTCCTCCGGGGCTTCGAGCAGGGACGGGACAAATTGCTTGTCGTTCTGG
>Ga0126369_10002515_pt1 | contig 13043 bp, 11 predicted proteins | sample PanSoiMetaPlot_1_FD_109646 | JGI IMG/M metagenome (GOLD analysis project Ga0126369, IMG submission 109646) | Tropical forest soil microbial communities from Panama - MetaG Plot_1 | ecosystem: Environmental > Terrestrial > Soil > Tropical forest > Bulk soil | place: Panama | collected 2016-02-17 | reverse complement strand
TCTTACGATACCAGCCCGGCTGCTCGCCGAGCCGCTTCTTGATGGCCGCGAACAGAACTTCCTCTTCCTCGCTGGCGGGCCTGCTGATCGCCCCGATATCGCCCTGCTCGGCCCGCAGGCCGAGGTGGATCAACAGCGTGGCGTCGCCGCCGTCGTCCAGAATCATGTTCGGGGTGGCGCCATCCGACCACTCGAAAATGCGGTGGGTGTAGTCCCAGTAGTCGGCAAGGTTCTCGCCCTTGACGGCGAATACCGGGATGCCGCGCGCCGCAATGGCGGCCGCCGCATGGTCCTGGGTCGAATAGATATTACAGGAGGCCCACCGCACGTCGGCGCCGAGGGCCGCGAGCGTCTCGATCAGCACGGCGGTCTGGATCGTCATATGCAATGACCCGGCGATTCGCGCGCCGCGCAGCGGCTGCTCCGGGCCGAACTCGTCTCGCGTCGCCATGAGCCCAGGCATTTCGGTCTCCGCTATCGCGATCTCCTTGCGGCCCCATTCGGCAAGACTGATGTCCTTCACGACGTAGTCGTGAGTTGTCTCGGCTTTCGCGGCTTTCGAGGTCGTCATGGGCATCCTTTGGATTGCACGGACTTGGCACGTCCGTTCAGGCGTTCCTTCGGTGCCTATAGCAAGGCGCTCGAACCGCCGCAACGACATATAAGGATTTCTTTATATCGGAATAGCCAAGTCAATCATCTTCGCCGAATCGCTCGTTCACCAGAAGCTCGAGCGCAGCCAGCACCTCGGCCCTCTCTCTGCCGGAAGCCGATACCGTAATTTCCGTACCCGGACCGGCTGAGAGCATTAAAAGGCCCATGATCGACGTGCCGCCGACAGTTTCGTTGCCCCGGCTGACGCTCACGCTGACATCAAACCTTTCCACAGTTTGCACGAATTTAGCTGACGCCCGGGCATGCAGGCCCTTCTGGTTGACGATTTTCAACACTCGAACGATTGCGCCTGGAGGAACCGCTGTCCGGTCGGCGTTACTGTGTCCTGCGCCGGCGAGCTGCATCCGTGTCATTTGCCAGCCAGCACCCGACTCGCGATGGTAATGTATTTCCGCCCCGACTCTTGAGCCGCCGCGACCGCTTCGGCCAATGGGCATTCGTCGCGGACCTTTGCCAGTTTGACCAGCATAGGTAGATTGATACCAGCAAGCACCTCGACCTTTGGTCGGCTCATCACCGAGATTGCGAGGTTTGACGGGGTGCCGCCGAACATATCGGTCAAGATCACCACGCCATCGCCGGTATCGACTTTTTTTACAGCCTCGATAATGTCGCGGCGGCGCTGTTCGACATTGTCATCGGGCCCGATTGTTATCGGTTCAATCTGATTTTGAGGACCAACAACGTGTTCGAGGGCGGAACGGAACTCGGTGGCTAGCTGCCCGTGGGTAACGAGAACAAGACCTATCATCGAATCACCCGGCGCGCGCGGTGGTGCGCCGCCCGAAGTCGCTCCAATCGCTCGAAAACGCCTCCAATCATGACTATCTCAAGGCCGAGCGCAAGGGCTTTTCTGGCGAAACGCCATTTACTGATACCGAAGCGTCGCCGAATTGTTCGGGGCGTGATTTGACGGCAACAAGCACCATCGGAAGGGGATCAAAACCGGGTGCGACCGCCAGCCGCTCAATCCTGACCCCTGCAATAACGGTGTGTGCCGCCAAGTCGTCGGGTAAGCGCATCGGTTCCGCAACACCAAGGTCCACCACCCATGAAACGACTGCCACGGGCTCGTACGGCAATCGCTTGATTCCAAGCCCGCGCACCTCCAGAAGACCGGCGATGGCAGCCGGCGGCCGCGCAATCAGCCGGTCATGGACGGCCTCGACATGAACGCGGTCATCGGCGACGAGTCGCGCAAAAATGAGCTCGCCATTGGATGCTGCTTGGATGAGCCTGAGCGCCAGCCGCGATTTGCCTGAACCCGCAGGGCCGCGAATCAAGATTGCCCGCGCTCCCGCCAGGACCGCCGAGGCGTGAAGAGTGGGTAGCGAGTTCACCAACGCTACATTGCCGGCAGCCGAACGACGAAGCGCGCACCCAGGACCCGGTCCTCGACAACCTGATCGCCGCCATTGGCGTCGTGGCCGGGGTCTCGCGGGGCGACGCGGTTTTGCGCCAGCAACCGACCGTCATGAGCCTCGACGATCTGCTTGGAGATCGAAAGGCCAAGGCCCGAGTTCTGGCCGAAATTTTGCTGCGGCCGGTCCGTATAGAACCGTTCGAAGATTTTCTCGACTGCGTCGGGCCGGATGCCGGGGCCGTCGTCATCAACGACGACCAATATTTCGCGGCCAGAACGCCGGCAAGTGACTCGCACCGTGCCGTCCATGGGCGAGAACGAGCGCGCGTTGTCAATCAAATTGTTGATGACTTGGCTTAGCCGGGAATCGTGACCCTGCACTTTGAAAATGCGAGGAGAGCCCTCAAACGCAAGGGTCACCGTCACGCCGTCCTCGCGCTTGATCTCGTTTGACACCGCGACGACCGTAACCAGCAGCTTATGCAGGTCGACGGGCGCTGCTTCCTGCCGCTGCAACTCGGCATCCAGGCGGCTGGCGTCTGAAATATCGGAAATCAGCCGGTCAAGCCGTTGCACGTCGTGCTTGAGGACGGCCAGCAGGCGGCCTCGACTGGAGTCGGTCTTTGCCAGTGGCAAAGTCTCGACGGCGGACCGCAGCGAGGTCAGGGGGTTTTTGAGCTCGTGGGCCACATCGGCGGCGAAACTTTCGATCGCCTCAATCCGAGTATAGAGCGCACCGGTCATTTCTCGCAGATTGCCCGACAAATGCCCGATCTCATCCCGCCTCTGGGTGAAGTCGGGGATTTCCACACGGCCGCGCACGCGTCGGCGCACACGATCCGCGCTATCTGCGAGCCGGCGCACGGGACCCGCAATGGTCCCCGCGAGCAGCATCGAGAGCACCGACATGATTCCTGCCGCAACCAGGAACACCTTGAGAATGGCGAGCCGTTCCGCCTGGACGGTCTGGTCGATGTCGCCGCCCTGGGTTTGCAGCAAGAGTGCGCCGCGTACTGTGCGCAGACGCTGAATCGGCACCGTGACGAGGACGATCACCTCGCCGCGATCGTTCATGCGAACCTCGCTCGCTTTCTTGCCGTCCAACGCGTCGGCGACTTCCGGATAGCCCTTGCCGTTCTCTGGCCCGAGCTCGCGATAGAGCGGCAAGTCCCCGCTACCAAGCCATTTGCGGATCGCAATAAACGTGCGTTCCACGATTCCGGGCGGTTCGGCCGTTGGCGGCGGCAGCTCAAAGCGCAGCACATCGCCGCCATAAAGGTTGCGGCTGTCGAGGACCAGGGTGCCGTCGCGGTCATAGATGCGCGCGCGTGTATTGGTCGGCGTGATCAAACGCCGCAGCAGCGGCGCCACCCGCTCAGGGTTGACGGGAAACTCAGAGCCGAAAAGCGTGTTATCGGAAGGACCGTAGCTTTCACCCGCCTGCAGTTCCAGAAGGCGCTCGAGGTCGATGTTGATGGCGTCGGACTCTGTTCCCTGGCCGGCAATGGCAACGGCGATGGTCTCGCCCTGGACGAGCAGCTGCTGTACCCGCGCATCGATCAGGCCGGCTCGAAACTGGGTTAGATACAGAATGCCGAGCGCGAACGCGAACAGCCCGGCAATATTGAGAACAACGATGCGACGCGTCAGACTGGAAAAAATCCGGCCGACAAAGAAGTGCCACGTATGACGGAGCGCGCCAACCACGCCCTCCGTCCGCAGGACCCGCCAGGCGCGCACGGAGAAATCGGCGGTTCGGATACGCGAACGCGCGAAAGCGTAGCCGATGCGACGAAGACGCCGCCGAACTGCGCCGGCGAACCCGCGGTGCCGTTCCAGATACTTTGCAGTCGGATCGGCCGATCCGACGTCGTCGATGTCTAAGGTCTTATCCAGCACGACAGAGGCTTCTCATAGGCCCACCCAGGCTGGCCTCACCCAGGCTCAGGCGGCACTTGATCGCAGCCACACCGCCGCGCCCAACCAATTCCTGATGGGCGGGACCGTGCGGAGGACTTGAAAAGCTTACTACTCCTTGAACCGGTAACCTACCCCATAGAGCGTTTCGATCATATCGAAAGAGTCTTCGGCCTGCTTAAACTTCTTTCGCAGCCGCTTGATATGGCTATCGATCGTGCGGTCGTCGACATAAACTTGGTCGTCGTAGGCGGCATCCATCAGAGCGTTGCGACTCTTGACCACGCCGGGCCGGGTGGCAAGCGCCTGCAGGATCAGGAACTCCGTTACGGTCAGCGTGACGGGTTCGTTCTTCCAGGTGCAGGTGTGGCGTTCCGGATCCATGCGGAGCTGGCCGCGCTCCAGCACCTTGGCGGTATCGATCTCCTTAGGCACCGTGCCATCCTTGCCGCCGGAACGGCGCAGTACAGCCTTGACGCGTTCCACAAGGAGCCGCTGCGAGAACGGCTTTCGGATGAAGTCGTCGGCACCCATCTTGAGGCCGAACAACTCATCAATTTCCTCGTCCTTGGAAGTGAGGAAAATCACGGGCATGTCGGATTTCTGTCGCAGACGACGCAAGGTCTCCATGCCATCCATGCGCGGCATCTTGATATCCAATATGGCGAGATCCGGCGGGCTCGACTTGAAGCCCTCAAGCGCCGAGGCGCCATCCGTATAGGTCATGATCCGGTATCCCTCAGCCTCCAAAGCGATGGAGACGGAGGTTAGGATGTTGCGGTCGTCGTCAACGAGAGCGATAGTTGCCATGGGGTGCTTTCTAACTGGTTTGATGAGCCCAGAGCAAGAATTGCGCTACCAAGCCGCACAGGGGGGCGAAAATGTGGCGATAAACCACAGTGTCGAGGTTGTCCGGAACGATGTGGGAAGGTCGGTGAGCCATGGCGGAAGCGGAAAAGACGGCGGCTTTGCCTGGAGTTATGCCTGACCGGTTACCTGAAAGCGTCCGCCTCCCCGATGACTTTAATCCTATCGCCGTTGCGAAGGAACTGCTGCGCATGACCCGCGCCGGGGCCCTTGCCACGATCGACCGCAACACCGGTCACCCTTTTGCCTCCCTTGTCAATCTGGCGACCGACGCGGACGGTTCGCCTCTAATCCTGGTGTCGCGGCTCTCCACTCACACGGCCAATATTGAGATTGACCCCCGCGCTTCCGTGTTGCTCGCACCGAGCGGAAAAGGCGATCCCCTTGCTCATCCGCGGCTCACCGTCCTGGGTACTTTTGCCAAGGTCGAGCGCGACGGGCCCGACGCGCGGGTACGGCGGCGGTTTCTCTCACGCCATCCGAAATCGAAGCTCTATGCGGGCTTCGGCGACTTCGCATTCTGGCGACTTCGCATCGTGTCGGCGCATCTCAACGGCGGCTTCGCCCGCGCGGCCGACCTGAAGGCTGACGACATCATCACCAGTCTTGAAGACGCGGCCGAAATCGTCGAGATCGAGGAAAGCGCAGTGCAACACATGAATGCCGATCATCCCGACGCTGTTCGGTTATACGCGACCAAGCTGCTCGGCGAAGCGGATGGAGCTTGGGAAGTCACAGGTGTCGACCCCGACGGGCTTGATCTGGCCTTCGGCGACCGCATCGGGCGAATCCCCTTTGCGGAGCGTGTGACCAACGGTCTCGCGTTGCGCACGACACTGGCTGAATGGGGAGCGCGCGCGCGGGCGCGGTGATTGCTCCGCTCTCGCGCCGCTGGCCGTCGACCCGAGATTTCGCCCCCACACCGGCCTGTCCCGCCATGCCGGTCGACTCGGGGCTGCGGGCCAAGGTCCGCGCGTGAGGATTTCGGGCTCGCCGCCCAGTCCGTCCGGGCGCCTCGGAATAACGCACATGACCTTTGCGACCGTGGCGATTTTCCCGTTTTGCCCAATAGCAGGTTGGGTTGCATGACGGGACTTGTGCCCCCTGCGGTGGCCGTGGCTCGCGCTCTCGTTTTGATCTGACCTTTCGTGCAGCCGTCGGGTCAGCTCCGTCACGGAAAAGGCACAGTCTCCATGAATCCGCTGACTGCGTCCAAATGCCTCATAACACCTCGCATCGCCAAGGGCGTTCCCGATGCGCTCGCTTAAATCCGGTTGGCGCCCGACAATTGAACCAGCGGACGGATTTTTCTCCAACGCCGGGATCATCGGCGACCGAGGCGATTGATCTTGGCAGGATTACCAGGGGCCGTTATACGTGCGCCGCCCTAGGAATCCGGGCGTACAATTTTAGCTTCCAAGTCACTGCCGACGCGCCTGTTAAGGTAATATGACGCGCCTGTTAAGGTAATATAAGGTCATAGCGGTGGGTAACCGAAGCTTCACACGGAGGGCTGCCGTGAAAGAAACAGGATTACGCAACAGCGCCCATGGCGCCGACAGGTTTGGGCTTTCGGGTCTTGCTGCTGTCCACTGGAATTTGACCGAGGCGCCGCTTTACGAGCATTCGCTTGCGAACGGCGAAGCTAATTTGGTTCAGGGCGGGGCACTTTGCGCCGAAACCGGCGTCCACACCGGTCGCAGCCCCAAGGACAAGTTCATCGTCTGCGACGAGCACACCGAAAAAACGATCTGGTGGGAGAAGAACGGCAAGCTGACCCCCGCCCAGTTCGAATTGTTGTACGGGGATTTTCTTGAGCACGCGAAGGGCAAGCAACTCTACGCTCAGGACCTCTATGGCGGTGCCGATCCCAAATTTCGCATCAAGGCCCGCGTGTTTACTGAGCTGGCCTGGCATTCATTGTTCATCCGTACGTTGCTGATCCGGCCCGATCGTTCCGAAATCCCGAACTACGAGCCGGATTTCACCATCCTGTGCCTGCCGTCCTTCAAAGCCGATCCCAAACGCCATGGCGTGCGCAGCGAAACCGTGATCGCAATCGATTTCACCAAGCGCATGATCTTAATCGGCGGCAGCTATTACGCCGGCGAAATGAAGAAGTCGGTTTTCACGACGCTCAACTACTATCTGCCGGCCGAGAGCGTAATGCCGATGCACTGTTCGGCGAATGTCGGTGAAGACGGTGATGTCGCCCTGTTCTTCGGCCTGTCCGGCACCGGCAAAACCACCCTGTCGGCAGATCCGAACCGCACCCTCATCGGAGATGATGAGCACGGTTGGGGGCCGCAGGGCGTGTTTAACTTTGAAGGGGGCTGTTACGCCAAGTGCATCCGGCTCTCGAAGGAAGCTGAGCCCGAAATCTACGCTGCGACTTTGCGCTTCGGCGCCATCCTCGAAAACGTCATCTTCGATCCCGAAACCCGCCTCTGCGACTTTGACAACGAGCGCAAGACCGAGAACACCCGGTCTGCCTACCCGCTCGACTACATCCCGAATGCTTCGCGCTCGGGTCGCGCAGGCATGCCGAAAAACATCGTGCTGCTCACAGCCGATGCCTATGGCGTGATGCCGCCGATTGCGAAACTCACTTCCGCCCAGACGATGTATCACTTCCTGTCGGGTTACACCGCGAAGGTCGCCGGCACCGAGAAGGGGCTAGTCGGAGTCGAGCCGGAATTTTCCACCTGCTTTGGGGCGCCATTTCTGCCGCGCCATCCTTCCATCTACGGACATCTCCTGCGCGAGCTGATCGGCGCCCATGGGGTCGATTGCTGGCTCGTCAACACCGGCTGGACTGCGGGCAGATACGGCGTTGGCAGACGCATGCCGATCAAGGTCACGCGCACGCTGCTTAGCGCCGCGCTGAACGGGTCGCTGCGCAACGCCAAGTTCCGCACTGATCCGTATTTCGGCTTCTCAGTGCCGACCCAGCTCGCCGGCGTCGAGCCGCATCTGCTCTATCCACACAAGACTTGGCAGAACAAGGCCGAGTTCGACGAAACCGCGCGCAAGCTCGTCGCCATGTTCCAGGACAATTTCGTGCAGTTCGAGAGCCATGTTGACGCTGATGTCCGCGCGGCAGCGCCGGAAGTGCAGATCGCTGCGCAGTAACGGCTCACTTCATCAATTCGTCGAGGCGGGTTAATTCCGAATCCATCTCGGCGCGCCTCACTGCCTCGATCACCGGGCAACGTGAGACAAGATGTTACCCCACGTGGCAAAACTCATCCCGGTTCCAGTACCGGCCGGCGTGCGGTAGCCCGCCACATATTCGAACCAGTCGAGGTCGATGCCTTCGGCGGCGCCTGCGAGCGCGACCCAATTGAGGATTTCCGAGCTTCCCGCGTGGAGCTTGTTGCGCGGCAGGGTCTGCAGGAACGGGCGGTCCTTGTCGGCAAGCGCCTTGAGGATGGCGCGGTCGAGTTCCTCATCCACCAGAAAGTGGCTCAAGCCCCCTGAGGCCAGGAGACCTACTCGTGCATCGCCGGGATACGCCTCGATTGCACGACGTACCGCCTGGCCGAGCTTGTAGCAGCGGCGCGGGCTCGGCTGATTGGGCGGGAAATAGGTATTGAGGAAGACCGGCACGATCGGGATCGACGCCCTGGCGTCCATCACATGGCGATGCACGTAGGCCATGGCGTGGCCTTCGCCCTCGCCGGCGCGCAGCGATTTCGAGCTCGCAAGATCGAACTCCGCCTCCGTCAGGGCTTCGATCAGGTGGTGGGCAAGGGCCGCATCGACCGGATAGTCGCGCGGCTCATCAGGCTCGAAGAAAGCGGCGCGGTTGCGGATGTACCAGTCGGGCAGGTCCGCGTAGGTGCGGTGCTGGGCATTGCCATTGCAGATGGTGTCGCCATAGTAGATCGCGAAAGTGGGCCGGCAGTCCTCTAGATAGCTTTCGTTCTGGTCGTCGCCGAACACGATCAGCGTATCGAGAGCTGCCGCACTGACGGCGTCGCGCAGGCGGCGCGCGGCCGCACGGGCGACGTTCTGGCGGGCGACGAGATTTTCGGGGGCCACCAGATCGGCGAGCTTGGGATCGGCCTTCTCCAGCAAATCCCCATAGGTGACCGGCCGGCCCTCCTTGTCGCGATGTTTCATTTTCTGGTCGGTCTCGACAAAGCGCAGGAGCGTCTCGTCCGCCGCGAGCAGCATCGGCGTATGCGAGGTGCCCGCCGCAAATACGATCTTCGCCATCGCGTCATCTCCAATCAGGGATCATAATCAAGGATCAGGAAGTTGGCGGGCCACTGCCGCCTGATGATTGATCCAGGCACCTTGCCGGCTTTGGCTTCACTCAATCAATTTGCACGTTGGCCGCCCTGGCGACCGTCGACCATTTGCGTCCCTGCGCAGCGATGAATGCGCCGAACTCCGCCGGCGAACCCGGGTTTGACACGGCGCCGAGATTGCGAATGTTGGCCTGCATCTCGGACGTGCGCAGGCCGTCGTTGATGATCCGGTTGAGGAGGACAATGACCGGCTCCGGGGTGCCGGCCGGAGCCACGATGCCGTTGAAGGTCGTGACCTCGTAGTCCGGAACGCCGGCCTCGATCATGGTCGGCAGGTCATTGGCGAGTGGCGTGCGGCTGCGGCTGGTAACAGCGAGCGCTCGCAGGCGTCCGTCGCGGATCAGCGGCAGCAGAACTGTGATGCTCTCGAACGTCATTTCCACCTGGCCGCCGAGCACCCCGGTGATGGAATCGCCGCCGCTCTTGTAGGGTACGCCTACGATGTCAACTCCGGCTGCCGACTTGAACAGTTCGCCGGTGAGGTGCGGCAGCCCGCCCGCGCCGGTCTGGGCGTAGTTGAGCTTACCGGGATTAGCCCTTGCGTAGGCGATCAGCTCGCCGACGGTTTTCGCCACTACCGACGGATGCACCACCAGGATTTGATAGCTCTCCGAGAATTTCGCGACCGCGGAGAACTGACGGCTGGGGTCATAGCCGGCGCTCGCCGACACCGCAGGTATCACCGCCAGCACGCTCGTGTTGCCGACCAGGAGCGTATAGCCGTTAGGCGCCGAGGTGGCGACGAAGCGCGCCCCAATCGCACCGCCGGCGCCCGGCCGGTTCTCGATCACGACAGGCTGGCCGAGCCTGGGCAGGATTTGCGACAGCAGCCGGGCCGGAATGTCGGTTGGCCCGCCCGGTGCGGATGGAACGACAAGACGAATCGGCCGGTCTGGGTAGGTCTGGGCGCCGATCGGAGCGTTCGGCAATGAGACGGTCGCAAAAATAACGATTGTCGCGATGATGTGCGCCTGCCGCCTGTCGCATCGATGCGGCGCATCCCGATTCATCGATCCCTCCCAGAATGGAACCATAATTCGTGGCAGCAATCTTACCGGGCTTGGCGGCACGGACAACCGGTCTTGGACGCGAAGCGGCTGACGGGCGGCTTTCGCTGAGCTTCCATCCGGGCACGTGCGAGCGACTTACGGACCTGGCATGCTTTTCTGGGCAGCACGGAAAGTTTTCGATACTGCTCGTACATGCGAGGCGCATGCGCAGCGCCGACTTCAGCCGGTCAACGAAGGAGAGCCGGGTAGCACCCGCTGCTCGATGGCCAGCCCGTCGGGGTCCTCGCCTATGTGGACGGCGTGCCGGTTGACTCTTGTTCGGTCACACAGAGCGAGCTGTCACGGACTGGAGCGCTATCGCGCACTGCCGGCGGCGCCACTGACGCTTGCGTTGCTAGAGGCCGCCGTGGCCTACGCGCATTCTGAGGGGCGAAAGTCATCGAGGGATACTTGGTGCCGCTCGGTCGGTGGTTGTATACCTATATGAGATCGCCCTCGACGTTCCGCGGTGCTGGCTTTCCTGATGTGACGCCGCCCGGTGCGACACGCTCGTACATGCACCATTTTTTCTAAGCCATGCGCCACGAGCCACGGACGGGGCTTGTGCCGACGGCACGGCGCGTCTGCATCGCGAGAGCGCGAACATTCACGGCAGCTTATCGTAGCCGTCGCCGAACCCCTTCAGGCCCAAAGGAAAACCGATGCCTTCCTCGGGGGTCTGAAAAATGAAGAACGTCGCGGTCTGCCCGGTGCGCAGCTTGCTGACCAGCGTGTCGTCCATAACGACCTCGGCGTAGCAACCACGCGGCAGGCAGCGCACGAAGCCCGCCCTGCCCACATCGGCGTTGTCGATCTTCAATCCGAGACCTGCGGGCAGCAAGACGCCCAGCGGCGCCTGAACCCGCATCAGGCGCGATTTCTGGTCCGCCGTCTTGAGGACCAGCACCGTGATGCCGACATTCGCCCGGTCCTCGGCGACGACGCTTTGAAACAGGGCGCATTGCTCCCCTTGCGCTCCTGGCGGCGTTTCGCATCGGATCTGCCAGTCACCATGCACCGATTTTACTGCTCCCTGCGCGAAAGCGTGGGAGGGGAATGCCGCCATAGCGAGCGCCGCGAAGCATGCCCATCCGAAAACACCGCACCGGCGGGCGCAGGCAGCAACGAACGACGCAACGGGCCCGGCACACGTGGAATTATTCCACCGGGGAATCGGGGTCGAATCGCGCGAAAGAACAGCGGTTTGGTGCGAAACCGTCATGGTGCCATACTCCGATCTCCCGCGGCCTGCCGAGCCGTTTGAATCGCAGCGGCAGCCCATCGGCCTTTGCGTAGCCCGGCGATTCGCCTTGTCAAGCACGCGCGACCGCCGTAAACGGTCACAACATCGGCCCATCAGCCACATGGCGCGTGCGGTGGAGTTCTGGTGCTGAATTGCGAGTGCGGTGGAATTGTGGTTCCGCATTGCGAGTGCGGTGGAATTGTGGTTGATGGGGCACTGGGCGTGCCCGCCGCGACAATGTGCGCGCAGGAATGCGCCTGCTGCGGCCCCCGACGCAGCCGAAGCAAATTCGCACCTTCATGCGGAGTACACGGTGTCGGTTGGCCGGGCGCGGCCGCCATCCAAGGAGTTGAGACGACGATGCCGGTCTTTTTCCGAATAACATCGATTGCGGCCCTGGCCGCGGTTCTATTGCTTCCCGAAGGCGCAGCGTTTGCCGGTTTGGGGCAGGCCACGCCCTGGCAAATCGGCCTTCAGGAGTCGGGCAGTCCCGTGATGGATGACGTAGTGTGGCTCCACACCTACGTGTTGTGGTTTATCATCGTGATAACCGCGTTCGTCCTGGCGCTATTGGTCGCCGTGATGGTGAAGTTCAACGCCAAGGCCCATCCGACGCCCTCTCGCACCACGCATAACACTTTGCTTGAGGTTTTATGGACGGTTATTCCGGTCGTCATCCTCGTGTTGATCGCGCTGCCGTCATTCCGCATCCTGTTTGTCCAGCTCAATACGCCGCCCGCCGATCTTACAATCAAGGCGACCGGTGTCACGTGGAACTGGAAATACAACTATCCGGACAACGGCGACTTCGAGTTCGATTCTCTGATGTTGCCCGAGAAGGATCTGAAGCCCGGCCAACCGCGGCTGCTGTCCGTCGACAATGAGTTGGTGGTCCCAGTCAACAAAGTGGTGCGGGTCCAGGTTACCGGGTTCGACGTGATCCACTCGTTCACGGTGCCGTCATTCGGCATCAAGATCGATGCCATTCCAGGACGTCTGAATGAAACCTGGTTCAAGGCGACCAAAGAGGGCTGGTATTATGGCCAGTGCTCGGAACTGTGCGGCAAGGACCATGCGTTCATGCCAATCGCGGTCCGGGTGGTCAGCGACGCGGAATTCACCACCTGGGTGGAGGCGGCGAAGAAGAAGTTCGCCAGCAACGGGACCCCGGCCAAGCTTGCAACCGCCAGCCTTTCGACTGCTGACTCGGGCTCAGCGAGAACGGAACGCGAGGACGACTAGAGATGGACACCCACGCCACTGCGCACGGAACCCACCACGACCACCACGCCCATCCGACGGGTTGGCGGCGCTTCGTCTATTCGACCAATCACAAGGACATCGGCACGATGTACCTGGTGTTCGCCATCATGGCCGGCATTATCGGCGGCGCGATGTCGATCCTCATACGGGCGGAGTTGCAGGACCCGGGGCTGCAGATCTTTCATAACACACAGACCTTCAACGTGTTCGTCACGTCGCATGGACTGATCATGATCTTCTTCATGGTGATGCCGGCGATGATCGGCGGGTTCGGCAACTGGATCGTGCCGCTGATGATCGGCGCGCCCGACATGGCGTTCCCGCGCATGAACAACATCTCGTTTTGGCTG
>Ga0126369_10002514_pt1 | contig 13043 bp, 15 predicted proteins | sample PanSoiMetaPlot_1_FD_109646 | JGI IMG/M metagenome (GOLD analysis project Ga0126369, IMG submission 109646) | Tropical forest soil microbial communities from Panama - MetaG Plot_1 | ecosystem: Environmental > Terrestrial > Soil > Tropical forest > Bulk soil | place: Panama | collected 2016-02-17 | reverse complement strand
GGTCGCGGCATCCATGCAGAGGTACGTCCCACCGACCGCCGTCACCAGCGGGTCGCTGGCCGGCCAGCCCACGTTGGGGAACGCGATCAGCGGCTGAGGATTGGAACCGCCCACCGGCGTCTTGGACTGGTTGGTGTTGCCGAAGTCACCGGTGGAGGCGAGCATGCTGACGTTGTGCGAGGGGGCGGACTCGAATGCCCCACGCAGGTTCTCGAGGGCGGCCGTGCCGCCGTTGAAGGTCTGCTCCGACGCGCCGAAGCTCTGGCTGATGACCTGGGCCAGCCCGTTGTCGATGACGAACTGCTCCGCGTTCATCATCTGGGGGAAGCCCTGGACGCCGAGCGTTTCGGCCGTGGGCGTGGTCACCAGCAGGACGTTGGCCCTGGGCGCCACGGCGTGAACCCATTCCACGTCGAGGGAGACCTCGACGAGCCAGACGGTCCGGGCCTCCTTGCCCGGGTCCTGGGCCGTGGGCGGCGGGGCCTTGGTGTCCGTGCAGGCCTGGACGCAGAGAATGTCGAACGTGGGGTCGCCGGGCTTGCAGGCGTAGTTGTCCTCGCCGCACATGTGGGGCAGGCCGAACTGGGTGTCGAAGTTGTTGAGGTCGGCCCGGATGGTGTTGCTGCCGAACGAGTCGACGACCGCGACGGTGATGCCCTGGCCCTGGTTGCCGGCGGCATAGAGGGCGCTGAGGTTGTAAGCGTTCTCGAGCGCCGCCGGCGCAAAGCAGCGACGACCCCTCGCGTTGCACTGAGCCTCGGTCGGCGGCGTCAGGGCGGTGCTGAGCTGCTCGAAATCGGCTACGAACGGACGCGGCGTGGCGGTGATCGCCGCCTGTGCGGGCGGCCCCGCCCAGCTCCCGAGTGCGAGCAGCGCGGCGGCGAGTGCGGGCACGCGCCCGATGAACGATGTTCGAGAGACTCCCCTCATCCAGATTCCCCTTTCGCGATGTGGCGCTCTCCTCGCTGGTGATCGCCGTATGGCTTTGGACTGAGAGGAATTCTGGTGACGCCCGAATCGCGGTGTCAATCCCCCACGCCTGCGACCGCACGTGGACCGCTCATTCGTCAGGAGCGGGTACCCGACCTAGCCTCGATAATTCACCAAGAGATCAGGCGCTTCACCTACGAGGTGATTCGAGGGAATACCTACGGAATATCCTCGTGGCGTTGTTGGCGTCCCCGAGCTGCTCGGCCTGCGGATCGCCCTCGATCACCGCGGCCGCCCAACGAGCCTCTCCCGCCACCGACCACCAACCGGGAACGATCGCCTGGTCGTGCTCTGCCAGCCGGCGCAGCACCGGGAGCGCGGCTTGGTCGCGGGTGACGGCGATGGCGAAGCAGGCCCAGAAGCGGACCACCAGCGCGCCGTCTTCGAGCGCCTGCAACAGCGGTCCCTGCACGCGCCGGCGTACGGCGGGCGCAAACTCCGCGAGATTGGCGAGCGCCTCGATCACGACGCCTCGAACGTCGGCGTCCTCGTTGAGGTCGTTCACCTTCCCCAGCAAAACTTCGGACGGCGGCGATTGCCTGGCCGACCTGAGCGTGCTGCGTGGGCAGCCCGACCTGTTCGGCGAGGCGGCGTCGTCGCCGACCGCCTGGCGTGTCATCGAATCGATCACGCCCGAGCGGCTCGTCGAGGCGAGCCGGTGCTCCCACGCCGGAGCATGAACCGGCGAGTCGCCCGAAAGTCAACGTCCCCGTTCGAGCAGGACCAGTCGAGCGATGTGGTGCAGGCCGTCACGCCGGCCGGGAGGCGTGACGGCCTCGACGGCGCGGAGCCACCAGGGCACCCGGCCCAGGTGTACCGCCTCCTCCCAGGATGAGCGCACGTCGACCGGCGTCCAGCCGAAAGCGCGGAAGAAGTTCGGGCCCTGGGGCGGCGCCCACCGGTGGCTCGCATTGGCGTTTGCCAGCTGACGGCCCATCCTGCCCCGGCTGCTCCAGCGGAGGGCCGCCACGCCCGAGATGTCCAGCAACCACCAGCGCACGTTCGGGCGCGCGGCCAACGCGCGGCCCAGCCGCCCGACGTCCTCCTCCTGCAGGTACACCAGCAGCCCCTCTGTTAGGGCCAGGGTGGGCAGGTCATCCGTCTTTTCCAGCACCCGCGCCACCGCCTCGCCATCGGTCAGGTCCGCCGGCACCCGCTCCAGGACGCACCGCGGCTCCGACCCCGCAAGCCGGCTCGCCTTGTAGTCGAGCATGTCCGGGAGATCGGCCTCGATCCAGCGCAGCGTAGAGGGCACGTCGAGCCGGTACGGGCGCGCGTCGAGGCCGGCCGCCAAGTTCACGACGCAGGCGATCTCGCCCGCCCGAGCGAGGCGCGTGATCACCGCGTCGAAGTAGACGGTCCTCGCCACGACCGTCCAGCCGGCCTGGCCGTAGCTCAGGTCGCGGGCGATCCGCTCGCCCCGTTCGCCGGCGAGCGCGCGGGCGTGGGGATCGTGGAAGTGGGCGTCGGCCCGCTCGGTCTCCTGCGCGCGGTTCGCGGCCACGAGGAGGGCGGTGTCGGAGACGCTGCGGAGGGCCGACTCGCTCACGCGGACAAGCATGGCAGCACCGTCAAGGCACGCGCCGCTGCCACGATGTCGCCCATGAACGTTCTCGTGGAGCGGTTCCAACGGGCCGTCGAGGTCGCCCCCACGATCCTCCCGGGTCACGGACAGAAGTTGTGGAAGGCTGCTAGCTGCAGCCCGATCGCGCCTGGACCACGTCCGCGACGATGCTCGCCAGCACCAGCGGGTCGCTCGGCAGCGAGAAGTGGTCAACGCCGGGATTGTCGGTCAGGCTGAACCGGAAGCACCGCATCGTCTGCCAGGCGAGCACCGCGGTGTTCGTGATGTCCTCCTGGTTCACGTCACCGTCGCGCGTAAAGAACGGCGTCGAGGAGTCCACGACCTGGCCCGCCGCCAGGTTCTGTAGCCCGGCTCCGACCACGGTCGGGATCCCGGAGCCCCGCTCGGCGTGTACATCGACGTTCGGGAAGTGCGCCGGGTCCGCAAACTTGACGAAGCCGATGTAGAAGTTGGCGATGTCCCGTGCTTGCGGCAGGCCTGCGTCGTTGAACAGGCGATCGAAGTCCCGCGGGGTGTAGGTGCGTCCAGTGGACTCGTCTGCCACCACGATCTCGCGGTCGCCGAAGATGCGCGGATCGGCGGCGCTCATGTAGCTGGAGGGCGCGCTCAGGAACATCAGCGCGCTGCTGACCGCGTTGGCCTTCGTCGCCGGAAACGAAAAGTCGATGATGTTCAGCCCGGTGAAGAGGATCGAATAGACGCTGCCCTGGCCGGGGAAGTTGCCGGCGATCGGCGTGAATCCGTGGATGAACTTGTCCCTCCACGCCTGCGACGTGTGCGTCAGCAGGTACTGCGCGTACAGGGGCCCGTTGGAGTGGCCGATCAGGTGTACCGGGCGGCCGCCGCTGTCCCGGGAGGTGTCCTCGATCAGCTTCTTCGTCCGCTCCAGGAAGCCGTCCATGTCGGGCGTCAGACGCGCGTCGTAGCCGGCCACGCGGACGTCGACGTCACGCGTGTAGCCGGCCGCCTCCAGCGCGCGGTACAGCGACTCGTAGAACGGCGCGCTGTCCGTCTTGCCGTAGTCGACGATGCGCACGTTCACTCCTCGCTGGTTCGAGAAGCGCCGCGGCATCGGCACGGCCGGGTCGGGATCGTACCGGAGCGTGAGCACCTCGTCCCGACAGACCTGCGAGAACGCCGTGCCCGGCTGGTCGTTCTGGAACCAGTCCTGAAAGCTGCCCGACCTCGGGCAGGCGGGGTCGACCGTCTGGTTGTGAACTGTCACCTCGAGCTTGGTGAAGTGGAACGCCGGGAAGAGCACGACCGGCGCCCGGCCAGCTGCCGCGGCAGCGGGCATCGGAGCCAGGAAGGCGATCGCCAGGACCGCCAGGGCGGTCCCGATCACGAGGGCACGTCCGGACAACCGCTGAGTCATCGGCCTCGAAGCCTCCGTGCTGGTGTCGTGCGGCGGGGAGAAATGGCTTCGACCCCTGGCAGCGGATGCCCGATGAGGGCGTCTCCAGTGGCGAACGCTCGCCCGCCGAGCATGCACACATCATCCACCACCTGCCGGGTGGTTGGATGCGTGTCGCTCCCGCCGCTCGAGCCGATGCCGGTCTGCCCGGGCGTGCACCGCCGGGCTCGTCCCTGCCGTCCACTACGATCGAAGGCGTGACGGACAGCATCGCCCCCATCCCAGACGTGTGCGAGACTTCCGACGACCTGCGCGCGATCTACAAGCAGCCGTCTCGGAATGCGGTCGTGAAGGACCTCGGGCGCATCGACCGGCACGCCCGGCGCTTCATCGAGCAGTCTCCGTTCCTGTGCCTGGGGACCATGAGCCCGGAGGGCCTGGGTGATGTGACGCCGCGCGGTGGCGAGCCGGGGTTCGTGCACGTCCTCGACGACCGGCATCTGGCCATGCCGGACCGGCCGGGCAACAACCGGCTGGACACCCTCACGAACCTGGTGCGGAACCCGGGCCTCGGGCTGCTCTTCTTCATCCCCGGCTTCGAGGACCTGCTGCGCGTGAACGGGACCGGGCGCGTCACCACGGACCCGGAGCTGATGGCACGCTTCGTCGCGCACGAGAAGGCACCGCGCTCCGTCCTCGTGATCGAGGTCCGAGAGGTCTACATGCACTGCCCCAAGGCGGTCCGGCGCGCCCGTCTCTGGGAGCGGGAGAGCTGGCCCGATCGCTCCAGCTTCCCGACCATGGGCGAGGTCTACCGCGACCAGCTGACGCTGGAGGGGGAGGCGGCCGAGATCGACGCCAGGCTGGAGGAGGGCAACCGCTCGACCCTGTGGTGAGGTCCCAGGCCCTGCTGAGAGCTGGGTCTGCCTGGCCATGGCCGGGGTCATCGCTGGACGTCACGTGGGCGGCGGCGGCCAGGAGGGACGCATTGCGCCCCATATGTACCTTGACGGTTACGTATCCATATCGGTACACTCGCGGCTGTGGAAGCTGCTCTGCGGGCTCTGGCGGACGGAAGCCGGCGGACCATGCTGGAAACGCTGTCTCGCGGCCCGGTCACCGCCGGCGAGCTGGCGGAGCTGCTGCCGATTGCCCGCCCCGGGGTATCTCGGCACCTGCGGGTCCTGCGGGAGGCACGGCTCGTCGAGGTTCGCCAGGAAGCGCAGCGGCGGATCTACAGCCTGCGCCCTGAGCCGCTCGCCGAGATCGATGAATGGCTGAGCCGGTACCGGGCCCTGTGGGAGCAGCGACTGGACGCCCTGCACACCGAGATAGCCCGTGGAAAACGCGAACGAAGGAGCACCGGATGACCAGCAACGCACGTCCCGGTACCCGCATCGTGGGCACCCTGCGATCGGCAGGCGGCAAAGGCGTCGTTCGCATCGAAGACCGCTACGACACCGATATCGACGACCTGTGGTCAGCGATCACCGATCCGGGCCGCCTGGCCCGCTGGTTCGGCCAGGTGGAAGGCGACCTCCGCCCCGGCGGAGAGTTCCGCATGTACGTGGAGTCCAGTGGCTGGGACGGCACGGGGCGTGTGGAAGCGTGCGAGGCCCCGCGGCGGCTGCTGGTGACGACGAAAGAAGTAACCGAACCGCACGACAAGGTCATCGAGGCCACGCTGACCGCCGACGGCGGCCAGACCATCCTGGTCATCGAGGTCCGGGGCATGCCGCTGGACAAGATCGCCTTCTATGGAGCCGGTTGGCAGGTCCACGCGGAGGATCTCGCCGCCTACCTCGCCGGGCGCGAGCGCGCCACCGAAGCGCGATTTGACGAGCTCGTCCCTCCCTATCAGGACCTGGCGGCCAGCATCGGCTAGATCCTTGGGTGGGCGCCGACACAGGAATCGGGGCTATCGGTTACCCAGGCGTGGCCTGGTGCTCGCCCGCCGGCCCCTCGCCCGAACTGCTCACCGCCTCCTGGCTTCGATACCAGGCCCCACAGGCCGAACTCGAGAGACTCCGCTCTGGCCAGCGGCCGCCGTGCTGGTTCGTGGGGTGCTGCGTGTGGCGTACTCCGCCTGTCGCAGGCGTTGCTTGGACAGGATGGCTGCCAGATCTGAATACGGCCTCACCCCCGCAGCCATGCTCGGTGGAGGTGCGAGGAGGCCAACCTCCTCGCACGCCCCGAGCGGCTGCGGCTGCAGGCGATCGACAAGGAAGCCGTTGACAAGGTAGCCGGGCGGCCGTCCCGGCCGCGTACCAGCGCAGCGCCCTCTGTCCGTCGCGCCGTGCTCGGCCGGACGCCCGCATCGAGCGCTTTGGCGGGTACGCCACCGAGGAGGTTGCCCACGCGCCCGAGCCCGCGACCCTGTCGTGCCGTCGGATCGATGACGGCCGGCGTCCCGGAAAAATCTTCCAAGAAGTCCGGGAGGCGATGTCGGATCGGGGCGGTGGTGTTCGTAGCAGGGGTGAGGCCGCCCACCGGGGCGGCGCCAAGCAAGGAGCCGCGAACATGAAGCTGACAACCATGACCCAGGTCACCGTCGACGGAGTGATGCAGGGAAACGGCGCCGCGTCGGAGGAGGACCGCAGGCAAGGATTCGAGCGCGGCGGATGGGCCCTGGGGAAGGGCGACGACGAGACCAGGACGTTCATCACCCAGACCTACCAGCACGCAGAGGCGTTCCTGTTCGGCCGGCGCACCTACGAGCTGTTCGCCGGCTCCTGGGGATCAATCGACCAGATGCGCGCACATCCCATCGGCGTGGCCCTGAACAAGACCCCCAAGTACGTTGCCTCGACCACGCTCACCGCGCCGCGTTGGGAGGACACGACCGTTCTCCGCGGTGACCTCGCGGCGGCCATCAGTGAGGTGAAGGCCAAGTCGGGAGGCGAGCTGCAGGTGCACGGCAGTGGCGCCCTGACCCGGTGGCTGCTGGAGAACGATCTGGTCGACGAGATGACTCTGATCGTGGTCCCGGTGATTCTCGGCCAGGGCGCGCGATTGTTCCCGGAGACCGGCCCGGATCTCGCGCTCGACCTGATCGAGTCGCGAGTCGACTCGAAGGGCGTGATGATCCAGGTCTACCGGCCGGCCGGGCGCCCGCGGTATGCGACGGCCTGAAGTCCCTGCCCACCGAACCACGCTGTCTTACCACAGGAGATGATCTTCAAATGCAGTACCTGGTTTCCGTGATCGATGACAGGAGCAATCCCGGCAGCACGGACAGGCAGCCTGCCATCAGCGCGTTCAACGAGCGACTGATCGCCGAGGGCTACTGGGTTTTCGCGGGCGGACTCGCGGACACCGACGCGGCCACGGTCATCGACAACCGGGGCGAGCAGGCGGTGTTCAGCGACGGGCCTTTCGTGGAGTCCAAGGAGTACCTCGCCGGCGTCTGGGTGTGGGAGGCCCCCGACCTCGATGTGGCGCTCAAGCTCGCCACCGAGGCGTCGAAGGTCTGCGATCGGAAGATCGAGGTGCGGCCGTTCCTGTGAACGACGTCGAGGAGACGGTCACCCGGGCCCACCACGAGGAGTGGGCGCGGGTGGTCGCGTCCCTGACCAGGCGTTTCGGTGACCTGGACATCGCGGAGGAGGCGGCGGCCGAGGCGTTCGCGACCGCCGTCGAGCGGTGGCCGTCCGACGGCGTACCGCCCAATCCCGGCGCCTGGCTGAACACGACAGCAAGGCGCAAGGCCATCGACCGGACCCGGCGCGAGAGCAAACGCGACGACAAGCACAAGGAGGCTCAGATGGTGTACGACGACCCGCCAGAGCCTCTTGGCGCCATCGAGGACGACCGGCTCAGGCTGATCTTCACCTGCTGCCACCCCGCTCTGGCGATGGAAGCCCGCCTGGCGCTGACGCTGCGCCTGGTCGGCGGTCTGACCGTGCCCGAGATCGCCCGCGCCTTCCTGGTGGGCGAGAGCGCCCTGGGGCAGCGGATCACCCGCGCGAAGGCCAAGATCAAGGCGGCGCGCATCCCCTATCGCGTGCCGTCCGCCGAGGATCTCCCGGCACGGCTCTCCGGCGTACTCGCCGTCCTCTTCCTCGTCTTCAACGAGGGCTACCTGGCCACTGGCCCCGACACCGATCCCCTGCGTCACGACCTGACCGCCGAGGCCATCCGGCTCACTCGCCTGATCCGGGCCCTCCTTCCGGGCGACGGTGAGGTGGCCGGGCTGCTGGCGCTGATGCTGCTCACCGAGGCCCGCCGCACCGCCCGGATCTCGGCGAACGGCGAACTGGTCGCGCTCGACGAGCAGGACCGTCGGGCCTGGGACGCGGAACTGATCGCCGAGGGTCATCGGCTGGTGCGCGAGCGCCTCGCCGCTGCCGCTGCCGGGGTGGCTCCGGGGCGCTACCAGATCCTCGCGGCGATCAATGCAGTGCACACCTCCGCACGCGACTTCCACGACACCGACTGGTCGCAGATCCTCGCCCTCTACGACCAACTCGTCCACCTCGACCCCTCCCCGATCATCGCCCTCAACCGGGCCATCGCCGTCGCCGAGCTCGACGGCCCGGAGGTGGCACTGGCCATCGTTGACCGCCTCGCCGAGGCGTTGGCCGGCTATCACGCCTACCACGCCACGCGCGCCGACCTGCTGCGCCGGCTGGGCCAGAGTCAGCAGTCACGCGCGGCCTACGACCGGGCCATCGAACTGGCCGGCAACACCGCCGAGACCGCCTACCTCACCCGCCGCCGCGACCAGCTACAGTAGCGCCCACGCCTGTGCCCGTGATCGGGCTCTCACCGATCACCGCCAGGTTCGAGCCGGCCGTAGCTGGAGCTGGTCTTGTGGAGCCCGAAGTAGCGACTCCGACGACTGCCCTTGCGGGTCGGCCGGACGCAGGGTTGAGGCCGCCGTCAAGGTGGCCGATTCGTTCAATACTGGCGCGCGCGCCCGCACCAGACTTCGGTCTATGGACATCCTCTTCATCGCCAGCTTCGCGGTCATTACCCCGGACACCGAGCGGAGCCGCGAGCTATACGTCGGCGCCCTGGGCCTTCCCCTGGAAGGCGAGCCGGGTGACTACCTCCACAGCGAGCGCATCGGTGGCGCAAAGCACTTCGGCATCTGGCCGTTGAGCCAGGCGGCGGAGGCCTGCTTCGGGACCGCCAGGTGGCCCGCGGACCACCCGGTCCCCCAGGCGAGCGTCGAATTCGAGGTCGCGGACGCCGCGTCGGTGGCCGACGCCGCGACCGAGCTGAAGTCCACTGGGCACCGCCTCCTGCACGCGTCCCGAACCGAACCTTGGGGCCAGACGGTGGCGCGGCTGCTCTCACCCGAGGGCCTGGTCGTAGGCATCTCGTACGCGCCAGCTCTGCACGACCGGTCGGAGTAGGGGATCGCAAGGTCAGGCTCTACGGAAGCGGATCAGTCCGGTCGAGTGGTCCACCTCGGCGACCTCGTCTGCGATACGGGCCCCGTCCTACCGCTGCGGGTCGCCCAGTTCCTCGGCCGTCAACCGCTTCCGGGCCTGACGCTCGCGCTCGCGCTCCTCCTGGTCGCGCACCGTGTCCGCGTGGGTGCAACGGCCCCGCTTGTGTACCGGGCTCCACGCCGCGTACCGCTGGCGGTTGAAGCCCGACGGCTCCAGGATCGAGTGCCGGCAGCCGCAGGACTCGCAGACGCCGTCGACGAGGTGGCCGCCGCACCCGTCGCAAGAGCAGATCGCGGCTTCGACGAGCAGGACGCACCACTCCCGATAGCCCAACTCGCCGTGGACGCGCGGCTCGATAGCCATGGCTCCAGCGTACAAGTGTTCGGGGCGCCCGGTGAAGGTAGCCAGGAGGCCGTGGCCGGGAGGCTGCATCTCAGTCGACCAACGTTCTATCGTCGCCTGCATCGAGGTTGGACCTTGCTGTCCGAGCGCTTCGGGCCGCTGGAGAGTCCTTCGCGTCAGGACCTCCCCGGATTTGGGTAGCGACAGCCGGATGGCGTCGTCAGCGACTTGCCGGCTCCAGGATCACCAGAGGTATCCTCCGGCTGGTCTGCGCCTGGTAGCGCTCGTAGTCGGGCCACAGCGCAGTCATGATCGGCCAGAGCCGCCGTCGCTCGGCGGCGGTGGCGACACGTGCGGTGGCGGGAAAGTGGTGTGTGCCGACCTGGACCTCAACGTCCGGCCGCGCCTGCAGGTTGAGCAGCCAGCCAGGCGGCTCGTCGCTTCCGCCCCTGGAGCCGACGACGATCAGCCGGTCACCGTCGCGGTGATAGAGCAGGGCTGCAGTTCGCTGCTGTCCGCTCCGGCGCCCGGTCGTGCGGAGCAGCAAGGTCCGGAGCCGGCCGATGCGGTGCCCCCATAGTCCGCCCGTCAGTTCGTAGGCCCGCTGATGCAAGTGGAGCAGCTGGAGGCCTACCAGCCGGTCCAACGGCGTCATCGGCATGGCCGCGAGTCTACGTGCCGAGATAGGAATTCGAGTGCTGCCGTCACGGCGCCGCCGTCGGGCGACCGTTCTACGCACCACTCGAGCCCGGGGAGGATCGCGACGCGGCCCCCTCGGACGGCCCTCCGCCGCTGCTCCTCTACCGGCCGACCGGCCTCGGGCAGCAGGAGGCGACGGCACTGCTCCGCGCCCCCTGATCAGAGCAGCGCTTCATCGCGTGCGACATCGAGATCGCGAATCGCGGGCGGCCCCTGAATCGTTACTCCTGTCGTGAGATACGGCGACCTCATCACGCGCTCGTTCTCTGTCGTCTGGGGTCACAAGTACCTGTGGCTGCTTGCCGTCTTCGGCGGGGCCGACGTCGGGGACTCGCCGTTCGGCGTTGTCTGGGCTGCCACCTTCGGGTTCAACTTTGTCTCGCAGGTCATGCCTCCCTCCCCGTGGCCGATCCGGCTCGGCATCCTGCTGGTGCTCGTGATCGGGTCGTTCATGATTACTTGCGCCACGACCGGCGCGCTCGTGCGCGCCTCGGCCGAGCACGACGCGCTGCGCCCCTTTTCGTTGGGCCTGGCCTGGCGGGCGGGTCTGGGCGCACTCAGCTCGATCTTTGGTCTGCGCATGCTGCAACTGCTCTGGGTAGTGCTCTGGGCGTCATCCGCGGTGACGGCAATAGGTGTGCTGGTCCCGCTCGGCGTGCTGGCATATCAACATCATCAGAACGTGGCGCTGGCGGTCGTGATCGTCGCTGGCCTGGAGCTGGTCGTGGCGGCGGCAGCCGCCTGGATCCTTGGGGGATTGGCGTTCATCCTGGCCATTCGGGCGGTCGTGCTCGAGGAGAGTGGCCCGATTCGCGCACTCCGCCGCGGCGTTCAGCTCATGCGGGCCAGACCTGGTCGCGTCGTGGTCCTCTGGCTGCTCCAGATCGCCCTCGGCTTCGCCGGCAGCAGCTTACAGTCGCTCATCCTGCTCCCGGCAATCCTGGTTGCGGCTGCGCTCGTTGCGGCCGCGGGAGTCGCCATCGGGGTTGTAGCCGCGGTGGCACTGGGGATCCCGTTCGGGCTGGCGCTACTTGGTGCGGCCATCCTCCTCTACGCAATTCTGGAGGGCTACCTCTCCATCTACTGGACACTCGCTTTCCGACGGCTCGAGATGGACTCGCCTCACACAGGCCACCGCCAGCACACGTATCTCCCGTGACCGGTCCGGCTGAGCGCGCGCTGCGGGTCGGCGGTCACCGTGGCGCTCGGCGGTGTCGGCGGGGTCGTATATCCTGGAGTGAGCCACCCGGCGGCACATGAGCTCGCCGGGTTTCTATGCCCAGCGGCCGCCGCGTTCCTGGCGACCGCCGCGGAGGAGGGTTCCCACCATGACCGATGACGAGTTTCTGCGCGCCTTCTTCTCGCTCAGTCTCCCCAGCGGCGAGTTCCATCACCGTGACCACTTGCGGCTCACGTGGCTGGTCGTCCGCCGCCACGGCGCCGTCGACGCCTTTCGCCGGGTCAGCGATGGCATCCGGCGATTCGCTGAGGCTCATGGCCAGGGTGATCGCTACCACGAGACGTTGACTACCTTCTGGGTGCGGCTGATCGCGCATGCGGCCGGCGACGGTACAGAGATCGACGAGTTCGAGGTCTTCGTGCGGGCGTACCCGCTGCTCCTCGACCGCCACCTTCCGCTGCGTCACTGGAGCCGGGAGGTGCTGTACGGGGCCGCTGCTCGCGCGGCTTGGCTCGAGCCAGACCTGGTGCCACTGCCATTCTGATTTCGGCCCGTCGCGTTCTCCGGTGAGATCGGCGCCGGCGAGGCAATGCTCCGTGCTGGGGGCGGGCGCCGCGTCCTCCACCGGGGCCAGGCGCTCGTCCGGTTTCGGGGGCCCCCGGTGCCCGATCGTTCGATCTCTCGGTAAGGTTGGCCACCTGGACATGCGCCCGGATAGGCTCGGGGGATGACGATGACCACAATCGCCACCGACCAGCCGGTCGTCACACTCATCAACACCTTCACCGTGGCTCCTGAGCGGCAGGGCGAGCTGATACGTCTCCTGGTGGAGGCGACCGAGCAGGTGATGCGACACCGGCCTGGTTTCGTCTCGGCCAACATCCATCGCGGCCTGGAAGGCACCCGGGTGGCGAACTACGCGCAGTGGCGAAGCCGGGAGGATTTCGAGGCGATGCTGCGAGACCCGGCCGCACAGATGCACATGCGGGAGGCGGCAGCCATCGCGTCGTTCGACCCCCTGTTGTACGAGGTCGCGGATACATTTCACGCGGAGTAGCGGCGGCCCCACCCTGGCTGGGCGGGGGTCGGAGCCGAGCCGCGCGGCAGCGGGTCGGCGCTGTCCTCCCAGACGGCTCGCACCGGCCACGTTCCTCGAGGCGCGTTGTGGATGTCAACCCCGGTCGGCATCCTACCGACCACCGAACTGTCCCATTGACGCCCAATCGAGCCAGGGCTAGATTCTGCCCATCGATCGCCCTAATACGGGCGCACTCGACGCCCATTTCACCTGGCAACCGCCGTAGCCGTGACAGGCATGCTGTAGTGCACAGGAGCTGGCTTCGGTGGACGATCGCACTCGCAGTCGCTGTCCACGGACACGCCAGACTCCAGGTAGGCGGACAGGTCGTTCCTGGCTGACGGACACGAAATCTCCAGGTGGACGGACAGCAGGTCCCCCATGTTGCTGTCGGCCACGGGCCCGGACTTGGGAAT
>Ga0126369_10002512_pt1 | contig 13048 bp, 14 predicted proteins | sample PanSoiMetaPlot_1_FD_109646 | JGI IMG/M metagenome (GOLD analysis project Ga0126369, IMG submission 109646) | Tropical forest soil microbial communities from Panama - MetaG Plot_1 | ecosystem: Environmental > Terrestrial > Soil > Tropical forest > Bulk soil | place: Panama | collected 2016-02-17 | reverse complement strand
GTTGTGAGAATGGATTGGTTCGGCGTCAGCACTGGCTGTAGCGATTGTCCCTGAGCGTCAGGAAAACTCGCCCCGGCCGACACTGCGGACCCGAAGGCTGACTCAGGCAGATAAGTGGCTTGCTCAAAAAACGAAACGGTTCCACGGGGCCACATTAACTTCTCATTTAATTCCAGTTCCTGGACCAGCGAACGGTCCCCGTGGGAATTATTGGCTGTCAGTCCGCTTCCGAGGAAGTTCAAAGTAAAATCTGACCCGCGCGAAATCCGGTGCATATCGATCCCGGCGAAAGCGGACGTCCAAGTCACCAAGCCATTCGAATTCGTGAGAATCAAGGGATTGGTATCCGCCGTGAACGCCAAGCCGACGAGCGGCTGCCAAAAGCTACGCGTCATCACAGGAGTGCCGAGGGAAAGATCCTGTGCTCCAGCCAAGGCCCGCGTATCTTCGGTGAGTTGCTCGGGATCCTCGTTCGTGTCTTTGGCACTCCCCTGTTTCGCCGAAGAAGAGGAGTCCGAGACCGCTGGATTTGTCTTATCGTTCGACTGCTCTTGGGAGCGCGCCATCGGAACTCCGAGCGCCGCCAAAAGAATAACCGCCCACAGGCTTCTTTGTATTCTGCACACTGTTGTTACGGTATGACGATCGTGTCGCCAGATTTCAGATTGATGTTCTGCTCGGATTTCTTGCCCTTTACCACGTCTTTGAAATTGAACGGGTATTTCATCTGCTTCCCGTTTTCTTCGCGCAGGACGTAAATATTCTTGGTGTTGGCGAACTGGGTAAACCCGCCTGCGTTCGACAGTGCTTGCAGGACGGTCATCCCAGGCAACAGCGGGTAGGCCCCCGGACGGGTCATTTCTCCTACGATGTAGATCCTCCGGCTATTGATCGCGGTGACGATGACGGTGACATCCGGAGCGGTAATGAACCCCGTCAAACCCTCAGTGATCCGCGCCTCAAGCTGCGAAGGTGTTAAGCCTGCTGCCTGAACATCTCTCAACAGCGGTAGGGAAATCTTTCCATCCGGTCGCACGGGCAGAACTCGTGAAACCTCAGGCTCTTTCCAAACACTAATATCGAGCACGTCTTGCGGGCCTATCACATAAGTAGGGTCAACCGCGGCTTTGTTCCCAGCTTCCTCACTGCCATTCTTGTTCGCGGATGCCATCAGCGCCTTGCTGGCCATTTGCGTCTTGTCCGGAATTTGCTGCGCGAAAGCAACCGACCACAGGAACAAAGGAAGCAACGCCGTCCAGAGACTCACCCTTTTCCGTAATCCTCTCGAGCGACCAGGAAGGAGGCGACTCGACTGCTCTATCTCGTTGACCTGAGCCCTTGCGGGGATTCCGGCGATCTGAGCTGTGTACCAGGAATCCCACTGAGTTGTTTTGACACCTTCGACAACGAGTTTCATTTCTGTTCCACACTTCCGGCGTCGGAGAAACGGCGCGCCCTTATTTGTGTCCCTCTTCAAGACTTCCCTCATGAGGTTGCTGGCGACCGCTGATGGACGGACATGTCCAGGGCGTGGGTTGCGGCAAAACGCGTTGCGAGCCTGTTGGGAACCGAAGGTTTCTGGGGCAGACCTCGTACCCAGCTTCCCTCAATCTGAACGGCGACTGAACGCTGCAATAATGTCACAGACAGTACCAGGCGCTGATGTCCTCGGAAATCCAACAAGACTCCTTCTAGGCCGAGCAGTGGGCCACATTCAATTCGTACTCTTTGTCCAATTTCCAGGAAGGGCCACGGTTGTCTTGGCAGCTCGGATTTAACAACTGTCTGGATCGCGGCAATCTCGACGCTGTCAATGGCTATCGGAGTCCGGCCCGTTCCAACTACATGAACAACTCCAGGAATTGAAACAACCGGAAGCCGGTTTAGGGGATCAAACTGGCAAAACACATAACTCGGAAAAAGCGGAAGGTCGATATCCTTGAACCGGTCAGACCACCGGCGGCGGACCCGGTAAAGCGGCAGAAACGTTTCAAAACCTCTGGCTCGTAGATGTTCTGCGACCACATTCTCGCGTCGGCTTTTTACCAGAATCGCGTACCATCGTTTGACGTTCTCAGGTTCCATATCCTCTAGTCCAAAAAATCCGTCGCTACCTATTGCCCTGCCTGCTAGCGCAGGCTACCGCCTCTTCAGTCCCATCTCCCGGAACCGTCTCAAAGAACTTCCACGAATTCCCGCAGGACACCCAAATGTGACCGCGCTACCTTAACTGAGCCGATCCAGTCTTCAAATCCAGTGACTACGGCAATTTGGTCTAAGGTGAAGTCCCGCATGCGCGAGGCTTGGAGTAGAAGGACTAGCCCATCGCTTAATCCAATGGATTAAGCCACCACACTGCACCTCCACGCGCGAGCCGCTCAGAAAAACCGGCGCTCAATTGTCGACGTTGTTTGGACACCAAGAATATGGACCGCCTGCGCATTGAACGAGATGGGATTCAATGAAGAATCCGCTATCAGGCGTCCTGTTGCTGACTTGGGCGGAACCTTTGAGTCATGCCCTTGAAAGGCGGCAGCTTATGAATGAAAAAGATCTTTGGCCGCCCAAAATGCGCCTAAGTCGGGATCGCAAAACGAGTGCAGTCCATATTCCGTGATGGAAGGTAGAGCATTGGGCATTCGCACGGCCACGCAGTTGTAAGTCCCGAGCCTCACTCGAACTGCAGGATTACAATCTCTGGATTCGACCCAAGTCGCAGGGGCGGTCCCCAAGTCCCCGCCCCACTGGATGTGAAAACCTGCATCTTGCCAATCCGGCTCAACCCATACACAAACTGGCGGTAGATTCGCCGCGCCATCCAGTTCCACGGGATAAACTGTCCCACATGCGTGTGGCCGGAAAGCTGCAGCGAAACTCCTGCTTTTTCCGCCACGTGCGGATGATCCGGCGCGTGCGTCAGCAGAATGCTCGCCCGCTCGCGGTCCCATCCAATACCATTGAGCACGGATGCAAAATGTGCCGTATGCGTGGCATGCCGATAAGGCACGCCAATAATCTGCAAGCCGTCCGCGTCCACTTTTTCGTTCTGCAACACGCGTACACCGGCCGACTCCACTGCATGGAGATACTTGCTGTCGTCACCGAATTCCTCGTGATTGCCCGCCACGAAATAGACCCCGTGTGGTGGGGTCAGTTGGCTAAGCGGAGCCGCCGCGCGCCGCGCGTCAATCGCCGTGCCATCATACAAATCGCCTGCGATAAAAACGGCGTCAGGCTTTTCGCGCCGAACTTCCGTCACGATGCGTCGCAGAAAACTGCCATCCCGCACGTGCCCCAAATGCAGATCGCTGATGAGGGCTGCCTTTCGTCCCCGCCACGCTTCTGGCAGGTTCGCAAGCCGGACCGTTATCCGCGTGATGCGCGTCCAGCCGGCATTAAACACACCATAGACGCCCGCTGCCGCCGCAGCGGCAAACAACACTTCAACCATCAAATGAAAGTTCGCGCGCAGGCCGACCGCCCATGTAATTCCAAGGGCAAGCCATGAGCCAACTGCGGCGACAACCAAGAAACTGAGGAGGCCAAGCCATACGGCCGCCACTTTGTAGATCGCTCGCACAGCTGTTCCCGTGTATCGCCATGCCAGGAGCGATGCGACCAGAAAGCTAACCGACAAGATCCCAAGAACAATTTTCAGCCACGGCCGACCTGCGGTGTCGTTGGCCGAAGTTGCAAACGTCCAGGTCGCATACAAGACGAAGTGCGTCAGAAAGAGAATTGCTTGCACAACAGCGATGAACACAACCAAGCCCGCTCGTATCTTCATGCTTTATTAGATTCACGAGTCCACCCTTTGTATGCATTCGGTACTGAGACTAAGGTGCCGGTGTCAGGGGGGACAGGGATTGACCCACAACTGCCACAACTAGAAGACAGAAGGTCAGACTGACACATCAAGCACGGCGTTTCGGCAAGCTCGCGATCCTCAAGCTATACTGAAGTGGGATGAATCAAGAGGGATTTGAACCGCGAAAGCAGGCTTCACGCGCGGAGCCACGAACCAAAGGCTCGATCCTTTCCATTGATTATGGACAAGAGAGGATCGGGCTAGCCATTGCCGACGCGACCGCGAAGTTAGCTCAGCCACTCAGCACTTTGCAACGAGTCAACCGGAATGAGGACATGCGGCGGCTCCGCGAGGTTGTCCGCGAACACGTTGTGAACCAGATTGTGGTCGGATTGCCGCTCAAGCTGGACGGTACCCGCGGCGAAATGGCGGAAGAAGCAGAGCGTTTTGCGCGGCGCATCCAGAAGCAGCTGGGCGTGCCGGTAGAGTTGGTGGACGAGCGCCTGACGAGCTGGGAAGCGGAGCGTCTGCTCGAAGAAATGCAAGGAAGATTTCTTCACGCCGAAAAATCAGGCGGCAGTGTGAGACGAAAAAAGGCAGCAGCAAGAGCGACCGTGGATGCGGTGGCAGCCGCCGTTATATTGAAAGAGTACTTCGAGCGGCAAGGGCAACCGCGGGAACAACGTTGAGTTTCGAACCATAGGTGTACGCGAGGCGGGATTGAAATATTTCTTGACCCTGGTTCTTGTGGTCGTGCTGGCTGCGGGAGGTTACGCGGCGTGGATGTGGTACAGCATCACGCAGCCGTATCAGGATTTCCCGAAAGAGGGCGTATTTGTCGAACTTCCTCATGGGGCATCGCCCCGGTATGCGGCGTATTTGCTGAAGCGCAGCGGCGTGGTGCGCAGCAAGCTGGCTTTTGAGATTTACGCGCGGCGTCACCCGAAACGCACTCTGCAGGCGGGCGAGTATTTTTTCGATCGGCCAATGACCGGGCGGGATGTCTTCTGGAAAATTGCCGCGGGCCAAGTCTACGAGCAGCCTTTCACGGTGCGCGAAGGCGAGACCATGTTTGACATCGCGCGCAACCTCGAGACCGGCAAGTTCATGCCTGCAGGCGACTTCCTGTACGCAGCGAGCGATCCGTCGCTGATTCGCGAGTTCGCTCCCGAAGCCCGAACGCTCGAAGGGTTTCTTTTCCCCGCCACTTATGAACTTCCCCGGCATCCTGTCGCAACAGAATTAACGGCGGAAATGGTCCACAAATTCAAGGACGAGTGGAAGCGTATTGAGGCTTCCGGCGCGAACGGCCAATCGGCTTCGAATGGACAAGCTGGCGCGAAAGCCTCAAACGATTCGCAGGAAGAAACGCCCGTGAATATGGAAAGCCCCACGGCTCGATTGCGCACGGTGACGCTGGCTTCGCTGGTCGAGCGCGAAACTCCCAAGCCCGAAGAGCGACCCAAGGTGGCCAGTGTTTTCGACAACCGCATCCACAAAGGAATGCGCCTGCAATGCGACCCCACTGTGATCTACGGCCTGGAGCGGATGGGCCAATACAAGGGCTCGCTCAGCGGAAAAGATTTAACATTCGATTCGCCGTACAATACTTACGAGCATTACGGGCTGCCGCCTGGCCCCATTGGAAACCCGGGAGAAGCGTCGCTGCGCGCGGCCCTGCATCCGGCGGAAACGAGTTTCTTGTACTTTGTGGCGAATACCCAGGGCGGCCATTTTTTCAGCTCCACGCTGGAGGAGCACAACAGAAATGTGCTGAAGTATCACCGGCTGTTGCAGGGGCTGCCTGCGGACCCGCCGCCACCCTCGCCGAAGCCCAATCCCGCGAAAAGGAAACCGGCGGCTGCGAAGGGCAAACAGCAAAAAGGCAAAGCTCGATGAATCAGGCTCTCAAGAACAAGAAAGCGCTTATTCTGGAAACCGCCCGCGAGATTAACGCGCAGAAATGGACGCCTGCGGAGATCGAACAATTGCGGCTACGGCTGATCGCCGAACACGGCGAGGCGGGCAAGACCGGCCCCGAGTACATTGCCGATGTGCTGAAGGATGCAGGCCATAAGGTTCTCCTCTCGATGCAGGAGGAAGCCGAGGAACAATACGAAGAGGAATTTGAAGATTTGCTGCACTTCAAAACGTTGGGGGACGCAGAAGTCAGCATCATGCGCTTGGACGAGCTGATGCGAAAGTTTCGCGATCATGGAGAAAAAGCCGCCGTGGAGCGCGTGTTGGAGGTCGCCCGCCTCGGCAAGCGCCGCGCGGAAATGATTTCGCGCAATCACAAGGTCGAGCAGCAGAAGCGCGCGGAAAAAGTGGAAATTGCAAGTTGGTTCCGTATCTGGCTGGAAACTCCGGATTCTTTTTTCGATTGGCTGGACGTCCGCAAACAGTCGCCTGAATATCAGCAAAGGTTTCCGCACGCCGAGGATGAGGAATGAGCACGCCGGCTATAGGCAGTGGCGCGCTCGAGCTGCCGCCCTACTCCTTGGACGTGCAGGCGATGGACCTCGGCAATGAGGTGAAGGCCGTGGGGCTTGAATTGCTAGAGACCGAAAACCGCGAACCGGTACGCGGAACCGAAGGCGCGGAAATCTGGTCGCAGATTCTCCCAGCGCTGGCGGCAAACGAACCGTTTGCTGTGGATTTTTTCAGCCACTTGGATCGTGTGAGAGAGTTCTGCAAGTCGCGGAAAATTGAATGGCGGGAAGCCGCGGAGCGCTGCATCGTGATCCCCTCACCAAGGATCGCAGAGTTGCGAATATTGCTCGAGCGCTTCGAGGGCGAAACCTTTGGTCTCCGCGCGGGGAGCGCCGCCCAAGCCGCCGACACAGAACTCGAAGGCGATCTTTCGGCGCGCGGTCTGGATGCTTACCAGCAGGCCTACTCGCGGTACACGTTTTGCGCGGTCTGTGAGCCGGAGGACGGCTGGGTGACGGTTCTGAGCCAGACGCTTTGGCCAAGCGAAATGATCCGGCGCGTGCGCCCGGCGATCCAACAATTTGACGTCCACATTGCGCGGCCCAATTGAAGACACTTTCGTGCTCGCACCGCCTCGATTGACGGGCTCCCGACTGGTTGTTAGATTGCTTGATTCACGTGTGAACGCGCGGAACTTATTGATGCGATGTGTACAGACATGCCTGCTCTCGGCGACACTGGCGGCTATTTCTTGCGGCTGCCACGGCCGAACCGTTAAGGGCCGCACCGTAATTCCGCAGGGGGAGAGGCCGGTAGCAAAGGACGCCACCCGCGAGGAGTTGCTCGCCGCCTACAATGTCATGGCCCGGAACACGAAAACGTTGAGCGCCACGGTGGAGCTCAAGCCCATTGCCGGCTCGAGGTACAGTGGCGTCATCGAGGAGTATCACGAAGTGAAGGCTTTTTTGCTCGCGGAGCGCCCGGCCGAGATTCGCATGATCGGACAGGCTCCGGTGATAGGCAAAACCGTGTTCGACATGGCCAGCGACGCAGATACCTTCCGTGTCTCGATACCCACGAAGAACAAATTCCTGGTGGGCTCGGTTGCCGGCGAAAGAAATAGCGCGAAGCCCATCGAAAATCTCCGCCCGCAGCATTTGCTGGAGGCCTTGCTTTGGCCCGAAATCCGCAAAGAAGAAGCGGTAACCCTGCGGGAATTCAACAACGAACAAGGGCGCTATTATGTGCTGACCGTCCTGCGCGGCGGCTACCAACTGGAAGTGCTGCGCGAAATTTGGTTTGACCGCGCCAATCTCCAGGTGGCGCGCATCCAGCGCTTCGGCCCGAAAGGCACGCTGCTGTCGGACGTTTCCTTTTCCGATTGGGAGCCTCTCGATAACTCGGGACCTCAAGGCAGCGCGCCGAATGGTTCTTCTAACGCTACGGCCCCTGCGCCCGCCCCAGCGCCCAGCATCAGTTTGTTTCCGCGAGCCATCCTGATTGATCGCCCGCACGACGATTACAAGCTGGAATTGCAAGTGACCAAGATCGCGGTGAACGAAGAAATCCCGGCGGAGCGCTTCAAACTCGAGCAGCCCCCCGGCTCGGAGTTGGTCCGTGTCGGGGAAACCGCGGACGCCAAACCCGCCGCGGAGGGTAAACCCCTATGATGGGCGAACTCATCCTCCGCAACCTGCTGCACCGCCCGATGCGCACTCTGATTGGCGCGACGGGGATTGCTGTGGAAGTCGCGCTGGTTATCCTCATCGTAGGCCTGACCAGCGGCCTGCTTACCGAAACGGCGAAGCGCATCGAGGGAATCGGGGCTGACATCATGCTCCAGCCGCCCGCGGCCTCCATCATCATCAATTTCAGCGGCTCGCCGATGCCGACAAAAATCGGCGAAAAGGTTGCCGAACTCAAGTATGTGAAAGCCGTCGCGCCGGCGCTGCTTCAATTCAATTCCAGCGGCACGGTGGAAACGGTTTGGGGCATCGAGAAGGACAGCTTCGACGCGGTTTCCGGAGGCTTTGTTTTCCTTGACGGTCGCGACATGGAAGGCCCCGACGACATGTTAGTGGACGACTGGGCTGCCAAAGCCAAGAAATTGAAAGCTGGCGACACGTACAATGTCTTCAACCATGACTGGCATATCGCCGGCATCGTCGAGCATGGCAAGGGTTCGCGAATCTTCGTCCCGCTGGCCACCCTGCAAGGTCTCGTCGCCGCCCGCGACAAAGCGTCGATTTTCTTTGTGAAATGCACGCGTCCCGAGCACACCGATGACGTGATGGACGAAATGCGCAGCCTCTTGCCAGGCTATACCGTTCGTCCCTTGAAAGACATGCTTTCCATAATGACTTCCACGAATATTCCCGGACTGAACTCATTCATTAATGCAATGATTGCCCTGGCGGTTTGCATTGGCCTCCTGGTCATTTTCCTCACGATGTACACATCGGTGATCGAACGCACGCGCGACATCGGTGTGCTGAAATCCCTTGGTGCCAATCACTGGTTCGTCATCCGATCACTGCTGTCCGAATCCGCGGCCCTTTGCGTGCTCGGTATCGCGGCAGGGGTCGGGCTAAGTTATCTTGTGCGCGCGGGGTTCCTCTGGAAATTCCCCACGCTCTCGATCTTGATTACGACGGAGTGGATTTTCAACGCGGGCATGATTGCATTGGCCGGAGCGATGCTAGGCGCAACTTATCCCGCGTGGCTGGCCAGCCGGAAAGACGCCGTGGAGGCTTTGTCCTATGACTGAGTAAGACGGACACGACTTAAGAACAACTGTACAGAAACATGGTTTTCGCAGTTACGTCAAACGAGAAAGGACCGCTTATCACGCGGCACGGCTAGGCACGAATGGCAATCGCAGTTACAATACCGGAACCTGCGGAAAGCCGAATTCTCCAGGGAAAAAAGAGCGTGGAGCCGATACTCAGGACCGAAAACCTATGGAAGCTTTACCGCGCGGGCAAAGTAGAAGTCCCGGCGCTGCGCGGTGTCAATTTCGAAGTTCTGCCGGGAGAATCGGTCGCGGTCATGGGGCCGTCGGGATGCGGCAAGTCTTCGCTGCTCTACGTAATCGGCGGGCTCGCGCAGGCGACGCGCGGCAAAGTCCTCGTTGACGGCAATGACCTCACGGCTCTGACCGATTCCGCGCGCACCAAGCTCCGCCGCAGCAAGATCGGTTTTGTTTTTCAGCGCTTCAACCTGCTTCCAACGCTCACAGCAAAAGGCAATATCGCGATCGCGCAGTTTATTCATGGTGACGGCTTTGACCCGCACCGCTTTGACGTGGTCACGCAAATGCTCGGCCTGGCGGGCCGCCTTCAGCACAAGCCATCCGAACTCTCGGGAGGCGAGCAGCAGCGTGTGGCCATCGCGCGCGCGATCATCAACGAACCAAAAATTCTTCTAGCCGACGAACCCACGGGGAACCTCGACTCCAAAAACTCTGAAACCGTGCTCCAGATGCTCCGCCAGCTGAACAAAGAGCTTGGCCAAACCATCGTGATGATCACCCACAACCCTGAAGCCACCACTTATTTCGATCGTGTGGTGCACATGCGCGACGGCGTCATCGTCGATGGCGTTCCCGCGGACTGATATGGCGAGCCTGGGGCAGATTCTCTCGAAAACGCTTTTCTGGTCGTACGAGCGAGGCACGTGGCAGTACGACGTCGCGGTCATTCTCATTCTGGTGTTCGTGCTCGTTACGCCGAGGACCTGGTTTCGTGACCAACCCGAAGCCTCGGGGACCGCCGCCGCCGGCCAGGTCCAACTCCTCTCGAATGACGGAACCCGGCAGACGTATCGCGTGGACGCCCGTGTCCTGACGCCCCCAAAGTTCGCACTGCAGAGCGATCTCCATACCGCACTACAGCAAGCGCTGCCGGAATTGCGCAACGGAAACTTTTCAATTTCCCGGGTCGATCCGCTGCGCGACGAGCAGGGCATGGTAATTGCCTACCAGGTCGAGATCCGGCATTAGCGCTTTGCGTGATGGCACGATCTGAAACCCGGTCGCGCCTTTTGCGAACGGCGGTGCGGGATCTGCTTTTGGAAGCTTGCTCTTCGGGCGAGGCCCACGTTGTCATGCCAAACTCGTCATCAAGAAACGGCGCCGCCTGTTCGCGCATCTCTTTATATATGTTAGGATTGCGGAACCCTTTATGAGGCACACAGTGTTGCGTCCTTTGAGGATGCGTTGGTGTAATGCGCTACTCGCTTTTGCCCTGGCGGCGTTTGGCTGCCTTGTCGGCGCCTACCCGTCTCTTCAAGCGCAGGCAGACGCAAAATGGACCATTAAAGGCGTGCTTGGCATGATGGACAGGTCCGCGCAGGACTTCCACACGCTGACTGCGGATCTGGAACACATCAAATACACCGCGGTGGTAAAAGACACTTCCACGGAAACGGGCCACATCTTCGTCCGCCGCGATGAAAAGATGCGGATCGACATCACCAAGCCTGATCCGCGCACCATTCTTCGCGAAGGCGACAACCTGTTTGTCTTCAACCCGAAAATCAATCGCGTGGAAGAATACAATCTAGGCAAAAACCGTCAGATGGTCGATCAATACGTGCTGCTTGGCTTCGGCACCAAAGGCGAGAACATTGAGAAGGGCTACCTGGTTTCCATCGTGGGCGAGGAAGATTTCGACAGCAAGAAGACCGTGGTCCTTGAATTGACCCCCAAATCTGATGCGATTCGCAACCAAATCAGCAAAATTCAAATGTGGGTGGACGAAGCTTCCTGGCTCCCGGTGCAGCAGAAATTCTTCGAAGCCGGCTCCGGCGATTACTTCCTGTTTCACTACACCAACGAAATGAAGAACCTCAAAGTCGGCGACCAAGAGTTCAAGCAGGACTGGCCCAAAGGCGTAACCCGCGTCAAACCCCGCGGGTAGTTCAGAGAAACCTAGCGGCGGATGCTGAGGTCGCCCACTTCGGGTTCGTAGCCTTCTTCTTGAATGGTCTTCTTGGCTACGGAGCGGAGGGTTTGCTCGTCCGCGTCCTTCGGGGCTTTGCAATGACGGCGAATCACTTCTTCGCCGGACACGATCCGCAACAGCCAGTTCGATTTCCTCTGGTCCCAGGAAACTTCCACTCGGTCGGCACGCATAGCTTTCCTCCATGCCAGTTGAAGGGGATTTTACTCCTTGGAGGGGCTGGGGAGGCAGATTTCTTTGCTCGGGCCTTGGATGGCATAAGAGGGTGCAGCAGCAGGTGCGCCTCTACAAAGAGGAAAAGATAGATGCCGCCCTGAAGGGCGGCTGTAGCAGCTAGAAGCTGGCGCTACGAGAAGAGCCGTCGGCCACTGAAGGCCGCCCGCCCCTACCTAGGCTAGGAACGTTCGGAGGCCAGGAGCTGCTCTTTGCGCGGAAGGCCCCAGCGATAGCCGGCGAGCGTGCCGTCCACGCGAACCACGCGATGGCACGGGACAACGATGGACACCGGGTTCGTGGCGCAGGCGCGAGCCACCGCGCGAACCGCCTTCGGCTGACCAAGTGAACGCGCCACCTGCGAATAGGTGCGCGTGCCGCCGCGGGGGATGCGCTGCAATTCCCTCCACACGCGGCGCTGAAAAGCCGTGGCTTGTAGATCCAATGGAAGCTCGCAGTGCGGCGGCCGGCCCTCGATGCGCAGGAGTACCTCTTTCACCCAGCGCTCGAACCTGTCCGACGCCGCAATAATTTCCGCGCTCGGGTACTCCCTGCGTAGTTCCGCAACGAGTTTGCTCTCCCGGCCACCAAGATAGACCGCCGAAATGCCGCGCTCGGTGGCGGCCACGAGAACTTTTCCGAGCGGCGATTTGGCGATGGTGTAGCCAAGTTTCATTCCCAATCCCCCCTTGCGATACGCGGCGGGCGTCATGCCCAATTGCGCATTGCTGCGCTCGTAGACCCGGCTGGACGAGCCGTACCCGGTTTCGTACAGGGCATCGGTAATGCTCTTGCCCGCGCGCATCAGGGCTTTGAAGCGCTTCAGGCGAAGGGCTTCGGCAAGCTCGCGAGGCCGTAGCCCGGTGACTTGTAGAAAGGCGCGCCGCAAGGTGGATTGCGTGGCGCCAAGCGTCTGAGCAAGTTGGCGCAAGGTCAGGCTTTCATCCGTGGATTGCGCGAGTAAGTCCGCACCACGCTGCACCAGCACAACTGGGCCAGAAATCTCGTTGGGACGGCAGCGCAGGCAAGGCCGGTAGCCTTGCTGTTCCGCCTCTCCACCTGTGCGAAAAAACGTAACGTTGCGTCGCAGCGGCCGCCGAGCCGGGCAAGAAGGCCGGCAATAGATGTGCGTCGAGCGCACCGCAAGGACGAACGTGCCGTCCGCGCGTGGATCACGCGCCCGTGTGGCGCGCCAGTACCGCGCGGCAGCGTGCGGCGTAATAGTTTCCGTAAGTCTGCTTTGTATCTGTGCCATGATCATTACCCTGTACGTGAACACAACATAGAGCAAGCGGAAAAACCATTCTATCCGGAAAGGCGCGGCAAAGTGGATTGGATGCTGGTGTGGCACGAAGCGGCGCACCAGCCCAATGTTCTCAGCGGTCTACGTGACGCTTAGATCGAGCCCGGATTTCTCGCTTCGCTCGGAATGACAGTTTCTAAGTGTTATTTCAAGTTCAGACTTCGCCGGGAGAGGGGACGGAGTCCAAATCCTCTTTGTGCGCAGGCGCAGGATGTGGAGCGGTGATGACCAGAACGACGGCGGTAAGAATCACGATAGCGGCGACGACCGTGCGCAGAGAGATGGTCTCATCTGCAAGCAGCCAGCCGAGGAATAGCGCCACGACGGGAT
>Ga0126369_10002511_pt1 | contig 13049 bp, 15 predicted proteins | sample PanSoiMetaPlot_1_FD_109646 | JGI IMG/M metagenome (GOLD analysis project Ga0126369, IMG submission 109646) | Tropical forest soil microbial communities from Panama - MetaG Plot_1 | ecosystem: Environmental > Terrestrial > Soil > Tropical forest > Bulk soil | place: Panama | collected 2016-02-17 | reverse complement strand
TCGCATCACGGTCCTGCGCGACGGCCGGCATGTGACGACAAGGCCCGTCGGCGACGTGACGGTGGCCGAGCTCGTGCAGCTGATGGCGAATCGCAACCTGACGGAGCACTTCCCGAAGGTGCCCGCACCGCGCGGCGCGGAGCTGCTCCGGGTCGAGCACCTCAGCTCTGCCGGCAGACTGTTCGACGTCAGCTTCTCGCTGCACGCGGGTGAAGTCGTTGGCGTCGCCGGACTCGTCGGCGCCGGACGCACGGAGCTGGCGCGTGCCGTGTCGGGCGCCGATCGCTTCGAGGACGGCCGGCTGATCCTGGACGGCGGCGAGGTGCGCTTTCGGCAGCCCGCGGATGCGATCGCCCGCGGCGTCGGCCTGCTTCCGGAGGATCGCAAGTCGGACGGGCTGGTCGCCTGTCTGACCGTCGCGCGCAACATCGCGCTGCCGCACGGACGTCGGCTCGCGCGGTTCGGCGTCGTGCCGCCGGGCGCCGAGGCGAAGTTCGCGGAGCCGATCGCCGACGACCTGCGCGTGAAGGCCGCGCCCGCGCAGCCGGTCCGGCTGCTGAGCGGCGGCAACCAGCAGAAAGTCGTGCTCGGCAAGTGGCTCGCGGGCGACGTCCGCGTCTTCGTGTTCGACGAGCCCACACGCGGGGTCGACGTGGGCTCGAAGGTCGAGATCTACAACCTGATGAACCGTCTCACGGCCCGAGGCGCGGGCATCCTCATGATCTCGTCGGAGTTGCCCGAGCTCGTGGGCATGAGCGACAGGGTGATCGTCATGCATCGCGGCCGCATTCACGCGGAGTTCGATCGCGGGGCCGCGACCGAGGAGCGCGTGCTCGCCGCCGCGCTGGGCTTGCCGCATCCTGTCCCGAGCGAGGCCGCCGAACGCCGTCGAGTTGAGGGATGAAACAGATCGGCCGTCAGTTCGGCACGCTCGTCGGCCTGCTCGCATTGTGCGCGGTCCTTTGGGCGCTGACGCCGTATTTCCTGACGGTCTCCAACCTCCTCAACGTCGTCGAGCAGACGAGCATCAACGCGATCGTCGCCGTCGGGATGACGTTCGTGATCGTGTCCGGCGGCATCGATCTGTCCGTCGGCTCGATTGTCGCGCTGTCCGGCGTGGTGCTCGGCACGGCGCTCCAGTCGGCGCACGCGCTGCCGGTCTCACTCCTGCTCGCATTCGCGACGGGAGTCGCGTGCGGCCTGACGAACGGCGCGTTGATCAGCTGGGGAAGCCTGCCGCCGTTCATCGTGACGCTCGGCACGATGAGCATCGCGCGCGGTGCGGCACTGCTCTACACCGAGGGCCGTCCCGTCTCGGGTTTCGGTCCGGGATTTCGCTCGCTGGCCACGGGCCGCATCGGCTTCGTTCCCGCGCCGGTCATCCTGATGGCGGCCGTCTATCTCGCCGCGAACTTCGTGCTGACGCACACGACGTTCGGCCGCTATGTCTACGCGATCGGCGGAAACGAGGAGGCGACGCGGCTGTCGGGCGTCGCGGTCAGGTTCCACAAGACGATGATGTATGGCGTGTCGGGGTTGACGAGCGCCGTCGCGGCCGTCATCCTGACTGCGCGGCTCAATTCGGCGCAGCCGATAGCCGGCATCATGTACGAGCTCGACGCGATCGCCGCGACGGTGATCGGCGGCACGAGCCTCATGGGCGGCGAGGGGACGCTCGGGGGGACGCTGGTCGGGGCGCTGATCATGGGCGTGCTCCGCAACGGCCTGAACCTCCTCGGTGTATCGTCTTTTCTCCAACAGATTGTCATCGGCGGCGTCATCGTCGTGGCCGTGCTGTTGGACACGGTGCTCAAGAGAAAGAGATAGGCGAACATGAAACCTCTGTGTGCGGTCATGAGCGTGTTCGCGATTGCGGCCTGCAACCGCGGGCCGGCATCGACGGCGACCGGCGGCAGGCCGACCGTCGCGCTCGTGCTGAAGACGCTGAACCATCCCTTCTTCGTCGACATGCGGCGCGGCGCTCAGGAAGCAGCGGATCGGCTCGGCGTCACACTGCAGGTGCAGGCGGCCGAGCGCGAGATCGACGTCGAGAAGCAGATGCAGATCGTCGAGAACATGATCCAGACCGGCATCCAGGCGCTCGCGATCACGCCGAGCGGATCGCGCGAGGTCGTCTCGGTGCTCGTCAAGGCCAACAAGGCGAAGATCCCGATCGTCGTTGTCGACACGCGCCTCGATCCGGACACGGCGGCCGCATCCGGCGTTCGTACCGAAACCTTCGTCGGATCCGACAACTACGAGGGCGGCAAGCTTGCGGGTGAGTACCTCGTGAAGGCGACGGGCGGCACGGCGCGCATCGGCGTCCTCGAGGGCATTCCGGGGCACGAGACCGGCGACTCGCGGCTGCGCGGGTTTCGCGACACCGTGAAACTCGCGCCGGGCATGTCGATCGTCGCGTCGCAGCCTGCGAACTGGGAGCGCGATCAGGGCTTCAACGTCTTTCAGAACATGTTGCAGGCGCATCCCGACATCGACGCCGTGTTCGCGTGCAGCGATCTCATGGCGCTCGGCGCGCTCGAAGCGATCGCCGCCGCGGGCAGGACCGGCGCGATCCGTGTCGTCGGCTTCGACGCGCTCGACGATGCGAAGAAGGCGATTGCGGCGGGGGCGATGGCGGCGTCGGTCGCGCAGTTCCCGGCGGAGATGGGACGCGCGGCTGTGGAGAGCGCGGTAAGGGTCATTCACGGCGAGCCGGTGCCACGCGACGTGAAAGTTCCTCTCGAGCTCGTGACCAGGAACACACTGAAATGAGCGCGCGTCTGGCGGTCGGGCTGCTTGGCGCCGGAAGGCTCGGCCGCGTCTATGCTCGCGACCTGGCGACACGCATCCCCGAGACGAAGCTCGCCGCCGTGGCCGACCCGGCCGGAACGATCGCGCGAGACGTCGCCGCCGAGTTCGACGTGCCGAAGCACTCTACCGACCCGTTCGCCCTCGTCGACGACTCGTCGATCGACGCGCTGGTGGTGGTCAGCCCGACCGACACGCACCGCGACCTGGTCATGGCGGCGGCCGCGCGGAAGAAGCCGACCTTCTGTGAGAAGCCGCCGGCGCTCGCGATCGACGAGGTCGCTGCGATGCAAGCGGCCATCGCGCGTTCCGGCATGTTCTTCCAGATGGGGTTCATGCGCCGCTTCGACACAGGATACGCGGCTGCGAAGAAACAGATCGACGCCGGACGCATCGGTACGCCGCTCGTCTTCAAGGCGACGTCGCGCGATCCGTTCCCCCCCAGCCTCGAGTACGCGAACCCAAAGAGCAGCGGGGGCATGTTGATCGACATGGGCATCCACGATTTCGATCTCGCGCGCTGGTACATGGGCGGCGTGCAGTCGGTGGCGGCGATCGGCGCCACGATTGCGTATCCCGAGCTGAAGACCGTCGGCGACATCGACAACGCGATCGCCAGCCTCACGTTCACGAGCGGCACGCTCGGCGTCGTCGATTTGACGCGAAGTGGCATCTACGGCTACGACATCTCGACCGAAATCCTCGGTCTCGAGGGGACGATCCGGATCGGCTACCTGCGCGAGACGCCGGTGACGGTGATGACGAAGAACTCGGTCGCGCACGACACCGTGCCGTACTTCATGGAGCGGTTTCGCGACGCCTACACGGCGCAGCTGCGGAACTTCGCGCAGAACGTCCTGCACGATCGGACGCCGCCGATCACGATAGACGACGGCCTCGAGGCACTGCGCATCGGCGTCGCGGCGACGCGCGCGCGCGAGACGGGGAAAACCGTCGCGGTTGCGGACATCGAGGTTGCAGGCCATGCCTAAGTACGTGGCATTTCTTCGTGCGATCAACGTCGGCGGTCATGTCGTGAAGATGGACGACCTGCGCCGCCAGTTCGAGAAGATCGGTTTCGCCGAGGTGCAGACGTTCATCGCGTCGGGCAACGTGATCTTCACGTCGCCGTCGAAGGACGGCAAGGCGCTGGAGCTGAAGATCGAGAAGGCACTCGAGAAGGCGTTCGGCTACGAGGTGCGAACGTTCGTGCGGACGGAGTCGGAAGTCGCGAAGGTCGCCGCGTACGCGCCGTTCAAACCGGCGCAGGTCAAGGCAGCCCGGACGTACTGCGTCGGCTTTCTCGAAGCGCCGCTGATGGCCGAGCAGGTAAAGGCCGTCATGGCGTTGAAGACAGCCGACGACGATCTTCACGTCGACGGCCGCGAGCTGTATTGGGTCGGGAAGAAAGGGCAGGGCGAGTCGGAATTCACGAACGCGCTGCTCGAGAAAACGCTGAAATCGCGCTCGACGTTTCGCGGCATGAACACCGTCGTGAAGCTCGTTGCCAAACACGGGTGCAAACGATGACCGCCGATCAGTTTCGAGAGCTCGCGCTCAGCCTGCCGGAAGCCGTCGAGTCGGCGCACATGGAGCATCCCGACTTTCGCGTGGGCAACAAGATCTTCGCGACGCTCGGCTATCCTGACAACGGGCATGGGATGGTCAAGCTCACGCCGAACCAGCAGAAACTGGTCGTTCGCGAAGCGCCCGACGCATTCGCGGTGATCAAGGGCGGCTGGGGTAAGCGGGGCGCGACGCGGGTCGTGCTGCGCCACGCGAAGAAAGCGATCGTGCGCAGAGCGCTCGCCGCCGCCTGGGCGAACACCGCGCCGAAGTCGCTCGTCCGCGGCCACGGCAAACTATACTGACGCCCTATGAAGACATTCAGACCGTGCGTCGCCGAGTTCCTCGGCACCTTTTACCTGTGCTTCGCGGGCATCGGGGCGATTCTCTGCAACACGCCGGCCGTCGGGGGCATGTCGGGGCTGCTCGGCATCGCGCTCGCGCACGGCCTTGCGCTGTCAATCGCCGTCAACGTCTTCGGCGGTGAATCGGGCGCGCATTTCAATCCGGCGGTCACGGCCGGCTTCCTCGTCACCGGCCGCATCGCGCCAGGCCTCGCCGGCGCCTACGTCGTCGCTCAGCTTCTGGGCGCGACGACGGCCGCGGGGTTCTGCCGCGTGATCTTTCCCGTCGAAGCGGTGAATGCGGCGAACCTCGGCATCCCGCTGCCCGCGGCGTGGGCGACGACGGGCACGGTGCTCGTCGCCGAATTCATCATGACGTATCTGCTGATGACGTCGATCTTCGGCACGGCGGTCGACGAGCGGGGCCGCAACGTGAAGATCGGCGGCTTCGGCATCGGCCTCACGGTCGCCTTCGACATTCTCTGCGGCGGCCCGGTCACCGGCGCGTCGATGAACCCGGCGCGGTCGTTCGGGCCCGCGCTCGAGATGATGCATTGGCAGTGGCACTGGGCGTACTGGGTCGCGCCGATCGCCGGCGCCTGCGCGGCGGCGCTGGTCTACGACAACGTGCTGCTGAAGCCGATGAAGCCGGCTGTCGACGAGCCGCGCGCCAAGAAAAGGTAAGAGTGTGAAGTCTGAAGTCTGAAGTGAGAGTGCGACACTTCAACTTCAGACTTCTGACGTTCGCGCTATCCGAATGTCCTCCACGCGCGCGTCAGGTAGTCGGTCATCGTCAGCGCGACGAGGATCGCGAGCCAGAAGACGCTGCCGGCGACGACAGCAGCAGTCAGTCGCGAACTGTACTTGACGTGCATGAAGTACAGGATGACCAGCGTCGCCTTCAGGATTGCGATGCCGATCGCCGCGATTGTGTTCAGCGGTCCGAGATCGAAAAACGCGATTTGCACGGTGAGGAACGTGCAGAGGATCAGGATCCCGTAGATTGTGTAGTAAATCCGCTTCGGAAGAATGTGCGCGGACATCAGTGCGCGTGCCTCCCGATCAGGTAGAGCAGAGGAAACAGGAAGATCCAGACGATATCGACGAAGTGCCAGTACAGACCGCTGATCTCGATCGGACTGTAGTACTCCAGCGTAATCGTCCCCTTCCAGGCCCACCAGAACATCACGAGCATGATGCCGAAGCCGATCACCATGTGCAGCGCGTGGAGGCCGGTCATCATGAAGTACAGCGAGAAAAAAATCTGGGCGTGTCTGAAGTATTCCTGCTCGAACTGGAACGAGGAGCCGGGCACGTGATGCTCGACGAACTTGTGGTAGTACTCGAAGCCTTTGATTCCGAGGAACACGCCGCCCAGCAGCATCGTCGCCGCAAGAAAGATCAAGAGCGTTCTGCGCTCGCCGAGCTGCGCCGCATGGACGGCCAGCGCCATCGTCAGGCTGCTCGTGATGAGGACGGCGGTATTGATCGTGCCGAGCGTGATGTCGAGCTCGTGGCTGGCGGCCGCGAAGGCTCCGGGATACCAGGAGCGGTACACCGTGTACACCGTGAACAGGCCGCCGAAAAACAGCACTTCGGTGACGAGGAACACCCACATCCCGAGCGTGGTCGCCTCGGTCTGCTGATCGAGCGTGTCGAAGTGGTGTGCGAGCCCCGGCACGTGCGAATGATCGCGAACGGCTTCAGGCAACGTGGCTCTCCGACGGCGCGTGATAGTCGTATGCGTCCCAGGTGACGAGCGGCGTCTCGGCGAAGTTCTCCGTCGGCGGCGGCGACGTCGTCGTCCACTCGAGCCCCACGGCGCCCCACGGGTTCGAGCCGGCCAGCCGCCCGTAGCGCAGCGACCACATCAGGTAGATCATCGGAATCAGATAGCCGACGCCGAGAATGGAGGCACCGGCGGACGAGAGCACGTTCAGCACCTGAAAGTCTGGCGGATAGGCGTGGTAGCGCCGCGGCATCCCGAGATAGCCGAGCACGAACTGCGGGAAGAACGTCAGGTTGAAGCCGATGAAGATGATCCCCGCGCTGATCTTCGCGAGCGCCTCGTTGTAGAGGCGTCCGCTGATCTTCGGCCACCAGTAGTGGACGCCGCCGAGGTAGCCCATGATCGTGCCGCCGACCATGATGTAGTGGAAGTGCGCGATGACGAAGTAGGTGTCGGTCACGTGCACGTCGACCGCGACCGTGGCCAGAAAGAGACCAGTCAGCCCGCCGATCGTGAACAGGCCGATGAACCCGTAGGCGTACAGCATCGGCGTCTCCCACGACACCGCGCCTTTGAACATCGTCGCCGTCCAGTTGAAGACTTTCACGGCCGACGGAATCGCGACGAGAAAACTGAGGATCGAAAAGATCAGCGCCGAGTAGACCGACTCGCCGGCCACGAACATGTGATGGCCCCAGACGAGGAAGCCGAGCACCGCGATGCCGAGGCTCGCGAAGGCGACGAACGGGTAGCCGAACACCGGCTTGCGGCAGCCGGCCGCGACGAGCTCGCTCACGACGCCCATCGCCGGCAGCACCATGATGTAGACGGCCGGATGCGAGTAGAACCAGAAGAGATGCTGGAAGAGCACCGGATCGCCGCCGACCCGCGGATCGAAGAAGCCGAAGTGAAAGATCCGCTCGGCGGCGACGAGCAGCACGGTGATGGCGATTACGGGGGTGCCGAGCACGTTGATGAGGCTCGTTGCGTAGATCGACCAGAGGAACAGCGGCATGCGGAACCACGTCATGCCGGGCGCGCGCATCCGGTGGATCGTGACGATGAAGTTGAGGCCGGTGAGGATGGACGAGAATCCCGTGATGAAGATCCCGAGCGCGGTCGGGATGACGTTCGTCGTCGACGCAACGGTACTGAAGGGCGTGTAGAAGGTCCAGCCGGTGTCGACGCCGCCGCTGACGAGCGCGTAGAGCGTGAACAGCCCGCCGACGATGTAGATGTACCAGCTGAACAGGTTCAGCTTCGGAAACGCGAGGTCCTTCGCGCCGATCATGATCGGCACGAGGAAGTTGCCGAGCACGGCCGGAATGGCGGGAATGAGGAAGAAGAACACCATCATCACGCCGTGCATCGTGAACAGCTTGTTGTAGGTCTCGTCGGTGACGAGATCGCCTGGCGGCGTCGCGAGATCGATCCGGATCAGCACCGCCATCGCGCCGCCGACGAAGAAGAACAACGTGACGCCCGCGAGATAGAGGAGCGCGATCCGTTTGTGGTCGCGCGTCAGGAGCCACGACTTGATGCCGTAGCCGTCGTTGAGATAGTGCCGCGGCGGAATGAGCAGCGTGCTGCTGGCCATGATTACCTCGTCTGAACCTGGGGCAGCGCCTGGAGCGACTTGATGTACTCGACCAGCTCGAGCAGTTGCTCCTCGGTGACGAGCCCCTGAAACGTCGGCATGATCGGCTGGAAACCCGCCGTCACCCTGGCGGCCGGCTGCAGGATCGACTCGCGCACGTACGCTTCATCCGCGGTCACTGTCTCGCCGCTCTGGAGCATGACCGTCTTGCCGAACAGCCCTTCGAGCACGGGCCCCCGGCCCTGCGCGTCCGGGCGATGGCACGTGTTGCACGCGAGATCCTGAAACAGTTTCGCGCCGGCTGAAGCGAGCGACCCCTCGGCGGCGCCGCCGCCGAGCCACGTCTGGTACTCGCTCGGCTCCATCGCGACCACCTCGCCGATCATTCCGGAGTGCTTCGTGCCGCAGTACTCGGCGCAGAAGAGGCGGTAGCGCCCCGGCTTCGTCGCCTGAAACCAGATGGTCACGTAGCGTCCGGGAATGACGTCGGCTTTTATCCGAAACGCCGGCACGAAGAAATCGTGAATCACGTCCTCGGAGGTCGTGATCAGCTTCACCGCGCGGCCGACCGGCACGTGCAACTCGTTGATCTCGCGCTGGCCGTCGAGGTGCTGGAATTTCCACATCCACTGTTTGCCGACGACGTAGATGTTCAGCGTTTCTTCGGGTGGATACGCCATCGCGAAGTACACGCTGGCGCCCCAGACGAAGAGCACCATCGTGATCATCAGCGGGATAACGGTCCAGCCGATTTCGAGCGACATCGCGCCGTGAATCCTGGCGCCAATCTGTTCGGCCGTGCGGCGGTGGAACTTCAGCGCGAAGTAGACGATCAAGCCGGCGATTAGCAGGCCGAAGAACGCCGAGATGGCGAGCAGAAAGAAGTACAACGCGTCCACGCGCGTCGCCATCGTCGAGGCCGCGTCTGGAAAGAGAGGCGGCATCAGCTGTGGCGCTCGCGCCGCACCATGACGGCGATGAATGCGCCGAGCGCGAGCACGGTGGCGCCGCCGGCCAGCCGCAGGGCGCGCATGATGACGAGCCCGTAGCGTCCCGTCATCGGATCGTAGTGATAGCAGTAGAGCAGCAGCGAGTCGGCGACGTTGCCGACGTGGCCCTCGGAGGCTTCGACGATCGCGTACCGCAGGTCGCGCGGGCCGTACTCGATGCCGAAGAGATATCGGGCGAGACGGCCGTCGGGGGTCAGCACGATGATGCCGCTCGGGTGGGCGAACTGCTTCGTCTCCGTGTCCCAGACGTACCGGAAGCCGGCCGCCTTCGTCAGCCGATCGATTGAGTGCTGATTGCCGGACAGGAAATGCCAGCTGGCAGCCGCGCCGTCGCGTTTGTAGCGCTCGAGGTACACCGCCTTCTTCGTCGTCGCGCTCGCCGGCGTGTCGGCGGGATTGAAGCTGACGGTCACGATCTCGAAATCTTTCCCCGGGGCCAGCGACAGCACGTTGAGCGCGCTCGCGAGGCCGTTGATGACCTGCGTGCACAGCATCGGGCAGTCGTAGTAGGCGAAAACGAGGACCACGGGCCGGCGGCCGAAGTAGTCGCCGATGCGCACCGTGCGTCCACGCTCGTCGTGGAGCGCGACGTCGAGCGGAATCGGCTGATCGAGGTTCTGATCGAAGCCAATTTCGCGCAGGGCCCGAGGCAGCGTGGACGATGGTGTCCCGGGCTCACGCTTGTAGCCAGCCGCCGACGGCGTGCTCGACATCTGCGCGATCGCAGACAGCTGACTCATCGCGATAGACACCATGAAGACAAAGACAAAGATCGGTACGAATCGGATCCCTTGTGTCCGTGGTGTCCTTAGTAGTGATGTCACGCTGCTCATGGTCTCGATGCCTGTCTAGCGGGAAGCCCGCGCTCGAGCGTCAATCGAATGGCTTCTTCGATCGGGATACGGACGACGCCTGCGTTGCGATCGACCCAGCCGTAGGTCGTCAGTGTCTCGTTCTCGCGCGTGCGAAGGTCGGCGAGGTCCTGACGCGGATTCGTCTGAAGGCGCGGCTCGGGCGGGACGCGCGCGCCCTCGGCGGCCGCCAGGGGGTACTGGGGCATCACGCGCCGTCCCTCTCGTGCGTCGAAGTAGCGAAACAGCACGTAGGTCAGCAGATTGATCAGCAGCGCGACCGCGACGAGCCCGGCGCCGAACGCGAAGATGGCGCGAGTGTCGACGTCGCTCGTCTCGTGGCGAACCTCGGGGTTCGTCGCGGGCGCCGGCTGCGCGTGCGGCTGATGGAGTTCGGCCATGGCTAGTGCGCCGTCCTTGGCGGTGCGCTGCGCTCGATGATGCGGCCAAGGGCCTCGTCGAACTCAGGATCGTGAACGGGCAGAATCGCACGGCCTCGCAGCTGGTCGATGAACGCGGAGAGCCACAGTGCGCCGAACGCCGCCGGCACCACCACATCCATCCAGCTGACGGCAATGCCGTTCTGGTGGAACTCGGGTCCTATCAGCCAGAAGAGATCCACGAGGCGGACGCACAGGATGGCACCGGCGACCCTGACGAGCAGCCCGCCCTCGCGCTTCACCGTTCTCGACAGCAGCAGCACGAACGGGACAGCGAAGTGGAACAGCATCAGCGCGATCCCCACCGGCCGCCAGCCTGTCTGCATGCGGTGCAGGTACCACGCGATTTCGGTCGGAAGGTTGCCGGACCAGATGATCAGGTACTGCGAGAACGAGAAATACGCCCACAACATCACGAACGCGAGGGTCAGGTTGCCCAGATCGTGGAAGTGCGCCGGCACGACGATGCGATCGAGCGGCGGACGGCGGCTGAGCCAGACGAGCGCGACGATTAGGAAAGCGAGCGCGCTCAGTCCCTGACCGCCCATGATCAGCACGCCGTAGATCGTCGAGAACCAGTGCGGCTCGAGCGACATCAGCCAGTCGAACGACGCGAACGTGATCGTGATGCCGTAGACGACGAGCCCCGCAGCGCTCAGGATCTGCATCTTCCGCGCGATCTGCGGGTTCCCTGTTCGGTCCTGCTCGAGCGACCACGCGTTCAGGAAGTACGAGATCGCGTTCCAGGCGACGAAATAGATCGCGGCGCGGACGAGGAAGAACGGCGTATTGAGGTACAGATGCTTGTGCTGCAGCGCCTCGTCGTGCGCGACGAGCTCGGCGTTCGTCCACGGATACATGCGCGACATGCCGAGAGCGATCGGCAGGAACGCCGCGGTCATCAGCGGCAGCACGCGGGAGGCGGCGCCGATCGGCCGGCGGATCAGGACACCCCACGCGCCGCCCGACAATTGATGGATCATACCGAGCGCCAGGCAGCCGAGCGTGACGCCGAGCCAGAGCATGTACGCCATCAGGTACGACTGCAGGAACTGCGTCGTGTTCAGGGCGAGGCCGACTGCGGACAGCGCTGCGCCCACTGCTCCCGCGACAAGCAGCCGGCGCCGGAGAGGCTTCAGCTCCGGAATGGCGACGTCGGCGGTTTCTGTAAGCGGCGTCATCGAATCCGGTCCCGTTCGGGCGCCGGCACGTCGGCCAATGTCGCGTGTTCGCTCAGCTGCAGCGCGCGAACGTACGCGATGATGGCCCACCGATCATCGACCTTCACCTGCGACGCGTAGTCGGGCATCGCGCCGAAGCCGTTCGTGATCACGTCGAAGAAATGGCCGACCGGCGCGTCGCGCAGCCGGTCCTGGTGGAACGACGGCGGACGGCGGTAGCCGCGCTGCACGACCATGCCGTCGCCCTGGCCCGTGCGGCCGTGGCACGGCGAGCAATAGATGTCGAACCGCTCGCGACCCCGCGCCAGATCTGCCGCGGTGACCGACACCGGAAACACCGCCGCGTCCTGCCCGTTCATCTTTCCGCTGTAGCGCAGCTCGTCGTCTCGCAGCTGACCGCGCGCCACGGTGCCTTCGACGAGCGGCCGCGCGGACCGCGAATCGGCGAAGAACGTCGATTCGCGGAGCGGCACGTACTTCGGCTGATCATGCATGTCCTGGCGGCAGGCGGCGGATACAAGCGCGACAAGGACACAGAGGGTCTCAGTCCGCAACGGTCGTCACCTCCCGCGGCTCGAGTGTCTCAAGGAACTGCCGCGTGCGCTCGAGGTCGAACTTTGGATCGACCGCCTCGACGCAGAGAAAAAACCGGTTGCGGCTCGCCAGTGCGAACCGCGGCACGTTGAACACAGGGTGATACGGCTGCGGCAGTCCGTTCATTGCGAGCATGCCGAGCACAGCAGACAGCGCCGCGACGAGAATCGTGCACTCGAAAGTGACCGGGATGAACGCCGGCCAGCTGTGAAACGGCTTGCCGCCGATGTTCAGTGGGTACGCGATCACGGACGACCAGTATTCGAGCGCGTAGCCGCCGATGCATCCGCACAGCCCGCCGATGAGTACGACGAGCGGCAGCCGCGTGTGATGGCCGCCGAGCGCCTCGTGCAGCTCCTCGATCGGGAACGGCGAGTAGGCGTCCATGCAGCGGTAGCCCTCGCGGCGCGCCCGGCCGGTCGCCGCCACCAACGACGCTGGATCGTCGAACTCGGCCATCAATCCGTAGATCCCATGATGCGTCGCCGTCATTCGTCGCTCACTTTGGCTTCAGGCAGCAGCGTGCGAATCTCGAAGATCGAGATCATCGGCAGGAAGCGCAGGAATAGGAAGAGCAGGGCGACGAACAAGCCGATCGTGCCGAACAGCGTGGACCAGTCCCAGAACGTCGGCGCGAAGCGTCCCCACGACGAGGTCAGGAAGTCGCGGCTCAGGCTGAGGACGATGATCACGAACCGCTCGAGCCACATCCCGACGTTGATGACGAGCGAGATGACGAACAGCAGCGGCACGTTCGTCCGCACGCGTTTGAACCACAACGCCTGGGGAATGACGACATTGCACAACAGGAGCAACGCGTAGAAGCCGGCGTACGGGCCGAACAGGCGGTTCAGCAGCACGTACTGCTCGAACCTGTCCGCGCTGTACCACGAAATGAACGCTTCGACGCCGTACCCGTACGCGACGAT
>Ga0126369_10002507_pt1 | contig 13057 bp, 9 predicted proteins | sample PanSoiMetaPlot_1_FD_109646 | JGI IMG/M metagenome (GOLD analysis project Ga0126369, IMG submission 109646) | Tropical forest soil microbial communities from Panama - MetaG Plot_1 | ecosystem: Environmental > Terrestrial > Soil > Tropical forest > Bulk soil | place: Panama | collected 2016-02-17 | reverse complement strand
CGTCCACCTGTGCATGACGAGGCTCAAGCTCCTGCGCCTCAATACCATGGGCGCCATCCCGGACGAGCGGCTCTCCGACCTCGCGGCGCTCCGGAAGCTCGGCAACCCGGAGCTCCACCGGCTCGGTCGGCTCCCGTACCCGATGATCCACCGCGCCGGGCGCGAACGGCTGGACCGCCTGTCGTGGGACGAAGCGCTCGCGATCGCGGCCGAGGAACTGCGCGACGTGCCGGGCGAGCGCATGGGGTTCTTCGCCACCTCGCGCGGCATCACGAACGAGACGTACTACGCGTTCCAGAAGGCGGCGCGGCTCATGGGCTCGAACCACGTCGACATGTGCAGCCGGCTCTGCCACGTCGCGAGCGTCATGGCCCTCAAGGAGACGCTCGGGGTCCCCGCCCCCACCTGCTCGCTCAAGGACATGATCGGCACCGACCTGGTGGTGATCCTGGGCTCCCACCTCGCCAACAACCAGCCGGTGACGATGAAGTACCTGTGCTACGCGAAGCGCGAGGGCACGCGCATCCTGGTGGTGAACCCGATGCGCGAGCCGGGACTCGAGCGCTACTGGGTGCCGAGCGATCTGAGGAGCGCCTTGTTCGGCACGCGGCTCATGGACGACTTCTTCCCGGTGGCGGTGGGCGGCGACATCGCCTTCCTCCACGGCGTGCTCAAGCACCTGATCGAGTGCTCCGGCCTGGACCGCGACTTCATCGCCCGGCAGACCAGCGGTTTCGCCGAGCTCGAGTCGCTGCTCGCGCGCACGTCGTGGGAGACGTTGGAGGGCTCGTCGGGGCTCGCCCGCGAAGACATGCTGCGCTTCGCGGAGACGTATGCCCGGGCGAAGAGCACGGTGTTCGTCTACAGCATGGGGCTCACCCAGCACCGCTTCGGCGTGGACAACGTGCGGGCGCTGGTCAATCTCGCGCTCGCCCGCGGCATGCTCGGACGCGAGAAGTGCGGGATCATGCCGATCCGCGGGCACTCGGGCGTTCAGGGCGGGAGCGAGTGCGGCGTCGATCCCGACAAGCTCCCGGGCGGCTTCGAGGTGGCGCACCCGGAGGACCGCGAGCGCTTCGAGCGCCTGTGGGGCGCCCCGCTCCCGGCGCACAAGGGCCACCGCACGCTCCAGATGCTGGAGGCGGCCCATCGCGGCGAGATCGACTGCCTCTATTCCCTGGGCGGCAACCTGCTCGAGACCATGCCGGATCGAAGCTACATGAGCGAGGCGCTGTCGCGCGTCAGGCTCCGCATCCACCAGGACATCGTGCTCAACACCTCGTCCCTGCTCCCCGGCGCCACGGTGCTGCTGTTGCCCGCCCAGACGCGCTACGAGACGCCGGGTGGCGGCACGTCCACCAGCACCGAGCGGCGCATCCGCTTCTCGCCCGAGATCCCGGGACCCCGGATCGACGGCGCGCGCCCCGAGTGGGAGATCCCGGTGCGGGTGGCCGCAGCGGCGCGGCCGGCACTCGCCCCGCACTTCGCCTGGAAGGGGACGCCCGAGATCCGTCGCGAGATGGAGCGGGCGATGCCGCTCTACGCCGGGATCGAAGCGCTCGCGCGTGAGGGACAATGGGTGCAGTGGGGTGGCGAGCGACTCTATCGCGACGGCTTCACCCGCATGCCGGACGGACGGGCGCGCTTCTCGCCGGTCGCGCTGCCCGCGATCGAGATCCCGCCCGGATCGTTCTACCTCACCACCCGGCGCGGCAAGCAGTTCAACAGCATGACGCAGGGCGGGCGCGATTTCCTGATGGGGAGCACGAGCCGCAGCGACGTGCTCATGAGCCCGGCCGACGCCGCGCGCCTCGGGCTCGCCGAGGGCGCCGCGGTGCGGCTGCGCTCCGAGGTCGGCGAATGGGTCGGCCGCGCGCGGCTCGCGCCCATGAAGGAGCGCCATCTCCAGACCTACTGGCCGGAGACGAACGTCTTGATCCCGCGCCGCTTCGATCCGGTCTCGGGCGAGCCCGACTACAACGCGATGGTGACCGTCGAGAAGGCCTAGCCGTAGCGGCCCTCGATGTACTCGGCGGTCTTGGCATTCGCCGGGCTCAGGAACAGGTCCTCGGTGCGGTCGTGCTCCATCACCTTGCCGAGCAGCATGAAGATGCACTCATCACTCACCCGGCGCGCCTGGGCCATATTGTGGGTGACGATCACGATCGTGAAGCGCTGCTTGAGCCCGAACATCAGCTCTTCGATCGCACGCGTGCCCTCGACGTCGAGCGCCGAGCACGGCTCGTCCATCAGGATCACCTCGGGCTGGAGCGGAATCAGCCGCGCGATGCACAGCTTCTGCTGCTGCTCGAGCTGGAGACCGGTCGCCAGCGTGTGCAGCCGGTCCTTGAGGTCCTTCCACAGACCGACCTGCGTGAGCGCCTCCTCGACCGCCTGCTCCAGTCGTGCGCGGGTGAGCTCGGCGCCCGGGGTATGGAGGCGCAGGCCGAACACCACGTTCTCGTAGACCGAGAGCGGCAGCGGATTGGGGCGCTGGAACACCATGCCCACCGCCTTGCGCAACTCGACCAGCGACACATCGGGTGCATAGATGTTGCGCCCCAGGATCTCGATCTCGCCGGTGGTGCGCACGTAGCCATAGCGCTCGTTCACGCGGTTGAAGCAGCGAAGCAGCGTGGTCTTGCCGCACCCGGAGGGTCCGATCAGCGAGGTGATGCGCCGCGGGCGGATGTGGATCGAGACGTCGTACAACGCCTGGAAGGCGCCGTACCAGAGATTGAGATCGCGGGTGACGATCGAGTGTGATTCGGCTGCGACCGGCGCCGTCATCCGAAGATCCCCCGCACGTACTCGAACGTGCGGCGCTCGCGCGGCTCATCCGAAAAGATCACGCCGGTCGTGTCCAGCTCCACGATCTCGCCCTTCCACAGGAACATGGTGCGGTCCGCCAGCCGCCGCGCCTGCTGCACCAGATTCGTGACCAGCACGATCGTGATCTCGCGGCGCAGCTCCTTGAGTACGTCTTCGATGCGCATCGTGGTCACGGGATCGATCGCGATCGAGAACTCGTCGAGGCACAGGATCTCGGGGCCGTGCGACAGCGCGCGGGCGATCGTGAGCCGCTGCTGCTGCCCGCCGGAGAGCGCGGTGCCGAGGCTCGTGAGCCGGTCCTTGACCTCGTCCCACAGCGCCGCCTGGCGCAGGCAGCGCTCGACGATGGCGTCCAGCGCCGCGCGTTTGCCGAGGCCGGCGGCGCGTGGCGCGAACGCCACGTTGTCGTAGATCGAGAGCGGCAGGCCGACCGGCAGCGGCGCCACCATACCCACTTTGCGGCGCAGAGAGAACACGTCCCGCACCTTTCGCACGTCCTGGCCGTCGAGCCGCACCGTGCCCGAGACCGTGGCACCGGGATCGAAGTCGATCGTTCGATTGAGGCAGCGCAGCAGCGACGACTTGCCCGATTGCGCCGGGCCGATGATGCCGAAGATCTCGTGGCGGTGGATGTCGAAGCTGATTCCGTGGAGCACTTCGCGGCCGGAATACGCCAGGCGCAGGTCCTCCACCTCGACCGCCTTCGCCCGGTTGCTCACGCGTCTACCATCGCTTACGGTTGCGCAGCCACACGCGCAGGGCGATGGCGCTGGCGTTCACCATCAGGACCGAGCCCAGCAGCACGATTGCCGTCGCGTAGGGAATCGACTCCTTCACGTTCGGCACCTGCGTCGAGACGGTATAGAGGTGCATGCTGAGCGCCATGCACTGATCGGTGAGCCTGTAGGGAAAGAGATCGCCTCGCGACACCGCCTTGAAGAACACCGCCCCGGTGAACATGACCGGCGCGGTCTCGCCCGCGGCCCGGCTCACCTGAAGGATGACGCCGGTGAGAATGCCGCTGATCGAGTTGGGCAGCACCACGCCACGGATCGTCTGCCAGCGGCTCGCGCCCACGTTCCAGCAGGCGGCACGGAACGCCGTCGGCACCGACGCCAGCGCCTCGCGGGTGCTGGCGATGATCACCGGCAGCGTCATGATCGCCAGCGTCAGTGACGCGGAGAGGATCGAGTAGCCGAACCGCGCCGCGTAGACGAAGGCGCCGAGGCCGAACAGCGCGTGGACGATGCTCGGCACCCCGGCCAGGTTGATCACCGCCAGGTTGATGAGCCGGTTGAACCAGTTGTCCTTCGCGTACTCGTGCAGGTAGATGGCGGCCAGCACCCCGATCGGCGCCGACACCGCCAGCGACAGCCCGACCAGGTAGAGGGTGCCGACGAACGCCGGCCAGATGCCGCCCTCGCGCATGCCCCTGCGCGGCACGTCGGTCAGGAACTCCCACGAGAGCGAGGGCGCGGCCCGGTAGAGCAGGTAGCCGACGATCGCGACGAGCGGCAGGATCATCGAAACCGCCATCGCGAATGTCAGCCACTTGGCGATCGCCTGGCGGCGCTCGGCGCGCTGGACGTGCGCCGTGCGTGAGAAGAGCGGGGCGCCCGCGGGAGCGGCCACGACGGCTAGCGCTTCCGCACGCCGCGGATCGCCAGGTCCGCCGCGAGATTGACCGCGAACGTGATTACGAACAGCAGCGTTCCGGTGAGAAACAGGACGCGGTAGTGGTCCGAGCCGGCCGCCGCCTCGCCCAGCTCGGCGGCGATGTTGGCGGTGAGTGTGCGCACCGAGTCGAGCAGGCTGTGCGGCACGTTCACCGCGTGTCCGGTCGCCATCAGCACCGCCATGGTCTCTCCCACGGCGCGCCCGACGCCGAGCAGAACCGCGGCCAGCAGACCGTTCCGGGCCGCCGGGATGAGCACGCGGTAGACGGTCTGCCACCGATTCGCGCCCATCGCGAGCGCCGCCTCGCGGTAGGAATCGGGCACCGCCTTCAAGGCGTCCTCGCCGATCGAGACGATGATCGGCACGCTCATCAGCGCCAGGATGATCCCGCCGTTCAACAGGTTGACGCCCACCGGCGTACCGGTGAGCGCGATCGTGATCCGGCTCATGACCGTGAGCCCGATGAATCCCCACACCACGCTGGGGATGGCGGCCAGCAGCTCGATCACGATCTTGAGCCCCTCCTTGAGCCGGGGCCCGCAGAACTCGGAGACGTAGATCGCGGCCCCGAGGCCGAACGGGACCGCGAGCGCGATCGCGACACCGGTGACGCTCAGCGAGCCGATGGTGAGCGCCAGCGTTCCGTAGCGGACGTGGGAGGCGGAGGTGGGGAACCACTGGGTGCTGAACAGGAACTCGGAGAGCTTGAAGCCGGGCGAGAACAGCACCGGAGCCGCCTCGCGGAAGATGAAGAAGAAGATCGCCAGCACGAAGACGATGGCGCTGACGCCCGAGAGCCGGATCAGCGTTTCGAGCGCCCGCTCGGCGAGGCGCGAGGCGATCGGACGCCGGAAGACGGCGCGGCCGGCGCCCGCCGATGCGGCGGCGCCGGCCCCGATTCCCGCTCTCCCCCCGCTCTCACTGACCATGAGGAAGCGGCACGTACCCGTTCTCCTCGACGATCTTCTGGCCTGCCGGCGACAGCATCCAGTCGATGTACTTCTTCACCTCGCCCTGCGGCTCGCCGAGCGTGTACACCTGCAGCGAGCGCGCGAGCGGGTACGACTTGTCGAGGGCCGCGGCCGCGGTCGGGGCCACGGCGGGCGACCCGGCCTTGCTGGAGAGCTTGACCATCTTCACGTCGGGGGTGGCGTAGCCCATGCCGCTGTAGCCGATCGCGGTCTTGGTGCTGGTCACCAGCTCCACCACTTCCTTGGATCCGTTCATGTCGCGCGAGCCGAGCTTGAAGTCCTTCTTGTTGAGCACGTGCTCGCGGAAGAACTCGTAGGTGCCCGAGCTGGACTGGCGGCTGACCCGGACGATCTCGTCGTCGCTCACGCCAGGGATCTTGATGCCGATCTGCGACCACTTCGTGACCTTGCCGTCTTCGGCGAAGATCTGGGCGAGCTGCTCGAGCGAGATCTCCTCGATCGGGTTGTCCTTGTTCACGTAGACCGCGAGGGCGTCGTAGGCGACGATGAACTCCTTGGGCTCCTTGCCGGTGTTCTTCTTCGCCTGATCCATCTCCTCGGGCTTCATGTCGCGGCTCGCGTCGGCGATGTCGATCGTGCCCTTCTCGAGCGCCGCGATCCCCACGCCCGATCCGCCGCCCGAGACCTCGACGTCCACGTTGGGCGCGACCTTCTTGTACTCCTCGGCCCACGCCTGGGCGACGTTGACCATGGTGTCCGACCCCTTGACCTGGATCGTGGTCGGAGTCGGCGTGGAGGCTTTCTGGCCGCCGCAGCCGGCGACGAGCAGCGCGGCGGCGACCATTCCGCGGGCGCCGGCGGACTTCGCGAACGATGCGATCTTCATCGGTCTCCCTCCCTTCCCCTGGCGGAACTTCACGCGTCCTGCGTTCGCGATCGCGATCGGTGCTACGTCATGCCGCTGTCCCGGATCGCCGACACCAGCTCGCGGATGTGGGTCTCGATGAACCCGTATGCCTTCTCGTAGGCGGTGCGCACTTCGGCATCGCTCCCCTCCACGAGGCTCGGGTCCTCGATCGGCCACTGGAGCAGCACCGCCTTGCGCGGGCGGCGCGGGAAGGCGCGCTTGGCCTCGGGCGCCAGCAGCACGATCACGTCCTGGACCTCGAGATTCTCGACGTTGGTGACCGCTTTGGGCACGGCGCGGGTGACGTCGAAGCCCTTGGACGCCATGAAGGCGGCGGTGCTCCGGGCGATCGGCAGCGGGTCCAGGCCGGCGCTCGAGAACACGAACCCGCTCTCGCCCATCGAGGTGCCGATGGACTCCGCCATCAGGCTGCGGCACGAGCTCCGCTCGTCGACGAACAGCACGTTGATCTGCGCCGAGCTCTTGTGCTTGACCACCTCGCCGGTCAGCAGATACAGGGTCTCCATGCCGATATTGCGCGCCTGGTCGGAGACGCGCTCGAGCCGCCGGATCACCATGATGAGCGGCACCAGCGCCTCGAGCGGCAGCAGCCCCTCGCGCACCTCGCGCGTCACGTCCGACGTGAGCTGGTCGCGCAGCAGATTCACCGCCTCGTCCCCTTCGATGGTCCGGCTCGCCAGCTCCGGGTCCTGGTCGATGAACGAGCGGATCGCGTCGTGGAGCATGGACTCGGCCAGCTCGGCGATCTGCTTCAGCCGATCGAGCGGCAGCGGCGAATCGATGCGCGACAGCCGGAGCGCCTCGCGCGCGATCGCCTCGGCATAGTCGCCGACCCGCTCCAGCTCGAGGTTGATGCGGATCGAGGCGTACACGAAGCGGAGCTGCGCGGCCGCCGGCTGGTGGCGCACCAGGAAGCGCAGGCACAGGCGGTCGATCTGCTTCTCGGCGTCGTCGATGAAGCTGTCGCGCAGGATGACGCCGTAGGCGATCTGGCGGTCGCGGGCGAGCACCGCTCGGATGCTGCCCCGCACCGCCGTCTCGACCATCTGGCCCATTTCCGCGAACTTGCCGCGGATTTCCTCCAGGTCCTCCTGGAGTGAGGCCTCGAGGTGGCCCTTCATGGGCGGGCGTCGACTTCCGGGTCGACCGACTTGGCCATCATGTGTACCTCGATGGAAGAACAGGCGTGCCGTCACCGATCCCTGGCCGGCAATGTCTATCACGCGCAGGAATGGGGGGCAACCGGAACGCCGCGAATGCTATCCTCCCCGCGGCGTCGGAACCACGCCCCCGGCGCCGTGCTTCCTCTCATGTGGAGGTGCTCCCCATGCACCCGCGCACGCTTTGGATCGCGCTGGCCGCCGTCACGCTCCTCGCCGCATCCGCGACCGCCGGGAACAAGTCGTGGACGATGGATGACGTGATCGCGGTCCGAAACGTCACCGACCCGCAGGTCTCCCCCGACGGCAAGTCGGTGGTGTACGTCGTTTCCGAATTGAATTCGGACGGGACCGACTACAACACCGACCTGTGGCTGGTCTCCACGGACGGCGGCGAGCCGCGCCGGCTCACGAACTCCCCGGTCGCCGACGAGTTCCCGCGCTGGTCGCCGGATGGAAAGACCATCGCGTTTCTCTCCGACCGGCCGCGCACGGGGGTCAAGCCCGACGACACCCGGCCCGGCGCCACCGACGAGGCCAGACGCCAGATCTGGATGATCCGCCCGGACGGCGGCGAAGCGTGGATTCTCTCCGACGCAAAGGGCGGCGTGTCGGCGCTCGACTGGTCGGGTAACGGACGCATGCTCGGGTTTCTCTCGAAAGAGCCGAAGAGCGACGAGCGGAAGAAAAGAGAAAAAGACAAAGACGACGCCTGGACGCCGAGCCAGATGTACCCGTGGAACCGGTTGTGGGTGATCGACGTGGCGAGCCGCAAGGCCACGCAGCTCACGAGCGGTGACCTGCACGTGACCGGCTTCTCTCTCTCCCCCGACGGCAGGCAGGCGGTGTACGCGGCGCAGCCCACCCCGCTCATTCCCGACCAGTTCAACTCCGACCTCTACCTGGTCCCGACCTCGGGCGGGCGCGCGACCGCGCTGGTCCAGCGGCCGGGCGTCGACAACGACCCGAGCTGGTCGCCGGACGGCAAGTGGATCGCGTTCGTTTCCCAGGGAGGCAAGGACAGCGGCTGGTACTCGAACAACAGCGCCTGGGTGGTCGCGGCTTCGGGCGGCAAGGCCTACAACCTGACGCCGGCCTTCGACGAGCGCGTGCAGGGACTGGGAGGCGGCGACCTGGTGTGGGGCGCGGACAGCAAGTTCGTCACCTTCCAGTCCGCGGCCCGCACCGCGCAGCACCTCTACCGCGTGGGCCTGGACGAGGGCACGCCGCATCCGCTCACGAGCGGCCCCGAGGTGAACGGCTCGCTCTCCTACGACGCCCAGGGCACGGTGGCGGTGTTCCTGCGCGAGGACGGTGAGCATCCGCGCGAGGTGGTGCGCGTGCGGCTGCCGGACGGAAAGCCCGAGCTCATCACCGACACGAATCCCCAGGTGCGCCAGCTGGCGTCCTATAAGAAAGAGCTGGTGTCCTGGAAGGGCGCCGACGGCATGAACATCGAAGGGCTGCTCATCTACCCGGCCGGATATCGCCCCGGGCAGAAGTGTCCGCTGGTGCTCAACGTGCACGGCGGCCCGGCCGGCACCCACTCGAATACCTTCTCCGCGGGCTCACGCGTCTACCCGTGGCCGCTCTACGCCCAGAAGGGCTACGCGATCCTGATGCCCAACCCGCGCGGGAGCGGCGGCTACGGCGGCGATTTCCGCGCCGCCAACGTGCGGGACTGGGGCGGCAAGGACTACCAGGACCTGATGGCGGGCGTGGACGCCCTGGTCGGAAAGGGCGTCGCCGACCGCAACCGGCTGGCGGTGTGCGGCTGGTCGTACGGCGGCTTCATGACCTCGACGATCGTGACCAAGACCGACCGCTTCCGCGCCGCGGTGGTGGGCGCGGGCGTCACCGACCTGATCTCGATGGCCGGCACCTGCGACATCCCCGAGTTCAACGAGTCGTATTTCTCGTCGTGGCCGTGGGAGGATCCGCAGGTCTACGTGGATCATTCGGCCATCCTGCACGCCGGCAACGTGAAGACGCCGACGCTGCTCGTGCACGGCGAGAAGGACGAGCGCGTGCCGACCACTCAGGGCTGGGAGTTCTACTCGGCGCTCAAGAAGGTCGGGGTCCCGACCGACCTGGTGCTCCTGCCGCGCCAGCCGCACGGCCCGCGCGAGCCCAAGCTGCAGCGCACCGCGGCCGAGCAGACGCTGGACTGGATCAACAAGTACACGCTCTCCGCGGCGGCCGTCGCGCGCGCTCCGGCGCGCCCGAGCACCGGCACCGACCGGGTCGCGGGCCGCTGAGATATCCTTCCGGGCCGGCGGCGCGGGCCGCCGGCCCCGCGGTTTGACCTCCACCCTCACGCCCACAAGGATGTGACGCGGACATGAACCCGCTCGATGTGATCGTGGTCGGTGGCGGCATCACCGGCCTGGGGGTGGCACGGCTTGCCGCGCGCAACGGACTGAGCGTTGCGCTGTTCGAGCGCGGCGACCTGGCTTCGGGGGCGAGCAGCACCTCGAGCCACATGCTGCACGGGGGACTCCGCTACCTCGAGCAGGGGCGGCTCCGCCTGGTGCGCGAGGCGCTGCGCGAGCGTTCCGAGCTGTCGCGCATGGCGCCCTCGCTCGCGCATCCCACGCGCTTCATGCTCCCCTTCTATCGCGGCGACCGGCGGCCGCCGTGGATGGTGCGCACCGGGCTCCTGCTCTACGACCTGCTGGCCGGCCCGGGCGGCCTGTCGCGGCGCTCGGCGTGCCGGCCCATGGAAGCGCTGATGCTCGAGCCCGGGCTCGAGGACACGGGCCTGCTCGGCGCCGCCCTCTATTCGGACGTGGTGATGGACGACGCGCGGCTCGCGATCGCGGTCGCCCGCGACGCGGCGGCGCACGGGGCCGCGATCCATCCCTGGACCGAGGTGACCGGGGCCCGCCCGGTGGGCGAGCACGTCGACGTGATCGCGCGCGACGTGTTGGGTGGCGGCGAGCGCCGCCTCAGCGCGCGCGCCGTGGTCAACGCCGCGGGACCGTGGGTGGACGAGGTGCGCCGGCGCCTGGTGTGCTCGTTCACGCCCGGCGCCCCGGATCCACCGCCGCTCATGCGCCCGAGCCGCGGCGTGCATCTCATCTATCCCGCGCTGACCCGCGACCACGGCATACTTCTCACCGCGCGCTCCGACGGCCGGGTGTTCTTCATCATTCCCTTCGAGCGCCTGAGCCTGGTCGGCACGACCGAGGTGGAGGTCGCATCGCCGCCCACGCCGGAAGAGATCCGGCCGGGCTTCGAGGAGATCCGATATCTCCGGAGCGAGCTGGCGCGGGCACTTCCGCAGCCCTCGCGCTCGCCGGTCCTGGCCGCCACCGCCGGCGTGCGCCCGCTGCTTGCGGCCGGAGGCCCGGTGGGCCAGGCCTCGCGCGAGCACCGCGTGGTGGCGGATGGGCCGATCGTGACCGTCGCGGGCGGCAAGTACACCACGTTCCGCGTCATGGCGCGCGACACGCTCCGCCATCTCGCCACACGCCTCGGGCGCGCCGGCAAACCGATCTCCGATCCGCTCGATCCGCTGCCGCGCCCGCTCGGACCCGGGCACCCGGTCGAGCGGATGGCGGCGTTCGCGGTCGACGAGGAGTTCGCGCACCGGGTCGAGGACGTGGTGCGGCGCCGCACCACGCTGTGGTTGACTCCCGACCGCGGACGCGTCGCCGCCGCCGAGGTGGCATCGGTGATGGCGCGCAAGCTGGGCTGGGACGAGCCGCGCCGCCGCGCCGAGCTCCAGCGCTACCACGACACGCTGGCCGACGAAGAGCGGCTGCTGCGGCGCGCCGCGGAGGGTGCATGAAGAACCCGTTGGTGCTGGCGATCGATCAGGGGACGACCGGGAGCACCGTGCTGCTGATCGACCGCGCGGGCCGCGTGCGCGGGCGGGGCTACGCCGAGCTGCCCCAGCACTTCCCGCGGCCCGGATGGGTCGAGCACGATGGGCGCGAGATCTGGGACAGCGTGCGGACCGCGATCGCCCGCTCGCTCGTGAACGGGCGCGCGCGGCGCACGCAGATCGCGGCGATCGGAATCACCAACCAGCGCGAGACGGCACTCGTGTGGGACCGCGAGAGCGGCCGGCCGGTGGCGCGCGCGATCGTGTGGCAGGACCGGCGCACCGCCGAGCGCTGCGCCCAGCTCAAGCGCCGCGGCCTCGAGACCGACGTGCGGAAGAGAACCGGGCTCGTGCTCGATCCCTACTTCTCGGCCACCAAGCTCGAGTGGCTGCTGAAGAGCGACGCGGCGCTCCGTGCGCGGGCGCGGAGCGGGCGGCTCGCCTTCGGCACTGTGGACTCGTGGCTCCTGTGGAAGCTCACCGCCGGCCGCGTGCACGCCACCGATCCCACCAACGCCTCGCGCACGATGCTCTATCACATCGGACAACAACGCTGGGACGCGCGACTGCTCGATCTCTTCGGCGTGCCGGCATCCTTGTTGCCGCGGGTGAGCCCATCGAGCGGCGAGTTCGGCCGCACGCAGGGCCTGCCGCTGCTGCCGGAGGGTATTCCGATCGCCGGGATCGCCGGTGACCAGCAGGCGGCGCTGTTCGGCCAGGGCTGTGTCGCCCCCGGGCAGAGCAAGAACACGTACGGCACCGGCTGCTTTCTGCTGCTCCACACCGGCGGCAAGCGGGTGGCTTCGCGCGCCGGGCTGCTCACCACCGTGGCGTGCGGGCCGCGCGGCGAGCCGGCGTACGCGCTCGAGGGCAGCGTGTTCATCGCCGGCGCGGCACTCCAGTGGCTGCGTGACGGGCTCGAGATCCTCAAGCGCGCGGGCGACAGCGAAGCGATCGCGCGCCGGGTGGGCGACACCGTCGGCGTGGTGCTGGTGCCGGCGTTCGTCGGTCTCGGCGCCCCCTACTGGCGCCCCGATGTGCGCGGCGCGCTGTTCGGGTTGACACGCGGAACGACGCGCACGCACCTGATCCGCGCGGCACTGGAATCGCTGGCGTTCCAGACCCGCGATCTCGTGGAGGCGATGGCGAAGGATGCCGGGCGCCGGGTGACGCGGCTCCGCGTGGACGGGGGTGCCGCGGCCAACGACCTGCTCATGCAGTACCAGTCCGACCTGCTCGGCATCCCGGTCGAGCGCCCTGAGGTGATCGAGACCACGGCGCTCGGCGCCGGGCTGCTGGCCGGCCTCGGCGTCGGGCTCTGGACGTCGCACCGCGAGCTGGACCGCGGCCGGCGCGTGGAGCGCGTGTTCACGCCGCGCGAACCGAAGGCGTGGCGCGAGCGCGAGTACGCGCGCTGGCACCGCGCGGTGCGCGCGCTGCTCGCGAGCTGAAGCGGAGCCCGGGCGCCGCGGCGGCCGTGCGGCGAGCGCGGCGTGCCGCGAGACGTGCAGCGCCGTGAAGCGCACTGCACCGTATCTCTCCAATCACGTCCTGGGCCGCACCGGCTGTCTCCCAACCGGGTAATTCCATCGCGGTCGTGGACCGTGCGTTCCGCATCTCGGGGATGGCACGAGTCGTGATGGACAGAAGCCCCTGTGCCCGACCGCAGCACGCGGCATCGCGTCCTGGAACGGGCCCG
>Ga0126369_10002506_pt1 | contig 13060 bp, 15 predicted proteins | sample PanSoiMetaPlot_1_FD_109646 | JGI IMG/M metagenome (GOLD analysis project Ga0126369, IMG submission 109646) | Tropical forest soil microbial communities from Panama - MetaG Plot_1 | ecosystem: Environmental > Terrestrial > Soil > Tropical forest > Bulk soil | place: Panama | collected 2016-02-17 | reverse complement strand
TCCCCACTCTTCGGGATCTACATACAACGCAGCCAGTTCGCCGACGCTTTTGGCGGCGTCCGCATCGCGAGCTGGCATCGTAGTGGCGAATCCGCAAATCACACCGTGCTCCAAAGCGACGATGGTTGCGGGCTGGTTTTCGTGCGCGGAACCAAGCGTGTATTTCTTGGCCCTGTCCTCTGGGCGAAGGCCGTCCAGGTAATCGTCGGGGAGTAGACCCCGGTAGGCAACCTGCCATGACCGGACGTGCACCTCGGCGATAGCAAGCGCATCGGCCGCTTCAGCGTCACGAATCAACATATCTTCCGCGGATTCTGCCACGCTGCGCCGAACCGTTCGTAACCGACCGTCTAGCGGACGCTTATTTGCGGAGAGAATTGCCGCTGCAGCTCTCTGCCAAGATCAGGAACGCGGGCGATCCGAAGCGCTTCTGCCCCAGTAAAACGACGAGATTTCAATAGGCTAAGTATTCCGGACGTCCGGATCCGCTGGGCCGCGTCCGAGTTCATGGGGAGGGGCGCCTCTTTCCATCGCTGCGCGTATCGACGCCGACAGAAAGGAAGGTCCCCATGAGATTCACATTGGTTTTAGTGGCGCTCGCGCTCTCGGGTTGTTTGGACCCGAGCGAGTCGGGCAATCTGGTTCCCAAAACCGTCGCCGAGGATCCTTCGTTGCCTCGGATCGAGGTTGCGGGAACGCTACTCCACGCCGAGGCGTTCGGCGATCCACAGGCACCGATGGTGGTTGTGCTCCACGGTGGCCCCGGGAGCGACTATCGCGCCCTGCTGCCGCTGCAAGCACTGACCGCCGACGGGTATCGGGTGGTGTTTTGGGATCAGCGGGGCGCGGGCCTCTCCCAACGGTACGACAAGAGCTTTTACAGCTTCGACGGTTACCTCGAGGATCTGCGCTTGGTGGTCGAGCACTACTCGGCTGTTCCCGGCCAACCATTCGTGTTTATCGGCCACTCCTGGGGCGCAATGTACGCGACCTGGTTCATCAACGAGCACGGCGACTACGGCGGGCGGCTGCGTGGCGCGATTCTCAGCGAGCCGGGCGGCTTCACCAAGAAGCAGCTCGACGCATTCATGAGCCGGTTCACCGGCTCGTTCTCGCTCACCGGCGAGCAGCTCAATGACGCATTCTGGGCCGACCAGTTCATGTCGCCGGACGACCATGCCCGCGCCGACTACATGCGGACGCTGCTCGCGCTACGGGGCGCCCCATCGGAGCACAGGGATCCCGCCAACCCGTCGCCGCTGTGGCGTGAGGGCGCGGTCGTCAACGCCGCGCTCTCCGCGCTCGCAGAAAAGGGATTCGACTGGACAACGCATCTTTCGTCGTTCACGACCAAGGTACTGTTTTTGCGCAGCGAGCTCGACGCCGCCCACACGCTCGAGCAGCAGCAGGAGCTCGCCGCCAGCTTCCCGGTCTCCGAGATCGTCACGATGCGCGGCGTCGGACACCAAATGATTTGGGAACGTCCCGGCGAATACCTGGCGCACGCACGCGCCTACTTCAACTCCATCGGATTCCAGGGAGGTGCGCGATGAACGCCCGTGGCATCCTGGCGGCAGTCGTCGTAGCGGTCCTCGTCGCTTTCCCGCGTGGGGCACAATCCCAGGAGGTGAACCTGGCCACGCTCAACGAGGGATCCCCGAATCGCGTTCATGTCCGCACTGGAGCGGAATACGGGTTGGTCGCGGGCCTGGGTTATTCGCGCGTCCTCCCGTTTCTGGACCGCGTCATCCTGCTCGGTGGCGACCTAACCGCGCCGTGGGCGGGCTTCGATGGCGGGGATTACCAGGTGCGCGCCAGCGCGCTGGTTCCGATCGTTGACGGGCAGCGATGGAAGCTGGCAGGCATCGTCGCTCCGACGCTGCGCGCGACGAGGAACGACGCGGGCCGCATGATCAGCCTCGGCGTCGACGCCGGCGCCGTGGGCGGCTACTACGCCCCCGGCTGGTTCGCCGCTGGCGAGCTTGGCTTCGACTGGCGATCACCACGCACGTCGCCCCCAGCGACCTCTACCGCAGGCTCGCCTTCGCGGGCGCGCGCGACGGCTGGTATGGCAACCCCGGGGGCAACTTCCGCGTCGGCCTGTTAGGCGGCTTGTCATTCGGACGTTACGACCTGGTGCTGCGGGTGGGTCAGCTCCGCGACGCAGGTTTAGAGAAACCGATGCTCCCGTGGTACGGGACGCTTACCTTCGGCATCCGTTGGTGACGGCGTTGAGATGTTGTAGTCCAGCGCCGCGCATGCCTGAGCGCGCCAGGGACGCATTCCACTGGCGCGCGATTTGCTTTTCTGGCCAAATCGCGCTGCGTGCACGATCTTCTCGACAGCGTGATCCTGCTCGGGGCCGTGCAAGGCGCTGCTCTGGCCGTTGCGCTGGCAACGCGGCGAAAGGATCGGCTGGCGAACCGGATCCTCGCTGCCCTCATCGGCTCACTGTCGCTGATGCTCCTGCTCGGGGTTCTCGGCTTGCGCTGGGGCTTTGCCGGCCACCCGCATCTGATCGCCCTGGGGATGCCGCTGCCCTTCCTCTTCGGACCCCTTCTCTACCTGTACATAGCCGCGCTGACGCGGCCGGCCGCGCGGTTCGAGCCGCGCTGGTTCGTCCACGGCCTGCCCTTCGCGGCGGACGTGCTGTACCTATTACAGGGTTTCTACCTGAAGAGCGGCAGCGAAAAGCTCGCGTTGGCCCAGGCATACCTCGCTGGCCAGATTCCGCCACCCCTGCGCTTCTTCAGAGGCCTCCTGCTCATCCAGGCGATGGGCTATCTGCTCGCGAGCTGGCTCGCGCTGCGCCGCTACGCCCGCAAGATCGAAGGGTACTTCAGCGATCTCGCGCGCATCGACCTTCGCTGGTTGATGGCGATGGTGCTGGCGCACGCCTTGGTGTGGAGCATCGTTATCGTCAGTAGGTTGCTCGAGGCCGCGGGCTTTGCCCGGGCGACGCTGCAGGGCTTCGAGCAAGCCATCCAGATAGGGTCCGCGCTGGTCGTCTTCCTCACCGGCTACGTCAGCCTGTGGCAGCCGGAGCTGTTCGAGAAGGCCGAGGCAGCCCAGGCCGCGGAGCCAGCCCGCCGGCCGTTGCCGAAATACCAGCGCAACCGCCTCGACGAGGAGGAAGCGGCGGCACTTGCCCAGAAAATCACCGCGCGGATGACGAACGGGAAGCTCTATCGCGACGGCGCGCTCACGCTCCAAACGCTGGCCGACGCCGTCGAAGCCACGCCCCATATGCTCAGCCAGGTGCTGAACCTGCACCTGCGCAAGAGCTTCTTTGTCCTCGTCAACTCGTACCGGACGGAAGAGCTGATGGCGGCGCTGGCTGACCCCAGGCAGAGCCGGCGCGGCGTGATGGAGCTCGCGTTGGAAGCGGGATTCAACTCGAAGTCCACCTTCAACAGCTTTTTCAAGCGGCACACCGGCCTCACCCCGAGCGAATTCCGCGCGCAGCAGTCGACTGCTGATTCGAACGCACTTCGGTGAGCTACACCTCGATTTTCGCTACCTGCTCCTGCTCCGGTTCATGACCTGGTCGAACACTTCGCAGGAGAGCGATGGCAATGATCGCGGTGATGAGCGAGACGAGCGCGCAGGTGACGACGCCCGCCTCCATAGCCCGAGTGAATGCCCAGCGGGCCGTGTCGCGCAATGCAGTCGCTACTGTGCCTGGCAGTTCGTTAGCTACACCAAGGGCGCCGCCGAGCGTTCCGCGCGCCGCGTTGACTCCATCGGCTGGGAGACCGCGCGGCATGGCATCGACCATCGATCGTCGATAAATCGCTGTCCCGATGCTGCCGAGGATGGCGATACCCAGCGCGCCGCCAAGCTCCGAACTGGTCTCCGAAATCGCTGCCGCCGCCCCTACCCTCTCGGGCGGCGCCGCACCGATGACCATATCGGTAGTCAACGTGAATGCTGGGGAAAAGCCGATCGAGAAAATAATTGAAGCCGTAACGATCACCACGAGCGGCGGCGCGTTGTCGACCTGAGTCAACACGACGAAGCCGGCTGCTCCGACCACAAGCCCGCCGGCGATGAGGAATGCGGGACGAACGTGTCGCGCAACGACCGGAGTGAGCAGCGATCCGACGATGAATCCGCTGGTCCATGGCAGCGTCCATAGTCCGGCGCGCAGCGGCGACAAACCGAGCACCAGTTGCAGATATTGCGCGATAAACACATACGATCCGAATCCCACGAACGTCGCCAACATGTACGTCGCGAGTGATCCGCTGAACACGGGCCGACGGAACAACTCGATGTCGATGAGGGGATCCTCGAGCGCCTTCTGCCGGCGAACGAATGCGTACCCGACGACCCCGCCGGCAACGATGCTCAGCGCCGAGACCCATCCCAACCCGTCCTGGGCGCTCTTCTTGAGCCCGTAGATCACGAGGAGCACCGCGGTCAGCGACATCGCAGCACTGATCACATCCGGCCTGCCGGCGTTCAGATCGCGAAACTCCGGCAGCAGCACCGGACCGACGGCCACCAGCAGGAGCATGACCGGCACGCTGATCAAGAATACCGAGCCCCACCAGAAGTGCTCGAGCAGCACGCCGCCGATCAGCGGGCCGATCGCCGCGCCCGCCGAATAGCTGGTGATCCACCACGCAACGGCGACCCGACGCTGCCGCGGGTCGAGGAACAGGTTGCGGATAAGCGAAAGCGTCGAGGGCGCGAGCGTTGCGCCCGCGAGTCCGAGAAGCGCGCGCGTGGCGATGAGCATCTCCGCGCTCCGCGAGAATGCTGCGAACACGGATCCGACCGCGAAGGCCGCGGCGCCAATCAGTAACAGTCGACGGCGGCCGATTCGGTCGCCGAGCGTTCCCATCGTGATCAGCGAGCCGGCCACGAGGAAGCCGTAGATATCGATAAGCCACAACAGTTGAGAGCTGCTGGGCCGCAGCGTCGCGCTGAGCTTCGGCACCGCGAGGTTCAACACTGTGAGATCCATCGAGTACAGCAGACAAGGCAGGGCAATCACCGCAAGGCCGATCCACTCGCGGCGTCCGGCCCTCGGCGCGATCTTGGTATCGGGCTTCTCGTATTCCGTCGTAGCTGACTCCTTCGTTTGTTCGTACAATTACAAGTAAGACCGAACTAGGACGCAAAACTCATCGCGCGTCGCAACGCCGAGAGAGGACCCGACAACAACCCGCTCAATTCGCGAGCCGATCTGCTCCATAAATGCCTGACTGTCCCAGAAGAGGTACTCCTGAACTGGCGATATTGAAATCGTCCTTCGACGATGATACGGGCGGCGCCTGAGCTGATTTTCAGCAACCCAAACGAAAATTCCGGATGGAACAATTGGAGGCAAAGACCGATCTACTCATCATAGGGGCCGGTCCGTACGGTCTGGCGATGGCGTCCCATGCCCAGCACCTTGGCGTCGATCACATCGTGGTTGGCAAGCCAATGGAATTCTGGAAGGCCAATATGCCGCACGGCATGTACCTGCGCTCGGCCAGTGATTGGCCGCTTGACCCTGAGGGGGTCCATACGATTGAGAAGTTCTTGCAGACGCAGAGTCTGACCCCCGCCGATGTTGAACCCCTCTCACTCCAGTTCTATCTGAGCTACGCGGCGTGGTTTCAAGAACAGAAGCGGATCGAAGCGTTGCCCGTGCTTGTGCGGCGGCTCGATTACGTCGAGGATGCGGACCATCGGTTCCGAGCCACAATGGAGGGTGGCCGGATCATCATGGCGCATCAGGTTGTTATCGCCGTAGGCTTCAAGTACTTCAAGCAACTGCCCCCAGAATTGATTCAACGCCTGCCCGTGGGTCGCTACTCGCACACTTGTGACCTTGTGGATTTCCGCGCCCTAAGAGGGAAGCGCTGTTTGGTCTTGGGTGGGCGCCAGAGCGCCTTCGAGTGGACAGCCCTGCTCCATGAAGCGGGCGCTATCGCCGTGGATGTGTCGTACCGGCACGATTCCCCCGCCTTCAAGGCGGCGGACTGGTCCTGGGTCAACCCCCTGGTGGATGCCATGGTGGACGATCCAGGCTGGTTTCGCAGACTCTCCCAAGAGAACAAAGATGCGATCAGCCATCGGCTCTGGGCCGAGGGCCGTCTGAAAGTTGAGCCTTGGCTGGAGACACGGGTGATGAAACAGACGACCACGCTGTGGCCGAAGACGCAGGTCGTGGCCGTTGACGAGCGAGCCAATGATGAGCTCACAGTGCGGCTCAACAATGGCAGCGCGCTCACCGTTGACGCCATCATCCTAGCGACAGGATACAAGGTGAAGATCGACCAGGTGCCATTCCTGGCGAGGGGCAACATCCTCACCACGCTGGCAATGCGGAATGGCTTTCCCGTACTGGATGAACATTTCCAGACCAACATCCCGAGACTCTTTTTGACCAGCATGGCGGCAACGCAGGATTTTGGGCCCTTCTTCGCGTTTACTGTTGCAGCGCGGACCTCGGCAAAGTTGATCGGGCAGGCCATCGTGGGCCGGCAATGAACCGCGATGGTGATCGACCTCGGGCCGCTTTTTATTTCGCGCCGTTGGTCGTAACCCGGCGCTAACGGTTCTCAGCGGACCAGGTAACGCCCGAGCATCTCGAAGACATAGGCGCCATCCGCGACGAGCCGCTTTGCCGCCGCTAGGCCAATGCCGCTACTGCCCCCGCTAATGAGGGCTACCTTTCCATCGAGCTTTCCCATGATTTTGTCCGGTTCCTAGTGCTTCACCGCGCGCGCCGAGCTCCAGAGCGCGCCGGGGTTCACTCGCGTCGGATAGAGCTCCAGCATTTGGTCGTAGAGCTTCCGCGCTGTCATCGTTGCGGCAGCGACGCGGTCGAAGTCGCGGATGTACTGGCGAGTCTCCTCGATAATCCTCGGCCCGTCATCGTTCCCCTCCCGCTTGTGCCCAGCAATTACAGCGCGCGGCTTGAGCGACTCAATGGTGTCGAGCGCGGCGATCCACTCGCGCCGACCTTGAGGGGTTGACTCGGCGAGATACTGGTGGACGTCGTTGTACGCCGCGTCACCAGCCACGACGAGGCCGACCGAGGGAACGTGCAAGCACGTCGTATCGTCCGTGTCGGTGTGGCCGAGCGGCACGACGACAAGCTCGTGGCCTTCGAGATAAAAAACCGAGTCGGTCAGGGCTTCGGCCAAGACAAGGTGTTCTGGGATCTGACCCGGGAAGCGCGATTTCCAAAAGTTCTCGAGCTGGGGTGGCGATACGTGCCGGCGCATTTGCTCTACCACGGCAGCCGTCGCGATGACGCGCGCGCGAGGATAACGCTTGAGGAGGACGCTGGCTCCAAAGTGGTGGTCGCCGTGGCCGTGGGTGATGTAGATGGCGGTCAGGTTTTTGTTGTGCGCCGCGATCCAGTCACCCAGGCTGTTGGCCTGCTCGACGGTCATGAGCGCATCGACGAGCACCGCTTCCTTACGTCCGTGGATCAGCGTCGATGACGTGGGCGAGAACATCCTCCGCGTGGTGTTGGGAGGTAGGTCGCTCGTGACGGTGGGGATCCCGGGCGCTGCGAACACGTCCCAGCTCAACTCGGATTTCTCTCTCATGACAACGTTCCTTTCTCTTGTAAGTGGCTGTAGAGCGCGCCGGACGTGAGGCCAGCCGCCTTGATGATCTCATCCACGGGCGCATCCGTGCGATGTCGCTTCAGGAAGCGCGCAGCCGCCTTCGGGATCTCTTCGCGTAACCCCTTCGGAGTGCGCATCGCCGCTCTCATCGCCCTCGCCTCACGTCAGATTTGATAACTGCCGAATAATAACGGTCGTTATTGATGTCAAGCCATCGCTGTCGCGCTGTTCGAGGTCGCCCGGTTTCGACGCGCGCGGTTCAGGCGCCGGGCAACACCACTACCTTGCCCTTCACCTTGCGCTGGAGCAGTCGCGTCATCGCGGCGGGGACCTCGGCGAGAGAGATGCGCTCGCTTACCACCGGCTTGATTTTCCCTTCGCTGAACCAGGCGCCAAGCTGCTCTAAGTTGCGTCGCTGCCCGTCGGGATCATGCTGCGCCCAGTCGCCCCAGTAGACGCCGATCACCGAGCGCTCCTTGAGCAGCGTCAGGTTGAGCTTCACCTGCGGAATCGTGCCGGAGGTGAATCCGATCACCAGTAGCCGACCACCCCAGGCTGTCGCGCGCAGCGCCGCTTCTGTGTACGCGCCGCCCACCGGATCATAGATGACGTCCGCACCCCTGCCTCCGGTGAGTTCGAGGATGCCTTGGCGCAGATTCGTTTCCTCGTAGTTGATCGTCTGCTCCGCACCGAGCTTCCGGCAAAGGGCGAGCTTCTCTTCGCTGGAGGCAGCGGCAATGACCTTCGCCCCCATCGCCTTTCCCACCTCGATGGCGGAGGTGCCGACGCCTCCGGCCGCACCTAGCACCAACAGCGTCTCGCCCGGTTGGAGCTTTCCGCGATCTTGGAGTGCGTGCAGCGAGGTGCAGTAGGTGATGATGAGCGCCGAGCCGGTCTCGAAATCCATCTGCGAAGGGAGGGGCCAAACGCGGTCTGCGGACACCACGCACTCTTGCGCGAATCCGCCGCGCCCCGAAGAACCGAGCACGCGGTCGCCGTTCTTGAGGCCGGCGACGCCGCTTCCAACTTCCTTGACTACCCCGGCCACTTCCATTCCCGGCGAGAAGGGAAGCGGCGGTTTCACCTGGTAGAGACCCTGCACGAGGAGCGCATCGGGGAAGTTGAGTGAGCTGGCCTTAACCTCGACCACCACCTGTTCCGGGCCCGCCCGCGGCGACGGAACCTCCTCCACCCTGAGACGATCGACAGGGCCGTACTCGCGGCAAAGCAACGCTTTCACTCTTCGCTTCCCTTTCCAGCAATAGCTATCGAAACCGCGCTGAAGTTCTACCAACTCGCAGACTGTGCTGCCAGAGATCCAACGCTGAGATAGAGCCGCCTGCCACTTGCGTCCAGTAACGTGCTTTGCTAAATAACTTGCAATGCATGGTAACTTGCAAAGCGAGATATCGGCGTGGCGATCCCAACTGCGCAAGGGGAGCCTCGAGCTGGCGGTGCTCCTGCTCTTGCGCCGCCGCCGCTACTACGGGCTCGAACTGGTGGACGTGCTCAACAAAGAGATCCAGTTGGGCATCAGCGAAGGAAGTATCTACCCTCTGCTATCGCGGTTGAAATCGGAGAAGAAGGTGCAGACGGAGTGGGTGGACGACGGGGTCGGCCACGCTCACAAGTTTTACGAAATCACCGAAGACGGCCGGACGATGTGCAAGCTGATGCTCGGCGCCTGGCGCGAATATTCCGCAGCGTTCGACAAGCTGACCGGGGAAAATAGATGAGCACACCACTGCGCCCTGAAGCAGAAGATTTCCTTCGCCGATTGCGCCTCGCGCTCTCTGACTTGTCCCGCGAGGAACGCGACGATGTGCTTGCCGAAATTCGCTCGCACTTTGAGGAGCGAGCGCGCGCCGGTCAGGCTCCAGCGCTGGAGCAATTTGGCGCGCCCGATGAGTACGCCGCTCAGTTCATCACCGAGAGCACGCTGCAGTCCGCTCTTGCGAAGGGTACTCCATTTGCCTTGGGCCACGCGTTGCTCGTCGCCGCCCGTGGTAGTCTCTTTACTTTGCTGGTCCTGGTCCCGCTTGCCGCACTGCAGCTCTTCGCCGGCTGTCTCGTCGTGCTCGCGGCCATCAAGCCCCTTTGGCCCGACAACGTAGGGATGTTCTTCGAGCCTGGAGGACGGTTCCGCGCTGTGGGTTTCGTCAGCCCCTCGGGTACTCTGCAGGAGGTGCTGGGTTGGTGGACTATTCCAGTCTTCATCGTGAGTGGTGTGTTGATTTTTTGGGGTAGCCATCGGGCCATGCGGGCCGCGGTACGGCGACGCTTAGCTCGAAATCTTGTGCGTCGTGCGAAGCTCTAACCGGAGGGGCGGCGTGAGAGGAACGATGAGCAACGAGACGCGCGCATCACCGAGAACGATGCCGAAGCGAGGGATAGTGGCGCGCTACCTCAACGAGTTTCGGCTGGCTAGCTATGTGCTGGTCATCTTCGCGCTCGGGCACACGCTCGGCGCAGTCGTCCAGACGCCTCATTTCGGCGAGGAGAGCGACACGGTCGTAAGCGCGATGAAGTTCACCTACGTCAAAGTACAAGGGGTCGATCGCACCTGGTACGGTTTTTATCGCGGCTTCGGGATCTTAGTCGCCGTCTTCTTCGTGTTCTCAGCGGTTCTAACTTGGCACTTGGGCGGAATGACGACTGCCGATCGCCGTCGTTTTGCAGCCGTGACATGGGCCCTGTTCCTCGCATACGTCGTTAGTGTCACTGTCTCGTGGAAGTACTTCTTCCCGGTACCTTTGTCGTTCTCGATAGCACTCGTGATCCTACTTGGATGGGCCGCCATTCATAGCCTCAAGCAATGAGGTAGAACCTTCCCTCACCGGCAAGGACCGCTCTCCCGAACACGCGGACCCGATCATGATCGAGCACGACTTCAATTCGGCTCGGCCTGTGCATCTCGATGCCTTGATTCACGATTAGACTCTGTTCTCGCAGGGCGCCGCGGGCTCGAAGGAAACAAGCCAGCGGTCCCGCCGCGCTTCCGGTTGCCGGATCCTCCGCGATTCCCACAGATGGATTGAAGAATCTGGCGAAGACGGTCGGGCCTGATAGAGCGGCAGGCATCGTGAACACGTAACATCCCTGGCCACCGACGGAGCGAAGCACGTCTGTCAGTCGCTCAAAATTCGGACGACACTTTTCGAGTGCGCTACGGTCACGAACTGGAACGAGCAGATGAGCTGCTCCGGTAGAGACCACCTGAGGCGCCTGCCGAGGCTCCAGCTCCTCCTGCAAAAGGCCCAACGAGCTCGCAACGGTGGTCGGATCGTCGAGTATGGTGCCGAACGCGGGCTGGGCTTGGATCATGCCAATTGAGACCGGTCGATGATCGCGAGACACAATCTCGACTGGCAAAACGCGGTTGCCAATCAGTTGTTGGAAAATCGAACGCTGATCGCCGAGTTGGAGCCGACCGGAATCCGCGAGCCACCACCATGCTCCCAGGGCATTGTGCCCAGCTCCGAAGACCTCCACTCCCGCGGCAGTAAAGGATCGGAGCCGCCAATCGGCCTCGGTCCCGTCGGGCGGTAACGACAAGAAAGTCGTCTCCGATAGGTTGAGCTCCCGGGCGATTCGCCGCATCGTCGCCTCATCGAGGTCCTCGGAGTCGGGTACGACGGCAAGTGGATTGCCGCCAAATCGCTCATCGGTGAAGACATCCACCAAATGGAATGGGAGCTCATTCCGCCCGCGCACGACTTCTTCGATGCTCTGAAGATGTGAACGTTCCGGAAGTCTTTGGGCGAGCGTTATTCTGGGCGGGCCGCGGCCGCGCTCTTGGGCTGAATGATGATCTCCACGCGACGGTTGTTGGCCCGGCCTTCGGCGGTGGTGTTGTCGGCCACCGGTCGGCTCTTGCCGTAACCTACCGCCCTGATTTTCTCGGCGGGAACCCCGCGCTCAATCAGGTAATCGTGGACAGTCTGAGCTCGCCGATAGGAGAGCTCCTCGTTCGTCGCATCCGAGCCTACCGAATCGGTGTGTCCCTCGACGACGAACTTCTCCGCGTCGGATTTCTGCAAGGCGGACGCGACCTCGTCCAACTTGGGGCGTGCGTTGGCAAGCAAGGTGGAGCGGCCGGAAGTGAAAAGAACGCTGCCGGAGAGGGTGATCACCAGTCCGCGTGCCTCCTGCTTCACCATGGCGATCTTGGCCAAATTGGCAGTCGCCTCCTCCGCCTTCTTCTCGGCCGCCAGACGCGCTTGTCTCTCCGTTTCCAGCTGCTGGCTGGTGCTTTGTAGCTGCTCGGCCTCAGCGCGCCGCTGTTCCTCCGCCTCGCTCAGCTTTCGGCGCACCTCCGCAAGCTCGCTCTGGGTGAGCTTCTGCTCCAGCTTCGCCTTCTCACGCTCGGCGGCGGCCTTCTCCTGACCGGCGACCTCAATTCTCGCCTGGGCGGAGGCGAGCTGGACTTTCCGAAGCGCGATGTATGCCAAGTCTCGCGTGTTGTCGGACGTAGCATCCTGCTCGAACGCCTTGTTTGCCTGGTCCAGTGACTTCTTAGCCTCATACAGGCCAGCCGGATTCATCTTAGCGGCAACGCCGCCGTTCGCCGCCTGGTACTCGGATCTGGCATCGACGAGATCCCTTGGGGGCTCGGTGGTGGCACACGCCAGCCCGAGCGCGGGTAAGGCCAAGAATGAAATGTTTCGGATGACTCGGATCATGAAATCTCCTTGGTCAATCGGTGCATCGCGATTGGATCATTGACGGGTCTGCTGCATCGCCTTGACTTGGTCGGCAGCGTTCTTTGCTTCCGCCTGAAGCGGTGCTTCCCTGGCAAGCGCGAGCGCCAACTCGGCGTCGGCCTGCGCGCGAAGGAGCATCATCTCCGCCCTCGGCTTATTTCCGTCTTGGAGGAACTGCCTCGCCTGTTGCACCTCATCCTGCGCCAGCTTCAGCTCAAGCGCGGCTTGGGGAACTCTGGCGGCGCCGAGCTCCTCGGCAGCCCGAATGGGGGCCTCCGTCGCAGGGAGTTTGTCCGAGGTGATGGGTGCGCCGGCGCAGCCCCACAGCACGACGAAGACAGTCAGTGAAAGTATTCGTTTGGCGATCATGACTCTCCTTTGTTTTGTGTTCGCCGTCGGTCAGGAACTTAGAGTCGCACCACGATCTCGTAGCGGCGGTTCTTTGCCTTCTTGGCGGCGGTGTCGTCGGGCGTGACCAGGGGCCTTTCGGAACCCATTCCCACGGCGATGATCTCCCGCTCCGGCACGCCGCGCGCGACCAGCTCTTTGACGATCACCGCTGCACGTTTGCCGGACAGCTCCTTGTTGTGGGCGGCCGCGCCGCTTGAGTCGGTGTGACCTGAAACCTCGAACTTGTAGTTGGAGAGTCCCGCTGAATCGAGGCGGTTCTTGGCCTCGATGAGCACACTCGTTAGGTTTTTCAACTTCTTGTCGCAGCCCGGGGCCAGCCGGTCAGAATCGGTTATGAAGCTGCACTGGTTCTTGTGAGCCTCGGCC
>Ga0126369_10002504_pt1 | contig 13062 bp, 7 predicted proteins | sample PanSoiMetaPlot_1_FD_109646 | JGI IMG/M metagenome (GOLD analysis project Ga0126369, IMG submission 109646) | Tropical forest soil microbial communities from Panama - MetaG Plot_1 | ecosystem: Environmental > Terrestrial > Soil > Tropical forest > Bulk soil | place: Panama | collected 2016-02-17 | reverse complement strand
ACGGCGAACGCTGCGCGAATGCTCCGACTTCGTGATCGACAACAACCGCATCAACATCGCCGACTCGGAGGTGTTCGCGCGCGACCCCGTCAACCTCATCCGCATGTTTCGCCTCGCCCAGCGGCACGTGCTGGCCTTCCACCCCGATGCGCTGCACCGGGCAACCCAGTCGCTCAAGCTGATCGACAAATCGGTGCGCGAGGATCGGCAGGCCAACGACCTGTTCCGCGAAATCCTCACCGCCAAAAGCAACGCCGAGATCGTGCTGCGACGCATGAATGAGGCCGGCGTGCTCGGCCGCTTTGTGCCGGAATTCGGGCAGGTCGTGTCGATGATGCAGTTCAATATGTATCATCACTATACGGTCGACGAGCATTTATTGCGCTGCATCGGCGTGCTCGCCGAGATCGAGGCCGGCGCCAATCCGGAATACGCGCTTGCCAGCGACCTGATGCGCACGATTCAGCCGAGCAATCGTGAGGTGCTTTATATCGCGCTATTCTTCCACGACATCGCCAAAGGTCGGGTGGAGGATCATTCGGTCGTCGGCGCCCGTATCGCCCGGAAGCTATGTCCGCGGTTCGGCTGCTCGCCGGCGGAGACCGAGACCGTCGCGTGGCTGGTCGAGAACCATCTCGCGATGTCGACAGTCGCCCAGTCGCGCGATCTTTCGGATCGAAAGACGATCGAGAATTTCTCGTCGATCGTGCAGTCGCTCGAACGGATGAAGCTGCTCACCATCCTGACCACCGCCGACATCCGCGCCGTAGGGCCTGGCGTGTGGAACGGCTGGAAGGCGCAGTTGCTGCGTGCGCTCTACTACGAGACCGAGCCGGCCCTCACCGGCGGCTTCTCGGAGGTCGACCGGGCACGACGCGTCGCCATGGCGCAGGCCGAATTTCGCGCCGAGCTTGCCGGCTGGCCAACCGCGGACGTCGAGCGCTACATCGCCCGCCTGTATCCGGCTTATTGGCTCAAGGTGGACTTGCCGCGCAAGGTCGCGCATGCACGGTTCGTGCGCGCCGCCGAGCAGGAAGGTCGCTCTCTCGCCACCAATGTGGGATTTGACGCCATGCGCGGCGTCACCGAGCTTACCGTGCTGGCGCCCGACCATCCGTGGCTGCTGTCATATCTCGCCGGTGCCTGCGCAACCGCGGGCGCCAACATCGTGGACGCCCAGATCTACACTACGACCGACGGCATGGCCCTCGACACCATTGCGATCAGCCGGGCATTCGAGCGCGAGGACGACGAGGCGCGCCGTGCCGATCGCATCGCCGCAGCCATCGAAAAGGCGTTGCAGGGCGACTTGCGGTTGCCGGAAGTGGTGACCAAGCAGGGCTTCCCCAAGGGCCGCATCGGGGCATTCGCGGTCGAGCCCGAGGTGATCATCAACAATCAATGGTCGAACCGCTATACGGTCGTCGAGATCAGCGGATTGGACCGGCCGGGACTGCTTTATGAGCTTACCGCCTCCTTGTCGAGGCTCAATCTCAATATCGCATCGGCGCATGTGGCGACGTTCGGCGAACGCGCAGTTGACGTGTTCTATGTCACCGATCTCATGGGCGCGAAAATTTCCTCCCCGACCCGCAACGCCGCGGTCAAGCGCGCCTTGATCGAGTTGTTCATACTGCCGCAGGACGGGGAGAAAATAGCCGCCGGCATGTAAACTCCTCCCCTCCCCCAACGGAACCGGGCAACACCCGTTTCGATGGGGGTAGGGAGTCACGACCCGTCAGTCGCAGGAGAAGTTGCTCATCCCGGCCGGGCGGCACTGTGCCGGCCAGCCCCGCGCGCCCCAATATTCGACCAACCCCAGATCGCGCACCACGCTCTTGAACCGCTCGGTCTTGCGCACCGCCACATAGGTCGGATGCCAGAACCAGGTGGCGGAGATAGGCTGGAAATAGTTTCCGCTGATCTCATCCTCATAGAATTCCAGCACGCGCTCTGGTGCTCCCACATGCATGTAGACGAAACTCAGATTCCCGACCCGCGGCAGAGCGGCTGGCGCAGCGGTTTTCGCAGGTGCGGATTCGAGAATTTTCGCCGCGGCTTCCGTCATACCGGCCGGATAGTTCGTGGCCGGCATTTCGCGAATCGCGGCCGCGGCTTCGCGATAGCGCCCGGCCGAGGCCAGCACCAGCGCGAGTTCAAGCGTGCGTCCGGGGCGAAACGGCTGGAGCATCGTGACGGCCTTTTCGGTCGCGCCGTCGAGCCAATAAATCTCGGCAGTATCTGCCGTGTAGTTGGTGATGAACGGCTCGCCGTTCTGCAAATGCGCGCGCATAACAAGGGATTCCTTGATGCGTCCCAGCGCTGCAAGAAGCTGGCTGTAGCCGTGCAATCCATCGGCCTGGTTCGGGTTGAGTGCGAGCGCCTGCTTGAAGGCATCCTCGGCTGACAACATCCGTCGCTGCACCATATTGGCGTAGCCGAGCGCCACGAATCCCTCGGCGCTCTTCGGGTCGAGCGCAACGGCGTGCCGGGCCAGGGCATCGCTACGCGGAATAGTGCGCTCGACGACCTTGCGTTCCTCCTCCGGCATGCCGCCGCGCAGCGAAGGCGCAAACAGCGGTGTCAGTGCGAAATCGTAGGCAAGCAGAGCGGCGGCAGGCGCAAAATCGGGTTCGCGCGTCACAACTTGCTCCAGGAACACCGCGGCATCGGCCAACGGCCTGGCCCCCCGCGGGCGCGCCGCCACCTTGGCACGCAAAAAATCCAAATAGGCGTCGAAGTTACCGGTGCGGCTGCGTACCAGCGCATCGCTGGGACCTGCGGACGCTCTCAGGGCAGTGGCGATGTTCCGGGCAATCTCTTCCTCAAGGTCGAAGATTTCGGAACGCTGGGCGTCATATTCTCGCGACCATAGCTGCGCGCCGTCGCGGACCTGCGTCAGCGAGACATTCAGGCGCACGCGATCGGGCGCCAGACGCGCCGAACCTTGCACGACGTAGCCTACGTTCAGCGCTGCGCCGACGGCCTCGATATCGCGGTTCGGTTGTCTGAATTGAAACGAAGACGACCGCGCCACCACGTCGACGCCACGCACGCCGGCCAGCGCGACGGCAATCTCATCCGTCATCCCGTCGGCAAAGAAACCCTGCGCCGCGTCGCCGGCACTGTTTTCGAGCGGAAGCACGGCCACGATGGGACGCTCGGATGCAGGCGCCTGTGCGTATGCGGCGGCGAGCCCTGTACCGAGCGCGAGCGCCATCACACCGGCAAGCTTCAAGCACCTTCGCGTCGAGTCTGCCATGATAGTGCACATGCGGTCGCGCTCCCAGTATCGGGTGAAATTGAAGCATTGTCCTGCTACGGCGGTTCCCGGTCATATTGAACTACCCGCCATTTCTCCCGGGTCGTGGCCGGGCTTGTCCCGGCGACCGTGCGCTCGCTCCGCGCTCTAACGCTTGGGGTCGCCGGGACAAGCCCGGCGACGACAGCGGAATGTGATTCGAAACGGTCGAAATCCGCTGCCGGCTGAGCCTAACAGTGTCATTGCCCGGCCAAGCCAACCAACGCCAGCAGCAAAAAATGTTCTAAGTTGAAAACGGACCGCGGGCTGCTGCCGGCGGTCCGTCACGTTACCCATCACCCATGCGATCTCGCCTCACCGGGCGGCCGCCGCCGCCATGCCCTTGAAAGCGAGCTTTTGCATGCCCTTTCCAGTGTTCGCAATGTAGATGTTGCCCTTGGCATCTGTGGCGATCAGGTGGCCACCGCCCTGCATGCCAGGCACCTTGATCGAACCAAGCAACTCAAGAGACTTGCGATCGACGATCGCGATCGCTTCACCGTCGCCCACGTAAAGGAACTGCTGCTCCTGATCGGGAGAGAGCGCCACCGAGCGCGCAAACAGCGTGTCAGGCTTGATCAGCTGCTTGATGAACTTGCCGTCATTGCTGAACATCTGGACGCGGCGGTTCTCGCGGTCGGCCACGTAGACGATGCCGTCGTTGGCGACGCGCAGCGAGTGCACCACGCTAAGCTGCTGTGGCCCCGGCGCATCAAAGTTGGTCTTGCGCACGATTTCGCAATGGTCGTCATCCTCCGGCCTGTTGCTGAAGGCACCCCACATGCGTTTGAAAGCGCCGGTGTCAGCATCGAATACGATGACGCGATGATTGCCATAGCCGTCAGCCACGAACAGCTCGTTGGTCGGTTGGTAGACCTGTTCATCGGCCGGGCGATGGAGGTTCTGGGTGTCGGCGTTGCCCTTGCTCTGGTTGCTGTGGCCGATCTGCATGACAAACTTGCCGTCCTGGGTGAACTTCAGGAGCTGGTCGTCCGCCACCTGCTTGAGATTTTCCAGGCCGTTGCTGGGGCAATTGTTGCCGCCGAGCCAGACAAAGCCCTTGTAATCGATATAGATGCCGTGCTCGCGCTGCGGCCATTCATAGCCTTGCCCGTCGCCGCCCCAGGCCTTGATGAAGTTGCCGTTGACATCGAACACCATCACTGGCGGCGCGGCTTTCTTGAGGTCTTCGCCTTTGAGCGTGCGCGGGCGGTGGATGAGCCAGATATTGCCTTGTGCGTCGGTAGTGAAACTCGACACGTCGCCCACCTTCCATTGCGGCGGCACCTTCGGCCAATCCTTTTCCATCTCGAAGGTCGGCAGCGCGCGGGGCGTCTGCGCAACGGCCGTCGAGCCGAGCAGATACTTGCCCGGCAGGGTCACCACCATGCCGGCCGCGAGCAGAACCGCAATACTGAGATTTTGATGCTTCATGGGTTTCCTCTCTGGGGTTGTTGTTTGCTATTGCGTTGGAAACGCTCCTTGAACGGCTCCACCTGAGCCGGCTGAGACGGGCAAAACCATCCAGTTACCGGGCAAACTTCGCATGTGACTTGTCCCGCTGGAAGTAAATTGTCCCCCGGCGCGGTTGGCGCGAAAGCAGACGCAACCGTGGATTCCTCGATCGGAACCGCCCCACACCTCCCGCAGTGGGCAACGCTCATTGGGCGCCCGACAGCATCTTGTGTCAAGGCGGCTCCCGACAGACCGCAAGCTTGCTGTTCCCAGCTCTTCAAGCCGCTATGCGGGCAGCCTTAAGGGCGCTATCACAGACTATTATGATACGTCCGATTCGTATTCTTGGCATTGATCCGGGGCTTCGTCGTACCGGCTGGGGCGTCATCGAGGCCAATGGCAACCGGCTGATTTATGTAGCCTGCGGCTCGGCCCAGACCAGCGATGGGACATCGCTCGCCGAGCGACTGGTGACGCTCCACGACGCCCTGGTGCGAGTGGTCGATGAATTCCGGCCCGACGAGGCGGCTGTCGAGGCGACATTCGTCAACAAGGACGCCGCCGCCACCCTCAAGCTCGGCCAAGCCCGGGGTATCGCCATGGTGGTGCCGGCGAAGGCGGGTGTGACGATTGCCGAATATGCCCCGAACCTCGTCAAGAAGGCCATCGTCGGCGCAGGCCACGGCGACAAAGCGCAAATCCGCATGATGCTCGGCGTGCTCCTCCCCAAAGCCGATCCGGCATCGCATGATGCCGCCGATGCGCTGGCAATCGCCATCACGCACGCGCATCACCGCCGGAGCGCAGTGCTGAGGGCTGCGACGCGATGAGCGGCGGCGCCACGTTTCTGCCCCTCAATCGAAATCAATGGCATTGTCCGGCTTGACCGGGGCAATCCAATATCCATGGTCGGCAGTTACCGGGTCGCCCGGTCAAGCCGGATGATGACCGCAGACGTCGAACCTAATTGAGAAATCCTTAGCCCTGCCCCATGAAAGCCCGTCTCTACATCGGCCAATCCGTGCCGCGGCTGGAGGACCTGCCGCTGATACGGGGGCGTGGCCGCTTTGCGGGCGATATCTCGTTTCCGCATGAGCTGCATATGCGCGTCGTGCGTTCGCCCGTTGCGCACGGTCGGATCGTGGCGACCGATGCCGTAGCGGCGCGCGCGACCCCGGGGGTTGTTGCGGTGTGGACCGCGACCGACATCGCGGACGTGCCGCCCATCGATTTCCGCGAAGGCCGCATCGAGCGGCTTGAGCCCTATCGTCAGCCGGTGTTCGCAGTCGACCGCGTGCGCTATGTCGGCGAGCCGGTCGCCGCCGTGTTTGCGACCGATCCTTACATCGCGGAAGACGCCGCCGATCTCGTGGCGATGAAGATCGAGGAACTGCCGGTGCTGCTCGACGCCGATGCTGAGCCAGCCGAGTTTTCGCCCGGCCACAGTACCGAAGCCGCCATCGTGCGCCAGGGCTATGGCGATGTCGACGCCGCGATGGCGCGCGCACACCGGGTGATCGAGGTCGACCTCGCGGTCGGCCGCCACAGCGGCGTGCCGATCGAAACACGCGGGGCCATCGGCCGCCATGACGCCGCGCGCGACATTTTGGAGCTGCACGGCGCCGCCAAGGTGCCGCATCGGATTCGCGAATTGCTTGCCCTGATGTTGCGGCGCGCGCCGTCCTCAATTCATGTTCATGAGTCGCATGTGGGCGGCGGTTTCGGAGTGCGCGGCGAACTTTATCCGGAAGATGTACTGGTGTGCGTCGCCGCCATGCGGCTCGGGCGGCCGGTCAAGTGGATTGAGGACCGGCGCGAGCATTTCATCTGCGCCAATCATTCTCGCCAGCAGCGCCACCGGGTCCGCGCCGGCGTCGATGCTCATGGCGTTATCCTCGCTCTCGATGACGAGTTCTGGCACGACCAGGGCGCCTATGTACGTACCCATGCGGCCCGCGTCGTCACGATGATCAGCGGCATTCTGCCGGGGCCTTATCGGATTCCGGCCTATAGATCGGTCGGCCATCTCCGCCTCACCAACAAGACGCCGGCCGCGACCTACCGGGCGCCGGGCCGTTACGAGACGACGTTCGTGCGCGAGCGTCTCGTCGAAATGATCGCCCACACTCTCACGCTTGATCCCATCGAGGTGCGCCGCCGCAACGCCATCACGGCCGCCGAAATGCCGTTCCACCGGCCGCTGGAAGTGCTGGGCGAAGAGGTCGAGCACGACACCGGCGACTACATGAGCCTGCTCGACAAGGTGCTGGAGCGGGCTTCATGGGCGACGCTGCGCGCCGACCTCGCGCAGCGCCGCCGGAACGGCGAACTGGTCGGCGCCGGCATTGCGATGTTCGTCGAAAAGAGCGGGCTCGGGCCGTCGGACGGTGTGAGGATAGCAGTCGATACGTCCGGAAAAGTGGAGGTCGTCACCGGCGGCGCCTCGGTCGGCCAGGGTTTCGAGACAGTTGTGGCCCAGGTGGCGGCGGAAATGATCGGGGTCGGTTACCGTCACGTTCGGGTGATCCACGGCCAGACCGACCGCATCGCGTTCGGCCTTGGCGCCCACGCGTCGAGGGCGACCGTGATGACCGCCTCGGCGACGCGCGTCGCCGCCCTCAAGTTGCGCGACAAGGCGCTCGATATGGCAGCGCAGCTCATGCAGGCGGCGCCCGCAGACCTCGACATCATCGACGGCATGGTGGTGCGCAAGGCCGGAGGGCCGTCGATGCCGCTCGGTGCGGTTGCCACCGCACTGCAGCCGGCTTCGCTCGTGCGCCATGGTCGCGAACCCGGCCTCTGCGCCGATGGCTGGTTCCATACCACGCATCAAGTCTACCCCTACGGAAGTCATCTGGCGGTGGTGAAGGTCGACCCCGATACCGGCACCGTCGCAATCGAGCGCTACGTCATCGGCTATGACGTCGGCCGCGCTATCAATCCCATGCTGGTTAAGGGGCAGATCGTCGGCGGCTTCGCTCAGGGGCTCGGCGGCGCGCTCATGGAGGAATTCCGTTATAGCGAGCGCGGCGACCCGCTGTCCGTGACGTTCGCGGATTATGTGATGCCGACCGCGCGGGAAACGCCTGCGGTCGAAATCATCCTCACCGAGGATTTCCCGGCCGACCTCAATCCGCTCGGCATCAAGGGCGCCGGCGAGAGCGGCATCACCGCCGTCGGCGCTGCTGTCGCCAACGCGGTCGAAGATGCCATTGGCATGCCTGGCGCCATCACGGAACTGCCCATCACGCCGCAGCGGGTGAGGGAAATACTGAGACGGCGCGGCAGACCCGGATCGGCACTGCCGGGGCTGCGCTAAGACCAGTTCCCGGTGAGAGCCGAACGGCGCTGCGTTCTCATCTCGATTACGCCGCCTGCCTTGCGAGCCGCCGCATCTCGCGTTGAATGAGGGTGCGGTAGATTCCTTCGCGGCACATCAGGTGGTCGGGCGGGCCATCCTGAACGACCTGCCCGGCTTCCAACACCACGATGCGATCGAAGTGTCGCACCGTCGACAGGCGATGTGCGATCGCAATCACCGTGCGCCCGCACATGAGCCGCGCCAATGCCTCTTGGATCGCCTCTTCGGATTCGCTGTCCAGCGCAGATGTCGCCTCGTCCAGCAGGAGCAGCGGCGCATCTTTCAGGAACGCGCGCGCAATCGCGATGCGTTGACGTTGCCCGCCGGACAGCTTCACGCCCCGGTCCCCCACAATGGTGGCAAAGCCGTACGGAAGGGCGTCGATAAAATCGCAGCGCGCCAACACCGCAGCTTCGAACACCTCTACATCCGTTGCGTCGGTTCTGCCGTAGCGAATGTTCTCAAGGGCCGAGCGGTGAAACAGAGACAGGTCCTGGGGTACGACGGCGATCGCGGCCCGCAGGCTCTCCTGTGTCACGCGGGCGATGTCCTGCCCATCGATCAGGATTCGTCCTTCCCGCGGGTCGTAGAACCGCTGCATCAGCGCGAACAAGGTTGATTTGCCGCCGCCCGACGGGCCGACGAGGCCGACGCGCTGCCCGCACTCCAGGCTCAGGTTCAGACCTCTGAAAACGGCATGTCCATCCGGATAACAAAACGAAACGCCTTCCAGTTCGACTGAAGAACCCCGGCGAACGAGTGGTGTCGCCTCGGCGTGGTCACGCAGCTCATGCGGAACAAGGAGCGTCGCAAGGGCTTCGGCGAGTCTTGCAGCGTGCTGAGTCACGTCCACCACCGCGACCGCGAGGTCGCGGGTCGCATGTAGAACCGCCAATGCCAACGTGCATGTCAGCACGACGTCTCCCGTCGTGGCGGCGCCGCGTTGCCAAAGCATAATCGCCCACGCCAACAGTCCGACGGCCAGGACAATGGTGACCGTAGCGTGCAGGATTCGCAGTCTCTCGAGATAGAGCAGGCTCTTCCGCCGTGCTGCCATCTCGCACGCCAGCGTCGCATCGAACCGATAACGCTCGCGTCCCAGACCGCAGAATGACCAGACCAACGGCATGTTGCTGATGACGTCGACCATCTCGCCGTCGACCGCCGCCGCCTTGCTTGCGAAGTCGTGGTGCAACGGCTGACCTGCCGCGGCAAGACGAAACAGCGCGACAACCATGAACCCGGCGACCAGCGTCAGCACAAGCGCCATGGGCACGCTGACGGTTGCAACGAACAGAACAGCGGCCACCGTCGCGGCGCATGGCGGTAATACATTCCATACAAACATATTCTCGACGGTAAATACCGCGTTCGACGTCGCGGTGACGCGGCTCGCCAGCGTGCCGGGCAAACGGTCTGCGAAATAGCCCGGCGCATGACCGGTGAGGTGTCTGAACAGATCGCGGCGCAGATCACCGGTAATGCCGGTAAACGCATGGTTCGCGATCCAGCTCGCCAGCCGCCACAGCAGATTATCGGCGGCAATCAGCAGCACAAGCAATGCGAAGGCCGACCAGATGAGGTCTGACCGGGTCGTATGGCCCGCCAAGGTGTCCACCAGGAACTTGATACCGTACTGCGTGCTTACTGAGCAGCCGACTGCACCCAGAACAGCCGCCACGATGGCGATATGCGCGAGCATGCGCCGGTGGATCAACTGAAGCACGAAAGCAACGGGACGGTCGGCGTAGCGGCTTACATCATTCATGGCCCTGGCACTGCCCTTCCGTTCGCGGCGGCCCATCTCGCCACAAATGACGCTCTTGCAACATTCCGTCGCAATCCGTGACTGCCTCTTGATAGGGTGCTTGATCGGATGGCCTGCAATGAGCTGCAAATTCCGCGTATGGGCGTTTACGCGCCATCTGCGGAAAAGTTCCCGGTTCGCGGAAAAATATGTTTCTTGCTTCGATCGGATCGATGCTTCTTAATCGTGGCTTATTTGTCTTGATCACATTGCGGGGGGCCCAGCCGACAGGAGATGACGTAAATGCACATCGCACAGATCGCGCCGTTGACCGAGGCGATCCCCCCGAAGCTCTATGGCGGAACAGAGCGCGTCGTTCATTGGTTGACCGAGGAACTCGTTGCCCTCGGACACGAAGTCACGCTGTTCGCGAGCGGCGATTCTCGAACGTCGGCGAAGCTCGAGGCATCATGGCCGCGGGCGCTCCGCCTCGATGGTTCCGTGCGAGATCCGAATGCGTTGCACATTACGATGCTGGAGCGGGTGAGGAGGCAAGCGGACGAGTTCGACGTCCTTCATTTTCATTTAGATTACTATCCGTTCTCGTTGTTTTCTCGCCAGCCCGTTCCTTTCGTCACTACATTGCATGGCCGTCTGGACTTGGCGGAACATCAGCCCGTGTTCGCAACCTTCGCATCGGCTCCCGTCGTTTCGGTGTCCGATGCCCAACGCCGGCCGGTCCCACAGGCGGGCTGGATACGAACCGTCTACCATGGCCTGCCGGAACGGATGCTTTCGCCGTTGCCCGTCAAGCCGCAATATTTCGCGTTCCTCGGCCGTATCGCGCCGGAAAAAGGGGTCGACCGTGCGATTATGATCGCGCGGCAGTGCGGGGTGCCCCTGCGGATTGCAGCCAAAGTTGACAAGGTTGATCGCGAATATTTCGACGAAAAGATTCGCCCGCTGCTCGACGGCTCGCAGGTCGAATATATCGGCGAAATCACCGATTCGGAGAAATCCGCATTCCTGAGTGCGGCGATTGCGCTGCTCGATCCCATCGACTGGCCCGAGCCCTTCGGCCTTGTCATGATCGAGGCGATGGCATGCGGCACACCCGTCATCGCGTTCAATCGCGGCTCGGTGCCGGAGGTTGTTGATGACGGATTGACGGGCTTCATCGTGGAAGATGAAAAAGGTGCTATCGGAGCTTTTGATCGGTTACCCCGGTTGTCTCGTGAGAAGATTCGCAGGCAGTTCGAGAAGCGCTTTACCGCGCGCCGCATGGCGCTGGATTATCTGGCGGCGTATCGCAGTTTGGGCGACCGCACCGCACATCCGCTTCGGCTGGTGGTTGACGGAGCACCCACGATGTCGCAGCACATGAGCTGACGCTTCAGCGCGAAACCCTGGCAACGCGGTCGGTCGGTCGAGTTTCCGGCATCAGGGTCAGCGCCGTGACGAGGCCGAGGGCGGCTGCCGCAGTCAGTCCCAGGAAAGCAATCGGACTGCCGAAGTGATCGCTCAGGTAGCCGGCATATATGGTGCTTACTGAGGCACCGATCCCGACGGTGGTGCCGACGATTCCCTGGCTGAGGTTGAAATGTCCGGTGCCGCGTGTGATGTCTGCGATCACGAGCGGTACCATCACGGCGAACACCGCAGCGGCGACCCCATCAAGAATTTGTGCCGCGGCCAGCAGATAGGGGTTCGTCACTGCGGCAAAGATCAGCCCACGCGCCGACAATGCAACAAAGGCGACCAGGAGCAGCGGTCGTCGTCCCCATTGCTGCGCCAACCGTCCGACCCGGGGTGAAAAAACCGCGACCAGGAGTTGCGGACCGACAATGCATACCGCGATGAGGACCGGTGCCCATTGACTCGAACGCGTCGTCACCACGCTTCCCATCAAGGGGAGCATTGCGGCGTTCCCGAGATGGAACAGCATGAGGCAGCCGGCGAAAATGATCAGGGGGCGCTTGCGTGCGAGTTCCAGGAGTTCCGCCGGTAGCCCACCCGGCTGACGCTCAAGCGGTCCACCGTGCGCGCGCTCGGTGTCTATCTCTTGCGGCGAGATCAGACGCAACGCCAGCAGGGCCGGGAGCAACAGTGCAGCGGTGACGAAGAAGACCGCACGCGCCGACAGAAAGTATCCGCATGTACCCATCGCAGCCGCAGCTATTCCATTACCGATGGCGGCAAATCGAGCATTGCGGCCGAATCGCTCACCGATGGACCCATGGCCGACCAAGCCGAGGCTTATCGCCGCGATGGCAGGACCAAGCACACAGCTTGCGGCAGAATGCAGCACTGCTGCCGCCAAAATCACGGCGAATACGGGTGATGCCGCATAGGCGAGCGCGCTGGTTGCGATGGCGGTCACAGCGACGCCGGCGACCAGACGCTCCGATCTTGCCGCATCGACAAGGGCGCCGCCTGGCATTTGCCCCGCCAGTGCCACCAATCCGCCGACCGAGAGCACGAGCCCGATGTCGATCTGGGTCCATTTCTGTGCCGTCAAATAGACTGCGACGAACGGACCAAAGCCGGTCTGAACATCGGCGACGAAGAACACAAACCAGTCCAAGCCACGCAGGCTGCGCCGCGTTGGCCGCATGGGCTCACCCGGGGCGGGCTTCTCGATGTGCCGCAACGGCGCCGACGTGGTCATCGTTTCGTCCGTTCGCTTTATCATGTAGCGGGCGGCTGTCCGGGCGGCAAAAAGGACGCCGCGACGGATCGACAAACAGGGGACGGGCTCCCAACGGGGCGGTTGTTATTGAAACGGAAGCGATTCAAGATTGCCTGATGCGCGCAGGACGACGACCGGCTTGTCTTCTTTGAATTCGGGTGCAGCTCTTACCTGATCGCGTGTCAATTCCAGGAGGATGCGATCGTTCTGGCTGCCGCCAGTCGGGAAACGCAGGGCGTTCCAGCTGACCGCGACTTTGCGGCTACCGAGACCAAGGAAGCCACCGAAGTCGATGATGGCTGCCGCGACCTGTCCGCCGCGGTCGACGAGAACATCGACGATGCGCCCCATGTTCTCATCCGCCGGGCTGCGAACCTCCTTACCTAAAATACCTCTGATCTCGTGCGTGTCGAAAACCATCATGGTCGGCTCGCGCGTGGAATCGCTTGGAACCTTGGCTGGGGCATCGGGTGCCTGTTCGAACTGCGGCTGGCCCGATGGATGGTCTT
>Ga0126369_10002501_pt1 | contig 13068 bp, 11 predicted proteins | sample PanSoiMetaPlot_1_FD_109646 | JGI IMG/M metagenome (GOLD analysis project Ga0126369, IMG submission 109646) | Tropical forest soil microbial communities from Panama - MetaG Plot_1 | ecosystem: Environmental > Terrestrial > Soil > Tropical forest > Bulk soil | place: Panama | collected 2016-02-17 | reverse complement strand
GGCGTCGGTGCGGAAGCGCTCGGTGATCCGGCTCGGCTTCTCCGCGGTCCACGAGGGCCCGACGTCGCCGGTCTTAAGGACCATGTACTCGATGCCGATGGGCTCGCCGTCCCACGCGCGCACGAACTCGAGCGGCCGATCGTCCCGCGCGCCGTAGTAACGAAAATTGCTCACGGAGAAGAACTGGGAGTTCGGCACGACGCTCACGGTTGCCCGCCGGCCTCGGCTGTCCTTCTCGATGAGCGCCAGGATCTCGCGATGCCGCCAGCTGGCTCCGCTCGGCGGTGACTCCAGTACGAACGGCACGCCGAGCCCCGGCAGGGTCAAGCCCGCCGGCACCGCGAACGCGGTGGCGCTCACCTGCACGAGGCACGCGAGCGCCAGTACGATCCCGCCGGCGGTGCGCGCCGCTCGGCCCTTCAGCAGGCCAAAGGCCAGACCCGCGAGCACGGCGGCCGCGGGCAAGATCGGCAGCGTGTAGCGCAGGTTCTTGTTCTGGAGCAGCTCGAACAAGAGGAACGGCGCCAGCACCGCCGCCGGCACGATCCATTGCCGCTTCGTCACGGCGACGACGAGGCCGATCAGGAGCAGCACGACCGCCAGCACGCCGAGCTGCGGCGCGAGCCAGGTCGGGTAGAAGAGCAGCGCGCTCGCCGTCAGCGGATCGGGATGGCCCGACTCGGCCGCCTGCTTGAACGAGCGGCTGGCGATCTGCGGCACGAACCCGAACAGCCGCGGCCCGTACCACGGCAAGCTCAGCGCCGCCCCGACGAGGATCGCCAGTGCCGCGTAGAGTACCGAGCGGCCGCGGCGGCGGCCGGCGGCCGCGATGAGCAGCACCGGAATGATCAGGTACGCGGCGAACGGCGGCTTCGTAAGCATCCCGAGCGCGAACACCACGCCCGCGAGGAGCGACCAGCCGAGCCGGGTGAACCCGTCGGTGTGGAGGCACACCAGCAGCGCGAGCGCGACCATCGCAGCCAGCGGCAGGTCGAGCTGGAATCGCTGCGACGAGAACACCACGAAGGGCGCACAGCCGAAGACGACCGCGGCCACGACGCCTTGGGCGCCGCCGGCGACATAGCGGCCGAGCAGGTAGACCGCGGCCATCCCGAGCCCGAGGAACGCCAGGATCACGCTCTGCGCGGCGGCCGCGTCGGAGGGCGCCAGCCGATAGATCAGGGCAGCCGTGCACGGCACGAGCGGCGGATAGAACGACGAGCGCTCGATGATCGCGTGCGCGTCGCCTCGCGCGATGTCCTGCGCGCAGTGCACGACGCGCTCGAGATGATTCGCGTGGTCCCATTCGGGCGGTCGGCGATCGATCCAGAGCCACACGGCCGCGACCAACACCAGCGCGAGGTAGACGCCGCCGACGATCGCCCATTCGCGGGCCGATGCGGGGCGCTCCTCGTTCATCGCCGGCCGATCAGTATGAGCGAGGAGCCGAACGGAAGCGTGACGCGGGGGACCAGGTAGCGCTCGAGAGCGAACACACGCTCGAGCAGCGCGTTGAGCGGCGCCGCGGGGCGGCGCAGATCGTGGCCGCGGGCGCCGCGCAGGCGCTTCCAGGCGCGCACGGCGACCAGCAATGGAAACAGGAGCGTGTTGAAGTAGCTCACGCGCAGAACGGCGAAGCCCGCGCGCTCGACGGCGGCGCGCAGCTCGCTCGCCGTGTAGCGGCGGCGATGGCCCAGCACCTCGTCGTGTCCACTCCAGAGCCACTGATAGGCGGGCACGGTGACGACGAGCAACCCACCCTCGCCGATTCCGGAGCGCGCCGCAGAGAGCGTGGCCACGTCGTCGTCGACGTGCTCGATCACGTCGAGCAGCAGCACGACCTCCGCCCATCCCGGCGCCACGCCGAGACGGTCCGGGAGGTGACCGACCCGAACGTCGAGGCCGGCCGCGCGCGCGGCGGCGATGAGGTCGTCGTTGGCCTCCATGCCGACCGCCTCGCCAAACTCCGAGAGCGCCGCGAGCACGTTGCCGCTGCCGCAGCCGAGCTCGAGCAGGCGCACGCGCCGCGGCGGCAGTGCGCGGCGGAGCGTCGCGCTGATGACGGCGAGTCGACCGCGAAACCACCAGTGCGAGCGGTCCTCTTCCATGTGGACCGCGACGTAGGCGGGATCCATCACCTCTGGCGTCGCGCGCTTCCCAGGAAGCGGCGGAGACGCTCGAGGCCTTCGCCGATGCGCTCGAGCGACGAGGCGTACGAGAACCTGAGATAGCCCTCGGCGTTGGCGCCGAAGGCCGCGCCGGGGGTGACGGCGACGTGGCTCGACTCGAGGATCTCGCGGGCGAGGCTTCCCGAGTCCATCGAGAGGTGCCGCGCGTTCGCCAGCACGTAGAACGCGCCGGTCGGCTCGGCCCCGACGCCGAAGCCGAGCGACTTGAGGCCGGCGACCATCGCGCGGCGCCGGTCGTCGAAGATCGCGCGAAAACGGCGGCTGTCGTCGCCCGCCTCGCGCAGCGCGGCCACGCCGGCCCATTGCACGAACTCGTTGGTCGAGATGAAGAAGTTGCCGTAGAGCGTCTGTAGCGCGCGGATGTGGTCGCGCGGCGCGATGACCCAGCCGAGCCGCCATCCCGTCATGGCGTAGGCCTTCGAGAAGCCGTTGAGCACGAAGGCGCGGTCGGTGAACTCGAGGATCGTGCGGTCGCGGCCCTCGTAGCTGAGCCCATGATAGATCTCGTCGGAGACGATCAGCGGGCCGCCGTCACGGCTCAGGGCGCCGATCGCGGCCATGCGATCGTCGGAGAGAACCGTGCCGGTCGGGTTGGCGGGCGAGTTGATCATGATGGCGCGGGTCCGCGGGGTGATGCGTTCCCGGATCGCCTCGGGCCGGTACTGAAAGCCGTCCTCTTCGGTGACGCCCACGTAGACGGGCCGGCCCTCGGCGTACTTGATGAAGTTCGGATAGCACGCGTAGTACGGATCGCTCAGCACGACCTCGTCGCCGGGATTCAGCAGATGTCCGAACAGCAGCAGCATCGCGGGCGAGGTGCCCGCCGTGACCAGAATCTGGTCGGGCGAGATCGTCACGCCGTGGGTCCGCACGTAGTGCTCCGCGATCGCCTCCCGCAGCGGCAGGATGCCCAGGCTGTGCGCGTAGCGCGTCCGGCCGTCCTTGATCGCGCGCGCCAGGGCGTCGCGGACGGCCGGCGGCGCCTCGAAATCGGGCTCGCCGAACTCGAGGTGGACGATGTCGATGCCAGCGCGCTCGAGCTCCTGGGCTCGCTCCGCGACCTCGACGGCGAGGAACGGCTCGATCTCCTGGATGCGCCGCGCGAAGGTCACGAGCGCCGCCTGCCGACCCGGCGCCGGGCCCGCACGACCTGCCAGAGCATGGCCGGCCCGTGGCGGAGCACGCCGACCTTGCTGCCGGCCTGATCGGTCCAGTTCACGGGCACCTCGACGATGCGACAGCCCGCCGCCCGAGCACGCAAGAGCAGCTCGACGTCGAAACCGAATCCCTCAGTCGACAGCGCCTCGAACAGGCGCGCCGCCGCCGGCGCGGTGAAGGCTTTGAAGCCGCATTGCGAGTCGGCGATGCCGCGGAGCCCTGTTCGCGCGACCAGCCAGTTGAAGAGGCGCCCGGCCGCCACGCGATGCCGGCGCGTCGTCACCAACACGCTCGGATCGACGAGGACGCGAGAGCCGATCACCACGTCGGCGCCCGCGACCAGCACGGGCTCGAGGCGCTTCAGCTCCTCGATCGGCGTGGCCCCGTCGGCATCGGCGAAGAGCCGGTAGGCTCCCCTTGCCGCCAGCATCCCCGCGCGGACCGCTCCGCCCTTGCCCTGATTGCTCGGCAGGCGCAGTACCCTGACCTGGGTGAGGTTCCGGGCCTCGATGCGCTCCGCGGTGCCGTCGGTCGAACCGTCGTCGACGACGATGACCTCGTACGGCTCGTCGCGTCCCTCGAAGTACTGGACGACTTTCTCCAGAAAGGGCGGTAGTCGGTCAGCCTCGTTGAACGCCGGGATGATGACCGACCAGCGGGGTGTCACCGGATCTTGGACGGGTCCGGCCGCCGGCGGCGGCGAGCGGTCGCGGTCTCGTGGGCGGCGCGCGCCACGCCCTCGGCCACGGCCGGCGCCACGCTCTTGTTGAAGACGCTCGGGATGATGTACTCCTCGCAGAGCTCGCTGCGGCTCACGCACGACGCCAGGGCACGCGCCGCGGCGAGCTTCATCTCGTCGTTGACCACGCGAGCGCGCGCATCGAGCAAGCCCCGGAAAAAGCCCGGGAAGCAGAGCACGTTGTTGATCTGGTTGGGATAGTCCGACCGCCCCGTCGCCATCACGCGCACGTGCTTCTCGGCCTCCTCGGGCCGGATCTCCGGGTCCGGGTTGGCCATGGCGAAAACGATCGGGTCGCGGGCCATTCGCTTGAGATCGCGCGTGAACAGGATTCCGGGGACCGAGAGACCGATGAACACGTCAGCCCGCTCGAGCGCGTCGCCCAGACCGCCCGTGACTCGTCGCGGGTTGGTGGCGGAGGCGACCCATCGCTTCATGAAATCCATGCCTCGTGTCCGGCCGCGGTGGATGGTGCCGTGCTCGTCGACCCCGATGATGTCACGGACCCCCGTGGATTGAAGAATCTTGATGGTGGCCGTCCCGGCGGCGCCGACACCGGTCACGACGACCCGGATCTTCGCGGGGTCCTTGCGGACGATCTTGAGGGCGTTGAGGAGCGCCGCCAGCACCACCACGGCCGTGCCGTGCTGGTCGTCGTGGAAGACGGGGATGTCGAGCTCCTTGCGCAGGCGCTCCTCCACCTCGAAGCAGCGCGGCGCAGCGATGTCCTCGAGGTTCACGCCACCGAAGGCCGGCGCCACCAGCTTCACCGTCTCGACGATCTTGTCGACGTCCTTGGTGTTCAGACACAGCGGGAAGGCGTCGACGCCGGCGAACTCCTTGAAGAGCATCGCCTTGCCTTCCATGACCGGCAGCGCCGCCTCCGGACCGATGTCGCCGAGCCCCAGGACCGCGGTGCCGTCGGTGACGACCGCGACCGTGTTGTGCTTGATCGTCAGCGAGAACGCCCGCTGCCGGTCGTCTCTGATCGCGAGGCAGACCCGCGCCACGCCCGGGGTGTACGCCATCGAGAGGTCGTCACGCGTACGGAGCGGCACCTTGTTGCGGACCTCGATCTTCCCGCCGAGGTGCATCAGGAACGTGCGGTCGGAGATGGCGCCGACACGAACCCCCGCCACCCGCAGCAGCCGGCCGACGACCTGCTGAGCGTGGATACTGTCGCGCGCCTTGATGGTGATGTCCCGCTCGGTCTGCTCGCGGGTGGTCTCGACCAGGTCGACGGCGCCGATGTCGCCTCCGGCATCGCCGATGGCGGACGCGACACGCCCGAGCATGCCGGGTCGGTTGGCGATCTGGAGCCGGACGGTGAAGCTATAGCTGGCGCTCGGGGCGATCACTCCGTCGATTCTACCCCTCTCCGCTTCCCCGGCGGTCGCACGGCAGTCGCTCGCGTGGTCGCGTGGGCTGGAACTCCTGCCGGGGTGTTCGAGTTCAGGAGGAACACCGTGGCCGGTGAATAGACGTGTAAGCGCGACGTCAGAAGGCTGCCCGGACCGGCAGGGCCGGCGCCGCGATCGATGCGCGTAGGGTAAACGCCGTAAGGCCGCGACGGCGATGACCCTAAGCCCGGCTCCAGTGGGATGAAAGTCCAGTTCGATGAAACTTTGAAGCGGCTTCGTGCATCTGAATCAACAGGAATATCCATAAACGAAAGCCGGGTGACACGATGACATTTCGCGAGACTTCGGACGCCGTTGAAGGCAGCTCCGTGGCTTCCGTCAGCATGACTTCGGCCGGAGAGCGCGAAGCACAGTCGGTGGTCGAGGACGAGGCGGAGGAGACTCCGCGCGCGGCCGCCGAGGAGACGTACGCTCCCGGTCTCACCAAAGGCGAAGACCCGGTCAGGCTGTACCTGAAGGAGATCGGTAAAGTTCCCCTGCTCACCGCGGCGCAGGAGGTCCAGATCGGACGCCGCATCGAGGTTGGGCAGATCGCGCTGCGCCGAACTCTGGTCGCGATCCCGATGGCCGTCGAGACCCTCCTGGAAGTCGGGGACAAGCTGCGTCGAGGCGAGATGCCGGCCGACGACGTGATCGTCCTGCCCGAGGGCGGTGAGCTCGAGGCGAAGGCGATCCGGCCGGTTGTCCTGGCCTTCGAGCGTGTGCGCCGTCTCGAGCGGAAGATCGCCCGCCTCGAGGAATCGCTCACCGCGCGGCGGCGGTCGGCTGCCTATCGCAAGAGCACGACGACTGCGATCGCGGCCGCGCGCGAGTCCATCCAGGACGTCGTGGCCGACATGACGCTCAAGCCGGCTCTGATCGACGATCTCGTCGCGCAGGTGCGTCGCCGGTGGGAGAAGATCAGCGAGCTCGATCGCATGAACCGCCGGGCGCACAACCCGGCGGCGGCACGCGAGCTGCGTGCCCTCGAGAAGCACACCGGTCTCACGCGCAAGCAGCTCGGTCCGCTCCTCGAGCAAATCGACCGCAGCGACCGCACGGTCCGCCAGGCCAAGCGCGAGCTGATGGAGGCGAACCTGCGCCTGGTCGTCTCGGTGGCCAAGCGCTATCTCGGAAGCGATCTGTCTCTGCTCGACCTCGTCCAGGAAGGCAACATCGGGCTCATGAAGGCCGTCGACCGGTTCCAGTATCGACGCGGCTTCAAGTTCTCGACGTATGCGACGTGGTGGATTCGCCAGGCGATCACCCGGGCGATCGCTGACCACTCGCGCACGATCCGGATCCCGGTCCACATGGTCGAGACGCTGAACCGGATCTCGCGGGTCAACCGCAATCTTGTGAACGAGATCGGTCGCGAGCCGACCCCGGAAGAGCTCGCTCAGCGGACCGGCGTGCCGGCGAAGAAAGTGCGGCTGATCCTGGAGTCGTCGAGGAAGCCGCTCTCGCTCGAGACGCCGATCGGTGAGGATTCGGAGCTCGGCGATTTTCTCGAGGACAAGTCGGCCGGCTCGCCCAACGAGTCGCTGCTGAACCAGGACCTCACCACGCAGGTCGAGCGCGCGCTCTCGATGCTGTCGCCGAAGGAGAAGGAAATCCTGAGGCTGCGCTTCGGCATCGGCGAAGAGGGCGAGCACACGCTCGAAGAGGTAGGCAAGCGCTTCGAGGTGACGCGCGAGCGGATCCGGCAGATCGAGGCCAAGGCGCTCCGGAAGCTGCGCCACCCGCTGCGCGGTCGCAATCTGCGCGCGTTCATCGAGAATTAACCCACATGGGGGGCCTCGAAGGGCCCCCCAAGCCCCCCGCGCTCTCGGAGGCGCCCCGGCGTAGCCGGGGCGCCCCTCGAAATCGCCTCCACCCGCCGCGAGCTCTGCTTTTCCAGCGCAGCTTGTTCGTCGGCGTTTCTAGCGCAGCTGGTTCGTCGACGTCAGAAGGTACGTGGCGAGGCCGGTGTCCGGAGGCGAGCTGCTGACGATGGTCAGCATGGTCGCGATCTCACTTCGATGATGTGTGGCGTGATTTGCCACGTGCTGGAGCAACGGCCCGAGCGGGGCCCTGAACGCCTTGCCGCCCGCGCCGACGTACTCGATGACGCGGTCGTGGTCGGTGGCTGAGAGCCCCTGGATGTAGGCGCGCTGCTCGCGCTCGGCTTCGTCCCACGGGGTGCGGATCGACGCGAGGGTCGTGAACTCGTCGCCGGGAACCGACGTGACCGTGCCGCCGGTCCAGCGCGTCAGCCAGATCCGGTCCGCGCCGTAGAGGTGGCCGAACATTCTCCGGATGGTCGGGTAGCTGAACTGTTTGCCCACGTCCCGCGCGGCCAGATCCTCACCGAGCGCTATCGCGACGTCGAAGAGCCGGCGATTGGCCCAGCGATGATAGTCGTAGAGGCCGCGGATCAGCTCGACGCTCATCGGCGCTCCTTACTCCAGCAGGGCGACGACGTCGCCTTCCTGCACGGTCTGTCCTTCCTGGACCTTGATCTCCTTCACCGCGCCGGCCCGGGGAGCCTCGACCGGGATCTCCATCTTCATCGATTCGAGCACGATCACCGCGTCACCGGCCGCCACGCGGTCGCCGGGCTTCGTAGGGATCTGGAACACGACCCCCGTGATGTGCGCCTTGATCTCCTCAGGCATTGAACGCTCCTTGTTCGAGCATCTGCGTGTGCACCCGACCCTGCCGGAACTCGGCGCTCGCGACGACCCGGCGCAGGAACGGAATCGTGGTCCGGACACCCTCGATCACCGAACGCTCGAGCGCATCCGCCAGGCGCTCGATCGCCTGCGCCCGGGTCTCTCCGTGGGCGATCAGCTTCAGCAGCAGCGGATCGTAGTGGACGGACACGGTGCTCCCCGCCTCGACCCCCGATTCGATCCTGATGCCTTCTCCCGACGGCAGCTCGAGCCTCTGTACCGTGCCGGGCGACGGCAGGAAGCCCTTCGACGGGTCCTCAGCATACACGCGGCACTCGATCGCCGCCCGACGCTGCACGATGTCGTTCTGCGCCCACGGGAGCCGCTCCCCCCCCGCCGCGCGGAGCTGAGCCACGACGAGATCGAGCCCGGTGACCTCCTCGGTGACGGGATGCTCGACTTGCAGGCGCGCGTTCATCTCGAGGAAGTAGAAGCGTCCAGCCTCGTCCACGAGAAATTCCATGGTGCCCGCGTTGGTGTAGCTGATCGCGCGGGCGCCCGCGACTGCCGCGGCGGTGAGGCCCGCTTTGGTCGCGGCCGGTAGGTCGGGCGCCGGCGACTCCTCCACGAGCTTCTGATGACGGCGCTGGATCGAGCACTCGCGCTCGTGCATGTGCACGACCGTTCCCGCCTCGTCGCCGAACACCTGGACCTCCACGTGGCGGGGCCGCTCGAGATAGCGCTCGACGTAGAGATCTCCGGTGCCGAACGCGGCCTGGGCTCGCCGGCTCGCGGCGGCGAATGCCGAGGCCAGATCAGCGGGCTTGTCGACCCGCGACATGCCGATGCCGCCGCCGCCGGCGGCGGCCTTCAGGATGACGGGATAGCCGACCTCACGCGCGATGGCCTCGGCACCGGCGGCGTCGGCCACCGCGTCGAAGCTGCCGGCCAGCACGGAAACGCCGGCCCCGCTCATCAGTCGGCGCGCCTCGATCTTGTCGCCCATCTTGCGGATCGCCTCCGGCCTGGGTCCGATGAATGCGATCCCGGCGCGCTGGACCGCCTCGGCGAACCGCCAGCTCTCCGAGAGAAAGCCGTAGCCGGGATGGATCGCGTCGGCCCCGGTCCGGCGCGCCGCCTCGAGGATGCGCTCGGCGTTCAGGTAGCTCTCACGGGCGGCGGCGGCGCCGATCTCGACTGCCGTGTCGGCGTCGCGAACGTGGAGCGCGCCGCGGTCGGCCTCGGAGTAGACCGCGACGGTTCGCAGGCCGAGTGCGCGACAGGCCCGGAACACGCGGCGGGCGATCTCTCCGCGGTTGGCGACGAGGACGGTGCCGAACAACGAGGGTCAGGCCGGGCGGACGGCGTCTCGAGCGGCGACGTCGAGCGCGGCGATGCGCCAGCCATCGCCGGACGCGGTCCAGCGAGCGAGCACCGTCGCCGATCCCGACCGGCCATCCAGTCGCGTCTTCACGAGCCGCTGGTGGCCGAGCCGCGCGAAGGCGACGGTGACGTGGTGGGAATACGCGGCGCCGCGCAGCAGAGGCCAGGCGGTCGCGTCGAGCGCGAGACCTGGCACGAGCAGGCCGGCCACCGTGGTCTCGTCGCCGGCGACGAGCGCGTCCGCGAAGGTGCGCTGCGCCTTCTCGAGGTCTGCGGGTATCGGCCAGCTGGTCGTCGCTGTCTCCAGGCGGATGAACTCCTGCGCGTCGTCAGAAAGCTCCGGCCGGCCGTCCTTCGCTTGGGCCGCTTCCCGGGCCGGAAGCCCGGCGCCCGTCACGCCGCCCGCCGCCGCTAGGAGCCCTTCGAGATTCCGGCGCCGCGCGCTCACTCGCTCGGTCACCCGCGGGCCCGCGGCCAGATATTTCATGATCGTCTCGCCCGCGGCGATGTGTCGCTCCTCGTCTTCGATGCACCGCGCGAGGATCCGCCGCGTCGGCGGCTCGTAGACCGGATTGGCGTGAGCGAGGTGATCCCGATAGGTCGCGAGCAGATGGGGCTTCACCACACCGTAGACACCGACCAGACGCTCGATCGTTTGATCCGGCCCCTCCGCGTCCTCCACCGCGTCCATGAACGTGGCGACCGCGGGGTTCGCGGCCTCCGACACCTGAGCGCGCGAGCGGAGCTCGGGAAGCCGCTGACCGAAGGCGTCACAGTGCTGGGCGAGGTCCCACACGTGGCGGCCCATGAGGAGCTTCGCCGAGAGCTCGGGCGTGAGCGCGATCCAGCCGCCGAGGGCGCGCATGGTGCGCTCGACGACGTAGCGGTAGTTGCGGAGCAAGCGGGCGGAGTGCTCGGCGCTGAAGGTGCCTTCGAGCGGCTGCGACACGCCCGTCAGTAGACCTGAGACCGCTGGGTCGTCTTGATCAGACGCTCGATCTCTTCTTCGGTGAATCCCGCCATGCGCCGCACGTCCGTCGCGATGGAGATGGACACCACGTCGTGGTCGCCCTCGCGGCGGACGCCGCCGAGGTTGAACCGCTCGTCGATGCTGTCCTGGAACTCGATCGCCTTGCGGCGGCGCTCGGCGTCGCCCTCGGTGAGCCGGGTGAGCCACTTCGAGCCCATGCGCACGTGGGTGATCTCGTCGGCCAGGACGAAGTCGACCGCACGCTCGAGGATCGGGTCGCCGATCTTGCGGGCGATGTGCACGAGCTGGTTGAACACGTCGCACGCCAGCCCCTCGAGGCCCCGGTTGACACCGGCCACGCGCGCGGCGGCGTCCTCGGCGCAGGCGCAGCGCCAGAGGATCGTCGTCTCGGGATACTCGCCGGCGTAGCCCTCGAGGTGCTCGAGCAATCTCAGATAAATCTCGACGTGGCGCGACTCGTCCCAGACCTGGCGCGCCATGTCCATCGTGAATTCCCAGGGCGCATCCGGGAAGTCACACACGCTCCGGCCGGCACCCTCCATCGCCTGGAGCTCGCCGACCATGATGCCGTGAACCCGTTCCTTGATCGACTCGCGGTTCGAGAGATCCGGAAACGGCGGGAGGCCCTGCGCCACCTTGATCTCGGCGACCTCGCGCGCGCGCATCCGCACGAACCGCTCCTCACGCGCGAGCTTGTCGTAGGCGATCGGACGATCCATCACGGGCCTCTCTTTACAGCGGCGCCTCGGCCGGCGGGCTCCAGCCCCGCGACGGCCTGCGGTGCCTGCAGCCGCCAGAATGAACCGCTGTTCATCGAAGTGTAAACGACCGACACGCATGTGGCAATCCCGGCCGGCCGCCGTGATGGAGATGGCGAAATACGCGTCCGGATTGACGGACGGCGCGGTGATGGCTATAAATCGAGCATTTCGCTCCGCGACACCGGAAGGTGCGCACAGCCTACCCGGGGAGCGCAGAGCGTATCAGGAGGACTCGCTGGACACCGTCCTGCAGCTCGTGCTGAACGGCCTCGCCGTGGGCTGCATCTACGGCCTGGTCGCGCTGGGCTTCGTCCTGATCTACAAGGCCACCGAGCTCGTGAACTTCGCGCAGGGCGACCTCCTGATGCTCGGCGCCTTCACCTGCTACATGTTCGTGGTCTGGTACGGCGTTGGCTACTGGGTAGCGCTGGCTCTCGCGGTCGCGCTGGTCGCGCTCTTCGGCGCGCTGCTGGACGCGACGATCCTTCGACGGGTCATCGGGCAGCCGCAATTCTCCGTCGTGATGCTGACGATCGGGCTCGGCGCGATCTTCCGCAGCTTCGCGTCGATCGCGTGGGGCTCAGAGATCTACACGCTGCCGACGCCCTTCAGCGCGCGCGCGACCCGGGTGGCGGGGGTGGCCGTCAGCCACGAGTACGTGTCGATCATCGTCGGCACGATCGTGCTCTGTGCGGTGCTCTACGCGTTCTTTCGCTTCACCCGCGTGGGCCTGGCGATGCAGGCCTCCTCGCAGAACCAGCTCGCCGCCTACTACATGGGCATTCCCGTGAAGCTGATGTTCTCGCTGATCTGGGCGATCTCGGCGGCCGTCGCCGCGATCGCGGGCGTGCTCCTGGCGCCGGTGTCGCTGATCGACATCAACCTCGGGTTCATCGGGCTCAAGGCGTTTGCCGCGGCGGTGCTCGGCGGCTTCGGCTCGATCCCGGGCGCGCTCGTCGGCGGCGTCACGATCGGGCTGATCGAGCTGTTCTCCGGGGCCTACCTGCCGCAGGGATTCAAGGACGTCGCGGCCTACGTCGTCCTCCTCATCGTCCTGGCGGTCCGTCCCCAGGGGATGTTCGGGACGATCACGCGGAAGAAGGTCTGAGAGCGTGCGCTTCGTCTTCAAGACCTCCTACGGTCAGGATCTCGGCATCTTTCGCGACGACGTCCAGCGCAACTGGTACGTGGCGCTCCTGGCCGGGCTGGCGGTGCTCCCGCTGCTGATTCCGGCATATCTCGTCGACGTGAGCCTCGTCTTCATCTACGGCCTCTGCGGTATCTCGCTGATGGTGCTAGCTGGTTATACCGGCCTCGTCAGTCTGGGCCACGCCGCGTTCCTGGGCATCGGCGCCTACGCGCACGTCTACGCCATCCACGACCTGGGCTTGCCGTGGATTGCCGGCGTCGCGATCGCCTGCGTGGTGACGGCGGCGGTCGGCGTCCTCGTAGGACTGCCGGCCCTGCGCATGACCGGCGTCTATCTCTCGATCGCGACCCTGGCCTTCGCACTGATCATCCAGGAAGTCCTCACGCGCTGGGAGCACGTGACCGGCGGGCTCAAGGGCAAGGCGGTCGACAAGCCCGTCGTCTTCGGCGTGTTTCTCGGCAGCGACGCCGCGTTCTACTTTTTGTGTCTGGCCTTCCTGATCGCGAGCCTCTGGCTGACCGGCAATCTCCTGCGCTCGCCGACGGGTCGCGCCTGGGTGGCGATCCGCGACAGCGAGATCGCGGCGCAGTCGATGGGCGTGAACCTGGCGGTCTACAAGACCAGCGCGTTCGCCTATTCCGCC
>Ga0126369_10002499_pt1 | contig 13079 bp, 10 predicted proteins | sample PanSoiMetaPlot_1_FD_109646 | JGI IMG/M metagenome (GOLD analysis project Ga0126369, IMG submission 109646) | Tropical forest soil microbial communities from Panama - MetaG Plot_1 | ecosystem: Environmental > Terrestrial > Soil > Tropical forest > Bulk soil | place: Panama | collected 2016-02-17 | reverse complement strand
GAGCCGGCGGCGTGCCCGGCGAAGATCGAGCGCCCGCTCGGCCCCTCGCAGTTCCCGCACTTCCACGGCGCGTTCGCCGAGTACTACTATCTGCGCCCGCGCGGCGCGATCTTCGTGGTGCCCGACGAGCTGCCCGACGAGCTCGTTTCGCCGGTCAACTGTGCCCTTTGCCAGGTGATCTTCGGTCTCGATCGCGCCGGGCTCGCCTTTGGCGGCACCGTCGTGATCCAGGGCGCGGGCGGGCTCGGGATCCAGGCCGCCGCGGTGGCCAAGGACATGGGCGCGGCCACGGTGATCGTCGTCGATCAGCTCGCCGGACGCCTCGAGCTGGCGCGCGCGTTCGGCGCCGACCACACGATCAACGTCAAGGAGGTCAGCGAGCGCCGCGAGCGCGTCGGCCTCGTCCGCAAGTGGACGGGCGGCGCGGGCGCCGACGTCGCGTGCGACTTCGTGGGCTTTCCCCAGGTGATCCCGGAGGGCATCGAGATGCTGCGCTCCGGCGGCACGTATCTCGAGATCGGGACGATCAGTCGCGGGGCGAAGATCGAGCTCGAGCCGTCACTGCTCGTCTGGGGCTCGAAGAAGATCGTGGGCGTGATCCAGTACGACCCGGGCGTGATTCCGCGGGCGCTCGACTTCCTCGTGCGCAATCGGTCGCGCTTTCCGTTCGACCGGCTCATCTCGCACAAGTACCCGCTCGAGCACATCAACAAAGCGTTCGCCGACTCCGAGTGGCACGCGAAGGACACGACCTCCATCACGCGAGCGGCGCTCGTTCCCTGAAGCTCACGGGACGGGATCGGCACGCGCTGATCCCGTCCCTGTCTGAAATCTTCGACTCTAGTCGCACGGCCAGGCGCGTGGGATCGTCCGAGCATGAGCCTCTACACGCGCCGCCAGCTCGTCGTGCTGCTGATCGTGCTCACGCTCGCCGGTCTCGGTCTCGCGATCGGACACTGGCGCCGGGCGCGACCTGACGCCGTCGACTATCTCGAGGGGCTCGACCGCGCGCCGGCCTCGAGCCTGACCCCGCCCCGATCTGGGGACATTGCGCCGACGCCGACCTCGTCGGAGCCGGAGCCGCCACGCTCGCGCCGGCGGAAGAACCCTCGAGAATCCGAGCGCCCGCCGAGCGGTGCGGCGGACGCTCCATCCGAGCCGATCGACCTCAACCGCACCACGACGGTCGAGCTCAGTCGGCTGCCGGGAATCGGTCCGGCGCTCGCCCGCCGCATCATCGACGCGCGTGACGCCGAGGGGCCCTTCGCGCGTGTGGACGAGCTCGGGCGCGTGCGTGGCATGAGCGCCCGCAAGGTCGAGAGACTCCGGGCCTTTGTGACGGTCGCCCGGTGATGTTGACGCGAACTCCTCTCGCGCCGATGGCCGCCGCCTTCGGGACGGGCCTCGCCGTCTCGTTCCTGGCCGCGCCGGCGGTGTTCATCGCCGTGTGGCTCGCCGCCGTCGCGGCCTGCGTCGCGTGCCTGGCCGTCCGCCGAATCGTCCCCGCGGCAATCGCGCTGCTCCTGGGCGTCGTTGCCGCCGGTGGGCTCCGCGGCGAAGACGTCCCGCTCCCGCCGGACCACGTCCGGAACGTTGGTCTACCGCAGGTGCTGCGCGTCGAAGGACGGCTCACCGCCGAGCCGCAGCGCTGGGCGCCGGACCGCGCCCGGCTGCTGCTCGAGGCCGATCGAGCCGCCGACACGTCGGTGTCGGGGCTCGTCCAGGTGACGACCTACGGCGTGCTGCCGCCTCTGACCGAGGGACAGCGCGTCGCGGCGCCGCTCCGCCTCCACACTGCTTCCGGCTTTCGCAATCCCGGAACGTACGACTATGCCGCTCACCTGGCGCGCGAGGGCATCTACGTCGTCGGCACGACGCGCGCCGAATCCGTGGAGCCGCTCGACGACCCTGGGCCACCCTGGTCGGTGCGCGTCAAGCGCGAATCGGTCGCGGCGATCCAGGCCGCGCTGCCACCGACCTCGGCGGCGCTTCTCGCGGGACTGCTCCTGGGCGATCGGACCGACCTGCCCCGCGACGTCGACGACGCCTTCCGGCGCGCGGGCGTGTATCACGTCCTGGCCGTCTCCGGCTTCAACGTCGGAATCCTGGCGGCTTCGGTCTGGGCGCTCTGCCGGCTCCTGCGCTTGCCGCACCACGCGTCGGCCGCGATCGCTATCGCCGTCGTGATCGGCTTCGCGCTGGTCGTCGGGCCCGAGCCTTCCGTGCTGCGCGCCGTCGTCATGGCCGTGCTAGTCTTGCTCGCATCGCTCCTGGATCGTGAAGCATCGGTGACTAACAGTCTCGCGCTGGCGGCGCTCGCGATCCTCGCGGTGCGGCCGAGCGACCTCTTCGATCCGGGATTCCAGCTGTCGTTCGCCGCGACGTTCGGCATCGTGGTGGCGCCGCTGCCACGGGGCGTGATCGCCGGCGCCCTCTGCGTGAGCGCGGCGGCCCAGCTGGCCGTCGTGCCGATCACCTTGACGCACTTCAACCAGCTGTCGACGATCGGCGTCGTCGCGAACCTCGGCGTCGTGCCCCTGGCCGGCATCGCGACGATCGTGGGGCTCGCCGCGGTCGGCCTATCGTTCGTGAGCGCGTCGATCGCCGCCGTCGTGTTCGACGCGGTGTGGCCCGTTCTCCTGGCGCTCCGCGGGATCGTCGCGCTCGCCGCCGCGGTCCCGGGCGCCGTCGTCCATCTGCCGGCGCCCGGCTGGCTGGCCGTGACCGGCTACGTCGCCGGGCTCGCGTCGCTCCTCGTATGGCACCGGAGCCCAGGCCGGCTTCGAAAGCCTTCACTGATCGTCGGCGTCGCGCTGGTCTTACTCGCGTTGGCCGTCGCGGCGTGGCCTCTGGTGCGACCGCCCGACGGTCTGCTCCGGCTCACCGTCCTCGACGTCGGCCAGGGCGATGCCATCGTCGTCGAGATGCCCGACGGGCGGGCGATGCTCGTCGACACGGGCTCAGGCGGCCCCATGCGGCTCGACGCCGGCGAGCGCGTCGTCGCGCCCTTCCTGTGGAACCGCGGCATTCTCGCGCTGGCCGGCGTCGCCCTCACGCACGACGACAGCGACCATGCCGGAGGCGCGGCAGCCATCCGCCGACTGTTTTCGATCGGCGAGGAGTGGACGGCGGCGCGGCCCCCGGAGCCGCACCGGTTCGGGCACGCGGCGATCGCGCCGCTCCCGCCGGCGGCGGCGAGCGGCGGACGGAACGACGGCGCGCTGGTCCTGCGCATCGACATGGGGCTCGCCTCGTTCCTTCTCGCATCCGATATCGGCGCGGCCCGCGAGCGCGAGCTCTTGGCCGAGGGCGCGCGGCTCGACGCGACCGTCCTCAAGGTCGCCCACCATGGCTCGCGCTCCTCCACGAGCCCTGAGCTCGTCCGCGCGGTCGGCCCCCGGCTCGCCGCGATCTCCGTCGGGGCGCGCAACGCGTACGGCCATCCCGACGCCGGCGTGATCGGGCGGCTCGTCGCGGCCGGGGCGCAGGTGCTACGAACGGACCGCGACGGCGCGCTCATCTTCGAGACGGACGGCGCAACCCTCACGGTCACGCGGTGGGCCGAGCGACGGGTTGACCGCTACTGCCTCGACCCGGAGGCGATCTGCTAGAATCGACCGCCATGACACGGATCAACGACAACTATCTAAAGCTCCGCGCCAGCTATCTCTTCAGCGAGACCGGACGGCGCACGCGCGAATATCAGGCAGCCCATCCCGACGCGAAGCTCATTCGCCTGGGCATCGGCGACGTGACGCGGCCGCTGCCCGACGCGGTCATTCGCGCGATGCACGAGGCCGTCGACGAGATGGCGAAGCCCGAGACCTTCCGCGGCTATCCGCCGGAGACCGGCTGGGATTTCCTCGTCGACTCGATCATCCGCCACGACTACGGCGAGCGGGGTATCAAGCTCACCGCCGACGAGATCGTCGTGAGCGACGGGGCCAAGAGTGACACCGGCAACATCCAGGAGATCTTCGGGTCGGAGTGCATCGTCGCGCTCAGCGACCCGGTCTACCCCGCGTACCTCGACGTCACCGTGATGGGCGGGCGCGCGGGCACCGCGGACACGAGTGGCCGCTACGATCGGATCGTCTACTTGCCGTGTACGGCGGAGAACAATTTCCAGCCGCGCATCCCCGATCGGCCGGTCGATCTGATCTTTCTCTGCTATCCGAACAATCCGACCGGCGCGGTGCTGACGCGCGCGGCGCTCAAGACGTGGGTCGACTTCGCGCGCGCGCGGGGGGCCGTGATTCTTTACGATGCCGCGTACGAGGCGTACATCCGCGACCCGGACATCCCGCACTCGATCTACGAGATCGAGGGCGCACGGGAGGTCGCGATCGAGTTTCGGTCCTTCTCGAAGACCGCCGGCTTCACGGGCACGCGCTGCGCCTACACGGTCGTGCCGAAGGAGCTGCAGGGACGCTCGGCCACAGGCGAGGCGGTGAGCATCAACGCGTTGTGGGTCCGCCGGCAGTCGACGAAGTTCAACGGCGTCGCGTACGTGATCCAGCGCGCCGCCGCCGCGACGTACACGAGCGAGGGCCGCAAGCAGGTGACCGCGCTGGTCGACTATTACATGGAGAATGCGCGGATCATCCGCGAGGGGCTCGAGGCGGCCGGGCTCACGGTCTACGGTGCCCGCAACGCTCCGTACATCTGGGTGAAGACGCCCGGGCGTCTATCTTCGTGGGACTTCTTCGACAAGCTTCTGAACGAAGCTCACGTCGTCGGTACGCCGGGCGCGGGCTTCGGGCCGAGCGGCGAGGGCTACTTCCGTCTCACGGCCTTCGGCGCCCGCGCCGCCACCGAAGAGGCGATCGAGCGAATCAAGACCCGCCTCTCTCGCTAACGCGGGGACGCCCCCGAAGGAAGACCACTCCGCTCCGAGGAGAGCGCGCCAGTATGCGTTCCCCGGGAAACGCGCGAGCGGGGGCTCAAACGGGCCCAGATACGAGCGACTGTCTTGCGCGTCAAGCGGGTTGCCACGGGCGGCGGTCGCGGAGAATCGCGTTGAGCATCACGAGCAGCTTACGCAGGGCGGCTGTCAGCGCGACTTTCGGCGGATGACCCGTCCCGCGTAGCCGTCCGTAGAATGCCGTGATGGCCGGGTTACGGCGGATTGCCGTGAGGGTGGCCATGTACAACGTCCGCCGCACCGCCGCGCGGCCGCCAATGATCATGCGGCGGCCGCGGAGGGTGCCACTATCGCGCGCGAAGGGCGCCACCCCGACCAGCGCCGCAATCGCCCGCCGATTGAGCACGCCGAGCTCCGGCAATTCCGCGATCAGCGTGAACGCCGTCACGTTCCCGACCCCGGGCACCGAGCGCAGCAGATCTTCGGTCTCCCGCCACACCGGCGTGGCGCGAATCAGCCGCCGCAGATCCTGATCGAGTCGGGCCAGCGCCTCCTGTAGCCACGCGATATGTCGATCCAGCTGCTTTCGCAAGGCCGGCTGGCGCGTCACCCGGCGTCGGTTCAGCTCGGCGCCCAGCATCTCGACCAACTGCCGCCGCCGCGCCACCAGTTCGCTGAGCGCGCGCGTCTGCTCATCCGGCACCGGCCGCCCCGGCGGCCGCACCGCTTCGGCAAACGCGGCAATGATATGCGCGTCCAGGGCGTCGGGCTTCGCCAATTGCCCCGGCGCCCGCGCGAAATCGCGAATCTGGCGCGGATTGACGATCGCCAGCGGTAAGCCCGCCTCGGCCAACGCCACCGCGACGAGCGTTTCATAGCCGCCGGTGGCCTCCAGTACGATCAGCGTGGCCCCCACGACCCGCAGTCGCTCAACGAGCGCGCCAATGCCGGCCTCGTCGGCGGCGACGCGCCAGCTCTCCGCCGTCGGCCGCACGTGCACCTCGAGCTGGTCCGGCGACACGTCGATTCCGACGAACAGCTGATCCATGACCCGTCCTCGTATTCGGGCTGCGTCGCCCATCTGACTGTCCGGGCTCACAGCAGCGCGAACCGGACGGGGCCCCGGGCTCGCATGCGGTCTTCCGAGACCTAGGCGGCGGCGGGCTCCCGTCCGGGCGTCAGTCGGAATGATACGAGGCGGCGCCCGAGGGCCGACCGAGGCGTATGCCGCATCCGCAGGAAGGCCCGCGGGCGCCAACGAAGCAGATGGGCCTGTTTCAGCCGCCCGCGCTAGGCTTCGTAGGCGCGTTCGTACTGCGAGCGCAGCCGCTCGAGCTCTTCGGGGTCGAGGCGCATGCCGAGCGACAGGCTCATCTCGCCCAGGATGGTCTTGATCTCGTTCAGCGACTTCTTGCCGAAGTTCTTGGTCTTGAGCAGCTCGGCTTCGCTCTTCTGCACGAGGTCGGCGATCGTCCTGATGTTCGCCGTCTTGAGGCAGTTCGACGCGCGGACCGACAGCTCGAGCTCGTCGACGTTGCGGAAGAGGTTCTCGTTGAGCTCGGTGCGCGGGCGGACGTCGTCGCGCTCGGCCGCCTCTTCCTGGGGCGATACTTCGGGGAACTCCATCAGCAGATCGAAGTGATCCTCGAGGATCCGCGACGCCTCGCCGACCGCAGTGGTCGGACTGACGCTTCCGTCGGTCCACACCTCTAGCACCAGCCGCTCGCGGCCCTCGGCGATGGGCTCGACGTGGAAGTTCACGCGCTTGACCGGCGAGAAGTCGGCGTCGAGCAGGATCGCGTTGATCGGCAGCGCCTCGGGCTCGCGCTTCTCGGCGGACACGTAGCCGCGGCCACGCTCCACGCAGACTTCCATCTCGAGGACACCGTCCTTGTCGAGGGTCGCCAGCACGATGTCGGGCGTCAGCACCTCGATATCGGCGTCCGTCTCGAAGTCGCTCGCCTTGACGACCGACCCTCCCTGAGCCCGGAGGCGGAGGATCTTGGGCCGGTTCACGTGCAGGGTGAACACGACCTTGCGGAGATTCATCATGATGTCGAGCGTGTCTTCCATCACACCCGGCAGATGAGAGAACTCATGCAGGACGTTCTCAATCTTGACCCAGGTCGGCGCGGCGCCGTGGATCGCCGACAAAAGCGCGCGGCGATAGGCGATTCCGACGGTCAGGGCGAAGCCGGCCTCGCAGGGCTCGATGGACAGCTTGCCGTAGGTCTTGTCCTGGACGGTCCAGTCGTGGCGGGTGGGTAGCTGCAGGTCAAGCATGGGACCCCCTAGAAGCGAACCAGTGTGAACGGGATAAACAGGCCACCAAGGCATCACAGTATACCAAAGGCCGGGTGTTACACTGGGAAATCATGGGGTTGCGAACCGCCATCGCCCTCCTCATGCTCATCGGAGCCGGTGTCGCCGCGTTCCTGGGTCACGAGGTTCTGACGCCGACGGATGCTCTGAAGGCCGCGCCGGTTTCCGTGGATATCCCGGCCCACGACCGTATCTTGTCAATCGCCGGGCGCCTGTATCAGGCCAACGCGATTCGCAGCCGGACGGGCTTCGTCATCATGGCCGTCTTCCGGGGCAGCTCCCGTTACCTGAAGGCTGGTGAATACGAGATCGATCGGGGCTCGTCCACCCTGGGAGTCCTGTCGCAGATCGAGGCCGGACGCGTCAAGCAGCACGTCGTCCTCCTGCCCGAGGGCGGGACCGTCGCTGAGCTCGCGCGCGCGCTCGAGACCGAGCGGCTGGCGTCGAGCGCGGCGGTCCGTCACTCTGCCAGCGATCCGGCCTTTCTCTCGACGCTCGGCATCGAGGCGCCAAGCCTGGAGGGCTATCTCTTCCCCGACACTTACCAGTTCGTGCGCGGCATGACCCCCGAGGAGATGCTGACCCGCATGGTGCAGCGCCTGCGCGCGAAGACGGGCGCGGACATCACGGCGCGCGCCGCGGCGCGCGGGCTGACCGTCCACCAGCTGCTCACGCTCGCGTCGATCATCGAGCGAGAAGCGGTGGAGCGTGACGAGATGCGGAAGATCTCGGCGGTCTTCTGGAACCGGCTCAAGCTCAAGATGCCGCTGCAGGCCGACCCGACGGTACAGTATGCGACCGGCAAGGAGCGTCGCGCACTCACGCGGGCCGACCTTCAGTTCGACCATCCGTACAACACGTACCGCAACGTGGGCTTGCCGCCCGGACCGATCGCGAGCCCCGGACTCGCCGCCATCGAAGCCGCGCTCGATCCGGCGCCGGTACCGTACCTCTACTTCGTCGCGATGGACGACACGCATCATCACTTCTCGGCGTCGATCGCCGAGCACAACGCGGCGGTCGCCCGGTACCGGCTCGCCCGCACTCGGTGAACCGTGCTATAAAACGCGCGACATGGCCGGGCCCACGACGCTCGCCGACACCGGGCGCATCGCGCGCGACGCGCCGCCCGTGCCCTTCCTCTATCGCGTCCTGCGGCCGCCGCTGCGCCACGCACTCTCGCGCTGGTTCGATCTTCGGGTGGAAGGCCTCGAGCACCTGCCGGCGAGCGGTCCGTATCTGATTGCGGCGAACCATCACAACTATCTGGACGGCGTCGTCCTCGGCGTGACCGTCCCCGAGCCGATCTCGTTTCTGGTGATGCCGCGCGTCTGGCGCGCGACACCCCTGCACCCCTTCTTCCACCGGAACATCCGCTCGATCCCGATCGATCTCGAGCGCGCCGACGTCGGCGCCCTCCGCCGTGCGCTACAGCTCCTGCAGGAAGGTCGCGTGGTCGGGATCTTCCCGGAGGGCCCGTTCAGCGTTCGGGGGCGGCTCGAGTCCGGGCTGCCGGGTGTCGCGCTGCTTGCGCTGCGCTCGGGCGTGCCGGTGGTGCCCGCCGGCATCCGCGGAACGTACGAGGCGCTCGCGGGGCGGCGCGCCTACATCCCGCGCCGGTTCCCGCTCGGCGTTCGATTCGGACCGGCGCGCTGTTTCGCGGGAGACGGGGCGCACGGGCGGCGGAGCGCTCGCTTCCACGTGACTCGCCGGATCATGGACGACATCGCGGCGCTCCTGCCGTGAAGTCGCGGCCCCGCAAGCGCGCGGCTCCGCGGCGCGGCGCGACGAAATCGGACAAGCTCTGGGGTGGCCGGTTCACCTCCGGCGCCGACCCCGCTGCCGAGCGCTTCACCGGATCGCTCGCCTTCGACCGGCGGCTGTGGCCGCACGATGTGGCCGGCAGCGTCGCGTGGGCCCGGGCCCTCGCTCGCGCCGGGCTCCTGTCGGCCGCCGAGCGCGACGCGATCGTGCGGGGGCTCGCCACCATCCGGGACGAGCTCGCGGCGGGCACCTTTCCGTTTCGTCCCGAGCTCGAGGACATCCACACCAACATCGAGCGCCGCCTGCAAGAGCTGATCGGCGAGGTCGGCGGCAAGCTCCACACCGGGCGCTCGCGCAACGATCAGATCGCGGTCGACGAGCGTTTGTACCTCCGCGAGGTCATCGCGCGGGTCCGCGCGGGGCTTCGGCGCGTCCAGGAGACCCTCGTCGCGCGCGCCGCCGAGACGATCGAGACCCCGCTGCCGGGCTACACGCATCTGCAGCGCGCGCAGCCGATCGTCCTCGGACACCATCTGCTGGCGTACGTCTTCATGCTGCAGCGCGACCGGGATCGGTTCGGCGATTGCGGCGCGCGCGCCTCGGCCATGCCGCTCGGCGCCGCGGCGCTCGCCGGCACGGCGTTTCCGATCGACCTCGAACCGCTGGCCAAGGATCTCGGCTTCGCCGGAGTCTCGCCCAACAGCCTCGACTCGGTGAGCGACCGCGACACCTTGATCGAGTTCCTGGCGGCGGCCGCGATCACCGCCATGCATCTGTCCCGGCTCGCGGCCGATCTGACGCTCTGGGCGACCGCCGAGTTCGGCTTCGTCGAGTTTTCCGATTCCTTCGCCACCGGCTCCTCGATCATGCCGCAGAAGAAAAACCCGGACGTGGCCGAGCTGGTCCGTGGCAAGAGCGGCCGCCTCTACGGAAATCTGGTAGCGGTGCTCACCACGATGAAGGGCTTGCCGCTCGCCTACAACTCCGACATGCAGGAAGACAAGGAGCCGTTCTTCGACTCGGTCGACACGCTCGAGGCGATCCTCGCCGTCGTGCCGCCGATGCTCGCCTCCCTTGCCTTCCGGACCGAGCGGATGCGGCGCGCCGCCTCGGAGAACTTCGCGACGGCGACCGACCTGGCCGACTACCTCGTGCGCAAGGGCCTCCCGTTCCGTCAGGCGCACGGCGTCGTCGGGCGCATCGTGCGGTTCTGCGAGAGCGAGAACAAGCCGCTCGAGGGGCTCGGGCTGGTCGAGCTGCGCCGCTTCTCACCGCTGTTCGAGGACGACGCCAAGGATGCCGTCACGGTCGAGGCGTCGCTGCGCGCGCGCGCGGCCACCGGCGGGACTGCGCCCGACGCCGTGCGCCGCTCGCTCGCGCTGGCCCGCACCCTCATCGCGCGCGCATGACGGGGCGCGGTCGGCGCCTCGCCGCGTGCCTCGGGCTCGCTGCGCTGGCCCTGACCGCGTGCGGCAAGAAGTCTCCGCCGGTCCCGCCGGAACAGCGGGCGCCCCAGCCGGCCACCGACCTCAAGGGCAATGTCGACCAGTCGGCGATCGTCCTGTCGTGGATCCCACCGAACCGCCGCATGGACAACACGCGCGAGCGCGACTTCACCGTGATGCGGATCTTTCGGGTGGAGGACAGCGGCGCTGGCGAGCCCAAGTCGGCGATCCTCACCGACGCCCGGATCGCCGGCTACGAGGAGATCGCGGCGATTCGTAGCGTCGAGCCCGAGCCCGCGGTGCGCAGTGGGCCGCGCCTGGTGTACACCGACCGCAAGGGGCTCACGTACGGACGGCGCTACACCTATGCGATCACCACCGGAGACCCGCATGGTCGCGTCGGTCCGCCCTCGCTGCGAGTCTCCGTGAGCTACGCGGCCGCCCCGGCGGAGCCCGAGCACCTGGTCGCCGAGCCGGGCGAAGGCGCCGTGCGTCTGCGGTGGGACGCGGTGTCCAAGCTGCTCGACGGCACCACCGCGACGGATCCGCTCAAGTACGAGGTCCTCCGCGCGCCCTCGGCCGAGGGCGATCTGGCGCCGGCCGCGGCCGCGGTGTCGGACACCGCGCTGACCGACGGTAACCTCGAGAACGACCGGGAGTACTACTATGCCGTTCGCGCGGTGCGGGTCGTGGCGGGCACCACCGTCTACGGCCGCCCGTCGGCGCGGATCGCGGCGACACCGCGTGACGTCACACCGCCGTCGCCGCCGGCGAACCTCGTCGCGATCCCGTCCGAGGGCGTCGTGCGCCTGTCGTGGACCGCGAGCCCGGAGACCGACGTGGCCGGCTACATCGTCTACCGCGCGCCGGCGACGGGCGGATTCGAGCGGATCGGGTCGGTCGACGTGCCGGCGACGACGTACCTCGACCGCACGGTCGCGCGCGGCACCTATCGCTACGTGGTGACGGCGCAGGATCGCGCCGCGCGACCCAACGAAAGCCGGCGCTCGAACGAGGTGAGGGTCACCCTACCTTGACTTCACATGGCCCGGGTGTTACCAACAACGAATACATGGGCCCGTTCAACTATCGAGATTCCGAGCTCTGCTGCGAGGAGGTCTCGCTGCGCGCGCTGGCCGCCGTCGTCGGCACGCCCGCGTATGTGTACTCGAAGGCGGCGCTGCTCGAGAGTCTCGCGGGCTACGAGCGCGCGTTCCACGGCGTGCCGCACGTCGTGTGCTACTCGGTCAAGGCCAACTCGAACCTCGGCGTCCTCGGGGTGCTGGCGAAGGCCGGCGCGGGCGCCGACATCGTCTCGGGCGGCGAGCTCTATCGCGCGCTCCGCGCCGGCGTGCCGCCCAAGAAGATCATCTTCTCGGGCGTCGGCAAGAGCCGCGACGAGATGCGCGAGGCGCTGAAGGCCGACATCCTGATGTTCAACGTCGAGTCGCGGGCGGAGCTGCGCGTGCTCGACGAGGTCGCTCGCGAGACGGGGGTGCGCGCGCCGGTCGCGCTGCGCGTGAATCCGGACGTCGATCCACAGACGCATCCCTACATCGCGACCGGCCTCAAGACATCGAAGTTCGGGATCCCGTACGACGAGGCGCTCGAGGCCTACGAGGAGGCCGCGAAGCTCGGCGGGCTCGACGTCATCGGCGCCGACATGCACATCGGCTCGCAGCTGACCAAGGCCACGCCGGTCGCGGACGCGGTGGCCCGCGTCGTCGCGCTCGTGAAGGCCCTGCGCGAGCGCCGCATCGAGATCCGCATGATCGACATCGGCGGCGGGCTCGGCATCCGTTATCGCGACGAGACGCCGCCGACGCATCAGGAGTACGCGACCCTCCTGCTGCCCGCGCTGCGCGAGGCGGGCGCGACGGTCCTGCTCGAGCCCGGCCGCTCGATCGTCGGCAACGCCGGCGTGCTGATGACGCGCGTGCTCTACCGCAAGGACACCGGCGCCAGGAAATTCGTGGTGGTCGACGGGGCGATGAACGACCTGATCCGGCCGTCGCTCTACGGCTCCTATCACGAGATCGTGCCTGTGGACGAGAAGCGCCGCACACACGAGCTCGAGACCGTCGACGTCGTGGGGCCGATCTGCGAGTCGGGCGACTTCCTCGCGAAGGACCGCGAGCTGGCCCGCGCCGAGCAGGAGGACCTGCTCGCCGTGATGAGCGCCGGCGCGTACGGCTTCGCGATGGCCTCCAACTACAACACGCGACCGCGGGCCGTCGAAGTGCTCGTGGACGGCAACCGGTACACGATCGTGCGCCGCCGGGAGACCTACGAGGACCTGGTGGCGGGGGAGACAGCCCCATGAGCCAGACATTCCAGGGTTCATTCGTCGCGATGGTCACCCCCTTCCGGAACGGCAAGGTCGACGAGGCGAAGCTGCGCGAGCTGGTCGAGTTCCACGTCACCAACGGCACCGACGGGCTGATCCCCTGCGGAACCACCGGCGAGTCGCCGACCCTGAGCCACGACGAGCACCATCGGGTCGTCGAGCTCGTGGTCGAGGCCGCCCGCGGGCGCATCCGGGTCGTGGCGGGCACGGGCTCCTACTCGACGAGCGATGCGATCGAGATGACCAAGCACGCCGAGCGGGCCGGCGCGGCCGGCGCCCTGGTCGTGAACCCGTACTACAACAAGCCCACGCAGGAAGGGCTCTACCGCCACTTCCG
>Ga0126369_10002497_pt1 | contig 13085 bp, 12 predicted proteins | sample PanSoiMetaPlot_1_FD_109646 | JGI IMG/M metagenome (GOLD analysis project Ga0126369, IMG submission 109646) | Tropical forest soil microbial communities from Panama - MetaG Plot_1 | ecosystem: Environmental > Terrestrial > Soil > Tropical forest > Bulk soil | place: Panama | collected 2016-02-17 | reverse complement strand
CGTATTCTCACACGGCAGACAAGTCTCCCTGCCGCTGTGTCTGGCCTTCACGCTGGTTGTCATATTTTCTATTTACACAAACGCGTGGGAACAAGATCGAATTAAGATGGAATTCAAGCGTCGCAAGAACCAGCTAGCCCAACAGCTACAAGAGAACTTTCATAACTATATCGATGTCCTCCATTCCGTAGAGAATCTTTATGCAAGCTCGGTTCCGATTAACCGCCACCAGTTCAAAACTTTCGTCTCGCGCTGGTTCTCGCGCCATCCAGGGATTCGTGCAGTCTCGTGGAGTCCCAGGATACTCGACTCGGATCGGGCAAACTATGAGCAGGCTGCCCGGGAAGATGGCCCTCAGTAACTTCCAGATCACGGAACAGAGCCCACAGGGGCAGTTGGTTCGGGCAGCGCGGCGCGCCGAATATATCCCCGTCTACTATTTAGAATCGGTCAGAGGGATTGGAAGAGCTTTGGGTTTTGACGCGGCGTCTGATCCCACCAGACGCGAAGCTCTAAATCGGGCACGAGACACGGGGCAGCCAACAGCCACTGATCCGCTCACACTGATACAGGATATTAAACACGAAGGAGGTTTTGTAGTTTTCCTACCCATCTACAAACCCGGACTCCCTCACAACAGCCTGCAAGAGCGACGTCTCAATCTGCAAGGTTACGTGAGCGGGGCGTTTCGAATTCCCGATATGATGAATAACGCACTCAAAGGTGCGAAGATGGAGGATATCGAAATTCGCCTCTACGACGCCGGAGGCGAGAAAAAAAACGTCTGCTATATGAGCATCGGTCAAAGGACAGCGAGTCACAGGATCTGCCGATCGAAGCGAACGAACGGCCAGCCCCGTTCCAGAGAGTCGTTCCGTTCGAGATAACCGGACGCCAGTGGATAGTTCAGTTCGCTCCAACAAAAGAGTATCTGATCGCTCAACGAGGGTGGCAGGCGTGGAGCGTTCTTGCGGGAGGACTCTTTTTTACCGGCTTATTGGGCGGCTTCCTGCTTACACTAACTGGCCACACTGCCAAACTTCAGGCCATTAACGCGGATTTAGAAAAGGAAATTACCGAGCGTAAGCGGGCGGAGGAGGCGGTCACTCAATTAGCCGCCATCGTAGAATCTTCAGATGACGCGATCGTTGGTACAAGTTTGGAAGGAGTCATTACAAGCTGGAACAAGGGCGCAGAAATCATCTATGGTTATTCCGCCGAAGAGGTCAAGGGCCGTCCGATCTCCATTCTAATTCCGCCCGATCGTCTCGATGAACGGGCACGGCTAGCAGAAAGGATCAAACAAGGAGAACACGTTGCTCAGTACGAAACCATTCGTTTAAGGAAAGGCGGAGCTCAAGTTCATGTTTGTCTAACGTTATCGCCAGTGAAGGATGCAACGGGCAAAATTACGGCTGTGGCAACGATTGCCCGCGATATCACCGAGCGCAAACGAGCGGAATCCGAGCTGCAGCGGCTGCAACAACTGGCGGCCGCCCGTGAACGTGCCCGCCTTGCCCGTGACCTTCACGATAGCGTGCTCCAGTCTCTTGCGGTCGCCGGCCTAAACCTCGAGGCCGCCATCCAGGGCCTAAAAGCGGATCCTAAGGTGGCTAGGGAGCAACTGCATGGGGTTCAGGATCTTATCGTTCGGGAACAACGGGAGCTCCGCTCCTTTATTGAAGAATTGAAACTTGCCACCCTCGTCCCGGGCGAAATCGACTTCAAATTCGGCTACCTCCTCCAACAGTTGGCCAAGACGGTTGAGCAGCAATGGCACTTGCGTGTGGAGCTAAAGATGGATGGTCTTGACGGGCAGGTACCCGCTGTACTGGCGCGCGAAATCTATCAGATCATCCGCGAGGGGCTGATCAACGCCGCACGCCACTCTCGCGCTTCGGTAGTGGAGGTGGATCTGCAAGCCGACGATCACAATGCGCGCCTAACCGTTTCCGACAACGGTTGCGGCTTTCCCTTCCGCGGTCGCTATAATCACGCCGCGCTTGTTTCTACGGGGCTCGGTCCCGCTATAATTAAAAGCCGGGTCGCTTCTCTCGGAGGGGCTCTAGCCTGAATTTCTCACCAAAATAAAAGACAAAGGCCGCACTTCGTGGCATAAAAGTTGTGCCAACAAACAGTTACGCGCAGGGAGAAGAGCGGCCTTTATGGAAACACAGTGTATACAGGAACAGATGGTATTTCAGCAACTGGGGCGGCGCGAAGTGATCGGGCGATTCGATGGCGGGACGATCAGCTCCGACGCCGGTGCGGTGTTGTTACGGGAGGTGGAGAATCGGTGTGGGATTGTTAAGCGCCTTTCAGGGTGTTTTCGAGACTACCGCGACCCCGAGCGGATCGAACACCGGGTGGAGGAACTGATCAAGCAGCGGGTGTACGCCATTGCGCTGGGGTATGAAGATTTGAACGATCACGACCGTCTGCGCCACGACGTGGTGATGGGAGTATTGTGTGAGAAGAGTGATCCGAGCGGGAGCGATCGAGTGCGCGAGCAAGACCGAGGCAAAGCGGTAGCGGGCAAGAGCACGCTCAATCGATTGGAGCTAACGCCGCAGGGGGCCAACGAGAACAGTCGCTACAAGAAGATTGTGGCGCAGGGGGAGCAGATCGATGAGGTGATGGTGGATGTTTGTATTGAGTCGGAGGTCCAAGCCCCCGCGGAGGTGGTGTTGGATGTGGACGCCACCGATGATCCTTTGTATGGAAGGCAAGAGGGGCGATTTTTTCACGGGTATTACGCCGAGTACTGTTATTTACCGTTGTACATTTTTTGGGGGGAGTATCTTTTATGTGCGCGGTTGCGTTCGGCGAGTGCCGACCCGGCCAGTGGAGTGGTCCAGGAGCTTGAGCGAATCGTCACGAAGTTGCGCCAGGCATGGCCGCAGGTGAGGATTATCATCCGGGGGGACTCGGGATTTTGCCGCGAGGAGATCATGAGTTTTTGCGAGCAAAACGAGAAGATGGACTATGTTTTGGGCTTGGCCAAAAACGAGCGGCTGCATAAAGAGATTGAAGCGGAGCTGGCTCAGGCGCAAAAGCTTCAGCAAAGCAGCGCACAGGCAGCGCGGGTGTTTAAAGACTTTCGTTATCGCACGCGCAAGAGTTGGTCGAGAGAGCGCCGAGTGGTGGGCAAGGCGGAATATTTAGCGAAAGGGGCCAACCCACGCTTTGTGGTGACCTCGATTTCGAGCGACGAGAAGGAGGCGCGCACGCTGTATGAAGATTTCTACTGTGCGCGGGGGGACATGGAGAATCGGATCAAAGAGCAGCAGTTGGGGCTGTTTGCCGATCGGACCTCAACGGGGTGGATGCGTTCGAATCAGCTCAGACTCTATTTTTCATCCTTCGCCTACATCTTGATGCAGCGGCTGCGTCAGTTGGGACTAAAAGGAACCGAGTTGGCGCAAGCTCAATGTGAGACCATTAGGCTTAAGCTGTTCAAGATCGGCGCTCAGATTGCCGTCACGGTGCGCAAGGTGTGGATCTCGTTTTCCGAGAGCTATCCTTACCTCGGTTTGTTTCAGCGCGTGTTTGCGCGGCTGCAACAGAGTCCGGGTGGCGGTTGAAACACCGCCTGGATTTGACACTATCGGTGATTCGATCACCAAGCACGGATGGTTGCGTCTGTGACTCAGGAGTCGCCATGTTCAGTTCTTGCTTAAGGGAATCAATCACCGGCTCCGGCGCCCGCAACCGCTGTGTTTGCCACAAACGGGGTCATACCTGGACGTGTCGAGCCGCGCTAAATGTTATTCAACCGCTGCATTTTTTCTTGGTGAGAAATACGGGCTAGCCATCGACTCCTCGGAATCGGGAGCGCGGCTTGAAGTGACCTTGCCGCTTGCATCGCCCCGAGGATGAGATGCCGATCACTTTGGTTATCGCAGACGATCATCCATTAATCCTCGACGCGATGGAGAATCTGTTTCGTCTGGAAAAAGATCTTAAGGTCGTCGCCCGCTGCCTCGATGGCGAGGCGGCCCTCAGGGCGGTACGCCGGTACCAACCGGACATTTTGGTGCTCGACATTCAAATGCCGGCAAAAGACGGCCTGGTAGTGCTCCGGGAAATGAGAAAAGAGAAACTGCCTACGCGAGTAGTGATTCTCACGGCTACGCTAGACCAAGAAGGGCTGGCCGACGCGGTCCGTTTCGGCGTGCGCGGCCTCGTGCTCAAGGAGTTGGCGCCGAAACTTCTCGTGGAGTGCATCCGCAAAGTGCAAGCGGGCGAACTGTGGCTGGAGCGGCGCTCGGTGAGCAGCACGCTGGAAAAACTGCTCCAGCGCGAGAGCGCAAGAAGCGAGGCCGCTCAAGTGCTGTCGCCCAGAGAGATCGAAATTATCAAACAGGTGGCGGCGGGGCTGCGCAATATGGAGATCGGCAAGAAACTCTTCATCAGCGAGGGAACGGTCAAGATCCATCTTCACAACATCTATCAAAAGCTCGGCGTCGACAGCCGCACGAAGCTCGTCCGGTACGCCCAAGAAAAGGGACTCGTGTAAAAGAGCGTAGTGCTCTGCTCCACCGCTCCATCATTCAGTCCATCACTCCATTACTCCAACACTCTATCCGTATCTCTTGGTCGTAAGTTGGAGATCAGAAGATCATTTAATTAGTGGAACGCCCAAGTCTTTGCAGATTTTCCGAGCCAGCAGATCGATAATCTCGTTGTGGCGGGGGACAGACGAGCGTTTGTTCTGGCGAGGATTGTGCCACCACGAATGACGAGCACCCTCGCGCAACAATTCGCAGCCGTTTTGGCGGAGGTGGCGCAGGAGATCGCCACGCTTCATACATTGATCGGCTCTTCATTAAAACCTTCTCCGGCCGCTTCCAAAGCGTCACGACGATTTAGTTCTAAAGCCTCTCGCAAGGTTGCCTGCAAAGTTTGCAGTAACTCTTTCTTTGACGGCTCCTGACAGTTAACCCCTGGCACCTCCTCGATCCAGCCAATCCACCACTGTCCGGATTTCTTTATAACAGCAGTGTACGCGTCCTTCATACGGCGCTCTCCTTGAGCTTACTGCAGGTAGAATAGCACCAATTTCCGCACCTCAGCAAATCCAAAGCCGCCCGGCGAGAGCTGACTAGTGACACTCGTAGAGAAGAAGGATGATCCGGCGGGCTGATTTTTGACTTATTTGCCCAGGGCTCTGGCCAACCGGGCTTTACATACGGTGCCGACCATAGTTTGGGGCAATCTGGTACAGGGAAGCAGGGGAGCCTCACCTAGCAGGCAGGGTCAAGAGGCTAAGGCCTCTCCTAGAGAAAGAACTTTGTTTTTTCTCGCCGAGTTCGTGATCTTCGGTAACGCGCCCTTGTAAATTGCAAGGTTCGCGGCCCTTTTCTCCTGCTCCAACACTCCGCCACTCCATTACTCCATTCTTTGCTCTCTATCCTTCGATATATATCGAACAGCACAGAAAAATGTATCTCCCATTCAATTGTTTTCACCTGGGATCACTGGCATCCTGCGCCGCACTGTGGGAGGAGCTGGGGGATTTGAGGAGAGACGGAGAGGACAATTGAACGATGGGACTGGTATCACACGCGACATCAGCACCTCGGGAATTTTCTTTGAGACCAAGAGCGCGCACTCAATCGCAGAGACGATCCGGCTTTTCCTCAATTTCGAACACGAGACCCTCCAGTGCGACGGGCGCGTGGTGCGGGTCGAGCCGCGCAATGGTCAATTCGGCGTCGCCGTGGAGCTGACGTCGTATGTTTTTTGTTGACAACGAAGGAGCCGGAGGCAATTTTGCTCAAGACACTGACAAGTCAAGAATCGAGTCGCCACCCTAATAACATTGTTAATTGCTATTTGCGCGCCGCTAGGGGTCGGGGTTTAGAGAGAGATATTTATGAAGTGGCTGATTGAGGCAAATCGCAGGGTAATTCTCTTATTAACGGAAGGAGCTTAGGGCACATGATTCAGATGAGCAAGACGCACAAAATAGTCGCTGATGTTGTGATTCGGGCTAATCGTTTGGCAATTAGCACGGCGCTTGTTCTCGTTTTTGCCTCGGCAAGCTACGGTGGGACGTTTGTGGCCCTCGGTCCTACCAACATTGTTCGTGCTTCGGGCGGCCCGAACACGGTGACCTCACAATTCACTCTTCGGAATTCCAAGACATCTTATACGTTGCGCATCAACAATGGAGGATTGCAAGGCGAGTTTCCACGCGTGTCGAGCGCGGTTATTCTGCTGAATGTCGTCCAGGTGGCAGGGCCAAGCGACTTTAACCGGAATGTCAACGTGATTGAAAAGACAATTACCGTTGGAAACACCAATGCGCTATCGGTTGAATTGCGAAGCGCTCCTGGGAGCGGGTTGGCGATACAAATCATTGGCGTTGACAACGACCTGCCGATGATCACCGCATCGGTTACCCCGAGTCCCAATGGGTCCGGCTGGAACAATAGCAACGTGACGATTACTTTTACCTGTTCCGATGCAACCAGCGGCATCGCCAACTGCCCCAGCCCCATTACCGTGACCACCGAGGGTGCCGGTCGAACAGTCTCAGGCACAGCGGTCGATCGGGCCGGCAACAGCGCTAGCACTTTGGTTACACTAAACATCGATAAAACAGCTCCCAAAATATTAATCAGTTCGCCACTCGATCTAAGCACTGTTAGTTCTTCGCCTATTACAGTCAGCGGAACATTGGACGATTCCGGAGCTACCGTACTAGTCAACGGCGTTGCAGCCAATGTGGATGCCGGCACCTTTACAGCCGCAGGAGTCCCTCTACAAAACGGAACGAATATCGTCACGGCCACGGCTATCGGTCGAGCCGGCAACGTGGGCCAGCCAGCATACAGGTAACTCTCGGCCCCCCTCTCAATGATTCATTAGCTCTGTTCCAAAGACTCGACGCAACCCCAATCACCATAGAATCAGGGGACCCGACTTCAGTGGTGGTACGGGCATGGCTCGCAGCAGATTCCTCCTTCATTGCAGGTAGCGTCACGCTTTGGAGATACGATCAGAACGGTAATGTTCTCGCCAACTTGGGACAAATGTTTGACGATGGGACCCATGGCGATCAAGTAACCGGTGATAAAGTGTTCACCACAACCATCACGCTGAACGAGGCTGGTCCGGCGATAGTTACGCTTCGCGCATCTGCAGACATGCACCGCAGCAAACCGTGTATTCTTCCGATTCGCTCATTCCTATAAGCGTTTTACAGGGCGCGCAAGAGGCACGGGTAGACCTCGCCAGTAATCTGCGGGCGGGAAACCTTGCTGCAGCGTACAACAAGCTTGGAAATAAGTTTAATGGTCTCAAGGTCCTCGACAGTTTGCCGCTCAACCTGATAACCGGTCTGGCGGATGCGGTTTCCAGTTGCAGCGTGGTCGAGCAGCACGAGTCGCTGGAGATTTGTGTGGGACCGATCGTTATAGATGGACAAATTAAGCAACTGCGGTTTTTCCAGGTAAAAGACGCTCTTGGTTTGTGGAGGATAATCGGATGGTAACCCTTGGTCGCGCCGTGGCAGTCACCTTATTTGTTACAATTACGACTTTGGTTGGTCTTGGAATAGAGTCGGCTCAAGCGCATGAGACCAATGTTCACCGCGAGATCACCGATCGTGCGATTGAATATCTGAAATCAAAGCGACCAGAGATGAAGGCCTGCGACCTACCAATAGTAAGAGACAACCTGAAACAAGGGGTCACCGATGAAGACGCTCTGGTCTTTCCACCCTTGGGCAATTTTCTATTTCATTTTTATCCTCTTTTAAATGATACGTTTACTTCGTCTTCTTTTGGGACCCCTATCTCGGTGAAATCAACCTGCTCGTCTACGGATTGGGGCTTTAGTCCACCGCCACCGAACATTTACTGCTTTGCCAGTACCTCCGTTGTACCATATCCGGGGCAGTTCAATAATGATAAGTATGACCTTATGCTGCAGTTGCTCGGCCTAAGGGGGACAAGCAAAAGTGATGGCTTAGTTTCTCTCGGGCACTTTCTCCATCTCCTTCAAGACTTGACATCACCAGCTCATACTAGAAATGATGCCCATCCGCACACTGGCTCATTTTTCGTCCCATTGTTCGTACCACCGTTCGGACTATTGTTCGTCGAGGCTTCCGAGTTAGGCGATCCGAGCAAGTTCGAAGTGCTAAATGGCCAGAGGGTTGAAGACGGGTTGCATATTTTACCGCTTCCCACTGATGACTTACTAGACTTTTCCGACCCGCAGAGCGCCTTTACTCAACTCGCAAGCCAAACAGCCTCTGGATTCTATAGCGAGAAAAATACCAACGCTCCTTCTGATCCAAGCGTTCTGCCTGGACCATCTGGCACATTAGGATCGGACGGCTACGTTCGGGACGCCTCCGGAAAAAAGATTGCCTACGCCTATCCTTTACCTCTGTTACGACCAGACAGTGACCGCTACACGATTGACGACATAATAGCAGAGGAACAATTTGCTCAATTGGGGCCAATAGCAGTTCGCTGGACCGCATCCATGATTAACTTCATCCACACAAAGGGCGGAAGCGACGGAAAAGGGATTCCCGTTTGTGAGGAGCAACTTGTTGTTAAGGCAGTTGGGAACGGGACCGTCACGTCGTCTCCGGCGGGTATTTCATGCGGGTCGACCTGTGAGTATTATTTCCCAGCCGGTAAAACCATAACCTTAACGGCATTACCAGGTTCGGGAGCAACTTTTCTAGGCTGGTCAGGTGAAGGATGTTCGGGTACAGGAACCTGCGTCGTCAAAATGGATGACGACAAGGCCAAAAACGTTACCGCAACGTTCTCAACGCCGGTTCTAGGACGCTTTCGAGATAATGAATTGAATTTCGAACTATTTTTGCTCACAGACTCGACTGGAAATGTGACGGGGGAGCAATTGCTGCCGCCGAATCTGTTTGGGTGCCAGGTTGGCGGAACCAAAAGTGGCTCTGAGTTGTCTCTCACTGGTTGTTTTGATAGTGCATTGTTCGTAGTCGTAAATGGCAACTTGAGTTCAGATGGCACTACAATATCGGGACAATTGAAGTTCCCCACCAACGGCTTTACCGCAAACTTTACTGCCATAAAGCAGTGCCAGGTGGGTTGCTGATGGACGCTTTGGGTTTACGGTTGAGAAAACTGAGGCTCGACAGATTGAGGTCTCGCTTCAAGGTAGCGATATCATCCTCGAATTCGTCGCGGGACAGAACAATCCGGTCCAGCTCAAACTCGTGGGTGAGAATCGACTTGAGGGGACGTTGAATATCGTACTATCAAACAGAACTAGCAATAGAAGTCTCAAACTTGAGAAAAAAGAAGGACCCAAGTACTCGCGGTTTTGAGGAGAGACGGAGAGGACAACGCTTTTAAGCTAACTCTGCCCGTGCAATTGAGCGGTGGGATCGGCACCACGTGCGATATCAGCACATCGGGAATTTTCGCAGCCGAAACGCGTCCGATTTTCCGTTGCGATGGCGACTGGTTCAAATCAAGGGGCACCAAAACCATCCAGGGATCTCGACTGGGATCAGAGCTCCGCTAAATTGCTTTGTAAACGGCTGCCTAAAGGAAAGTGTAAATGAAGCGCGGCGACGTTTGGTGAGTTGATCTGCCGACGTCGGCTGGCCGGTCCCGCCGTTCTCGTAATGATGACCCCAGGTACCCCGAAGACAGAGCATTGTGGGTCGGCAACCAAATTTTATTTGACGGATAGCCCATTATCGGGTCTAGTACGCGATTAAAACGTGTTACTCTGCAGGTTCTCTTCTGCTAACGACTCCTGGAGGCTCTCAAGCGGGGCTGACACCGAGTCATTCGGCGACATTCTGATTTGTCGGCTCCTGCGCCCTCAAAACGAATTTCCTTTTGTTTCGAGATCGGAACGCCTCGAATTGTGATGCACGCTCAGCGTGCAGAGGGCAACAGGGCGGTGGAACAAGCAGCGCTGTCGTGGCGTCGAAAATGCTGGTAAAAGCCACCGGGGGCTTGCCTTGAAGTAGCACGCATGGCGATAACCTCTGCCGTTGGAAGAAAGGAAAAGGAAGGTAAGGTAAGAGAAGTCATGATTGCACGCTTGTTGTTTGCCGTATTATGGATGAGTCTTGCCACCAGCGTATCGGCGCAGCCTGTTCAGTTGATCACGGACAAAGAAGCGAGGCTACCCGCCGCGCCGCAGGCGCCGTCGCGCGCAATCACCCGTGGTCCCACCGTCAAATTGCTGTCACCGGAGAGTGTGGCCAATGTCGCATTTCCTCTGAAAGTCGTCTTCGAGCCGCGCGGCGGCTCTAAGATCGATTTGGGCAGCGTACAAGTCACTTATTTAAAGAATCCACCGGTGGATCTCACCGTCGTATCAAATCGGCGATTCGTCCCGACGGAATCGATGTCGCATCGGCGACAGCGCCAGGCGGTGATCACCCGATCCGCATTAGCGTCCGGGATGACGAAGGCAGGCAGGGTACCCTCGTCATCAACCTGTCGGTCAAGTAGTTAATCGGATGCGCTGCCCCTATTGCGCGTCGGAAGTGCCGCAAGCGGCGATCGTATGCTCGCAATGCGCGCGCGACTTTTACCTATTCAAACCGCTGCTTGAGCGGGTTGAACAGCTTGAATCGCGCCTTCTGGAACAGACGCAAGCGGGCAGTGTGACGTATGAAGCAAGAATCGCCGCGCTCGAACGCGAGTTAGAAGGATTGAAAGCAGCGCAATTTGCCGTTCCCGGCGTCGCCGTGCCCGCAGGCGCGGGTGGTCACAGGGCGGCATCTCGAACCGGCGCGGCGCTGTCCCAAGTAAGCGGCACAAAACAATACTGGGTTAGCTCGATGCTCGCCCTCGGTCCTGCTCTGGCACTTCTGGTTGCTGCGCACATCATTCTGCTCTTTGTCTACGACGTAAAGCCGCTTTATCTCCGTACAGCGTCGATTCTGATCCCGATTCCCTTCGGTTTCGCGCTGCTCGTGTGGCATCCCAATCGGTTTCGCATCTCTGCGATCGGCGGCTTTGCTATGGCAGTGGTTGCGGTCTGGCTCATGCTAATAACCACCCGAGGCGGAAAATTTAGGGTCACTCTTGATTCTTGTAATGATCTTTTGGTAGATGCTCGATCCATGGTGCGGCCGCTGCGGATTGAATATGCAGGAGCGCACTACCACGTCACCTCGCGGGGGAATGAGCACAGGGCGACCTTTCGCGACGACACCGACCGGGAGTTGTTTTTGAGCACGCTCTCCGGTGTGGTGGGCCGCTACCGCCGGATATGCCACGCCTACTGCCTCCAGGGTTCGGCTTGAATAAGTGAATAAGCTAAATTCAGAGGCCTTGGACCGCGAATGTTCAAGGCATTTTTTCTATCCCTGGCATCCGCCTGCAGAGAAAACTTGGCTCCCTCTCCACCGAGACTCTAAACAAAATCAAGCTCTGCGGCTTACTCTCGATTCTGTAGAGCCGTGGGTCGATTGAGTGAGGGGTGCGACTCATCGGGTCTATCGCGAATCTTCCGCGCCTCTGGGCGTCCTTACAATTATGATGCTCGTATATCGTGGCGGGCGCGCTGACAGGTCGTGCCACTTCGTCTCGTGAGCAAGGTCGGGCCCATGGCTTGCCATTTGCGCCGCGTCTGAGGTAGATTGTGGGATAGAATCATATCTTATACCACAAACACGTGATGCCGTGATCCGGTTCGACCGTTTTGATCTCTCGTTCCGTACAGTCTATGCACAAGCCAAGGAACTCGCGTTAACACAAACGCAGGTGCCGCTCCTGACGGCAGGAAGCATTCAGACTGAGAAACGAGCCGGCGGCCGCTTTGTTTACCGCTATCGTTATGATGTCAGCGGCAAGCGAATCGCCGAATATCTCGGGCCGGAATCCGACGAAAAAACAGCAGCGAAGCTACAGAGCGCGAATCAGGACATAAAGGATCAGGAAGCACTCGCAGCCCGAAGCCAAGCCTTAAGGAAGATTGGCTATTACAGCGCAGACAATTCTACGCTTGTGACTGTTGCTTCACTGTTCAACGCTGGAATTTTCGGCCAAGGCGCGGTGCTGGTTGGGACACACGCCTTCGGCGTCATCTTGAACGAACTCGGCGTTTCCGCAGGTCCGTTTCCCCTCACTGAAGACATCGATGTTGCACGCGCTCAGCGCATCGAGATTGCGGCCCTGCCTGAAGGCGGCTTGCTCAAATTACTCAAGCAGACCGGTCTACCGTTTCATGAGGTTCCGCGCCTCAAGCGCGGCAAACCCTCTACTTCTTTCAAGGTCCGCGGGCGTGCGTTGAAGGTAGACTTGCTCATCCCTTCAAAGCGTGCGCCTTACAGGTCGATCCCGGTTCCTGAACTGGGGGCTCATGCCACTGGCTTGCCGTACCTCGATTATCTCGTGGAGGATTCCGTAATTTCGATCCTGATCGGACGCGACCGCATCGTGCCTGTCACAGTGCCTCATGCGGGGCGCTTCTGCATCCACAAACTCGTGGTGCAAACCCTTCGCGGTGCTGCCGACAATCCCAAGCGCGAGAAGGATGCTTTTCAAGCAGTACTACTTGCTACCGTGCTGGCAGAGGAGCAGGACTTCCTATTGCGGGAAGCCATCCATGCCATGACAAAGCAGTTGCGCAGCCGCGCGAAAACCGGAGCAAAGGGTGCATTGAAAATCTTGCAGGAGGATCATCCGGCCGCGGCAGAAATTATCCAGCAGCTCGCTTGATTGTGGAACAACGGCCCATTCTATTCCACAAGGGATTATCTCTAGGTTCGGCTTGAATATGTGAATAAACCAACCCAGACGCTCGGGCCTGAGTATGGACTTTCGTCTCGCCTATCAGCAATGTGCGGTTGCTCTGGCGGGGCGCTTACAAATCCGAAGTTTGACGCTCCGATGGAAACTAGTAGATTATGTAGTGATACCACTACAACCAAGGCGAATTCACATGCGCATGGGATTGAGAGAGGCCAACCACAGGTTCTCCAAGCGATGAAAGCGGTGAAGCAAGGCAAAGAGGTGGGGCTGACCGAGCGGGGAAAGCCGATCGCGGTCATCAAGCCGCTTGAACAGGAAAAAGATCAACGAGCGATCATTCGGCGGTTGGAGGCG
>Ga0126369_10002496_pt1 | contig 13089 bp, 12 predicted proteins | sample PanSoiMetaPlot_1_FD_109646 | JGI IMG/M metagenome (GOLD analysis project Ga0126369, IMG submission 109646) | Tropical forest soil microbial communities from Panama - MetaG Plot_1 | ecosystem: Environmental > Terrestrial > Soil > Tropical forest > Bulk soil | place: Panama | collected 2016-02-17 | reverse complement strand
TCGGCGTTTCGACAGTCGACCCGCAGAATCGAGCCAGTATCGGATTCGACGAGTTTGAAAATCATTAGCTCCCCTCCGCGTCGCAATTCTTTTTATACTGCTCGCGCCGCGTCCTGAAATCTTTTAGGACCGCGACGGCCGCGAGATCATCTTTGACGCCGATCGCTTCCCGTAACCAATCCATGACGAGCTGATCGGTTTCGGCCGACTCGGCCGCCTCGAGAATGTTCAATGCGAACGATCGAGCTTCCGCCGGCGAACAAATGCCGATCAAATGAGGCCCCTCGTTATCCTCGAAACTGAGCTCGACGAGGCCCTTTCGAGTCTCGGCGCCGAACATTGATTGCGCCCATAAATGGTTTAGTGCCATCCGTCGTCGCCTTTCCCGCCGGCCAGGACCTCGAGGCCGGCCGGCAAATCTGAAAATCGGATCCCAATTCATTCAGGTTTTTCAATCATCGTCACCGCCGGCGTCGTCGTCGACCGCCCCAAATCTCCGAACCGTCGACTCGTTCCCGCACTTCGGGCATTTAACCGAATGACTCTCGCCGTCAGTCGGAACCTTTTCGATGAGATCCGTTATATCGACGCCGCAATGCTCGCGAATCTCTTTCCCGCTATCCGTCCTGATAAACATCAGGCCCCGCCCTTTGTGATATATCGCGCCAGTCGAGAACGGTTGACCTTCCTCGACCTTGAGCGCCTCGAGATCGCCAGGCGCCATGACGCCTTTATATTCCTCGAGGAGCTCGGCGAATTCCGCCTCGTCGACCGCATGTTTCGGCCCCTGGCAATTGTATGTAATCTTCTGTGATTCCGGTTCGACCTCGACATCCGTATCGTCGACGGCCGTGATTTTTGAACTCATGATTTTTTCTCCCTTCACATGTCGTAATTCGGATCGTCGCCGCGCCTGGCGACCTTTCCGAGAATCGGATATCGCAATTCGATAACCTCGATCATTGCGTCGATCGTCTTTCGACAGAGCTTCGCCGTCGGCCCCTTATTCTCAGGATGTCGAAGCGCGAGTTGTAGATTCCCGATAAAAGCGATCGTTTCGGTCGCATTGAATTCGAGATGGAAAACAAAGCCCTCGTTTTCCGCTCGCGTCAATTCGGCCGCGTATTCCCTGAATTCCTTCTCTTGAGCCGGCCGCCGCGTCATACGCTCGTACCCGATAGTTGAGTCGTGAACGTGTTTTTGATCGCCGCGTCGCCGGCCAAGAGCGAGAGCTCGACCCATACGCCGATCGCCGAGCCGGCCGCGAGCGCCCCGCCTGGTACGTTTTGAGCGACTCCATCATCGACGAGCGTTATTGACGACGGAACCGTCAGGCGATTTGCCACCGATTGAGTACCGCCGACCGCCGACTCACACGCGATCCGGATCTTCGCGGCCGGATCGGCCGTGAGTGTCATTTGAGCCGAATTCAGAGTGAGCGACCCATTGTTGTTTTTCCAAAACAGTTTTTCATATCGAAGCGTCGCGCCGGCTTGCGACGCGGAGTTATAGAAAAACCGCCTGACTCCTGTAATGTTCGCCCCGAGCGTCGCGATATTCGCGCCGCCCGATGTTTTGGTAAACGTGACGGTTTGAGCGCCGCTCGAGGCAATAATGATTTTTAAGATTCTTTCGAATGTCTGAGTCGTGACGACCGGCGTCGTTCCGTTGAGCGACTTCGTATCACTCACGATCGCGCCGGCCGCGTTCCGCCCTGTGACCGTGACGCTGCGAGTATCGGCCGCGCTACTGACCATTGATACTGTATCGACCGCGCTTATATCAGTGAACTCGACTCTGTCGCCGTGTCGATCGCGCCGCCGCTCGTCGAAGCATCATCTTCCGGCATGCTTGCCGCTGCAAACGCTAGTAAATCAGTCGTTAGAATTGACACGTTTCAGGCCCTCCCCATACTGAGTTTCATTCATGAATCAGGAACCGCGCGACGAGCTCGAGCGTCGACGCGAATTCCTTGTCGAGCTCCACTGTCGCCGCAAATCCTTGTTCTGTCGTTAGCAGTTGCGCGAATAAGACTTGCGCCAGGATCAAACCATAGGCGAGTCGAACCCATTCGATATTCATTTGGCCGGAACCGCGCGCGACCGAATGAAGCGCCTCAAACGAGCTCGAGGCAATTTGAGAGAGCGGCAAATATTGACCCGTCGCCTCGACACTGGCGATCGCCTGGCCGGCCGCCCGTTTCAGAGCCTCAAACGTCGCCGTCGCGATCCGGAGCTCGCCGGCGCCGCCGACGAGAGCCTCGAAAGTCTGGATCGCCGATCGGATCGCCGCCGAGCTCGACGATTCGATCGACGAAAGCTCTGTTCGGGACACCAGGCCGGCCGCCGCGAAATTCGAGATCGCCGGCGCCGCCGCTCGAGCCAGGACCTCGAACACCAGGCCGGCCGCCCTCGAGAGAGCCCCGATCGCTTCGAAATAGCCGGCCGCCGGCCGCGCGACTCGGCCGAGAGCTTCGACATTCGAGAGCTCGGCCGTACTGACGAGCGTAAAGCCTTGAGATTCAAACGGCGAGATCCGCGCCGTCGCCTGGCGAGTCAGAGCTTCGAACACCAGGCCGGCCGCTCTCGAGAGAGCCCCGACCGCTTCGAAGTAACTCGCCGCCGGCCGCGCCAGTATTCCGAGCGCCTCGAGATTCGAGATCTCGGCGCTCGTAATCAAAATGTTTCCTTGAGCTTCAAACGCCGAGATCGCCGGCCGCGCGACTCGGCCGAGAGCTTCGAACACCTGGCCGGCCGCCCTGGCGATCGCCGTCAAAGCTTCGAAGTAACTCGCGGCCGTGAGCTTCACCAGGCCGAGCGCCTCGAGATTCGAGATCGCCGGATTCTTGATACTGATTCCCGATTCAAATAATGCGATCCTGGCCGCCGCGAGCGAGCTCTGAGCTTCCCAATTCTCGACGGCCGCGCGCGCGATTCGGCCGAGAACTTCGAACGCTTCGACGGCCGATCGCGTCAATCCTGTTAAAGCCTCGAGATTCGAGATCTCGACGTTACTTACGACCGTCAAACCTTGAGCCTCAAAATTCGAGATCGCGGCCGTCGCCTGGCGAGTCAGAGCTTCCCAATTCTCGAGCCTCGAGCTCGTCAGGCCCTTTGTTGCTTCCCAATTGTCGACGGCCGATTGAACCGCTCGAGTCAAAGCCTCGAGCGAATGAATCGCGCTAGTCGTCACCGTTCCGCGCGCTTCGATATTCTTGATCGCCGTTTGAATGATCCGGCCGAGAGCTTCCTCGTTACTGACGCCCGACCTGGCCGCCCTGGTTAATGCCTCAAAGACCGAAATTCCCGATTGTTTGGCGCCAGTCAGAGCCTCGAAATTCGAGATTGCGCTCGAGCTCGACTTGCCGGCCGCCTCGATATTGCTAATCTCGACCCGTGAAATAAGGCCGAGCGCCTCATAATTCAAAACCGCCGTTTGACTGACCGGCGTTCCGGCCGTGAGCTTGCCCGCCACCCATAGAATTTCGCTTGCAACAGTCGTGTCATTCGTTGTCCATGTGACCGTGAACCCGGTAGAGTCCAAGCTCTTTTGTTGACATTCCGATTTTGTCGCCGCCGCCGTTGTCGATGTAGGTGCAGCAAGCCGCAAACATTTTGTTGTGAGCTGCGCGCTCTCCGATTGAGATGGACTGACCGCATCAATGGAACCCGCCCATTCGGTTTGTTGATTGGTTCCATCGAAAGCGCCCAAGCTGCAATCGCAATTAGCCTGTACGGACGTGCTCGAAGCCGCGTTGTCGCTCGCAAGCAAAACACCATCAGGCGCAAACGCTAGACCGCTCACTGATTGATCGACCGGCGCCGCCGCCGTCGATTTATTGAAACTGCCCAAATCCCATGAGCCGCCCTGGATCAAAAGGTATAGGAATATGGTTGAAAGAGAGGTTATGCAATTCACCGTAAAGCCAGTACTTGTAAAGCCTACGAAATCGATGCGAAGCGTTTCGGTTCCCGAATTGCTGAGGCCGAGCATGCAGCAATCCGTCCGCTGATACTTCTTAGCGTGCGAACTCGAGGACATAGTTGTTGAGATTGAATTCGACACTGTTGCCCAGCGTTTGCTGCTCGACATAGCGACGCCAAAACTCGGTTGCGACATAGCACCGACTGTCCCGGCACTCATGCCCCCGAAAAAGAACGCTATATTCCCCTGGAAGCCCGCATTAGAATAAGTCCTGTTACCGGTGGCCGTGGTTCCCGGCGCCTCGACAAAGACATTCGTAATGTCGGAACCGCCGAACGCCATGAAATTGATCTTATAAGCAGTAGTAGTATTTGTGACCCAGATGATAGTAAAACCGCCGGAATCAAACGAATTCAAATTGCCGACGATCAATGTAACGCCAGGTGGAGTGGTTAGCCTTATGCAATTTGTGCTTGTGGCATAACCATACGATCCGGCAACAGTCGAATTACCTGGCTGACCGCCATAACAGCAAACCTGTTGAGCGGACCCTGTACCAACCGCCGCCCCTATACAAATCTGTTGATCCGTCTTAAAGCCTTCGGCCGTTTGGACAGTGCAAAAGAATAGAATCGCCTTCGGTTGGAAAGGCAGACCCGTCACGCTCTGCAAAGCGTTTGCGACGCCCGTTGTCTCCTTATCGAATTCGCCGCAATAGATTCCGTTCGCCACTTACCAAACCTCATCATTGAGCGCGCGATTGTAGAGCGCGAGCCATGCCTCGTTGTCGAGCTGCTCGCCGGTTCGTTTAACCGTCGCGCCGTCCGGAATGTCCGCCGCGTCAGTACACCCATACCGCTCGCCGAATTGATCGACGAGCCGCCAGTAGTAATCAAAGCCCTGTAAAACCTCTTTGCGATTCCAAGTCTCGACGACCTGGCCGAGCTCGCCGCGATTGACATGAATCGGGAAAGTTTCGGCATAGTAGACCGTTATTATCTGAATGCCGATATCCGGAAGCTCGGCCCATTCGAGCGTTCGCATGATCGAGCCACCCGTCAAATATGCCTTGAATCCCGCGATCGTCATTTCGAGGCCTCCGCCGAGGCCTCCGCGCCGGCCGGAATCGCTTTCCCGAACTCGACCGGATAAGATTCGCCAGGCCGAAACGTCGCGAGAACCTCGTCGATCGCGCCGGCGAACGTGATCGCGTATGTTGGCAGATTCGGCCCCGTCGTCATATTGCCATTTACGGCCGCGTGATCCTTGTTAACGATTATCTGAGCACACTGAAAAACGAATTTCATTTTTCCCCCTCGAGGCCCAAATGCGATAGAACCTCGTCGCTTACGCATTCGGGACATGTGATATTGAGATAAATCTCTTGCGGTAACGTCACCAGTCGAGGCCCTGGAATCGATTCGTCGTAAATGATCGCCTCTCGAACGATCAGAAAATTCGCTTTCTCTTTCGGCGTCGTCTTACCGCATTCCCCGCAATCAAACGATCGCGGCGCCGTCATTAATTCGAAATGCCTTTGACTGAGCTTCTGTATCTGTTCGAGCTCATCGAGCGACACAACTTCGCCCTGGCCGGTTTTAAGCCGCCAACTTTTTTGAGCCGCGTCGAGCCTGGCCGAGATCTCGGCGAGCTCCTGATCTTCGCTTGAAATATGTTTTCGCATTTCGTATTCAATCGAGCGACGGCCGGAGTATTGTGCTCGAACCGCTGCCCGTCGTATATCCGCCCGCCAGCGTGACCGGCGTAACGAGATCGGGACTCGCTATTCCTGTCGCCGGCAGAATCGAAACGCTCGGCGTGTCGCTCTCGCTCGGCCGTGGTTCCCATGCTTGTGGTACTTCGCCGCGCTTCAAATAGAATCGATCGACCTCGAGAGTCGAGCCGGCCGGAACCGTGATCTCGATATCGACCCATTGATTCGCATAGCCGCCCGATCCGTCGTTAAAATCCGGAGTCGTTTTGATCCGCAGATTCCCGCAAACGACCGAATAAGTCGTCGAGATCCCATTAAGCGATTGATTGATGTCGACGTCCGCATTGTCGACGAGCGTCGGATTATCTTTCAGGACCTTGACGACCGCAGAACCCGAGCCGAGCGTTCCGCTGAGTGTTCGGCCGTACATCGACCAATAGTATTTATCGCCGGCGCAAAATCGTTTTTTCATGTTCACTATCAACCTGACGACCGCGCCGGAATTCGAGATCTCGATCGCATGATCCGTTTGATTCCACCTGGCGCCATTCGTCGCCGTCGTCGTCACGTTGATTTGATTCGCCGCGTTTGCCGGATTCCCTGACCCGTTCCAGTTTTGCCAGTTGCCGAGATTCGTCGCGACAACTCCGTCATTCGAAAGACAATCGGAATTCGGAAAGAGATTGAGCGAGCCCGTCATGGTAACGCCGGCCGTCACCTGATTAACCGATCCGCCGGAACTTATGTGTTCGGCGCCGAATGTCAAAAGACTCGACGAAAGGCCCGTTCCCCTCGTTCGAACTCCATTCACTAACCATATCGGAGTGATCAGCAATTTGACGCCGGCCGAAAACGTAGCATCGATTTGCACCTTCGTAACTGTCGCATGCCATCTTGAAACGAGGCCGATCTCGACCTCTTGAACGCTTTGAGTCGGCGAAGTCGAACCGTCGACGGAGCTCATGAAATTCGTTCCGCCGTTATCAGTGAAAACCGCGAAGTATCCGAGCAACGCATCATTCGAGCCCGCCGGCGGAACCCATGTCCCGACAATCCTCGAGCCGGCCCAATTCCATCGAAGCACAATATTCGAGACTTGCGTCGCCGGCGCCGCCGTCAATTGCGATCGATCGGCCGCCGTCGCCCCCTGGACCGCCGAGCTCGTCGCCGCGCTATTCTTCCCGCCGACCGCGATCGCCGTCGCCCTGTATTGCGCAGTAACGCCGGCTTTCCGCTTTACATCGAAATTGATTGTGATCGTTCCTGACACGCTCGCGTGTAAAACATCGGAATGTTTCAGAGCATAGGAATGCTCGAAAACAAATGCCCCGCCGTTTATGCTGACCTCGAGAAGTAGAGTTTTGAACCAAACGATATTTACCCCATCCTGAGTGAGAGTAACCGGAACCTGATCCTGTTTATTACCGCCGTCGAGCCTCGAGATCGTTCCAAAAACCGGCGCCGGAACCGTGTAAGCGTCGGCCGGCGCCACCGGCAGGACCGCGCCGGCCGTGAAATCGAGCGTTCCCGCCGTCGCCGTCGCCTTGTCACCATTGAGCGCCAGGACCGATGTAATTCTGATTCGTTCGCCGAGCTTGAAATAGAACGCCCTCGTTATGCTCGAGCTGCCCGATTCGCTCGCCTGGATCTCGAACTCTAAGCTCGACGGATTCCCGACATTCGACGCGTTCGTCGCGTCGCGCTTCTGCCAGGTGAAACCGACTCGAGTAATACTGTTCGATGAGAACGTTCCGCTCGCCGCTGTAAAAGTGAGCTCCATTCGCGCTTGCCCCTTTTCCGGATCGCCGTCGACCGTGTTAACTAATAGCGAGCCAGGAAATGAGAGCGAGCCAGGAGTCGCCGAGCCCTCGAGCGACCATGTTGAAACGTTGACCGTCGCGTCAGGCGAAACCGCCGACGTTCCCACGTCGTTAACGAGATAACACCTGACCCTTATAGCGTCGGCCGTCGGCCATAGCGCGAGAGCGTCGGCTTTCGTGCAGTACAAATGCGAAGTCTGTAACTGTTGATCAAAGCGAAATTCAGTCGCGCTATTGTCCCACGTCCCGAGCCCCGTCGTGTCGCTCAAATAGCCGAGAATCGAAGCGCCGGCGCGCGCCTCGAGTACAACCAAAATCTTGCTCAGAGTATTGACGTTCGTCGTCGGAACCGGAATCTTGACCCTGATTCCTTTCGCCTTAACGATAAGCTTCGGCGTCGGCGCGATCGCGAGCGCATTGTCGCCGGCCGCGTTCGACGCTTGCGCTGAGAGTTGAGTCGAATAGTTGTTCTTTCCGTTCCTGCCGGCGCAACGCGCGTATAGAGTCACGCCGGCGCCGCCGATATCCTCTTGATCGATCTGAAAATTGATAGCCTTGCCTGAGATCCAGTTGATGCCGGCCGGCGGATTCAAAGGATTCGTAAAGTACCATGCCGGCGTCGCGCTTCCGAGCTTCGTCGGATCGCTCGCGGCCGTCGCGTCAGTAGTCCAATAGGTGAAATAATCCTCGACGTTCTCGGCCGAGATATCCTGAATCTTAACCTTGACCGCGCCTTTTCTTTGCCGGATCGCAAAGCCGGCGACGGCCGGATAAGTGAATCTCGGCGGAGTGAGCGAGATCGTCAGAACAGGATAGTTTTTCTTCGCGACGGCGATTTGAGTTTTGTTTGGATGAGCGATCGCGACGGTATCAAATTGAGCCTGGCGATTCCCGCCGCTCGTTTGGAACGATAGAGAGCCGGCCGCTTTCGCTGTGAGCTTGTCGAGCTCGAACTCGCATTGCGTAACATCGCCGACCGTGAAAACAGTACTGTCGACGACCGCCGCGGTTCCCGCCGTCGCCGTCAAAGCCGCAGTTAATGCCGAGATCTTCGTCGGATCAGGAACATAGCCGAGCGGCCCATGTGATCGATTGAGGCCGAGCGCCACGAACGAAACCTCGACCGACTTCGACTTGATGTAAGGAACATTGAAATCGGCTTGCGCTGTCGGATATAGGACCTCTTTTCCGAGCTTCCATTCGTTAACGCTCTCGTCAGTGTACCGCCAGAACAATTGAACCGACCGGATCGGATATTCATGCATGACCCCGCCGCTCGCGTCGCCGGCGAGATCGACTGTCGGATAGGTGAAAACCGCCCTTATGTGAGCCTCGACGCCCTCGACATCGCTCGTTACTTTATCGACGAGCGTAAGCGACACCGGCGCCACGTCAGGCGGCCGGCCCGTCGTCGAAACGTCGCTTCCGCTTCGAATGAGATCGATTCCGATTCCAGTCGTCGAGTAACTATAGACTGACGAAAAATAGACCTGGCATTTCAAGTGTACGAGCTGCTCGTCGCCAAATGCGAACGGTTGAGCGACGACCCTGAATGTCGAGCTCGAGCCTGGTATCTGCTCGGCGTGAACCGTGATCAAATCGCCTGGCGCAATGTCGATTCCTTCCGGCAATGGAACATCGAAATCGATCAGCAAATTACAATTCTGTTCTTCCCGAATAATGATCGCGCCAGAAATCCCGACCTGAGTCTCGTCGAATAACACGTCGAAAGTGAGATTCGTCGCCTCGACCTGGCGAATCGTTCCGCCGGCGCGACCTTGCGCGTTATCGTCGTAAGCGACGACCTCTCTTTGATGCCGGTTAGCTTTGCTGTAAGTTATATTCGCCTGATTGAGAGCCTGATCGCCCGCCTCAAAACTCGGCGTTACTAAATCCATGTGGATTCGCCGGCCGGAAAATCCCGAATTGTGAGTCGCGAATGTCGCGACCGGAGTCTCGGTGTCGCTCTTTATGCCGATCTGGACCTTCCGGCCATTGAATGTTATAAAGCCGGCGAGTTGAGCAAGCACATTTTGCAGCCAATCCCCTACTGCAACTTGATCATGCTGCTCAACTCGACATTGCCATCGCGTCCCTGCCAAATTCGCGGCCGCCGTCAGATCATCGAAATCAGTGAACGCCATGCCGAGCCCGAATTTAGGATCGCATAGAATGTTCTGAATAATCAGAACGCCGTTCTGACTTGGCAAACTCGTCGAGATTAACGGCGCCCCATTGGCAATGTTGAGCTTGATGTCGTCGGCTTTGATACTGTCGATCTTGTCTTTTATCGCGTCAGTGATCGGAAAGACGGCGACGAAATAAGCGATCGAGTCATGAGCGAGCCCGTCAGGAAATGCCGTCAGATCGACCGGCACCGGATCAGGAGTCAGGCCCCTATGTGTCCAATCAAGCGACGAGGCCGGCGTGATCTCGAATAGTAAAGCTTTCGCGGCCGTCAGATCCGTCGTCGCGAATGGAGTCGGCCCGCACCCGCTAACGATTCCATTCACATAAACATAAGCGCCTTGTGTCCTGAAAGCGTAAATCGTCGGCCGGATCTTGAACGGGCCCACACCATAGACTAGCGGAATCATTGTGTCGCCGACGACGCTTTCTTTGTTCGTGTTCGTGTCGAGCTCGGCGAATCCTGATTGCATTGTCGTCGTCGTCGGAATCATGATCGCCGGCGAATCCCATAGAAAGCTCGCCGCGATCGCGACGGTTTGATCATCGGCGTTATACGTCCGCTCTTTTACATAGCCTTGCCATATCGAATCCACGCCGACGCCGGCGTCGACATCGAAACAATGGACAAAAACGCGGCCCTGGCCGAGATCGATCGTTCCCTCGAGGCCCGTTATCGGAAATGTCGCCGAACCGTCGTCGGCCAGGTTATCGAGAATGATCGAAACCGATCCAAAGTCGCGCCGCTTGCGATCGATAAATTGACCCGTCAGACCGTCGACGCTCTTAACCCTGTTGTGTTCGTAAGTGTTCCCATTAAATGTGACGGCCGGCCCGCTCGAGAAATAGTGATTTGACGTTCCGCCGGCGAGCTGGAGCTCGACGAGCACGACAAAGAATAGAGGCCCGTTGACCCCCTGCTTTGCCAATATTGCCGCTGGAACGCTTCTCGGCATTTTCAGGACCTCGAGGCCCGCCGGCCGATCCGGAGCTCGTCAGGAGCCCGCCAGGCGCCGGCGCGGGCCCTTTTAAGCCTCGTTCTTGTGCAATCTCGCCCGTTCGTGGTTGTGCAACCTGGCATGTTCGGCCGCGTAATCGTCGAGCTTCGATCGGAGCTCGGCCAAATGTTCCGGCCCGATCGCGAGTGAATGACAAAAGAAAGCCACGACTGACAAGCGATCGCGGCACATTGCCCCGTCGTGTTCCTTCCGTTCGTGTTCGCGAAACGCCTCAATTAACCGCTTCCGGAATTTTTTCATTTCCATGTCGAACGCTGGATCGAGCATGTCATTCCTCGTCGCTCTCTTGAATCCGGTTCCATTCCTGTTCCGCCTCTTTCCGATTCCAGCCGGCCGAGATCAGTCGCTCGACGAAAGCTTTTTTGTTCTCATCATAGGATTGATCAAACTCGAGCCTGTTCAATTTCGGATCTCCGCGCCGTCGCCGGCAATGAGCCGATCGCTTGCAAAAACTCGGCGAGCATCTTCGATGGTCAAGTAAGGTATTGAACCGTGACCTGGATGTCATAAATACACCGGCCCGAACTCGACCAACTCAATTTGGGCGCCGAGCCGCTGTCGGCGAAAAATATCGCGGTTCGCCGGCCCGTCGTACTGACCCCAGTCGGATCGACGACGAGAGCGCCGGAACCTGGCGAATAGACGTAAAAGGAATTGAACCGGTTCGCTTTGAAAAACGTCCGGATCGTGTCGAACTTCGCCTGAGTGTAAGACTTGAAAACGAGAGTCTCTCGATCGTCGTCGGAATTCGATCGCTTATAGAATCGGAATCCGAGATCCGGATAGACGCGCAGAATGCCGAATCCGCTCGACTCGCCGCTATACCCGTATGATCCAATATAAGGAAATACATTCATCGAATTCCCGATCTGTAAGGCGCCCTGACCCGTTTAAACGGCGATATGTGGGGAACGTCCTCAAACAAGCCAGGACACCTCACATTAACGAGCTCGCGCTATTTGAATAGAAGCAAAAAAGCCAGGAGCCCAAACGCGAACATAATCCGGCCGATCTCTTTGAGCTCGGCCCTTTGTTTGACCGCGAGATAGAGAATCAAACCCAGGATCGCGACCGCCGCCGAGATTACGATCGAAACGCCTGGTAATTGGATCGTTTCAGTTGCTAACATGACCCCCTCCCAATTCGAGCAACAAATCCGGCCGGCCCGTCAAACGGGTAAAAACGAGCCGGCCGGAATCCGCCTCGAGGCCATCGGTTGTTATATCCCATTTTCGAATGACCTCGAGCTTTCGCGCCCACTTGATCAAACCCCCGATAATGCCGCTTTCAAACGCATGCGATGCTTCCCGATCGCGTTGTCGATCGTGAGAACGCCTTTCTTATTCATGAGGCCCGTCAGGAATTGAGTACTCGCGTCATTGCCGAGTGTTATCGCGATCGTAACGGGCCCCGACTGGCCGAGCAAAGCGTCGCGTTGAGCCAGAGCTTCGCGATTGCTTCGCTGTAAAGCGAGATCCCTTTGGGCCTCGAGTAATCTCTCGGCCGCCGACTTCGGCGCCGTCGGAACATTCAGAAATACAGGTTTCGGCGCGCCCGTCGTCGGCGTCGAGCTCGTCGCCGCCGCAGTATTGCCGGCCGCGCTCGAGGCAGTCGCCGCGCTCGACGCGCTCGGCGTCGCCGAGCTCGAGATCATCTTGCCGGCCGCCCCGAGAGCCGCGCCAAATGCGACGAGCGCCGTTCCGCCAGCAAACTCTTTGAGGCCCCCGGCAAAATCCCAGAGCGTCGCCATGCGCGCGATGCCGCTCAATATGTGGAATGTCCCTTGTGTAATCGCCGCCTGGCCGTAAGCCTGCATAAGACCGCCGAGAAATAGCTTTCCAAATGCGGAGATAAAATTCGCGCCGGAATTTATCGTCAAATCGAACGCTTGCGTTAACGCGCTTGCCCACGCCTGGCCGAGCTGACCCGACGTAATGAAAGCTTTTCCGATATCCTTGATCGATCCGATCAGGCCGGCGAACCAATTTCCGGTTCGGAATTGTTGCGTTCGTTCCATGAGCTGCTCGAACTGATTCAAGTCGCGATTCGTCGCCTGTAAAGCGACATCGAATTGACCTTGCGTGATGCCGAGCTCGCGCATGGTTTGCTCGAGCGCGTCATATTGCTTTTGGTCGATCTTTACGCCCTGTTGACCTACAAACGGCGCGTTCAAATCCTGAAAACGGCCCGCGAATTGACGAACCTGATTCGCGATCTCATGAGCTCGCTTAACCGCATCCGATAACGTCCGCTTGTCTCGAGCCGCCCTTTCCCGCTCGAGCTTGTCGAGCATCTGTATTTCGGCCGCTTCCCTGGCCGCGATCGTCTTTTTCTCGAGATCCGTTTCCCACCTGGCGAACTCGGCATATTTGGCCCGCTTATACATGTCGATTAATTCTTCGGTTCGAGCCGTGTCGCCGAATTG
>Ga0126369_10002495_pt1 | contig 13093 bp, 6 predicted proteins | sample PanSoiMetaPlot_1_FD_109646 | JGI IMG/M metagenome (GOLD analysis project Ga0126369, IMG submission 109646) | Tropical forest soil microbial communities from Panama - MetaG Plot_1 | ecosystem: Environmental > Terrestrial > Soil > Tropical forest > Bulk soil | place: Panama | collected 2016-02-17 | reverse complement strand
TGTTATCAATGAAAAGAAAACCAAATCCAAGCCTAACGCGTGGTCATCTAGTACGCCAGAGGGTGCTCCGATAAACGGTGAACGTCAGATGGTCGTTAACCCGGGCGTGACGACGGTCGCCAACGGCAACCAGCTCGAAAACATTGAGAGGCTCCAGCGGCGGCTCTGGGATGCGGCCGATGAACTCCGCGCCAACTCCAAGCTCACGGCAAATGAGTACTGCATGCCATGTTTGGGTGTGATCTTTCTTCGCCACGCGGCTAATCGTTACAACGAAGCGCTCTGTCAAATCGAAGCTGACCAAGCTGCCGGTAAGATGCCCAAGCGTCCTCTCACATCGGCAGACTTCAAAAAGCGTGGCGCGATGATGTTGCCGGACTTAGCGCAATATGAACAACTGATTGCCCTGCCGAAAGGCTCCGACCTCAGCGCGGCGTTGGTTGCTGCGATGGATGCCATCGAAGCGGAGGTTGAAGGACTAGTCGGGCAGCTACCAAAGGACTACACGAAATTTGAGAATTCGTTGCTCGAAGATTTGCTCCGCATCTTCGATAGCGATGAGCTGCATAAAGCTAATGGTGATGTCTTCGGACGCATTAACGAATACTTCTTGATGAAGTTCGCGATGCAAGGCGCGCAGGACAATGGCGAGTTCTTCACGCCGCCGTCACTAGTGCAGACCATTGTCAATATCATTGAACCGGATCACGGCATCGTCTTCGATCCTGCCGCAGGGTCCGGCGGGATGTTCGTCCAGACCGGTCATTTTCTTCAGGAGCACGGCGAGAACGCTGCGCGGAAAGTCACCTTTTATGGTCACGAATTCAAAACCAGCAATCTGCGACTCGCCAAGATGAACCTCGCGGTTCATGCGCTCGAAGGAAAAATCGACGAGGCCAATACTTTCTATGACGACCCGCACGAACTCTTCAACAAGTGCGACTTCGTCATGGCTAATCCCCCCTTCAATGTGGACAAGGTCGATGCGGAAAAGGTGAAAACTGATCGACGGCTTCCTTTCGGACTGCCTGGAGTAAACAAAGCGGAGAAGGTCTCGAATGGAAACTATCTCTGGATTTCGTACTTCTGGAGTTATCTGAATGATCATGGACGCGCCGGCTTTGTGATGTCGTCGCAAGCCAGCAGCGCCGGCAAGAAGGAAGCCGAAGTGCGCCGCAAGATTGTCGAGACCGGAGATGTCGATGTGATCATCTCGATTCGGTCGAACTTTTTCTACACTCGCACGGTGCCTTGCGAGCTGTGGCATTTCGACCGAGCCAAGCCGATCGGTAGTGGGCGCAATCAGAACGGCAGTGTATTGATGGTTGACGCGCGGAATGTCTATCGAAAGGTGACGCGCAAGATCTACGACTTCTCGCCTGAGCAGCTTCAGAACTTGACCAGCATTGTCTGGCTCTATCGCGGACAGAATGAGCGTTTCGTCAATCTTGTGCAGCGGCACATGGACGCCAGCCTGAATGCAGCCAACGAGTGCTTCCTCAGGAACGATGAAGGCGTACAGCCAATTGATCCGCTGGGTGATTTCGTTAATGCGATGAAAGAGCTCGGTGACCAGGTCAAGCCTCTTATTGATTCTATTGGCGAGGAAACGCCGCACGATGAAGTAATTGGAAACTTCATCGCCAGCGATTCGCACGGACCGGTTGAGCAGTTTCGCTTTTTTACCGGTGACGCGTGGAAACATTGGAATCAGAGTGACGGTGGGCTGGCGGGCCTGCGTGATTATCACGACAACATCCTCGTGCACTTAAGTGCGCAGAGCCATGATCTGATCTCGATGATTGATACCCACGCGAAAGCAGCTAGCCGTCTGGTTGATTTATGCGAAGGTGCGCTAAACGCTCGCGACAGCAAAGAATGGCAAAGCCGTCATGTCAACCGCGCGCTGAGGTTAGCGAAAGACGCTCGCGACGTCGCAATCGCTCATTTGCGGCGAGTTCGCTACTTCCAAAGACATGCAGCATGGCTAATCGAAAGATTTCCCGATGGTGAATTCGTCGCGGTGCCCGGCCTTTGCAGAGTCGTGAATAAAAAAGACATCGAAGCAGCAGATTGGAGTCTCACGCCAGGCCGTTTTGTTGGCGTCGCACCTCCAGAAATTGATGAGGATTTCGATTTCGGCCAGGCGATGGCCGATATCCATTCCGAACTTGGGTATCTGAACTCCGAAAGCATGAGGCTAGTGAGCGCGATCAATAAGAATTTCGAGAGGCTGGCTGAATGACTTGGCCGGAGCAGCCGTTCGGCGACTTATACGCTGCTCCTTCACGGAACGGTGTGTACAAATCGCATGAGTTTCATGGCCGAGGTTGCCGAATGGTGAATATGGGAGAACTGTTCGGCATGGATTTCATTTCGGATCAAGAAATGCAGCGCGTGGAACTTACTGACTCAGAACTAGCGTTAAACAAGCTTGACGACGGCGACCTTTTGTTTGGCCGCCGTTCCCTTGTTGAGGCCGGAGCAGGCAAATGCTCACTTGTTGTTGACCCTGTCGATCCCCTCACGTTTGAGTCATCGATTATTCGCGTCCGACTCAACAAAGAGACGACGAACCCAAGATTCTTCTATTACTACTTTCTCTCGCCACAAGGCCGCGGAAGAATCCGCTCGCTTGTCTCAGGAACAAACGTTAAGGGCATTCGCGGCAGCGATCTGAAGAAGCTTCGAGTCCAAAATCCGCTTAAGGAGACGCAAGACAAAATCGCTGACGTTCTCTCTGCGTACGATAGTTTGATTGAGAACAATCGGCGGCGGATGGCATTGTTGGGAGAAGCAGTGCGTCTACTTTATCAAGAATGGTTTATCCGCCTCCGCTTTCCCGGCCACGGTCACGCCAAAATCCACAACGGAATTCCCGAAGGCTGGGAGAGAAAGCCAATCGCCACGCTGTGCGAATCAATCGATTACGGCTATACAGCGAGCGCCGAAGCCGAAGATATCGGACCGAGATTCCTGCGCATCACGGATATCGTGCCTGACTTCATCGATTGGTCGAGCGTCCCGCATTGCGAGATCGAGGAAGGCAGGCTCACTAGGTTTCGATTGTTGGCGGGCGACATTGTGGTTGCTCGAACCGGTGCAACTGTAGGCTACGCTAAGCGTCTGAATAAGCGACACCCTGACGCAGTGTTCGCCTCCTACTTAGTCAGATTTCGTTTGAAAGAATCCGTTGACAATTTAATAGTCGGAACTTTTGTCGAATCCTCCGACTACAAGGTCTACGTGCAATCGCGGATTGGAGGAGCAGCTCAACCAAATGCAAACGCTCGAGTCTTGGCCGCTGCTGAGATGCTCGTTCCAACGGAATCAATTCAACAGAACTTTCGCGAATCAGCGCAGCCAATGATTGACCAGCAAGAAGTTTTACAAATACAAAACGAAAAACTTCGAACCGCGCGCGATCTATTAATGACGCGCCTCATGAGTGGAGAAATCGAGGTGTGATCGGAGAGGAAAGCAATCATGCCTCGAAGCATCGATGACGGATTCGAAGACTTTCTTGCGAGACTGAATGCAAGTGCCGTCGAGTCTCGGGCTGCTGCAAATCATCGAGCTTCTATTGAGGCTCGATTGAAGAATGATTTTGGTCTACGCCGCTTTGTCCGGATCGGTTCATTTGGGAACGGAACCAGCATCTCTGGACACAGCGATGTCGATTACTTGGCTTGCCTGCCAACGGATCAGTTGACCCGAATTTCGACGTCCTCGCTCGTGAAGGTTCGCAATGCTCTCGATGCCCGCTTCCCGCATACTGGGGTCCACGTTAACTGCCCGGCGGTCGTTGTTCCGTTCGGCAACAGAAAATCCTTTACGACGGAAATCGTACCTGCCGATTATCTTCGCGAAAGTGATGGCTATAAGATCTATGACATACCTGATTGTGCCGGAGGCTGGATGGAGGCCAGTCCGGATGCACACAACGCCTATGTTCGTTGGGTTGACAACAAGCTCGATGGTCGGGTCAAGCCATTGATTCGATTTATCAAAGCGTGGAAGTTTTTCCGAAGCGTTCCTATTTCATCGTTTTATCTTGAATTGCGCGTGGCTAAGTACGCGAGCGGTGAATCATCGATTGTCTACGACATCGACGTGAAGCGTATTTTGTGTCAGCTTCGCGATTGTAACTTGGCGAGTATGCGGGATCCGATGGGCGTCTCAGGGTACATTTCACCGTGTAAGTCCCCGGCGTTGCTAGCCGTAGCCAGATCTAAAGTTATTACAGCTGCAGCCAGAGCGGAGAAAGCGCGTGAAGTGACCGCTCGGGAAAACATCTCTGCCGCATTCGCGTGGTGGAGACTTGTCTACAACAATCAGTTCCCAACCTACTACTATTACTAAGGCAGCGTGATTGCAACCGAACAGAACTCTGATCGTCAACTACAGCGTCTTGGCGCACAGCGTCAGCTCTATTCTAAGGGCAAGACTATTTTCGGGTGGCAGGTTTTTGTGAGCGGTCCGATTGCGGTGGTTTCTGCGTTCTTAGTCTTGGCCTTTCCCTCTTTGAAAGGCGTTGCCGCGTGTTGGGGGGTTCTAGTAACGCTTGCCGATCTATTTTGGCTAACGCCCTGGCAGAAGCGAGTTAAAGACGAGGCCGCACGAGTTCAGGAGGCATTCGATTGCGATGTCTTAGATTTGCCTTGGAACGGTCTCAAGGCGGGTAAGCGTCCTGACGCAGAACTCATAAAAGAACAGTCTGACCAATATGAGAGGCGCCCAGACAAAATGCCGCCGGTCAATAATTGGTATTCGCCGTCAGTTAGTGACCTCCCGCTCTACATTGGCCGAATCGCGTGCCAAAGATCGAATTGTTGGTGGGATTCAAAGCAACGGCGACGGTACGCAGTTTCTGTTATCGCACTTGTATTCATAGTCCTCCTGGTTGTCTTGTCGCTGAGCGTTGGAAAGGGATTTACGATCGAGGACTTCGTTTTAAGAATTGCTGCTCCACTTTCTCCCGCTCTGCTGCTGGGAATACGTCAATTCTCTGAACAGATGGAAGCGGCTGCTCGATTAGATAGATTGAAGGATCATTCGGAACAACTCTGGAATGACGCACTTTCAGGAAGGCCCGAGCAGGAGATGACCGCCCGGTCACGTAACCTTCAAGATGAGATTCTTGAAAATCGACGAAAGAGTCCCCTCGTCTTCGACCGGATTTTCAAGCGGCTTCGACCGAGCTATGAACTTCAAATGAACTTCGGCGTGGATGAACTCATCGCTGAGGCGAAACAGAAGCTAACATTGAACTAACAAACTCGCCCGATGGTAAGCGAGAATAAATTGAGCCAGCGTGACCACTAATAACTACGATACCTTCATCAAGCGGCGAACAAAATCGATCACCGCGGCGTTGGAACGCGAAGCTAATGGCGCCGCCAAAGGCAGCCACCGCTGACGAATCGTCGACTTAGACATGGCCATCACTGCAATCAACAGCGAAGACCGGCTCGTGCAAGCGACATTTGCAAATCACCTGCGCGATGCCCTGGGCTGGGAGTCAGTGTATGCGTGGAATGAAGAAATGTTTGGACCAGAAGGTCTGCTCGGACGCAACGATACGCGCGAAGTCGTGCTTACGCGCGATCTGCGGGCGGCGCTCGTCAGATTGAATTCAGATTTGCCGACGACGGCAATTGAACAGGCTGTGCAGAAGATGACACGGCATGATTTCACCCGATCGCTGCTGCAGCACAATCAAGAATTCTATGCGTTCATCCGTGACGGAGTGCCAGTTGAATTTAAAGACGGTGCCGGCCAACTAAGGCAAAAACGCGCGCGCGTAATCGATTTTCAGAATGGGCAAACTAACGGCGAGCCGAATAATCGCTTTCTTGCCGTCCGCGAGCTGAAACTACAAGGCCTGCGCACGCCAAGCTATAACCGCCGCGCCGACCTGGTTTGTTTCGTTAATGGCTTGCCGCTGGTATTCATCGAACTGAAAGCGGTTTACAAGAATATTCGCCACGGCTTTGACGGGAATTTACGCGACTATCTTCACGAAGATGTGATCGCGCATGCTTTCGCGCACAACGCATTCATCGTCGTCAGTAACGGCCATCGAGCGCGTTATGGCTCGATCACGAGCGAGTGGGAACACTTCGCCGAATGGAAACGCAATGATGAATCAGATGCCGGGAGCGTGGACGCGGAGGTTTTGCTCAATGGCATGCTTCAGCCTGATCGCGTGCTGGATATTGTCGAGAACTTCATCCTTTTCGATGCGAGCAAGGCCGGTGCGACGCGCAAGGTGATTGCCCGAAATCATCAAGTACTTGGCGTGAACAATGCGGTGGCCTCGGTAATTTATCAGGAAGAACTGAAGGCCAAGTTTCCACCAGAAAAGCGTCTGAAGCATCGCTTCGTCGAATTGCCCACAGCGGAGTTAACGGATCAGGATATGCTCGCGTTGGCGCAAGTTGAGCAGCGAGATCCCACCAAGCCAATGATGCAATGGGTCGAATCCGCGCATCCTGACCTCGGCAAGCTAGGTGTTTTCTGGCACACGCAAGGCAGCGGCAAGTCATACTCGATGGCGTTCTTCACTGAGAAAGTTCGCCGGCAGGTCTCCGCAAAGTTCACCTTTTTGCTAATGACGGATCGCAAGGACCTCGACAGCCAGATCTACCGCACGTTCGTAGGCTGTGGTGTGGCGAATGAGAAAACGCCGCGCGCGACAGATGGTGATGCTCTAAAAAGATTATTGAGCGAGAACCATAGATACGTCTTCAGCCTGATTCACAAATTCAATAAAGACGTCGACCCCCTTGAGCCGTATAGCAAGCGCGACGACATTATTGTCATCTCTGATGAAGCGCATAGGACGCAGGCAGGTAAGTTGGCGCGCAACATGCGACTGGCTTTGCCGAACGCATCATTCATCGGATTTACGGGAACACCACTATTTACTCACGACTACTTAACAAAGAGAATCTTCGGGAAGTATGTATCGACTTATGACTTCAAGCGTTCTGAGGAAGATGGCGCCACAGTCAAGCTGGTATACGACAACCGCGGAGAGAAGCTGAAGATCGCGCGGTTGGATCTGAACGACCGAATTGCTGACGCAATAGAGAAGGCTGAACTCGACCCTGACCAGGAAGCTAAACTGGAGAAACTTCTGGGCCAGGACTATGAAGTCATCACAGCGGATGAAAGGTTGGACAAGGTTGCAGCAGACTTTGTGGAGCGCTGCGCCCTGCGCTGGGAGTCTGGCAAGTCGATGCTCGTCTGCATTGACAAGATAACGTGTGGACGAATGTACCGGCGAGTCATTCCGTTGTGGCAAGACCGCCTCGCCTTAGCCCAGGCTGAAATTCGCGAGAAAGAAAGAGAACTGCAAGAAGCAGAAGGCGATGTTGGATCGCTTATTAAGGAACTCGACTGGCTCAAAGGTCAAGTAAATTGGATGGAAGAAACGCTGGTCGCGATCATTATTAGCGAGGGGCAGAACGAAGTTGCGGATTTCGCCGAATGGGGCATCGACATCATTCCTCACCGAGCATTGATGAAGCAGGGCTTTGAAACTCAGGACGGAAAACGCGTTGATGTTGAGACGGCGTTCAAGGACCCGGGCCATCCATTTCGCGTTGCCATCGTTTGCGCGATGTGGCTGACGGGTTTCGACGTTGAGTCGCTTTCTACCCTTTACATCGACAAGCCGATGAAGGCGCACACGCTAATGCAGGCAATCGCGCGAGCCAATCGAGTTTATCCCGGCAAAGACTTCGGACTCATCGTGGATTATAACGGAATGCTTAAGGCTCTAAGAGCCGCACTCGCGCAGTACGCCCTGGGCCCGGAAGGCAAAGTCGGAGGAGAAGAAGAGGTTGTTGAGCCCATCGAGCAGCGACTGAAGTCCTTATTAGAGGCCATTGAAGAAACAGAGAAACACTTACGAAGCCTTGGATTTGAGCCGAAGCGTCTCGAAGGGGCAACAGGATTCGTCCGTATTCAGGCGATCGCCGACGCGGTCGAGGCGATAAACGAATCGCGCGATCAGGGTCGGCGCCGCTTTGAGATTCTTGCGCGCCAGGTTTTTGCCCGAATCAAAGCACTTATCACGGAACCAGCGGTAAATACCTATGCAGAGCGGCACGATAACATCGAAGCGATCTACAAAAAGCTTGAAGAAAACGTCGATACCGCCGACATTACGGATCTGCTGAAGGACTTCCACAGGATCGTGAATGAGGCTATACGTACAGCAGAGCCGGGCGAAGACCAAGCCGAGTCGCGCTTGTACGACATGAGCACAATAGACTTGGAAAAACTAAGAACCGAGTTTGCCAAGAAAGCAAAACGGAAGGCGACGGTGCTTGAGGACATCCGCGTGATTGTCGAGAAGAAACTCCAACAGATGCTCCGAAAAAATCCCCAGCGAATGGATTACTACAAGAAGTATTCAGAAATCATTGCCGAATACAACCGAGATAAAGATCGGGTAACCATCGAAGAAACATTTGCTCGCCTTACTGCACTAGTCGAGGAGATGGACGAAGAAGATCATCGCGCTGCGGAGGAAGGCTTGAGTGACGACGAATATGCGCTTTTTTCTTTATTGAAGAAAGACAACATCAGCCATGCAGAGCGCGAGCGCGTTAAGTTAGCGAGTCGAGATCTGCTGTCATCTCTGCAGCGATTGATTGGTGAACGCCAACATTGGACTGATAAGGAGCAAACGCAAGCCGAGGTGGAGGTGTTGATCCTCGACAACGTTTACCAAAATTTACCGACGCCACCATTCACGGACGACGAGAAGAGCCTGCTAGCGAAACGAGTTTATGAGCACGTGTGGCAACAGTCGGTCAGTGGACTTTTGTGAACATCTGATACTGTTGAGATTGCGCAGCCCTCGATGGTTAGCTGACTACCACTGGGAAGTTTTAGTGGAGTTCAGACCGAGAACCACGTAGGTAAATGAAAGCGGGGGGGGCTCCCACAAGCCCCGCCGCCCTTAGGTCACGTGTCCTCACCCCACGTAACCGGTTCGCCCACCGGGGAGGCGGGCAATCGGACATTATTCACAAGCCGATTTGATATTCAAGATTTTGTGTGAAGCAATAGGAACTGCGCTTTCATGATCCGATGAGGACGAAGCCGGCCCAATAGAAGGGATGGCCATAGCGTTTGTCGTGAATCATCGTCAGAGCTGCACTTCTCAAAGCTCGTGAGTTGCTTCCGCTAACATCGGAACGCGGCGAGTTGAGACTCTTGTAGAAGTCGCCCATCAATTCGGTAGTGCTACTGGAATTGATCTTCCACTGGCTCACAAGCGTCGCGCGAGTGCCGGCGACGAAGAATGCCCAAGACAAACCGATTACCCCTTCGCCTGGCGCGATTCGGCCATTGGCGGTTTCGCATGCTGAAAGTACCGCGAGATCAGCGTGAAGATTCATGTCCATGATTTGCCGAGCTTCTAAGCGACCATCATTCTCCGGGTCGCCCTCAGTTCTGGTTAGCAGCAGATGCGAATATAGAGGTTGGCGATTGTCGATGATGCCGTGCGTTGCCAAGTGGATAATCGAATAATTTTGAGACTGACTCTTGAATGTCTTCTCTGTCGCTTCACGACCAATCAAAACGTTGTGTGAGCTGAAAGAGTTAGCGATCGAACTGACCTCTTGCTCCGCCTCTGGAAGAGGGCAAAGGTCGCTATTCTGCTGCTCGTCCTTGCCGATCACAGGGTTTCCGAATGCGATCAGCGAACCGATTGGTTTGCGGCTAGCGACAGGTCGAATATTTATTTCTTTCAACACACTCAACGACGGCGCGTAATAAACCGCATGCTCTTCGATCAGGAATTTATCGCGGCCTGTCATCAGAGCCTGGAACGGTAAATTCCAGAGAGTCGAGTCTGGAACGATGCATACTGTGTCCACATCCTTAAGGTCTTGTTCAGCCGGTGCGATTAACAGCGAGTAGAGTTGACGCGCGTCGCTTGCGTAACCAATCCGTTGATTCGCCAAAGCATCGTGAAACTGGTTGACCTTTTCAATCAAATCTTCTGGCCGCACGTTAAGTGGATAGGCCTTGATGGTGGGTTCCGCGCTTCGTGCGCTCTTCGTTATGACGAACAGGACGACGTTGTTCTTGCCAACAACGTATTCAAGAAATGAAGTATTCGCGTTACTCAATGCGGCGAGATTCTGACTGGTCAATGATGGCGTTTCCGCACTTTTGATTCTCAGTTCAGGGTGCTTTGCAAACAACGAGTCCTGGAATGACCGGTATTGAAGGCGAGCGGCGTCTAACCGAACATAAAGAGGATCGAGAGATCTAGATTTGTCAGCTTGTTGGTTTTTGATCGCCTGATTGATTTCGGAGATTCTTAGATTCAGACGTTGGGACTCGGCCTTTTCACCAGCAGACATAGCATTTGTCACATCGGGTCTGTGGCCTCTTAAGACATCGAGTAGCACGCGTCCCTTCGCTCGTTCCGCATACACGAGCGCATCAAATAGCTTGTTTTGTTTGACGGATATTTCGACGAGTGACTCGTAAGCGTCGGTCTTATCTTCGAAGAAGAGCTGCGATTCGATCTCACTTCCCGCCACCCGATCGCGCATCCTCTCTAACTGCGAAGTCGCGCGCTTCAGTGTTTCTGAGGCCAAGTCTGTCTTATTTTGCGCCGCATAGATTTGCCCAAGCGTCGTTGTTGCGAGATAGAGAAGTTTTGGAGAGTGTGCGGATTGTGCCAGAGCTACTGCGGTTTGAGCGCTGGCAGCGGCCTCCGGCAGCTTTCCAAAGGCATGCTGCGTTTGTGCCAGCCGCCAGGTTATCTCCGTTTCGCGCGTCGCGTCCCCAATCTCTCTCGCGGATTTGAGGCATTCGTTCAGTGCAGCGAGCGCGGCTGAGAAATCCTTCTTCGCCGCAAGGACTACGCCGACGCCTTCGCCTGCCGCGATCCTGATATCGATAGTGTCGGAGGCTCTGGCCATCTCTAAGCTTCGGCTGAACAGGCTTAAGGCCTGATCGTAATTGGACTGACGTTGTTCGATGACCCCAAGATTCAAGAGGACGGTCGCGCCTTCTCTCTTGTTATTAATCGTAAGGTAGAGCTGCAAACTGTTCTCAAACGTGTTCTTTGCCTGCGCGTAATCTTCTTGTTCCAGATATAGCACTCCTATGCTGTTAAGCAGATTCGCTGTGCTATCCGGGTCACCCAGCCTCTTAACAATCGTGAGTGCTTCGTTCAGATAAACGAGTGATTGTTGGTAGTCGCCGCTGGCGGTGTATACGCGACCCAAGGCTTGAAGCTCGCCGGCAATGTAATTGTCATATCTCGACCCGTCGCGATTGAGTTGTTGATATAGCGAAAGTGAGCGTCTGAATTTCTGCACGGACTGTTCGTGATCACCAACGCGTAAGTCTATCTCCGCAAGAGTGGCCAGAGCCGTCGCCCTACCGAAGTCATCCGGCCATGAACCAGAAGGTGCCTGACCGGCTGTTTCAGCCACCCGCAGGCTGCGCTCAGAATAAGACGCCGCCTTGTCGTAGTTCTCCTGGATAAAGTAAAGCAGCCCCAGATCAGCCAACACGTATGTCAGATCGTGAGAACGACCAAGCTGTTCGAAAAACTCCCGGCTCGTCTCATAAGCTGCCGTCGCTTCCTTTAATTGATTCGATCCTGAATAAGAGCGGCCTAAGTCATAGTAAGTTCGAGCAAGTAGTTGCTTGTCATTAATGCGTGTCGCGACTTCTATGGCTATTCCGTACGTCGCGAACGATTCAACAGGAGATGAGTCGTAATATCTCGCGGCCGCACGACTAGTCAACGCTCGCCATAGTCCTTCGTCGACCAATTCAGTGTGTGAATTGAGAAGTTGCTCCCTTAACGGTTGGTTTTCTTTCGCGGCGCAGAGCGCAGACGCGAGCTCTGGCTCGGTCCTTATCGTTTGCTGCGCGGATTGCGCAACTACAAGGAACGGGAACAAAAGGCCGGCTAAGGTGGCGCCCAGATAAGACGTAATGATTATTCGATCATGCATGATGACCTCCTAGCGCAAGGTCGAGCCTCGTAATCGACCTTGCGCTCAGGTTGTCAGTTCGTAACGTTAGAGCCGCGTCAGCCACCAGAGAATTTCAGTCCAATCCGGTGGAGGCGGTGCAGGTGGTTTAGGTGCAGAATTCTTTGTACCTTGCGGTCCGCCTGTCTCGTCATCCGCATAAGCCGCGGATGGTACGACGAACGCCAGCGATGCGAATAGACAAAGCGTGGTTACGACGAGTTTCAGTCGCTTCATAACGTATTCTCCTTTTAGTTGTCGCCGCATTGTTGTTGCGGCTGTGGTTTAGGTGCTCACTTGAGCAGGAACTCTTTGATAAAGAGTGTCTTTGCGTACGTTCGGTAATCTCGATTGGCTTGCTGCACGAAGCCGTGACCTTCATCCTTGGCCAATATGAACCAGACAGGAATCCGGGTCTTTGTGGCTGCAACAAGTTTCGTGACGTCCTCTACGGGGACTCGGGGATCGTTTTGTCCGTGAATTATCAATAACGGCTTCTTGATCTTATCGGCGTTGTTCAACGGCGAGATTTTCTCCATGAACTTCTTCATGCTCGGATCTCGTTCATCACCAAACTCGGCACGTTGGATATCGCGTCTCCAGCCTTCGGTATGCTCAACGAAGCTCGGCAAATTAGTGATACCGCTTTCGGAGATTGCGCCTTTGATACTCTCGCTATACGCGTAGGCAACCGACAGAGAAAGATAGCCACCATAGCTTACGCCCTCGACAAGGACGCGATCCGCATCGAGTTTAGGCTGGGTTCTAATCCAATCCAATAATGCTCCGAGGTCTCTAACCGCGTCATCGCGCTTTGTTAAGTCATCGAGATGGGTAAATTGTTTCCCATAGCCTGTGGAACCCCGCACGTTTGGATAAACAATGGCGATTCCTAACTCCGTGATCAGATAGTTCTCGTCATAACCAAATGAAGGACGATACTGATCTTCGGGGCCACCATGGATGTTGATGATGACTGGACGTTTCCCTTTGAAGGTCGAAGGCGGACGATAAAGGAATCCGGAAATAGAGCGTTTGTCGAAGGTGGGCCAATGAATCAACTC
>Ga0126369_10002493_pt1 | contig 13098 bp, 9 predicted proteins | sample PanSoiMetaPlot_1_FD_109646 | JGI IMG/M metagenome (GOLD analysis project Ga0126369, IMG submission 109646) | Tropical forest soil microbial communities from Panama - MetaG Plot_1 | ecosystem: Environmental > Terrestrial > Soil > Tropical forest > Bulk soil | place: Panama | collected 2016-02-17 | reverse complement strand
TCTCTTTTGCACCCATGAAAAGCACGCAACGTCTGCACGGCCTCGGACAGAGTCTTTGGCTCGACAACCTCACGCGGGAGCTGCTCGACAAAGGCACGTTGGCCGGATATGTCCGCGACCTTTCCTTGACCGGACTCACGTCGAACCCGACGATCTTCGACTCTGCAATCGAGCACACCGGCCTCTACGACGAGACCATTAAGCGTGCATCTCGCAAGGGCAAATCCGACGAAGACATCTTCTTCGAGCTGGCGTTGGAAGATCTGGCGAAGGTGGCCGCGTTGTTCAAGCGTGCCTTCGATGCGACGCGCGGTGCGGACGGCTGGGTCTCCCTGGAGGTCTCGCCGCTGCTTGCCAACGACACCGCGGGAACGATCCGGCAGGTGCAGCAACTGCATGGTCGCGCGGGGTTCCCCAATCTCTTCATCAAGATTCCCGGCACCCCCGAAGGCATTCCGGCCATCGAGGAATGCCTGTTCGCGGGCATTCCAATCAACGTCACCCTGCTCTTCTCGACGGAGCAATACCTGGCCGCTGCCGATGCTTACCGCCGCGCCGTCGAGCGCAGGCTGGCGGCAGGCTTGAGAGCGCCCGTGCGCTCGGTCGCATCGCTCTTCGTGAGCCGCTGGGACAAGGCGGTCAACGAGCGGGTCCCGGGGGGCTTGCGCAACAAGCTTGGGATCGCGATCGCCAAGCAGACCTATCGAGCGTATCGCGGGATGCTGCGCTCGTCCGAGTGGCGCCGCCTCGCCGACGCCGGCGCGCCCGCGCAGCGGCTGCTGTGGGCGAGCACGGGTACCAAAGATCCCAATGCGTCGGACGTTCTCTACGTCGAGGCGCTGGTCGCGCGTGACACGATCAACACGATGCCGGACGCGACGCTGCTCGCATTCGCCGACCACGGGATGATCAACGGCGTGCTATCGCCGGACGGCGGCGACGCGGACGAGATGCTGGCGAAATTCGCAAAGGCAGGCATCGACAGGGCCGCCTTGGCGACGCAACTGCAGCGCGACGGAGCCAAGGCATTTGTCGACTCCTGGAAGGATCTGCTCGCCTCCATCGCCGAGAAGCGCGGCGACAAAGTGATTGTTTCGGCCGCATGACGCAGGCGAAGCCCGGCGAAGACTCGGTCGCGCCGCGGGCGCGACTGCGGTCGATGGCCGCGTGGGGAGCACTCGAGGCTCACCACCATGCGATGCAGGCAATGCACCTGCGCCAGCTTTTTCGCGACGATCCGAACCGCGCCTCGCGCTTCGCCGTGGAAGCCGCAGGCTTGTATCTCGACTATTCCAAGAACCGCATCACCGACGAGACGATCCGGCTGCTCGTGGCGCTCGCCAAGGAATGCGGGCTACGCGAGAGAATCGCGGCGATGTTCCGGGGCGATGCGATCAACACGACCGAGCAGCGCCCTGCCCTGCACACCGCTTTGCGCGCCAAACCGCAGGAAAGGCTCGATGTGGACGGCGTCGATGTCGTTCGCGACGTGCATGAGGTGCTACGGCGCATGGCGACCTTCGCCGAGCAGGTTCGCAGCGGGCGATGGACCGGATACCTGGGCAAGCGCATTCGCAACATCGTCAACATCGGCATCGGCGGATCCGATCTGGGACCGGTGATGGCGTACGAAGCGCTACGCTATTACAGCGCGCGCCATTTGACGTTTCGCTTCGTCTCCAATGTCGATCCGACCGCCTTCGTCGAGGCGACTCGCGACCTTCGACCCGACGAGACGCTGTTCATCGTCTGCTCGAAGACCTTCACCACGCTGGAAACACTGACCAACGCGCATACGGCGCGGCGCTGGCTCGTGGGCGCTTCCGGCGACGAACGTGCGATCGCACGGCATTTCGTCGCGGTGTCCACCAACATCGACGAAGTGACGCGCTTCGGCATCGATCGCCAGTGCATCTTCGGCTTCTGGGACTGGGTGGGCGGCCGCTATTCAATGGATTCCGCGATAGGCCTGTCGACGATGATCGCGGTCGGCCCCGATCATTTTCAGGCGATGCTCGCCGGCTTCCGGGCGATGGACGAGCACTTCCGGAGCGCGCCTTTCGAGCAGAACCTGCCGGTCATCCTGGGGCTGCTTACTCTGTGGTACGACAATTTCTTCGATGCCGCGACGGTGGCAGTTCTGCCGTACGACCAATACCTTAACCGTTTTCCCGCCTATCTCCAGCAGTTGACAATGGAGAGCAACGGCAAGCATGTGACGCTCGACGGCCATCGCGTCGACTATCAAACCGGTCCGATCTTCTGGGGCGAGCCGGGAACCAACGGTCAGCACTCGTTCTATCAGCTGCTGCACCAGGGCACTCGACTCGTGCCGTGCGATTTCATCGGGTTCTGCCAGCCGTTGAACGAGGTCGGGGATCAGCACGACATGTTGCTCGCGAATCTGATTGCGCAAAGCGAAGCTCTCGCGTTCGGGAAGGCGGAAGCGCAAGTTCGAGCCGAGGGTGTGAAGGACTGGCTCGCGCCCCATCGCTCGTTCGACGGCAACCGGCCGAGCAACACGATCCTGGCCCGGAAGCTGACGCCGGAATCGCTCGGGGCACTGGTCGCACTGTACGAGCACAGTGTATTCACGCAGGGCGCGATCTGGGACATCGATTCCTTCGATCAATGGGGCGTGGAGCTGGGGAAGCAGGCCGCTCAGCGGGTCACCGGCGAGCTTCGAAGCGACGATGCCGAAAGTCTTTCGCATGACAGCTCGACCAACGCGCTCATCCGCCGTGTCCTGCGCGAACGCGGCAGGAGGCGAAGCGCGCGCGACGATGCGAAGACAGGGGTTTCCGCCGATGACTGATACGACAGACTCGGATCTCCTTTGCATCAACACCATGCGAATGCTCGCGGTGGACGCCGTGCAGCACGCGCAATCCGGGCACCCCGGAACGCCGCTCGACGCGTCTCCCGCCGTCTATTGTCTCTGGCAGCGCTTCCTTCGCTACGCGCCGCAGGATCCCAATTGGATCAATCGCGACCGATTCGTCCTCTCCGCCGGTCATGCGTCAGCCATGCTCTACGCGCTGCTCTACCTCGCCGAGGTAAAGGCAGCGAGTCCGAGCTACGCGGGCGCCGATCGCCTCGCGGTCACGATGGATGACCTGATGACCTTCCGTCAGGCGGGAAGCCGTTGCACCGGACACCCGGAATACGGCTGGACATCGGGCGTTGAAGCGACGACCGGTCCGCTCGGTCAGGGTGTCGCCAACAGCGTAGGCATGGCGATCGCGAGCCGATGGCTGGCAACGACGTTCAATCAACCCGGCTTTCCGCTGTTCGACTTCAACGTGTACGCGCTGTGCAGCGACGGCGACATGATGGAGGGCATCGCGAACGAAGCAGCTTCGCTGGCGGGGCACTTGAAGCTCGCCAATCTGTGCTGGATCTACGACGACAACCGGATCACGATCGAAGGCTCGACGAAGCTTACTTTCACCGAGGACATCGGCGAGCGCTTCTCGGCCTATGGCTGGAACGTGGCCCGGGTGAACGATGCCAATGACCTCGACGCTTTGTCCCGCGCCTACGAGACTTTCGCCTCGATCGGCGATCAGCCGACCTTGATCATCGTGCACAGTCACATCGGCTACGGTTCCCCGCACAAGCACGACACGCGCGAAGCGCACGGCGAGCCGCTGGGCGAGGACGAAGTGCGCCTGACCAAGAAGTTCTACGGCTGGGATCCCGACCTTGAGTTCTACGTTCCGGCCGGCGCGCGCGAGCACTTTCGAGCGCACGTCGGCGAGCGCGGCGCACGCGTGCTGCGTGAGTGGGAATCGCGATTCGACGGCTACCGTCAACGCTATCCCGATCTCGCCGAACAGGTCGAGCGACTTCGCGCGGGCGAGTTGCCACCGCAATGGATGAGCAAATTGACGGAATTCCCGGCCGATACAAAGGGGCTCGCCACGCGCGACTCCTCGGGCAAAGTGCTAAATGCCATCGCGGCGCAAATGCCCTGGCTGCTCGGCGGAGCCGCGGATCTGGCGCCATCGACCAAGTCCAACCTGACCTTCGCCTCCGCGGGCGAGTTCGAGGCGCCAGGGGATGGGGGCGACTACGGCGGCAGGAATTTCCACTTCGGCCTGCGCGAGCACGCGATGTGCGCCGTCGCCAACGGACTCGCGCTCTCCTGCCTGCGTCCCTACGCGTCGTCCTTCCTGATCTTCACCGACTACGCCCGTGCGGCGATACGCCTGAGCGCGATGATGGAGCTTCCGGTCATCTATATCTGGACCCACGACTCGATCAAGCTCGGCGAGGACGGGCCCACGCATCAACCGATCGAGCAGCTCGCATCGCTGCGCGCAATGCCCGGAATGATCACCTTGCGGCCGGCCGACGCGAACGAGGTGGTGGAGGCGTGGCGCGTCATCATGCAGCTTCGCGATCGGCCCGTCTCCCTGATCCTCACGCGGCAGGCCGTGCCGACGCTCGACCGCACGAAGTACGCAGCGGCGAGTGGGCTTGCGCGAGGCGCCTACGTGCTCGCGGGCGGTGACGCCGCGGCCGACGTGTTGCTGATCGGCACGGGAAGCGAAGTTGCGATGTGTGTCGCGGCGTACGAGCAGCTGCGCTCGGAGGGCATCTCCGCCCGCGTGATCAGCATGCCCTCGTGGGAGTTCTTCGAGCAGCAGAGCGCGGCGTATCGCGACAGCGTTCTACCGCCTGAAAATTCGGCGCGCGTCGTGGTCGAGGCCGCGTCGTCCATAGGCTGGGAACGCTACGCGGGGGCGAGCGGAACGATTCTCGGGGTGAACACTTTCGGGCTCTCGGCACCGGCCAAGGTCGTGGCCGAGCACTTCGGTTTCGACTCCAGGCACGTAGTCGCCGCCGCGAAGGCGCAGCTCGCGAGCCGTCGCGCCCGTCGCCCCGCGCCACAGCACGCCTGACCTCGGCACCGCGTTAGGTCTGCTGGACCGGCGCGCTCTTCTCGAATCTGTCCATCGTCTCGAGGGCGAGATTCGAATGCGCGTACGCGCCGCCCGCCCGCATTTCGGTGGCGACCCAGATCGCTTCCATGATCTCCTTCTGCGACGCTCCCTTGCGGAGCGCAGCCAGGGTGTGACCGCGGATGCAGTACGGGCACTGCGTTACGTGCGCGACCGCGACAGCGATGAGCTCCTTCGTCTTCGACGGTAACGCGCCATCGGCAAACACGGTCTCGCTGAACGCCCGGAACGCCGCCAGCGCGTCCGGCGCCAGCTCCTTGCGCTTCTGCGCGAGCTCTCGCGAGGCCAGCGGATACATCTGCTGTTCCATGTCATCGTCTCCTTGATGTGGCGCCACGTCCAGATTGCATATGTCGACTCGAGGTCGCGTCGTTGCGGTGCCCGCGATCCATTTTACCCGCCGACGGCATGCGCCCGGCCCTGCCCTCGCTGCGCTGCCTGGCCGGGCTTGCGTGGCTCGTCAGATTGAACGCGGTGTTCACCAATCCGATGTGGGAAAACGCCTGCGGGAAGTTGCCGAGCATCCGTTGCGCACGGATGTCGTACTCCTCCGAGAGCAGGCCGACGTCGTTGCGTAACGCGAGCAGTCGCTCGAACAACGCGCGGGCCTCGTCGCGTCTTCCCTGCAGCACGAGGTTGTCGGCGAGCCAGAAGCTGCAAGCGAGGAAGAAACCCTCGCCACGCGGCAGGCCGTCGACCGCGCGCTTGCTGCGGTAACGAAGCACGAGGCCGTCGACGGTGAGATGGCGCTCGATGGCCGCGAGCGTCCCGCGGACCCGCGGGTCGTCTGCCCGCAGGAATCCGGTCAACGGGATCAGCAGCAGGCTTGCATCGAGCTCTCGCGATCCGTAACTCTGAACGAAGCTGTTGAGCCTGGTGTTGAAGCCGTTCCTGCACACGTCGTCGTGGATGCGCTTGCGCAATGCGCGCCAGCGGCGCAACGGGCCCTCGACGTGAAACCGCTCGATGCTCCGAATGGCGCGGTCCATGGCGACCCACGCCATCACTTTCGAGTAAGTGAAATGACGTCGTCGCCCGCGGACTTCCCAGATCCCCTGATCCGGCTTCGACCAGATGGACTCGAGGTGATCGAGCATTTTGCACTGGATGGCCCAGGTTGCCGCATCGAAGTGCAGGCCGCTCAACCGGGCGTGATGGAGCGCATCGACGACTTCGCCGTAAACGTCGAGTTGAAGCTGTGCGGCCGCGGCATTGCCGATCCGCACCGGGCGGGAGTGACCGTATCCGGGCAGCCAATCCACCGTCAGCTCGTCGAGACGGCGCTCGCCCGCGAGGCCGTACATGATTTGTGCCTGCTCGGGGCTGCCGGCGACCGCTCGCTGCAGCCAGCGCCGCCACGACTCCGCCTCGTCGAAATAGTGAGCGTTCATCAGCGCGAGCAGCGTGAGCGTAGCGTCGCGCAGCCAGCACACACGGTAATCCCAGTTGCGGACGCCGCCGATGTGCTCCGGCAGGGAAGTCGTGGGCGCAGCGACGATGCCGCCCGTCGGCGCGTAAATCAGTGCCTTGAGAGTGACCAGGGAGCGCAGCACCGGCTCGGACCATTCGCCGGCGTACGAGCATCGGCGCGCCCATCCGCGCCAGAAAGCTTCCGTGGCGTTGAGCATTTTTACAGCATGAACCGGTGCCGGCACGGCGTGGTACGAGGGCCCGTAGGTGAGAACGAATGGAATCGATGTGCCTGCTTCGACCGTGAATCCAGCGGTGGTGGTGAGTCCTTCGCCGCGCAACGGAACCGCCGTGCGTAGCACCGTCATGTCCGGACCGGCGATCGCGCGAAGGCTGCCGTCTGGCAGCCTGCTTACCCAGGGTACCGACGCGCCATAGTTGAAGCGCAGCACCAGTTCCATGCGCATTGGAACCCGGCCCCGTAGCCCGACGACGATGCGCACAAGATCTGACACCTGATCTGACACCTGCTCGCGCACGGGCATGAAGTCGATCACGCGCACCGCGCCTCCCGCGGTTTCGAAATCGGTCTCCAGGATCAAGGTGCGGTCGCGATAGCGGCGCGACACCGTTGCCTTGGTCGCTTTCGGCGCAATCAGCCAGCGCCCATGCGCGGGCGTGCCCAGCAGGGCCGCGAAGCAGGCGTCCGAGTCGAAGCGGGGCCAGCAGAGCCAATCGATCGAGCCGTCCTGGCCGACCAGTGCGGCCGTCTGGCAGTCGCCGACGAGCGCGTAGTCCTCGATCCTGGAAGGCATGGCGGCTCAGGCCGAGCGAGAAGTCCCGTCAGCCACGTGCCCGACCGCAACGAGTAGGAGCCCGACCATGGATTCCATACAGCAAGCGAGCAGCGTGCCAGCAACCGATCGTGCGCAAACAGGCGCCCGCGACCTCCGTCGTGGAGGTCAGGGGCACCTGCTCAAGTAAGAATTACAAGCAGCCTGAGGCGCTACCCCTCGCGACTATGTTTCTTACGAGGCAGAGCCTTTGCTCGTGCTCGCGTGCGACGAAGGGGTCAAGGCTTTCGAGAGCTGTTCCACCGAGCGCAGATGGTCCTCGAGCGTCGGGAGCGAGTTTGCCGCGAACTGCTTCAGGTCGCTGTCTTTGGCACTCTTCGACTCCTTCTGGAACAACGCTACGGCTTCCTTGTGAGCCGAGAGCTGTTCCTTCACGTACTCCCTGTCGAAGCTGGCGCCACTGAGCTTGCTCAGCTTCTCGATCTCGGCCTTATCTCTCTTGGAAGGTTGGTCCTTTACGTCGATATGCTTGTTCGAAGCGATCGTCTTCAGCTTGTCACCTACCTTTTCGTGATCGCTCGTCATCCGGGAGGCGAAGTTCTTAACTTCGACCGATGCGGCGCGATCGGTAGCGACTTTCGCCATCGCGACTTCGGCCGCTCCCGCTTCGCTGGCGGTGGAAACGAATTCTTGATCGGCTGGGGTCAGCGATCCGGCCGAGGTTGAAGCCTCCGACTTGGGCATTTGCGCCCGGCTGGTTCCTCCAGATTGACTCGGTTGGGTTTGAGCAAGCGCGCTGCTTGCGGCTACAGCGCCTGCAACCGCGAAAGACAATAATGCAACTCGTTTATGTGCGTTCATCATAATCCTCAATAAGTTGATCGTGCGACATTTCAGGACGGCAACGAAAGTACATTCTGCTCTGCAGGTCTTTCGTTGCAAATCAGCGAATGTCTGAATCCACTGTCGGAGGTCACCGCAGTTCCTACATGGGGTGAAGCGTCTTCAGTTCGCTGGGTCCTCGCATTCGCACTGCCGTCAAGGTTGGAGCGAAATCATCCCAAAACGGTTCACCAATGATGGACAACGATTACTTCACCGGGCGTGGACCCGCCAGCGTCAATCCCGCGTTTGCCGTCAGACGCTCGCCGATTGGCTGCTCCTCGTCAAAGGGAGACAATGGGAATGACTCATCCAACCGTTTACGAGCGTCCAGATCATGATATTCGGCGGCGCTGTGCTGATTGCATACCTGATCGGACTGCAGGCTGCGAGTGCGCAAAGCGCCCTGCCAGTGCAGTACGCGCCGACTCCCGGGACCAACACCATGCCGCAAAGTGGCTTGCCTCCTGGGGCGAACTCCGGAACAACGAGAGCGAGCAAAGCCATGAGCGAAGCCGACATCCGGGCCTACCTAAAGGCGCGGGCGGCGTGCGATCGGCAATCCGCGGCCAAGCAGGAGCAGTGCCGCACGGAGCTTGCGAGCAAGTGGGGCAATGTCGACCCGAAGTGCCAGAAGCTTTCCGGTACATCGCTGGAGGCCTGCCTGCGGGGCGCAGACCGAGGGCAATGATCGCAGCGGTTGCTGCCTTTGGTAGGATGATGGTCCTCGAATGCCCCGACGGGAGCGGAGCGCAAAAATGACATGGCTTACTCTGGAGCTGGCTCTTCGTGTTATCGGCGGCGCCTTTGCCAAAGCCGCCGAGCTCAAATGCGTGCCGTTGACCGTGGTCGTGCTCGACGCGGGCGGGCACGAAGTCGCAGTGCAGCGTCAGGATCGTTCAGGAATCCTTCGCGTCGACATCGCGAAAGCCAAGGCATGGAGTGCGCTGGGGATGGGCTACGCGAGCCGGGAGATCGCGGATCGCGCGCAGAAGGCCCCGGCATTCTTCGGCGCGCTCGCGGCCGTCGCCCAGGGGCGGCTCGCTCCCGCCGCGGGAGGAGTGTTGCTCTACGACGAGGAGCGCAACGTGATCGGCGCGGTCGGCATCAGCGGCGACACGTCGGATCGCGACGAGGAGTGCGCGCTCGCCGGTGTGAAAGCGGCTGGGCTGGCGCCCTAGCCGCTCCGTTGCCGCCCGCCGAATCGACGCGGGCCAAGGGTTGGTCAGCCCAGGCGCAGCAATCTGACGGCGGTCTTGCCTAAGATGAGCTCGCGGTCCGCGTCCGTGAGCGCATCGAGGCGCTCGATGTCGCCCAGGGGATCCGACAGCCCCATGTCGAAGCAATAGTCGCTGCCTAAAAGGACACGGTCGGCGCCGACCATGCGAACAAGCTGCGTGTTGATCTCCGCGTTGTGCCCGATGGTGTCGTAGGTGAATCGCTTCAGGTAGCTGCTCGGCGGAGCTTTCATGTGGCGGAGTTCGGGACGCACCTTCGTCCCGTGATCCATTCTGCCGATGAGCCAGGGGAACGTTCCGCCTGCGTGCGGTAGATTGACCTCGAGCTTCGGAAACGCGTCGAGGACCCCGCCGAAAACGAGCGATGCCGCCGCCACGCCCGTGTCGTACGGATTGCCCAACAGGTTGCGCAGATAGTATTGCGCCGTGCGGTCGCTGCCGATCGTATCGAGCGGGTGCAGGAAGATCGGCCAGCCGAGCTCCTCCGCTTTCGCGTAGACGCTCCAGAAGCGGCGATCATCCAGGTTTGTCCCGTTCACGTGCGTGGCCAGGTAGAGCCCCCGCATCCCCGGCAATGTCGCCGCGCGCTCGAGCTCCTTGAGCGCAAGCTCGGGCGCTTGCATCGGCACCATCGCCAGGCCGACGAAGCGGCGAGGATGCGCTCGGTGCGCCGCACTTGCGGCATCGTTGTACGCTTGCGACAGCGCGAGACCGAATCCTGGCGAGGCCCAGTAAACCATCGGGGCGGTGAGCGACAGCGCATGAACCTCGACCCCCTGCCGGTCCATACCGGCCAGACGCAAGTCGAGATGAACGAACTCATCGTCGAAGGCATTCACGATGCGCTGCGTGCGGATCGTGTATCCCTTCTCGCCACGCTCGAGCTTTGCCCCTTCCTTCGCTCCGTCGCGCTCGAAGAGCTTGAGCCAGTCCGCGGGATACCAGTGGGCGTGGATGTCGACGACGCGGGATCTTTGCGGTTGGCCTTGGTGGTCGTGGGCGTCTGTCATGACGTTGCTCGATGGTAGCGATGCCGAATGCTTATGGCATTGGCCTCGTAAACACCGCGAGGTTATCATGCTGACGCAGATTGAACCGTAAGGCCCCGGAGGAGATCATGGTTGCGTTCGCTCCAGTTCGACGCGATTCGTCCGATTCAGCCTGGCGTGCGCTGTATCGCTTCGCGGCGCTAGTCGCGGCGGTGACGTTGCCGCTCCTTGCAACGGCGCAATCCAATGAGCCCTACCCCAATCATCCGGTCAAGCTCCTGATCCCGTATGCGCCCGGGGGAGCGACCGACATCATCGCTCGCCACCTCCAGCCCAAGCTGCAGGAGCTGCTTGGCCAGCCGTTCGTCGTCGACAACCGCGCGGGCGCGTCGGGGAACATCGCGCTCGAAGCCGTGGCAAAAGCCCCGCCGGACGGCTACACCCTGCTCGTCGGCAACGTCTCCACCAATGCGATCAACGAGAGCACGTTTGCCAGCGTGCTCACGATCCGTCCCTCGCGGGACCTCGTGGGCATCACCAAGCTGGTCGAGATCCCGCATGTGCTCGTTGCATCGATCTCGTTCCCGCCGAACACGGTGGCCGAGGCGATCGAGTGGGCGAAGAAGAACCCCGGCAAGCTCAACTACGCGTCCGCCGGGATCGGAACCTATCCGCATCTCGACATGCTGCGATTCGCGAAGGCCGCTGACATCAACGTAGTTCACATTCCCTACAAGGGCGGCGCGGCGCAGATGCTGCCGGCATTGATCTCGGGGGAGGTTCAGCTCGCGTTCATCAACCTCGCCTCGACGAACGAGCAGATCAAGGCGGGCAAGCTCAAAGCACTCGCGACGACGATGCCGACGCGGCTGCCGGAACTGCCTTCCGTTCCGACCATGGCCGAGCAGGGCTTTCCCGGAATCGGCACGAACGCGTGGCAGGCATTGTTCGCCCCTGCTGCGACACCGAAGCCTGTCATCGACAAGCTCTATACCGCGGTGGTGACGATCCTTTCGCGACCGGAGATGAAGGACATGTTGGCCAAGCAGCTGATGACGGTCGCCGTGTCGCAGTCTCCGCAAGCATTCACCGAAGAAGTCAAAGCCGAGACTGCGTCGTGGGCTGAGGTCGTCCGCGACAACCAGGTCAAGATCGACTGACCGCAAAGCACGCGTTGGCCAAGCCGGGCTACCGGGGTTCGCAGCCGCACCACGATCTCGTCATCGAGAAGGATGTCGAGATTTCGCTGCGCGATGGCGCGCGGCTGAAGGCCGATGTCCTCCGCCCGAAGCGTGCGGGACGCTACCCGGTCATCATCAACCTCGGCGCGTATCAGAAGGACAAGCTGTGGGTGCCGCCGGCGGACCTCGAGGAGGCGCCGAATCCCCACATGAACTGGGAGACGGTGAACCCGCTGTGGTGGGTGCCGCGGGGCTACGCCTGCGTTCGTGTCGACGGCCGCGGCAGCGGCAAGTCGCCGGGACGCACCGACCCGTGGTCGCCGAGCGAAGCGTGCGACTTCTACGATTCGATCGAATGGGCGGGAAAGCAATCGTGGAGCAGCGGCAACGTCGGCACCAGCGGCGTCTCGTACTTCGCCATGACGCAGTGGCTCGTGGCCGGGCTCAAGCCCCCGTCGCTCAAGGCGATGATCCCGTGGGAGGGCGCGGCGGACATGTACCGCGACTTCGGCTACCACGGCGGCATTTTCTCGTTTGGCTTCGTCGTCAACTGGTACAACAACCACATGGCGCACCACCTGCTGGGCAAGCCTCAGGGGAGCGCGCCGGATGCTTTCTCGACGCCATGGGTGTGGGAATACATGCGCTACAACCTGGACAGCGCGTGGTACGACGGCCGGCGCGCCGACTGGAAGAACATCGACGTGCCGCTCATGAGCGCCGGCAACTGGAGCGGCATGGGGCTGCATCTGCGCGGCAACAGCGAGGGGTATGTTCGTGCCGCGTCGAAGCACAAGAAGCTGCGCATCCACGCAGGCACGCACTACCACCCGTTTTACTCGGCCGAAGGACGGCTCGACCAGCTTCGGTTCTTCGATCACTGGCTCAAGGGGATCGATACCGGCATCATGCGCGATCCGCCGGTAAAGCTCCTCATTCGCAAGGGCGGCCATGGCAACGCGGAATGGCGGTTCGAGAACGAGTGGCCGATCAGGCGCACGCGCTGGACGAAGTTCTACCTGCGGCCGAATGCCCGCAGCGACGGAGCGACCGGAGCGCTGTCGGTCGAAGCGTCTCGACGCACGACGTCGCTCTCCTACTCAGCGAGCGGAGTGACCAAAGCTGGTGTAGCGAGCGCGTCGTGGACGTCTACAGCACTCGCCGGCAGCGTCGCGCCTTCGGGCGTCTCATTCGAAACCGATGCGCTTCGCGAAGACACCGAAGTGACCGGTCCGGTTTTCCTGGTGTTGTGGGTGTCGAGCAGCAGCGAAGACATGGACGTCTTTGCGACACTTCGCAACATCGCGCCCGACGGTAGCGACGTGTTCGAACTGGGGCAGCAGGGCCAGCCGGTTCCGGTCGCTAAGGGTTGGCTGCGCGCCTCGCATCGTGCCATCGATTCTGTGCAGTCTCTGCCCTGCCGGCCGTTTCATGCGCACCGCGTACGCGAATGGCTCAAGCCTGGCGAGCCGGTGCGCCTGGAAGTCGAGATCTGGCCGACCTCGATGGTGTTCAAGCGCGGCCATCGCATCCGCCTCGACATTCAGCCGCGCGACGGCATCGGCAGCGCACCGTACACGCACTACCATGCGGACTACAACTCCGGCGCCACGAATACGGTCCACGCAGGCGGCAGC
>Ga0126369_10002492_pt1 | contig 13102 bp, 13 predicted proteins | sample PanSoiMetaPlot_1_FD_109646 | JGI IMG/M metagenome (GOLD analysis project Ga0126369, IMG submission 109646) | Tropical forest soil microbial communities from Panama - MetaG Plot_1 | ecosystem: Environmental > Terrestrial > Soil > Tropical forest > Bulk soil | place: Panama | collected 2016-02-17 | reverse complement strand
GGGCGCCCGCTCCGCGCGATGTGGAAGGCGGTCCGCAAGGTGGCTTCCACCTTCGTCTCGTCGGTCACCAGGAAGACGTGCTTCGCGCAGGCCGCCATGATGCTGAACACGGGCGCTTCCTGGAACGCGTCCGTCCCCATGGCGGGACGGGGCACCTGGCCCGTGATGAGGACGACCGGTACCGAGTCGGCCTGGCTATCACGGATGGGAGTGACCGAATTGGTGGCGCCGGGACCCGAGGTGACGAGCGAGACACCGACGCGCCCGCTCGAACGCGCGTAGCCGGCGGCCATGAACCCTGCGCCCTGCTCGGTCGCCGGCACGATCAGCCGGACGGCCCCTTCCCGGGGATGCGCGGCATTGTAGCGGAAGACGGCGTCGTAGGTGGGCAGGATCGCGCCACCGCTGTAGCCGAAGATGGTATCGACCCCTTCGTCGGCGAGCACCTGGACGATCATGTCGGCGCCGTTCATCTGGCTACCGCTCAGCGGATGCGGATGCTCGCGCCGCGCCGATGGCTCGGCGAGCGAGGCGGCCGGGACGGGGCTCTTGCGGGCGACCGACATGGGCGACGTGCGCCTATTTGTAGCCTCCGGCGCTCGCTCAGCGCAAGTCGAAAAACCACCGCTCGTGGGCAGGCCCGGGTGCACGCCCCGCGCACGATTCCTCACTCGTGGTCGCCGAGCGGCGACAGGAGGGCATCCGGCCCGCGCCGGAGACCATGGACGATTGAAAGAAAGATTGTGTCCGACTGATCTTCCATATCTCTCGGGCATCGGAGCGCGCACGCCGCGCGCCGCGGCGCGTCACGGGCGTCCCCTTGCACCCCTGCCCGAGTGGGCGCCTGTGCCACGAACGGCCCATCCGGCCAATGCGGGGCGCCTTGCGGCTCTCCATCCTCGGCGCCTCAGCAATTGCAGCCCCCCATCGCACCGGCGCCCCCCCCACCGTCCGGTACCGGGGTCCGGCACACATCTTGGACAACGCGGGTCCCTCATGGAAACGACCACCGATTGGGGACAGGCCATAGTCGTCGATCCAAAGCGCCTGCAAGGTCTCGAAGAGCGGAACGAGAGACTCCAGCGCGGACGCTTCTGGCTCCGAATGAGCGTGTGCTGTCTCCTGGCGACCACCATGGTCGCCGGCACGACCGCCTACTGGCAGGCTCGACGACTCGGCAGCATGTATCGTGATCTTCGCGAGACCCGGAAGAGCGCGCTCCGGACGAGCGTCGCCCTCACCGCCCTGGCACGCAGTCACGACGACATCCTCGCCGCCACCGAGCAGGCTCCCTCGGTCGGCACCAAGTCGTGGGGACGGCGCTTCACGGTGACCAAGTACCTCCCGCACGACCCGAAGTACGGGAAGTTCAACACGGGCATGACGGCCACGCTCACCAAGGCCGACCCCAAGGCCCGCATCGTCGCGGTCGACCCGAAGCTGATCCCCTACGGGTCGTGGGTCTGGATCGAGGACCTCGGGTGGTTCCACGCCGAGGACTGCGGCTCGGCCATCAAGGGCTTCCGGCTCGACCTCCTCACGGCCACCGAGGAAGACGCCACGGCCTTCGGGAAGCAGAACCGCTTCGCGATCGTCGTCCCGCAGGGTGCGGCCCCCGGGAACTCCCTCAGCTTCGGTGAGGGCGGACCGACCCTGGGGTAGCCCCGGCCCTACTGGGCAAGGAAGGTGCCGCGGCGGTTGCGCGGCGACGCGTTCGCCTCCGGGATGAGCTGAAGGCCATGTCGCCCGCCGTGCTCACGCTCGGGGGCTGATGCCCGTCCGCTTACCCGGCCTTGCCGCCGAGCCTTCGCTCTCTCGACCCTTGTCAGGGCGTTCTCGTTGCAGGATACGTCCGCGAGCCGAAATCGGCGAGGAGGAACCATGGCCACCTCACCCCGTGTCCTGACCGTCGAGCAGAGCGAGCACGTGGCAACACTCTGGCTCGACAACGCCGAGCGGCGGAACGCCCTCGGGCCGCCGTTCTGGGAAGACCTGCCCGCGCTCATGCGCCAGCTCTCCGACGACCCCGAGGTCCGGGCCATCATCATCGCCGCCAAGGGACCGCATTTCACCATCGGCCTCGACCTGAAGGCCTTCGGTGGAGCCCTGAGCGGCGGCGAGGGCTCATCGGAAGCCGCCCGTCGAACCCGTCTCCTCAGCAACATCAAGCGCATGCAGGCCGCGATCACGGCGGTCGCCGACTCCCCGAAGCCGGTCCTCGCCGCGGTCCAGGGATACTGCATCGGGGGCGGCATCGATCTGATCACTGCCTGCGACATCCGGCTCGCGTCGGCGGACGCGATCTTCTCCGTGCGCGAGACGAAGATCGCGATCGTGGCCGACGTCGGGACGCTCCAGCGCTTGCCGGGCATCGTGGGCGAAGGGCACGTCGCCGAGCTCGCCTTCACCGGCAAGGACATCGGCGCCGCCCGCGCCAGGGAGATCGGCCTCGTGAACGACGTCCTCCCGGATGTCACGGCGCTCGGCGCCGCGGCCCGCGCGCTCGCCGGCGAGATCGCCGCCAACTCGCCGCTCGCCGTGCAGGGGACCAAGGCCGTCCTGCGCGCGTGCAAGGGGCGCTCCGTCGCCGAGGGGCTCGACTACGTCGCCGTCTGGAACGCCGCGTTCGTGCAGTCGAACGATCTGGGGGAGGCGATGAGCGCGTTCGTGGAGAAACGCGCGCCGCGCTTCACCGGCTCGTGACGATCAGCGCATCCATGCCGAGCTGATCAGCCCCGGCACGGCGGCGAGGCCGCGACGGGGCTGGAAGGCGGCCGATGCCGCGCTCAGCTGGCGATCCTCGGCGTCGGAGAGATCGAGGTCGGCCGCGGCGGCGTTGGCCTCGAGCTGCGCCACACTGCTCGCGCCCGGGATGGCGACGACGTTGGGGCGCCGGATCACCCAGGCGAGCGCCACCTGGGCGGGGGTTGCCCGGTGGGACGCGGCGATGTCGCGCAATGCACGCAGCAGCTCCGCGCCGGCGGTCAGGTTGTCGGGCAGGAAGAGCGCGTTCCAACGCCGCACCAGACCCGGCGGCGGATGACCCGCGTCGTAGCGCGCGGAGAGAAACCCCTGCGCCAGCGGGCTGTAGGCGATGATGAGCCGCCCGGCCCGCGCCGCGTGCGGCAGCAGGTGCCGCTCCGCGCGGCGCGCGACGAGGTTGTACTCGACCTGGTTCGCGAGCACGGGCCCACCCAGCGCCTCCTCCGCCGCCTGCCACTGGGGAAGGGAGAAGTTGCTCACCCCGGCGTGGCGCACGAGCCCGCTCTGCTGAGCGCGGCGCATGCCCTCCATGGTCGTCGCGATGGGGACCACCGGGTTCGGCCAGTGCACCTGGTAGAGGTCGATCGCCTCCACCCCGAGGCGGCCGGCACTCGCCCGCGCCCGCTGCTCGACCACCGGAGCGAGCGGAAGGATCGGAAAGATCTTGGTCGCCAGGAAGGCGTCGGCGCGGCGGCGCCCGAGGGCCGCCCCCAGGATGCGCTCGGATCGACCCAGGCCGTACGCCTCTGCCGTATCTATCAGATTCACCCCGAGCTCGAGGGCCCGCGCAACGATCGCCGCCGCCTCACCGCTCGCGTAGCCCGCGCCGTAGCCCCATTCCCACGATCCGAACTGCCAGGTACCAAGCCCGATCGCCGACACCCGGACGCCATTCAGCTGGACGTAGCGCATTGGTCCCTGGCTTCTGCCGCCCGCGCGCGGCGTACGACCTGGGCCATCCCCTGTCAACTCCCTCATTGACCGTCCCGCCCTCGCGAGCCTAAGCATCGTCGCCGTGAACCGGATCGCCGACTACGCGCTCATCGGCGACTGCCACTCCGCAGCGCTCGTCGGCCGCGACGGCGCCATCGACTGGGCCTGCTTCCCCCGCTTCGATTCCCCGGCCGTCTTCTGTCGTCTGCTCGACGTGGAGCGGGGCGGGGCGTTCGAGATCGTCCCCGCCGAGGTCCGGGAAACCCGCCGGGCATATCTCGACGATACGAACGTGCTCGTCACCACCCTCGCGTGTGCCCACGGGGTGCTCGAGCTGACCGATTGCATGCCGGTGTCGCCGCACGACCCTGCGGAACCGACCAAGGTCCGTTCCTGTCACTCGATCCTCCGCCGGCTGCGCTGCCGCAGCGGGACGGTGGACGTCCGGGCGACGGTGGCACCGCGCTTCGAGTACGGGCTCTTCGTCCCCCGCTTCCTGCTGACGGGGGAGCGCAGCGCGGAGATCGTGGGAGGCGCGAACGCCATGTGGGTGAGCGCCTCGAAGACGCTCCAGTGCGCCGGCGAGGGGATCCAGGGCCGCTGGGGTCTGAGAGCGGGCGAAGAGGTCTGGATGGAGGCTGCCTGGTCCCCCTCCTCCGAGAGGCGTGACCCGTCGAGTGCCCCTGACACGGCGGAGCTCGCACGCCGGCTCGAGAGCACGATCGCGTTCTGGCGGGCGTGGTTGAGCCGTTGCTGGTACGAGGGGAAGCACGAGGCGGAGGTGCGCCGCTCGGCCCTCGTCCTGAAGGCCCTCACCTACGCGCCTACCGGCGCGGTCGTCGCGGCCCCGACGACGTCGCTTCCCGAGGCGATCGGCGGCAGCCGGAACTGGGACTACCGCTACACCTGGATCCGCGACGCGACCCTGACGCTCATCTCGCTCTTCGTGCTCGGTTTTCGCGACGAGGCCGACGAATTCAAGATCTGGCTCGAGCGCACCGGCGCCGGCCGCCCGCAGGATCTGCAGATCATGTACGGCATCCTCGGGGACCGCTCCCTCCCCGAGCTGGAGCTCTCCCACCTCGCCGGCCACCGGGGCTCGGTGCCGGTCCGGATCGGCAACGGCGCCGTCAAGCAGATGCAGCTCGACGCCTACGGCCAGATCCTCCAGGCGGGGTATCTCTACGCCAAGGCAGGTGGCCGCCTCACCCCCGAGAACTGGCGTTTCCTCGCCGGGCTCGCCGACATCGTCTGCACGCGGTGGCGGGATCCTGACCACGGCATCTGGGAGATGCGCGACGCGCCCCGGCACTTCACCCACTCGAAGCTCAACTGCTGGGTCGCGCTCGATCGGGCCACGCGCATGGCCGCTCGGCTGGGGCTGACGGCCGAGGTGGCGCGATGGACGCCCGAGTGCGATGCGATCCGCGCCTACCTCCTCGCAGAGACCGCCCCGAGCGGCTGGTTCCAGCAGGCGGCGGGAGTTGCGGCACCCGATGCATCGACGCTGCTCGTGCCCGCTCTCGGGCTGCTGCCGACGACGCACCCGCTGGTTCTGCGCACGATCGACGTCGTGCGCCGCGACCTCGAACGGGACGGGATCGTGTACCGCTACCTGAACCCCGACGGGCTTCCGCGCGGCGAGGGCGCCTTTCTCCTCTGTTCGTTCTGGCTCGTCGACTGTCTCACGCACGCCGGGCGCCTGGAGGAAGCGGAGGATCTGCTCGCCAGGCTGCTCGCGCTCGGCAACGACGTCGGCCTGTACGCCGAGGAGGTGGAGGCGACGACCCGCGAAGCTCTCGGGAACTTCCCGCAAGCCTTTGCCCACATGGCACTCGTCCTCTCCTGCGCGCACCTCTCGGCCGCCCGGGCCGGACGTGTCCCCTTCGAGGGAACGCAGGACTATGCGGAGCTCGCCCTCGATCGCCTGCTCGCCCGCGGCAAGCAGGCCCACGCCTAGAGTCCGCCGGTAGACCCGCCGAGCAGGCCCGCCTTGCGGGAGGCAAGCGGCACGTGGCAGATCCGTCGGGTGGCGAGCCTCGACTGGAGCCGCGTCACGTTCACGGAGCACATGACCGAGGCCGCCGCGGTGGTGGGCGAGTGCGACGTCGTCCTCGATTTCGGGAGCGAGCGCGCCACCTATGCCGTGAAGGTCTACCGCCCGCTCAAGGGTGACAGCGAGGCGTTCTTCGCGGTGGGCACGAACCGGGAGGACCCGGCGGGGTTCCGGCCGGTGGGGGACGCGGCGACACCGGAAGAAGCCCTGCAGGCCTGCCTCAACGCGGCAGGCGTCTACCACCGTCGGCGCGTCAAGCAGGCGGGTGGCTAGCGCGGGCCTGCCAAGGAATGGCCCATGCGGACGATGACTCTCGTCGGCGTGCTCCTGATTCTGCTCGGCGTCGCAGCGCTCGTGTACCATGGGATTTCCTACACGACGCACGAACAGGTCCTGAAGATCGGGCCCGTCGAGGCGACGAAGGAAATCACCAAGACGATTCCCTTCCCTCCCGCGCTCGGGGTGGTCGCGCTCGTGGGCGGGGTTGCCCTCGTGTTCCTCGGGATGCGACGCTAGTCCCTTGCCCGATGTCATGAGCAACGGCGACGGAAGCGCCGTTCGCGCTTTTCACGATCAGACCAAGCATTCCCCGGCGAGCCTCCGGGCGAACCGCCACTCGCTCGACTGGGCGAACCAGCCCCTCCCGTTCAAGATCTACGACACGCTCGAGCCGATCGCCCTCCCGCGCGAGCTGCCCCCAATCGACGTCCCGGCGCTCGAGGCCATCGCGCGCGTCGAGAGCGCAACGGAGGCCGAGTGCATCCCCGACCTCACGACGCTGACGCAGCTCCTCTACTACAGCGCCGGGATCACCCGTCGCATCACCTACCCGGGCGGCGAGATCTTCTACCGGGCAGCTGCCTGCACGGGTGCGCTCTACCATGTCGATCTCTATGTCGTGTGCGGCGACCTGCCCGCCCTCGCCGCGGGCGTCTATCACTTCGGGCCGCACGACCGATCCCTCCGCCGGCTCCGTGCCGGTGATCATCGCCTCACCCTCGTCGAAGCGACCGGCGAGGAACCCGCCGTCGCCGCCGCCCCGGCGATCCTCGTCTGCGCGAGCACCTACTGGCGCAACGCCTGGAAGTACCAGGCGCGCGCCTACCGTCACTGCTTCTGGGACACGGGAACGTTGCTCGCCAACCTGCTCGCCATCGCGGCCGCGCGCGAGGTCCCGGCGAGGGTCGTCGCCGGCTTCGTCGACCGGGCGGTGGAGCGCCTGCTCGACCTCGACCCCGGTCGTGAGGCGGCGATCGCCCTCGTCTCCCTGGGCCATACCCGGAGCCGCCCGCGGCCGGCCCCCGAGGAACCACCGCTCGGGCTACATACCGTTCCGCTCTCGGCTCGCGAGGTCGCGTATCCCGCCATGCAGGCCGCCCACCTGGCGACGTCGCTCGCGACGCCCGACCAGGTCCGTGCGTGGCGTGGGCGGACGCCGCAGGCGGTCCTCCCGCCTCCCCCTGGATCGCACTTCGCCCTGACGCCGCTCCCCGGCGCGAGCCGGCCCCGCGATCCTATCGACCGGGTGATCCTGCGCCGCGGTTCGACCCGCGAGTTCGGGCGGGTGCCGATCGGCGCGAGCGCCCTCTCGACGGCGCTCGAGCAGGCGACGCGCGGCGTGCCGGCGGACTTCCTCGAGCCGCCCGGCACGTCCCTGAACGACATCTACGTGATCGTGAACGCCGTCGAGGGGCTCCCCGCCGGCGCCTACGTCTTGCAGCGGGAGCGGGCCGCGCTAGGGCTCCTTCAGGAGGGCGACTTCCGCCGCGACGCGGGCTACCTGGGCCTCGGCCAGGGCATCCCGGCGGATGCGAGCGTGGATGTGTTCCTGCTCGCCGACCTCGACCGCGCGCTCGCGCGCTACGGCGATCGGGGCTATCGGGCGGCCGCGCTCGAGGCCGGGATCATCGGTGGCCGGCTCTACCTCGCTGCCTACGCCCAGCGCGTCGGCGCCTCGGGCCTCACGTTCTTCGACGACGACGTGACGGCGTTCTTCTCCCCGCATGCGCGCGGGAAGAGCGTCCTCTTCCTGGTCGCGCTCGGGATCTCGGCGCGCCGTGCCGCCCGGCAGAAGACGACCCCCGCCTGAGCAGCCGCGCGACGGCTCAGTTCTCGTCTTCGACGCGCTCGCGCCGGACCCTGATGGTGCGGGTGCGAACCATGCGCTGCGTCGATTCGAGCGCGGTGCGCAAGGCGACGTTCTCGCCCAGCAGACGGTTCCGCTCGGCGAGCGCGTGGTCGAGCACCTCGTGGGCACGCCAGCGCTCGAACACCTGACGGTCGAGCTCTGCCTTCATCGCATCGCGCTCGGCGATCGCCAGCTTGTAGGCCGCGAGCACCTCCGCCAGCGTGGGGTCGCCACCCTCCTGGAGCTCCCGGATGCGACTGGCGGTCAACGAGCTGGGCGACTGCGGCCTGGCCAGGCTCCGTTCCGGGTTCGCGATGCTGATGCTCGTCAACTTCATTCGGCTCTCCTTCGACACCACGGTTGCGCGTCTCACCACCTGGAGATCGGGTGGACGATCGCTGCTCGGTCGCTCTGCCTGGGGATCCTCAATCGCCATGCCGTGCTCTTGCTCGCTCGTTCCGTCTCTGTGAGGCGTCGGCCCTGATGACCTTCGTACGCGGGACAGGTGGGCGCGCTCGGATGGCGCCCGACAGATTCACGTGGGTGCTCTACGACCACTCGGCCTGTGCTGTCAACGGAAAAACTTGCTAGACAGGAAGACTGCGCAGACGCGAGTGCAGGCGCCGCCGCGGCCGCCGTGCGGTCCGCGCCGGGTCGGGCACCGCGCACAGCGCCTGCTGGCGCAGGCGCCCATCTCGCGATCAGCGCGCGCTCGCCCGGCCGCGGTCCGCCAGGCGAGCATCGAACTCCTCTGCGACCCGCTCGTCGTTCTCCGCCAGCGCCGTCGTGTCGACGTCGGCGAAGCCGAGGATCCCCATGTTGGCGTAGGCCCGGCGGATCTTCGGCCCCCACAGGCCGATGTCCTTGATGGTGGGCACGATGCGGCTGAAGAGCATGGAGCGGAACTCGCGCATGAGCTGCGAGGACTCGACGTAGCCGACGCACTCCTCCACCGGCAGGCCGAGCGTCTCCCAGACCTCCTCGGAGAGGAAGCGGTCGCGCATCAGGTAGCACGCCTCCACCGCGAACTCCTCGCGCTCGTCGCGCTCCGCCTGCGTGAGCTCCGGGTAGTAGTCGCGCAGCGCGAGCCGACCGAAGGCCACGTGGCGCGCCTCGTCCTGCATGACGTAGGCGTTGACCGCCGCCGCGAGCGTGTTCTTCGCCTGGTCCCGGATGGTGGCGAAGGCGGCGAGCGCCAGCCCCTCGATCAGGACCTGCATGCCGAGGTAGGTCATGTCCCAGCGCGAGTCGCTCAGCACGTCGTTCAGGAGGCGCTTGAGCGTCGGCGTGATGGGGTAGGCGAGCTCGAACTTGTCGTGCAGGAGCCGCTTGTAGGTCTCGACGTGGCGCGCCTCGTCCATGACCTGGGTCGCGGCGTAGAACTTCGCGTCGACGCTCGGGACCTGCTGGACGATCTTCGCCGTGCAGACGAGCGCCCCCTGCTCGCCGTGCAGGAACTGCGAGAGCTGCCACGCCTGGAGATGGCGGCGTGCATTCGCCTTCTCGCGCGGCGTGAGCCGGCCCCACACGTGCGAGCCGAAGATGGAGACCGACTCGTCCGGGAGGCCCTGCGGGTTCTCGGGGTCGAGGTCCTGCGACCAGTCGATCCGACTGTTCGTGTTCCACTGCAGGTTCTTCCCCTTCTCGTAGAGGCGGAGGAGCGGATCGCGCGCCTCCTCGTATTCCCAGCGGAAGACGGTGCCGAAGGTGGACGGGATCTCCCAGGCGGTCTCCGCAGCCGGGCGCGCATACCGCTCCGTCGTGCTCATGGCGTGGCCCTCCGCCCGCCTCCTAGGCCCGTCCCCGCGAGCCTGTCAACGTGGGGCGCACAGTTTGCAGCTCCTCTTGACTTCGCGCGGCGTGTGCTCATCCTAGCGCCGCGTGTCCGCCCTCGAGACGATCGACCCACCCTCACCGCTCCTCTTCGCACTCGAGGGCCGGGCATGGCTCGAGTTTGCTTCCCTCCTGCCGGCGCTCCCCGTGCTCGCCCGCGCACCACGCGGCGACGGGCACCCCGTCCTGGTCCTGCCGGGCTGGCTCGCGGGCGACCGCTCCACGCAGGCGCTGCGCTGGTTCCTGCGCGACCGCGGCTATCACGTGCACGGCTGGAAGCTCGGCTGGAACCTCGGGCCGAGCGCCGAGATGGTGCGCGCCATCGGGCAGCGCTTCACCGCGCTGCGCGCCCGCCACACGCGACCGATCAGCCTGATCGGCTGGAGCCTGGGCGGGATCTACGCCCGGGAGCTCGCGCGGCGCTTTCCGGACGACGTCCGGCAGGTGATCACCCTCGCCACCCCGTTCCGCGATCCGTGGGCGACCACCATGGGACGGCTCTATCGCGGGCGCCGCGTGCCGGAGGACGCGCTCCTCCATCACTACCTGCGGACGCCCGTTCCCGTCCCGTCGACATCGATCTACAGCCGGACCGACGGCGTGGTGGCGTGGCGGAGCTGCCTCCACGATCCGGGACCGCTGCGCGAGAACGTCGAGGTCCGGAGCAGCCACTGCGGCATGGGCCACCATCCGGCGGCGCTGCTGGTCGTCGCGGACCGCCTCGCGCAGCACGAGGGGAGCTGGCGACCCTTCCGGCCGCGCGGCTGGAGCCAGTGGCTCCCCTTCCAGGCCTCCGTTCCCACCCCGGCCACCGCCGGGTAGGTCCTCACACCGCGGTGTCGAAGCGCCCGCGCTCGATCTCGTCAGCCGCGCGGCGCAGGATCTCGACGATCTTCCTGACCACCGCGTCCTCGGACCCGGCGCGCCACGCCTGCCGGTAGGCGAGTCCCGCCAGTCGCGCGAACACCTGGTTCAGCTCCCCGAGCCCACCGCCGGCAAGACCGCGAAGCGCGTCCCGCACGCGGTCGAAGATGTCGTCGATCACGTCGCGATGCTCCTCGAGGAAAGCCTCCCCGGCGGGCGTGATATGGTAGACCTTCTTCCCCTCGCGCTCCTCGACGCGCACGTGACCCATGTCCTCGAGGAGCTGGAGCGTCGGATACACGGTGCCGGCCGACGGCGAGTACCAGCCGCCCATCCGCTCCTCGAGCGCCTTCATGATCTCGTAGCCGTGGCGGGGCTTCTCCTTCAGCAGGCGCAGGATGACGTACTTCACCTCGCCCGCCTCGAACATCTGATGCCGCCGCCGGCCGTGGCGCCGCCCGCTGCCTTCGGGACCGCACCACGCCCGAGAGCGGGGGCCGAACCCGGCCGCGAAGAACTGATGAAACGGCCAGTCCTGATGCGTGTACCTGTACCGCATGGCTCGCCTCCGATTGACGATATATCGTACGCTATGTCGGCTGCACACCTTGCGCAAGTACCCGACTCCAGGCGACTCCGGAGCATGCCGGAGGTCGGATGCTGACCGGAATCGACCACCTCGTCATCGTCGTTCCCGACCTCCAGCGAGCGGTGGCGAGCTACGGGGAGCTCGGCTTCACCGTCGTCCGCGGCGGGAAGCACCCGATCGGGACGGAGAACGCGCTGATCGCCCTTACTGACCGTGCCTACCTGGAGCTGCTCGCCTTTGTCGTCCCCGATTCCCCCCACCCCTGGTTCGCGGCGCTCGCCAAGGGCGGTGGCCTCGTCGACTTCTGTCTGCAGACCGACGATCTGGGTGCGGAGATCGACCGCTTCCGCCGAGCGGGTGTCGAGCTGTCGGACCCCATGCGTCTCACCCGCGAGCGGCCCGACGGCTACCAGCTCGCCTGGTTGCTCTCCATTCCTCCCGCCGACCGCGCCGGCGCGCTCCCGTTCCTGATCGACGACGAGACTCCGCGCGAGGAGCGCGTGCCGCGTGAGGTGTCGCATCCGAATGGCACGATCGGGATCGAGACGCTGACCGTGGCGGTGCGCGACGCTCGGGAGCTACGCCCGATCTACGCGCGCATCGGGGACGTCGCGGGGGAGATCCGGCGCGATGATTTCCAGGCCGCGGGCTTCGCGGTCCGCATCGGTCCACATGTCGTCCAGCTGCTCTCGCCCGCGAGCGCGACGAGTCCCCTGATGGGCTGGCTCCGGACGCGTGGAGCGTCGCCCTACGCCATTCGCCTGAAGTCGCGGGGCGGGGGGCCCCGTCCACTCGACCCGGCGCGCACGCTGGGTGTACCGCTCGTGCTCGCATGACGGCACGTCGGCTCACCTTCGGCTTCACGCTCCCGCAGCGTGGCATCTTCTTCGGCGTCGGCACCTGGCCCGAGATGCTCGACCTGGCCCGCCGCGTGGACACCTGCGAGCTCTTCGATTCGTTGTGGGTCGGCGACAGCCTGCTCGCCAAACCCCGGCCCGAGTCGCTGACGTTGCTGGGCGGACTCACGACCGCGACCCGACGGGTCACGCTCGGCGTGGCCTGCATGGCGAGTTTCCCGGTGCGAGATCCGCTCGTCCTCGCCTACCAGTGGGCGAACCTGGACCTCATGTCGGGAGGCCGGATGCTGCTCGCGGCCTGCACCGGCATCATCCCCGGCCTGAGCCCGCACGAGGGCGAGCAGTGGGGCGTGACGGACGCCGAGCGCGGCGAGCGGATGATGGAGAACATCGACATCTGCCGGCGGCTCTGGTGCGAGGACCACGTGACCTTCACGGGCAAGTTCCGCGCGTTCGCCGACGTCACGCTGCGGCCGAAGCCCCTGCAGCAGCCGTGTCCGATCTGGATCGCTTCCAATCCGCCACCCACCGCCAACAGGGTGCTCCGCCGCGCGGCACGCAAGGCCGACGGCTGGATGACCGTCAACGTCGTCCCCAATCTGCTCGCCGCGAACTGGGCGCGGCTCGCAGAGTTCCTGAGGGAAGCGGACCGCGACCCGGAGCAGTATCCGACCCTCGCCTACCACAACGTGAACATCGGCCCCGACCGCCAGGCGGCGCTGGAGGAGTCGAAACGCTTCCTCGACGAGTACTACGGTCCGGTCTTCGCGCCCCCGATGGTGGAAGCCTGGACCGCGGCCGGCCCGCCGGCCCGCTGCATCGAGGATCTCCGGAGCCTCGTGCGCGACGGTGCCAAGCGGATCGCCCTCCGCGTCACCGGCTGGCGGCAGGGGGAACAATTCGAGCGGCTCGTCAACGAGGTCCTGCCCTACGTATGAGCGCCGGCGGCAGCGGTCGCCCGCCCGGAGAGGCCTCCCACATGCACGCCAAGGACGGAGCACGCGAAGCGCTCACTCGCTGGCGCGAGCAGCTCATCGCCCTCAGCCACCGGATTCACGCCCACCCCGAGATCGCCTTCG
>Ga0126369_10002491_pt1 | contig 13105 bp, 15 predicted proteins | sample PanSoiMetaPlot_1_FD_109646 | JGI IMG/M metagenome (GOLD analysis project Ga0126369, IMG submission 109646) | Tropical forest soil microbial communities from Panama - MetaG Plot_1 | ecosystem: Environmental > Terrestrial > Soil > Tropical forest > Bulk soil | place: Panama | collected 2016-02-17 | reverse complement strand
TCCCGCGACGACTGCGCCGCCGCCGCCCGACGATACAGCTGTGCTACCCGAGCCGCCCGCGAGCGACGGAGGCATCGTGGTGGTTGGTGGCGATGGCGGCGGACGGCCCCCAACCGTGACGACGAGCGGGTGCTCCTGCCGCGTGAGTGTCGGTTCAACCAAATCATCCGGCGTATTGGCGTTGGTGATCTTGGGCTTGGTTGCTGTCTTCCGCAGGCGGAAACGGCCATGAATCGAAGCGCGCTCCTGCTCTTGTGCTTTGCGTTGGCGTGCGGCGGCGGACACCCACCGGCCGTTGACGGAGGACCGAGTCCATCGCGTGTTCCATTGTTGCTTGCTCCGTGGGATGGCGAGGGGACTGGCAGCGTTTGGGCGAACCAAACAGGTCCTTTGGCGCCTGGACCTTTGACACCGGAGTTTCGTTGGACCGCTGTCGAGGGCGCCGCGCAGTATGAGTTCGAGATAGATGACTCGTGCGCCTCGCCCGGGGACTGTGGTTTCCCCAGCCCGGCGTTGCACTTCTCGACGCCCGATACATCGTTCACGCCCGCAAATCCGCTGGATGTCGAGATGACGCCACCGGTCGGGCGAAGGTATTACTGGCACGTCCGCGCCTGCGGCACCAAGGGCTGCGACGATTGGTCTCCAATCTCCTACGTGGACGTCGGCCGTCAGATCCAGGACTTCAACGGCGACGGATATGCGGACGTCGTCGTGGCCGTTCCGACGGCAGCACCGGTCACAGCGGGTGGACCGTCACTCGGAGGCGCTCTCGTGTATTTTGGTGGTCCCGATCTTCCAGCGTCGCCCGGTTGGACTCTTCCGGCGGATCCCGGAAACTCCATCTGGTGGGTGCGTTGGATTGGAGACGTCGACGGGGACGGCTTCGGTGATTTGGCCGTCATCGAGGGTGGTCACGGATATATCGATCGCGTTCGCGTCTATAAGGGCGGAAATTCCCCTGTAGCGGACGCCGCGATTGAGTTGACGCAGCCGAGCTGGAGCGTGTCGGCGGTGATGGGCGGCATGGATCTCAACGGCGACGGCTTCGTCGACGTGGTCGTTTCGTATCGCCTCAGTGGCATGGCGAACGTGGGAGTTCTGCCCGGAGGCGCGTCGCTTGCGCAGAGCATGTTGACGCCGCCCGTGGCATTCGCATTGGTCGATGCATGTGACTGGAATGCCGATGACCTCGGGGACCTGATTCTTCAATCGCCCGATGGGATCGATGTGCTCAGTGGGTCGGCCTCGGCGCCTCTTGGTGGTCAAATGCAATCGGTTGCGGTCGGAAGTGGTTACGAGGCAATCGGCTGTGTCCGCAACTTCAGTGGTCGCGGCGGAGCCAGCCTCCTTCTCCTTTACGCGGGAAACCCGGGCGACGCTGCCGCGCTGACGATGATCTCAGGTCCCGCCGTCTTGCCGAGTAACGGATGCGATGCTCCATTGCCCCAAGTCGGCGGCGGCGTCGGACCTTACGCAGCTTCGTCGTATCCCGCGGTCGCGCACCCTGGTGATGTAGACCGCGATGGATTCGATGACGCTGTTCTGGGCGATGCGCCGAATAATCGGGCGATCCTGTTCTTTGGCGGCTGTCCCCCTCAACGTGCTCTCGTGCTGCCGGGGGCCATGAGTGGGTCCTTCACCCCGGTCGCCGGATACGCCGTCGGCGCGATCGGTGACATCAATGGAGATGGCTTTCCCGACCTCGCGGTCGGGAATCCATACGAGGGAACCGATGGCTTCGGTGTGGGCGAAGTCTACCTCTACCTCGGTGGTTCGAATCCGAGGGCCACGCCGGATGCTCTGCTGCGCTCCCCCGTCAACACGCCTACACCTGGCACCGTCGATGGGTTCGGAGCCTCGGTCGATTGATCGGGACTTTGTCGCCGAGGTGATCCATTTTCGCCATAATCGATCCATTCGTCTGCCGAACCGAGTCGAGAATCGTGGTTCGGCGATGGCAGCTTTCCGACAGCCCGCGATCCCACGCTGGATCAGGCGGGCGATTCGGCGCGCAGCCTGCCGTAGGCGCGGCGCAGGCGGAACGCGGCCGAGATCAGGCTCAGCCCGAAGACCAGCAGGTACGCTCCCGCCAGCAGCAGCATCATCAGCGCGCCAGACGCCGGGCGCGCCAGCAGGAAGGCGCCGAAGCCGAGCGACGCCAGGCCGCCGAGCCCGATCGGCCAGTGGCGCTCGCCGCCCGATCGCCGCAGCGAGATCGCGCTCGCGATCTCGACCAGGCCGGCGATGATCGAACGGGCGGCGATCAGCATCAGGATGGCGCCGACGAGGGCGTCGGGGTGCGCGAACGCCAGCGCGCCGACCGTCAGGCTGAGCAGCCCCTCGAGGATGGTGCGGCCCCGCCCGGTGGCGCCGCGCTCGGCGCGCAGCGCGGTTCCGAGCGCGAGCACACCGTCGATGAACAGGTAGGCGCCGAGCGTCGCCAGCAGCAGGCCGCGCCCCATCGACGGCCGCGTCAGCAGCACAGCCGCGGCGCAGACCGCGAGCACGCCCCGGGCCCCGATCAGCGCCCAGGCCCGGTGAAAAGCGCTCTCGATCGCCGGCTTGGCGCGCATGCGTCGACCCCAAGATGGCAATGGCGCCGCCCGATGGTAAGGTGCCCGCCCATGAGCAAGCGAACCCGACCCCGCACTGCCGCTCAGGCGGCCCACCGCCGTCGCCGTCACGCCTTCCGGAGCGCGATGAATTCGCCCGAGGGCAGGGCCGCCCGCGCCGGCGCCGGCAAGAGCGCAGCGGCGAAACCGGCCGCGGCGCCGAAGCCCGCCGCCGCGCCGAAGCTGGCCGCCGCCACGCCTGTGCCGAAGCCGGCCGCCGCCGCGCCTGCGCCTGCGCCGAAGCCCGCGGCAGCGCCCGCGCCTGCTCCCGCTCCCGCTGCCAAGCCAGCTGCGGCGCCCGCAGCGGCAGCGCCCGCGGCCGCGCCTCCCGCGGACCCGGGCAAGCCGCCGGCCGAAGGCTGAGCCGGCGCGTGCCCGGTCGCGCTCACGGCTTGGCTGGGTAGTAGATCGTCGAGCTGACCGGGATGCCGACGCAGTTGAAGAGCTTCGCCGCGTTGTCCAGCGCCTCCTGCGTCACCGACGCGTCCCATCCGAAACGGCCCGTGTGGTTGTCGATCATCGTGCCGTCGATCTCTCCCGCCATCAGCACCATCGGCGCGCCGCCGCCCATCGGGCACGCGCCCATCGTCGGGTGGCCGAGCGGCGATTTGCCGTCGGAGGTGGGTGACACCTCGGGACCGGCCACGATGATCGGCTGTCCATCGCTCGTCGCGAGGATGGTGTAGTTGACCAGCGTCTCCGTGAAGTAGTAGCTGCCGCTGCCGTCGGGCGCCGGATGCGCGATCCCGTCGCCGACCCACGCGTTCCAGTCGGGCACGGCCGCCTGGAACGCCGTCGCGCCTCCCGGATCCGTCACGACGATGCCGAACGGAGCGTGCTTCAAGAGCCCGGCACCCGGCTGGGCGGTCTCCCACGGCTTGATGTCGTGCGGAGCGTGCGGGGCCCCCAGGTAACCGATGGCCGGCTTCGGCGCGGTCGGGGCGGCAACTGGCGTGGGGGCGCCGCCGCAGCAGCTCTGCGGATCGGACATCAACTGATCGGGGTGGTCGAACCAGTAGCCAGTCTTCGGCCCCCACGACGTCGCGCAGACGTAGGAGCGCGAACCGTCGGGCATGGAGATCCCGAAGTATCCGGTCTGCGACGGCTGGCCGTCGCTGTCCTGGCCGCACGCCGTGATTGTCCCGGTCGCGAACGCGGAGCACGGATCAGCTACCTGCGTCGGCGCGCTGCACATTCCGGCGCCGATGGCACCCTCCGGTGATCCCTGACTGCCACCGCACCCGACGCCGCCAAGCAACGCCCCGGCAATGAGAGCCACGCCCGTCTCGAACTTTTCGATCCTCTGCCACCGCCCCATCATCTTCACGACCTCCCAGATCCAAGGAGGTGACGCCAGCAAAGGCGGTGCCGGCCCGGGAGGCCCGTCGATCGCGGCCGGGCGTTACGACCTCGTGACGATCGGCGGGCCCGCGCGGCGGATCCGGTGGTGTACGATGCGCGCAGCATGAACGAACAATCCGCATCGGCCGAAGTCTGCGCGACCTGTCTGGGCGAAGGCGAGATCGGCACCGAGAACGGTCCGCTGTCGTGCCCCGACTGCTTCGGCGAGGGGCGCCGCCTCGCCCTCGCCGAGCGCGTCGAGTGGCGCATGCGCGACATCGAACGCGCCCACCGCGGCGACAGCCACGGTTGCGCGCGCGACATGAACTGGCTCGTGTTCGAGCTGCGACGCAGCCGCGAGGCGCTGCAGCGGATCCTGGCGCGCTGCCAGGACGAGGACGGCCAGCCGCTGGCCGCGGAGATCAAGTTCGTCGCCAACGAGGTGCTCGAGCTGTACGAGACGCGCAGTTGACTGATTAGGTTCTTCAGGACTGATGGCGCATCCCTGGCACGACATCATCCTGCCCGCCGGCGACCTCGAGGTCTTCCCGGTGGTCATCGAGGTGCCTCACGGTAGCAAGACGAAGTACGAGCTCGACAAGCAGACCGGCCTCTTGCGCGTCGATCGGGTCCTCTATTCGGCCGTGCATTACCCGGCCAACTACGGCTTCGTCCCCCGCACCTACGCCGAGGACGACGATCCGATCGACGTGCTCGTCCTCGGCCAGGAGCCGGTGGTGCCGCTCGCCATCGTCCAGGCCCGCGCCATCGGCGGTTTTCGCATGCGCGACGAGCACGGCGAGGACGTCAAGATCATCGCCGTCCACGTCAACGATCCCGCGGTCAACGAATACCGCGACGTCGCGGAGCTGCCGGGGCACGTTGTGACCGAGATGATGCGCTTCTTCGAGGACTACAAAGTGCTGGAGGGCAAGACGGTCGAGGTCGGCGCGGGCATCGGCGTCGACGAGGCGCGCGGCGCGCTCCGCGCGGCGGTTGAACGCTACCGCGCCGAAGAGGGCAGGCTCAGGGCGGCGCTCGCCTGATTGACTGGCAGCTCGGTCAGATTCGTGCGCGGTCCGTCGACGTCGATGCGTCGGTAGCCGAGCCCCTTGAACGGCGCCGCCGGATCCCACGTCGCCGGCACCTTCTTCGGGACCGACCCGGGCGCGGGCAGCGCGAACACCAGCGACCGGGCGGCGTGGTGGGCGATCTGCCCGGTCGTGTGGTGATGCTCCTGATGGATGTGGCCGTAGAAGACCGTGACGTGCGGATAGCCGAGCAGCACGTCCATCACCTTGGCGCCGTCCTTCGTCGACCACTCCCAGGCCGGGTAGAGGTCGAACAGCGGCCGGTGCGCCAGGATCACGATGCGCCGGTCGCGGCCGACCTGCTTGAGATCGCGCGCCAGCCAGTCGATCTGGGCGGCGCCCACGGCGCCCTCCGGATCGGAGACGTTGTCCAGCGCGACGAAGTGCACGCCCTTGTGATCGAAGGTGTAGTGGGTCGCGCCGAACTGTTCCTGATACGCGTCGCCGCGGTCCTTGGCCGCGTCGTGCTCGCCGGGAAGGAAATGCACATCCTTCACCGACAGGCCGGCGGCGATCTTCCGGAACTCCGTCATCCGCCGGCGGCGGACGGCGCCGTCGTCGGTGGTGTGGGTCAGGTCGCCGGTGAAGACGATGAAGTCGGGCTTCGCGGCGACGCCGTTGATCGCGTCGATCGCCCGCGGCAGCGTGACGTCGGCCTCGGGGTTGGAGACGCCCGAATAACCCCAGTGCGTGTCGGACAGCTGCAGAAAAAAGAAGTCCGAATCGGCGCCGGCGCTGGACTTGCGCCGTCGGTCGGCGGCTGCGCCCGCCAGGCCGGACGCGAACACCACGCCCCCCACGCCCATCAGTTTCAGGATGTCCCGGCGATTGCGATCGAATGACATTGGCCCCTCCTGTCCCGTGAACGTTTCATCGGCGCCTTCCGTTCCACGAAATCGCTGCTTCGTCAGTCGCCGTTGATTCGACCCGCCAGCGTCTCCAGATCGCGGACGTTGACGTCGGATACCAGCGCGTAGCCGAGATCGCCTTCGCGCCACAGCAGGACGGAGAACCCGCGCGAGCTCGCCTCGGCGACCGACAGCCGGCCGACGCGCGTCAGGTCCTTTTCCGGCCAGCCGAGCCCGGCGGCGGGCAGGACCAGCAGCGTGATGGTGTGCAGGCGGCGATGGAACACGAACACCGCCGCCTTGCGATCGCGGAAGTAGCCGATGCTGCCGCCGACCAGCGGAAAGTCGGCGTCGCCGGAGAAGGCGACGCGGGGCGCGAAATCGAGGCGCCCCGTGAACCAAGGCTTGACCTGGTGGATGCCGCCGCTCTCGATGTCGACCGGGTGCGTGCTGCTGACGACCCGGATGTGATCGTTGACGGCCTCGGTGACCAGCTCCGACGGCGCAGCGCCCGACGGGACCGGTCGGGTCACGCGCGTCGCCACCAGGACCAGCGCCGCCGCCGCGCAGGCGCTCACGAACGACGCCGTGAAGAGGGTCCGGCGCGGTCGCTCGCGCCGGCCCGGCGCATCGGCGGTCGAGGCGGGTGGGGACGCGGGCGCGACCAGGGCTTCCAGCCGGCGGCGCAGGGCGGGCGGCGCCGCGCGCGCGGGCAGCCGGGCGAGCGCGCGATCCAGCTCCGCCTCGATCGGATCGTCGGTTTCGCGAGTCATCGTCCTCCCTTCGTCTTCATCGGGCGTAATCCTTCAGCTTCTGTCGCAGCGCGAGCCGTGCCCGCGAGAGGCGCGACTTCACGGTTCCGACCGGGCATCCGAGCACGTCGGCGACCTCCGTTTCGCTGAACCCCTCGACGTCCAGCAGCACGATCGTCCGCGCCTCCTCCGACAGCGAGGCCAGCGCCGCCTCGATCTCCTCGCCGACCACCCGCCGCAGCCGATCCAGCTCGAGATCATCGCGCAACAGCGCCGCGTCCCCGTCGCCGCCGACGTCGGCGAGGTTGTCGCCCGCCGGGACGGCCCGGATGCGCCGGCGCAGATCCACGAACGTGTTCCGCAGGATCTTGAACAGCCAGGCCTTCAGGTTGCCGCCCCCGAAGGTGCGCGCGCCCGCCAGCGCCCGGACGTAGGTCTCCTGCACCAGCTCCTCGGCGTCGGCATCGTTGCCGGTCAGGCGGCGGCCGAGATTGTAGAGGCGATCGGCGTGCGCCAGCGCGTCGGACGCAGACCACCCTGCGGAGCTCATGGTCTCCGATCGCACGACCTGCAGGTGCGGGTCGCCCCGAGCCGCATTCACCTTCACGCGTATACCGGAACGCAGCAGAGGGCAATTCCGTTCCCGCCCTGCTACAGTTTTCGGCCGAGGGTTTCGCGATGGTGAGGCCTGGCTTTCTTTTCTTTGCTTTGACCCTGTTCGCGTCCGCTTGCGGCGGAGGGTCGGTTCAGCCCGCTGACGGCGGCGGTGGCGACAGCGCATCCGGCTGCAGCAGCAGCGAATGCGGTCCCGTCCCCCAGTTCGCCCCGTCGCTGACGTGCAGCGACGGCACGACGGCCGGCCCCGTCTGCAGCCGCTATCCGAGCGGCACGTGCGCCTGGAGCCTGACCGCGTGTCCGAACTCGACCTCCTGCCCGGGGGAGTCCTGCGGGCCGTCGGCGCCGGGCGGTTTCTGCAACGGCCTCGGCAACCGCGGCCTGTGCGTCACCGACGGCAAGAACGGCTGCACGTGGGAAGTCATGTGCTCCGATCTGCCGCAAGGGTGACGGCTCCGCCGCCGGCCATCACAGCGACGCGAGGAGGCGGTCGAGCGCCGCGTAGCTCTGGTTGAGACCGTCCTCCATTCCGGAGCCGAGCATGTTCGCGCGCTCCTCGTCGGTGTGGAACAGCGAATCGGTGACGACCTTGGTCCGCCCGTCGCCGAGATCCTCGAAGGTGGTCGTTTCGATCGCGACGTAGCCGGGCATGCCGTCCCACTCGAAGGTCTGAACGATCCGCTTCTGTGGCGTGACCTCGCGGTAGCGGCCCTCGAAGCCGTGGACGCCGTGTGGACTGTGCTCGACGAAGCGCCAGTGGCCGCCGCGCTCGAGCTCGAACCGCTCGATGACCAGCTTGTTGCCGCGGCCCCACCACTGCGCGACCAGCTTCGGATCCGTGTACGCGCGCCAGACGCGCTCGCGCGGGGCGTTGAAGATCCGTTCGATGTGCACCTCGCGATCCCGCGGCGTCGTGATGATCGCGCGGCTCGCCGACTCTGCCTTCGGTGGTTGGGTCATGACGCCTCTCCTTTCGTGCGGTCCAGGAATTCGCCCAGGCTGTCCATTCGGGCCTCGAGCATCTGGTGATACTTCGTCATCCAGGCGGTCTCCTGCTCCAGCCGGCGCGGACCGAGCTTGCAGGTCCGCACCCGCCCGACCTTTTCGGTCTCCACCAGGCCGGCGTCCTCCAGCACGCGCACGTGCTTCTTGAGGCCGGTCAGGGTCATGCCGAACTTGCTCGCGAGATCGGTGATCGACGCCTCGCCGCGGCCGAGGCGCTGCAGGATACCCCGGCGGGTCGCATCCGCGAGCGCGGCGAAGCTGGCATCGAGGCGATCGCTGACATTATAGTGAACCATTTGGTTCAGTATAGCGGCGCGCGGGCCGGATGCAAGCCGATCGTCTGCTCAGGCCGGCTGGGCGAGCGCGTGCAGCGGCGCGCCGCGATCGCGCGCGTGGCCGCGGCGAAGCAGGGCCATCGCCAGGACGACCATCCAGGCGAGGAAGACACCCATGTTGATGCATTCCCAGAGGCCAACGAACGGCGTCGGTCGATTCGCGCCCACGCCCGGCGCATCTCGAAACAACAGGGCGCCAAACACGAAGAGAACAACGAGGGTCGCGATCGAGTAGGCACGGAACGCCTTGCCCAGCGCCGCCGCGGCGAATCCCAGGGCCGCGAGGTAGATGAGCTCGGTCGCGACGCCGAGCCCGATGTGCGCCGTGTCCTGGAAGGTTCCGCGTCCTGCCGCCGTCACTTCGCGCATGTGCATCGGCGCAAAGGGCCACAGGAACCCGAGCGCGCCGTAGACGGCGATCAGGATCCCCGCGACGCGCAGGCGCCGGTTGTCGCCGGCCGCCATCTTCACGCCCCAGCCGAACGCCACCACGAGGACCGTGTAGATCATGCCCACCGCCACCCAGACGGGCCGCGTCGGCGCGCCGATCGCCGACAGCTCGCTGATCACCCGGGACGCCTGGTCGTAACCGGGCCACCCCAGCGGCACGAGCAGGACCATGCCGGCGTAAAGCACGGACGAGGCGATGCCACAGACGAGCCAGGTGTCGCGCCTGTCCGCCGGCCGCAGCGGGAGCAGAGGCGCCGCCATGAAACCGCCGAGGATCACCGGGAGGCCCCACATCGCGTGCAGCCAGACGACCTCACGCACGATCACGATCTCGACGAAGAACCAGACCGCCATCGCCCCGATCGCCAGACCGGCCGCGATCCAATCCGCGCGAATCTTGCGCAGGACCGCGACGAAGGCCGCAATGTTTAGCAGCCCCAGGCCAAAGAGGATGAGCCCGGGGATCAGGAAGTCCCGGAACGTGCCGTGCAGGAGGCCGACCGGCATGTCCATCAGGCGGCCGTCCGGCCTGGCGACCAGCAGGGCGCCGCCGACCAGCGCGCCCAGCCCCTCGTAGGCGAGAACGATGAGCAGGATGATTCGCTGCCATTTCCGCTGGCCGGGCATGGCGTACCTCCTTCCTTCCGAACGTCACTGGTGCATTTTCGAAGCCAGCACGCCTCTGGCGTACCATCGCGGCATGCTCCGTCAGGCTCAGGCATCGCGTCGTGCGCTTGCGGCCGCCATCGTGCTCGTCGGTTTGATCGCGCTGCCGGCGGTCGCGCGCGCGCAGTCCCCCGAGCTCGCGATGCGCGAGTTCGCCTCCGGGCAGATCAAGAAAGGCGTGCGTTCGATCGGGTTCGGTGGAGACGGCGCGACCTGGGGCAACTACGGGCTCGTCTACCGCGACGCCGGGACGGCGCTCGCCGACGCCGGGATCTCCAGTTACACAAATGGCAACGACTTCACCTTCACCGCCGTCGGCGCCACGACGCCTCAGCTCTGGCACGGGTTGGCGTTTTACCTGATCGCGCTCTCTCAGCACGCCGAACAGATCCATCTGTCGCTGTCGTCGCCCGGGCTGGGTGCGGCGCATCCCGTGATCGGCAGCGGCGCGAACCAGGCGCTGTTCGCCAAGATCGCCGCGCCGCTCGGTGGGGGCTTCTCCGCGGGCGTGCTCCTGTCGTACGAGCTTTCGCAGTTCGACGCGATGACGGCCCTGGGAGATCCGGCGCCGGGATCGGTCCATTACGCGACCCGGTGGCGGCCATCGGGAGGCGCGGGTGTCGTGTGGCAACCCGGGCCCCGGGTCCTCGTCGGCACGCGCGTCATCCTGAATCACGATCACGAGGTCCGGACCGACATGTTCGGAACGACCGAGGGGCTGGCGCGGAGCTACGAGTTCCGCCTCGGCGCGTCGGTCATGCCGTGGGCGGGCGGCATCCTCGATCTCGGCGCGACGGAGCTCTATCGGCGGAACGGCCTCAACGGCGCGACGACCACGGTGCTGCACCCGAACCTCGGAGTCGAGCAGGCGATCGTCGTCAACACGCTGTTCCTCCGGGCCGGGATCGACGAGACATCGTATGGCGGCGGTCTGACCGTGCGCCGCCGGCCGCTCCAACTGGACGTCGCCTACATCTACGACCTCGGACGAGCCCGCGTCGGGTCGCTCTTCGGCGCCACCAGCAATTCCGTGCTCGCGACGCTGACCTTCGACATGAGCTGGCGCCCGGCACCGACGGCGGTCGCGCCGATTGCCGCGCCGCACCCGTGACGACGGTTTTTTCTCGTTAACGGTTTCCGGGGGGAGCTCGTCCTTCTGCCAGAACGGAGGAGCTCATGGCGAGAAGACACCGGATCGTGACGACCTTGTTCCTGCTGTCCGCGGGCTGTGTTTCCATCCCGGCGCTGACCGACCCCGACGGGTACCCGCTGGTCGGCAACGTGATGGCCAAGGGCGGCCCGCGCCCGAAGCCGCGTCCGCAGCCCCATCCGCATCCCGATGGCGCGCACCGGGCGGATTCGGACCCCGGACCGGCCGGGCCGGAAGGGACCGCGTGAGCGGAACGCGCCTCTTCGAGCTGTCGGCGATCGGCGGGCCGTGGGCGCGCCGCCTGGCGCCGCGGCGCGCCTGGATCGACGAGCTGCCGTGGGGCGAGCCGATCGCGGGGGATCTCGACGACGCGCGCCGGGTCTGGACGCGCAGCGCGTTCTCCGAGTATGCGAGCGCGGCGGCGTTCGCCGAGATCGCCGCCGGGCTGCTCGCGGCGGGCGCGCCGATCGATGTCATCGCGGCGGCGTCGGACTTCGCGGTCGACGAGATCGTCCACTGCGAGCTGGCCGCGCGGCTGGCGGCGGCGCTGGGCGGCGCGGTCCCGCTGGAGGTCGATCTGGCCCGGCTGGTCCGCCCGCCGGTCGCGCGCGCGCCGTTGCTCGCCGTCGCGGAGCGGATCGTCCGCACCTGCTGCGTCGGCGAGGCGCTGACCGTGCCGGTGCTGAACGCCGCCCGCCGCGCGGCCGCGTCGCCGCTGTTCGAGGCGGCGCTGTCCGGCATCGTCGCGGACGAGGCGCACCACGCGCAGCTCGGGTTCTGGTTCCTCGACTGGGCCGCGCCCCGGCTGAGCGACGCGGATCGCGCCCACCTCGCCGGGGCGGCGGAAGGGGCGCTGGCGGCGTTCGCCCCCTTGTTCGGCGGGTCCTGCGGCGCCACCGGATTGGGCGCGCTCGCCTGCACGCAGTTCGATCCCGCCTTCGCCGAGGCGGTGCGGCGGTCGGTGGTCCGTCCGCTCGGCCTGCGCGGCATCGAGATCCGCGCAGAGGCGCTGGCCACCGTCGGGGTCGCGGCCTGAGCATGGCGGCGCCGTTCGCCGCCCTGGCCCTTGAGATGCGGCCGGCTTCGGTCGATCGTGCACCCGTGGACGCGCGCGAGCCCGAGTCGAGCGTCGCCGATCTGGTCGTCGCGGCGCGAGGAGGCCGGCGCGCCTCGTTCGAGGAGCTGTACCGGCGCTTCCACCGCGCCGTGCACGCGGTCGCGCTCGGGTGCGTGGTCGCCAGCGACGCCTCCGATGTCGTGCAGGATGTGTTCGCCGAGGCCTGGTCGAAGCTGGGCGCGTTGCGCGAGCCGGCCGCTTTTCCCGGCTGGATCCTGGCCCTGGCCCGCAGCCGGGCGCTCGATCAGGCGCGCCGCAACGCCCGGCCCGCGGGCGACGTGGTCGCCGGCGCGGTCGTGCAGCCGAGCCCGGAGGCGCGGCGCGCGCTGGCCGCCCTGCGCGAGCTTCCGGACACTTATCGCGAAACGATGATCATGCGACTGGTCGAGGGGATGACCGGTCCGGAGATCGCGCTCCGCACCGGGATGACGCCCGATTCCGTGCGCGTCCATCTGCATCGCGGTATGCAATTGCTGCGCGAGCGTCTCGGCGCGGCGGGGGGCTCGGAACCATGAGCGACTACCTCTACGACAAGTCGGGCGAGGACCCCGAGGTCGCGGCGCTGGAAGCGTCGCTGGGCGCCTACGCGCATCGCGCGCCGCTGCGCGCCCCGGCGCCGAGGCGCCGCGCGCGCTTGCTGGTCGGCGGCGCGGTCGCGGCCTTCGCGGTCGCGGCGGCCGCCGTGCTGCTGCTTCGGACGAAGGGCGGCGGCTGCGAGGGCGGGGCGGCTGGATTCAGCTTCGCCGTCGAGGGCGGCGCTGCCCGCTGCGCGGGCGGGCTGGCGGCGCGGGGCAAGCTGCCGGTGGGCGCCTGGCTGGAGACGCCGCACGACGCGGTCGCCGACGTGCTGGTCGCTGACATCGGCGCGGTCCGCCTGTTCGGCGGCTCGCGCTTGCGCCTGCTCGGAACCGGGCCGAACGAGCACCGGCTCGAGCTCGCTGAAGGCCACCTGTCGGCGAAGGTCGTGGCGCCGCCCCGCCTGTTCGTCGTCGATACGCCGGCCGCCGCCGCGGTCGACCAGGGCTGCGCCTACGATCTCGCCGTCGACGCCGCCGGCCGCACCACGCTCAAGGTGACGAGCGGCGCGGTGACGCTGGTCGGCGCGCATCGGGTCGCTTAC
>Ga0126369_10002490_pt1 | contig 13110 bp, 10 predicted proteins | sample PanSoiMetaPlot_1_FD_109646 | JGI IMG/M metagenome (GOLD analysis project Ga0126369, IMG submission 109646) | Tropical forest soil microbial communities from Panama - MetaG Plot_1 | ecosystem: Environmental > Terrestrial > Soil > Tropical forest > Bulk soil | place: Panama | collected 2016-02-17 | reverse complement strand
GCCGACGCTCGCCCCGAGCCACCCCCGGTCACGAAGGTGGATCTGACGAAGGCAGCGGTCCGCAAGGTTCGGTGGGACAACCTCGATCTCGTCGGATTGCTGCGTGATGCCAAGCGCCTGGGTTCGAGCGCCCTCTCGGTGTACGCGCGGCCCGACGTCCGGCTCACGAGCTTCTATCAGGACGCCACCATGAAGGCGAACGCCGCCGCCACGGCCGGCACCACGACTCCCCCGCCGCCGTCCCCGTCGTACGGCCGTTAGCCCGCCGGCACCTCGCCGTCGCCGAGGAGCAACTGCGTGGCGGTCTCGAGGTCGGTGACGACACGCGACGGATCGTCGACACCGCCCACCCAGCCGATCAACGCCGACAACCACACCTGCTGGAGCGTGCGGGCGACGGCCAGATCGCGCGGGGTCGGCGGTCCGTCGTGCATGACGCCGGTGATGATGCCGGTCATGATCTCGCCGACGCGTCGCACGACGTCGGCCTCGTCGGCGGCGCCGAACGCGCGCACCATCGCTCCGGTGACCTCCGGGTGGCGCTGGAGCGATGCCGTCCCCCGCGACAGGACCTCGACGACCCGGGCCGCCGGCGTGGCGCCCACCGGGGGGCGCGCCTCGAGCCGGGCGGCCAGCGCCTCGATCTCTTCCACCATCGCCTCGAGCAGCAGCCGCTCCTTCGACGTGAAGTAGCGGTACACCGTGCCGAGGGCGACGTTCGCCTCGGTGGCGACGTCCCGCATCTGCACGGCGTCGAACCCGCCCCGCTCGGCGAGGCGCAACGCGGCGTCGAGGACGCGCCGGCGGCGGGCGGCTTGGCTGCGGGCCAACGCCGTCCCAGGCGCGGGGCCGTCGCTGGTGGCGGGGGTCGTCACCACCAAAGTGAAACATGTTCCGATTCCGGCGGGCAAGCATCGCCGGCTGACCCTTGCGAGACTGCGGTCATGGGAACCGACATCCTCGACCTGGCCGACCGGATGTGGCGCGGCGACGCCGACATGGACGTCCGCGGCCTGTTCGGGATGGGCGGCGCGCTCGCGGACCTCGGCGGCGACCGCGCCTTCGTGGCCGCGTTCTCGAACGTCGCCGCCTTCGCCACCGCCGATGGCATGGTGTTGATCGACACGAGCAGCCCGTTCCTCGCCGGTCGCGTCCACGACGTCGTGACGGAATGGCGCCCCGATCCCCTCCACACCGCCGTGTACACCCACGGTCACATCGATCACGTCTTCGGCGTCGAGCGCTACGAGTCGGACGCACGGGAGCAGGGCGCGCCGACGCCTCGTGTCGTGGCCCACGAAGCGGTGCCGCCCCGCTTCGACCGGTACATCGAGACGGCCGGCTACAACACGCAGATCAACCGACGGCAGTTCGGGATCGACCGCCTGGAGTGGCCGACCGAGTACCGCTATCCGGACGAGACGTACCGCGATGCGCTCACGCTCGACGTCGGCGGAGTCCGTCTCGAGCTCCGCCACGGCCGGGGCGAGACCGACGACCACACGTGGGTGTGGGCGCCGAAGTCCCGCACGCTGTGCACCGGTGACCTGTTCATCTGGGCCTCGCCGAACTGCGGGAACCCCCAGAAGGTGCAGCGGTACGCGAAGGAGTGGGCGGTCGCGCTGCGCACCATGGCGGGCCTCGGCGCCGAGACGCTCCTACCCGGCCACGGGCTCCCGATCCTCGGCGTCGACCGCGTCCGCGATTCTCTCGAATGCACCGCCGAGCTCCTCGAGGTCCTGCACGACGACACGGTCCGCATGATGAACTCGGGCGCCCGCCTCGACGAGATCCTCCACACCGTGCGGGCGCCGCAGTCCCTGCTCGACAAGCCGTACCTGCGCCCCATCTACGACGAGCCCGAGTTCGTCGTCCGCAACGTGTGGCGACTGTACGGCGGATGGCACGACGGCAATCCCGCGCACCTGAAGCCGGCGCCCGACGCCGCCGTCGCGACCGAGGTCGCGTCTCTCGCCGGTGGTCCGGAGCAGCTGGCGGCCCGGGCGCGCGAGCTCCTCGCCGAAGGCGAGCTACGCCTCGCCGGTCACATCGTCGAGTGGGCGGCGGCCGCCGCGCCCGACGACAGGGACGTGCAGCGCGCCCGCGCCGAGGTCTTCGAAGCGCGGGTGGAGGCGGAGGCGTCGACCATGAGCAAGGGCATCTTCGGCGCCGCCGCGCGCGAGTCGCGCGCCAAGGTCGACGAGGACCGCTGAGCCGGCGCCTAGTCGGGCGACGTTACGATGACCGCCGTGTCGGAGACCTGGCGTTACGTCGACTGCGGTGAAGTCGACGCGTTCGAAAACAACGCGCAGATGGCGGTCCTCGCCCGCTCCGCCACCGACGCCCGGCAGCCCATTCTCCAGACGAGCGTGTGGGGGGCGACGCACCTCAACGTCGGATGGTTCGACGACGTCGACAGCACACTCGATCTGGCTGCCTGCGAGAAGCTCGGCATCCAGGTGATCCGCCGTCCCTTCGCCGGGGGCGGCACCGCCTTCTATGCGCGTGGCTGCGCGGTGATGTGGGGTGTCATGTTCCCCAAGCCGGGTGAGCACGACGACCTCGACGACGAGATCGCTCGTTTCCAGCCCGTCGTGCTCGACGTGCTGGACCGCATCGGGCTGGGCGAGGTGCGTTTCGAAGGGTCCGCCGACCTGCGCTGGCACGGTCGGAAGCTCGGCGGGATCTCGGCCGGCGACTTCGGCCGCGTCATCAGCGTCGGCGGGTTCCTCAACATCGAGCGGCCTGACCTGGACCCGTACCTCCGGGTGGTCCGGGTGCCGGACGACAAGTTCAAGGACAAGCTCGTCACGGACATGCGGGAGTACGTGTGCACGGCCGCCGAGGTCGCCGGCCGCCCGGTCGGCTACGACGATTTTCGGGATGCCCTGCTCGGCGCCGTCGGCGACACCGGTGTCACGCTCGTCGAAGGTGATCTGACCGACGTCGAGCGAGCGGCGCTGAAGAAGATCAGCAACCGGATCGCCACCGACGACTCGGTTCGCCGCGTCTCGTCGGAACGGTTCCGGGCCGCGCACGAGGCACCCGGCCGGCGCGTCGGGTTCGGCAACCACAAGGGCCGCAAGCTCTGCCGCGCCGGTGTCGCGCTGGACGACACCGGGACGGTCAGGGCGGCGATGATGGCGGGCGACATGCACGTGTCGCCGCCGGACACTCTTGATCGGGTGGCGGCCGCGCTCGCCGGCGCGGATGCGGCAGACGACGGCGAAGTGCGCACCCGGATCGCGTCGGTGCTCGAAGCCGCCGACGTGCACCAGGCCGACGCCACCACGGGGATCACGACCGACGACCTGCACGCCGCGATCCAGAAGGCCGTCGACAACGCCGAGGAGGCCTCTTCGTGAGGATCGAAGGCTCGACCGTTCTCGTCACCGGCGCGTCGTCGGGAATCGGCGCCGCCCTCGCGCCGCAGCTCGCGGAGCGGGGCGCGACCGTCGGCATCGTCGCCCGCCGGGCGGATCGCCTCGAGCAGGTGCTCGAGCAGTGCCGGAGGCATGCACCCGAGTCCCGCATGTGGGCCGCCGACCTCGGCGACCTGGAACGCGCCGAGGCGGTGGCCGTCGAGGCGTGGGACACGTTCGGTCATCTCGACGTCCTCGTCAACAACGCGGCCATCGCGAAGCGTGTGCACACCCTCGACCTCACCGTCGAGGACGTGCATCACACGATGGACGTCAACTTCTTCTCACCCATTCGCATGGCGATGGTGCTGCTCCCGCGCATGCAAGCCCGGGGATCGGGGCTGATCGTGAACGTGTCGAGCATGGGCGGGCGGTTGGGCATCGTCCACGAGGCGGCGTACTGCGCGGCGAAGTTCGCCATGTGCGGCTGGAGCGAGACAGCGCGCATCGACCTCGCGGGGAGCGGCGTCGACGTGAAGCTCGTCCTCCCCGGCCCCATCGACACCGAGATCTGGGAGCAGCAGCCCGGCGAGCTGCCCGGCCTCTACGAGGGACCGTTCGTGACCGCGGCCGATTGCGCGGCCGACATCGTGGCCGCGATCGAGCGCGACGGCTTCGAGTTCTACGTCCCCGAGACCGTCGAGGGCGGGTTCGGGGCCCAGAAGGACCTCGTGGTCGGCAAGACGCAGGACGTCGACGCGTTCACGGACCTGATGATCACGATGAAGGAGGCGTCGACGGTCCGGCGCTCGTAGACGCGGGCTCGGCCTCCCGGCTGTCGTCCCTGTCGTCGCCGTCGTCGGCCTCGTCGGCCGGGGTCCCGGTCGGCTCGTCCGGTTTCACGGTGACCGACTCCTCGTCCTCGTCGGCGGAAACGACACCGGCCTTGCGCGCGCGCTCGAGCGCCTTGGTCGCCGCCTGCCGCTGCGTCTCGACTTCAGCGCGGAGATCCGCCTCGGGCCCGATGCCCGGGTCCTGGGCGCGGGCCACGAGGCGCTGATGCCACCGCTCCCCGCGCCTGCCGCCGAGCACCGAACCGGCCAGCGCGCCGACGAGGGCGACACCCATCGTGAGCAACACGATGCCCGTCCAGGTCGACTCACCGGTCGGCACACCGAGGTCGTCGAACCGATCGCGGACCACCGAGACGGCGCCCTCGAGCTGACCGATCCCGATCGCGCCGGCGATCACGACCACACCGATGATGAAGACGAGCAACCCGTGGCGCATCCCGGCGCGCCGCGCCATTCGCCCGGCTGTGTATCCCCCGAGCGCGAAGCAGCCGAAGAACGCGACCGCGGACACCACGCCGACGACGAATCCGACACGCGTCCACTCGCTGTCGCTCAGGGTGTCCGTCGTCAGGTCGACGGCATGGAGGACGGCGGCGACGACACCGGTGCACACCGCCACGACGCCGATCACGGTGAGCACGCCGGCGGCGACGCTCCACCACGACACCCGGCCCCATCCTGCTTCGCGCGCCAGCTCGAGCCGGTCGGTCCTCCCCTCGGATCTCCCCTCAGATCTCCCCTCGGCCCAAAACTGCCGCTGATCCGAGTCCTCGATATCGACGCGACTGCTCATGGTTCCCCAGGTCTCCCTCCGCCCTCCGATTCCGGGAGCGAGCCTTCCCTCGCCCCGGCGTGGGAAAACCTGGTCAGGCGGGGACGGGCGCCGGCGTGGGCTCGACCGTGACGGGAATGCCGTTGAGGACGGCGTTCCCCGACAAGGGATCGAAGAGGTCGCCGTCAGCCAGGAGGTTCGTGTTGACGCCGGGCCGTCCCGCTGCCACCGACAGGTCGGCGCCGTCGACGCCGTGCCCCCACCCGTGCGGGATGCTGACCACGCCCGGCATGATCGCCGCGGTGACCTCGACCGTCACCGCCACCTCGCCCCGGCGCGACCGCACACAGGCGGTACCCCCGTCGGTGAGGCCGAGGCGCGCCGCGTCCTCCGGATGCACCTGGAGCGTGCAGCGTTCCTTGCCCTTCACGAGGACGTCGAGGTTGTGCATCCACGAGTTGTTCGAGCGCAGGTCCCGCCGCCCGACGAGGACCATCCGACCGTTCCGGCCCGGGGTGAGCGAGGCGCGCAGGCGGGCGACGTCCTCGACGATGGGCTCGGGCGCCAGCTCGATCTTCCCGCTGGGCGTGCGGAGCACCTCGGGAACTCGCGGCTGCAACGGGCCGAGGTCGACGCCGTGCGGCGCCTCCTCCAACACCGCGAGGGAGAGGCCGGTCGGGTCGGCGCCGAACCCGTCGCCGTACGGGCCCGTCCGGAGCATCAGGTCGAGGATCCGCTCGGGGCCTCGGCGCGACGAGAGCGCCTCGAGAAGCTCGTCGGGGTCGCGACCCTCGACGTTGGAGCCGGTTCGCTGCACCGCCTTCTGCACTAACCCGGCCACGACGGCGTCGTCGAGCGCGCCCGGGTCGGCCGACGCGCCCTGGCCGGCGACGATGTTGGCGAGCCGCAGCAGGATCTCCGACTCCGCCATCTCGTCCGGCGCGAGGTCCACCACGGGGGGCGAGTAGTTGGCAACGTTGCGGATGGAGAGTTGGTAGAAGGCGAGGTCGTAGTGCGCACGCGCGAGCGCACCCTCGGGGGGCAGGATCACGTCGGCGTGGCGCGTCGTCTCGTTGCGATAGATGTCGACGCTCACCATGAACTCGAGTGACGCGAGGGCGCGGTCGAGGCGGCCGGCGTCCGGGGTCGAGAGCACCGGGTTCCCGGCGACGGTGATCATCCCGCGCACCTGACCGTCGCCGGGCGTGTCGATCTCCTCGGCGAGGCAGACGACGGGCAGCTCGCCGAACAGCTCCGGCAACCCGCGTACGCGGGTGTGACGCCGGCCGAACCGGACGCCGCGCCCGACGCCGGGCGTGCCGCCCGTGTTCGCGCTTCCGGTCGCCGGCTTGGTGAACATCGCGCCGCCGGCGCGGTCGAGGTTGCCCGTGAGGCAGTTCGCGACGTCGACGAGCCAGCTCGCCAGCGTTCCGAACTCCTGCGTGCAGGTGCCGATCCGTGCATAGACCGCGGCGCGGTCGGCGGCGGCGAGCTCCCGCGCGGTGCGACGGATCGTGTCGGCATCGATGCCGCAGACCGGGGCCACGACTTCCGGCGCGAAGTCCCGGGCGAGGCGATCGACCTCGTCGGCGCCGGCCACGTGGTCGCCGACGTCCCCCGTCGACACCAGGCGCTCGGCGAAGAGCGTGTGCACGATCGCGAAGAGCAGGTGGGCGTCGGTGCCGGGCCGGATGAAGAGGTGCTCGTCGGCCTCCTCGGCGGTCTTCGAGCGGCGCGGATCGACGACGACCAGCTTCCCGCCCCGGGCCCGGAGCGCCCGGATGCGCCCGGGATAGTCGGGCGCGGTCATCAGGCTCCCGTTCGACGCGAACGGGTTCGCGCCGAGCATGAGGAGATGGTCGGTGCGGTCGATGTCGGGAATCGGGATGCTCAAGCCGGTGCCGAACATGAGCCCGGCCGACACCTGCTTGGGCATCTGGTCGACGGTGCTCGCCGAGTACAGGTTGCCGCTACCGAGCGCCTGGATGAGCACCCGGTTGTAGAGCTGTCCCGCGAGGTTGTGCACGTTCGGGTTGCCGATGTACATCGCTACGGCATCTCGGCCGTGCCGGTCGAGGATCGGAGTGAGGCGCCGCTCGATCTCCGCGAACGCGTCGTCCCAGGACACCTCGCTCCACGCGTCGCCGCGCCGCACCTGCGGCCGGCGCAGACGATCGGGGTCGGCCTCGAGCTGCTTGAGCGCAGTGCCCTTCGGGCACAGATAGCCGTGGCTGAAGACGTCATCGCGGTCGCCGCGCACGAGCGTGATGTCGCCACCGTCGAGGCGGAGCTCGAGGCCACAGGTCGCCTCGCACAACGGGCAGGTTCGGTAGACGGTTTGCGTCAAGGCTTCGCTGTCGCCGTTCCCCGCAGTCATGCAACGCGAGGCTAGCCACCCCCGGATAGGGTCCGGCCGTGGTCGAGCGCTTGTACTTCCGTCAGCTGCTCGCGGGCCGCGACTTCGCCCGAGACGACCCCTTGGCGCGTCAGATGGTCAACTTCGCGTACCTGATCGGCGATCGCGACACGGGCCAGGCCATGGCGGTCGACCCGGCGTACGGCGTGCGCGAGCTGGTCGAGATCGCGGGCGCCGACGGTATGCGGATCACCGGCGCGCTCGTCACGCACTATCACCCCGATCACGTCGGCGGTGACCTCATGGGCTACCGCATCGAGGGCGCTCGCGAGCTGCTCGGCATGGACGACGTCGAAGCGCCACTCCACGTGCAGCGGACCGAGGCCCCGTGGGTGCAGCGCGTGACGGGGGCGTCGGACTCCGATCTCGTCCTCCACGACGGCGGGGACGAGGTGCCTGTCGGCGCCGTTCCCGTCCGGCTCGTCCACACGCCGGGTCACACGCCGGGGAGCCAGTGCTTCCTCGTCGACGGCCGGCTCGTCGCCGGCGACACGCTGTTCCTCGAAGGGTGCGGGCGGACCGACCTTCCCGGCGGCGACCCCGAGGCGATGTACGAGAGCATCACGCAGCGCCTCGCCGCCGTGCCCGACGACACAGTGCTCTATCCCGGGCACCTCTACTCCCCCGAGCCGTCGGCCACGATGGGCGACACGCGCCGGCGCAACTACGTGTTCCGACTCCCCACGCGCGACGCCTGGCTGTCGATGTTCGGGGCATGAACGTGTCGAGGATGCGCGTCGCCGCCACGATCGTGAGCTTCCTCGGGGCCGTGATCGTGATCGGCGCGTGCAGCAGCTCCGACGGCTCCGACGGCGGTAACACCAAGGTGAAAGCCGAGGCGCAGCGGTTCTTGAACCAGCGCAACGCCGCCGTCCGCCAGGGCAACACCGACCTCCGCGTCGCCAAGCTCAACACGGCGGTCATCCAGCGGTACGGCGAGCAGCAGTGCCGCGACTTCCTCGCGGGTCAACCCGCGGACAAGACGCGTCGCGACCGGGTGAAGCAAGTCGGGAAGCCGGAGTCCTTCGAGTACGACACCGACAACCTGAGCGTGACGATCCCGGACGCGATCCCCGTCCTCGTGCGGGAGACCCGGCTGGGCAAGAAGTCCGACCGCGACCTGCATCTCGCGCCCGCCAACGGTGGCCTGACGTACTTCATCGACTGCGGCAACCCGCTCGAGCGCCAGTAGCGCGTCAGCTCGGGTCGAAGACGACCCCGATCGCGTCCGGCCCCCGGAACGCGAAGCCCTGGATCACCGGCGGCGGCGCGTCGGGATCGAGGCGCACGTTCGGCAGCCGGGTCAGGATCTCGTCCAGCCCGACGCGCAGCTCGAGACGGGCGAGGTGCATCCCCAGACACTGGTGCTGCCCCGTCCCGAAGGCGACGTGGTTCTGCGGCGGGCGGTCGATGCGCCACTCCTCCGGCGCGTCGTACCGGTCCTCGTCGTGGTTCGCCGACCCGGTGATCACGCTGACCGGCGCGCCCGCCTCGACCGGGCAGCCGCCGATCTCGGTGTCTGCCGCCGCGACCCGGCTCACCTGCGTGACCGACGTCTCCCAGCGCAGGGTCTCCTCGATGACAGCCGGCAGCAGGCTGCGATCGGCGACGACCTCCGCCATCGTGCCCGGGTGCGTCAGCAGCGCGACGAGCGCGTTGCCCATGACGCGGTACGTCGTCTCGGCCCCGGCCGGGAGCAGGAGACGAAGGAAGCCGTAGATCTTCTCGTCCGTGAGCCGCTGGCCGTCGATCTCGGCGTGGACGAGGTCGCTGATGAGGTCGTCACCAGGGTGGGCGCGCCGGTCCTCGACGATGGGCTCGAGGTAGTCGCGCATAGCCTGCGACGCCTCGTGACCGCGGTCGGGGTGCAACGGGCCCGTGTTGATCAGCTCGGCCCACTGGTGGAACTGGGCGCTGTCCTCGAGCGGGACGCCCACGATGCCGCAGATCACCTGCACGGGGTACTTGGACGTGACGGCCTGCGCGAGATCGGCCCTGCCCGCAGGCGCGATGTCGTCGAGCAACCGAGTGATCGTGGGCCGGATCAGCTGCGCGTCCCAACGCTCGAGCGCGGATGCCCGGAAAGCGTGCGCGACGAGGTTCCGGTAGGCGCGGTGCTCGGCGCCGCCCATCGCGAGGATGAGCTCGCCCATGAACTGGCCGATGTGCTCGGCGTTGATGGACGACGAGAACGTCGTGCCGTCGCGGAGCACGTGCTCTACGTCGGCGTACCGCGTGACGTGGTACGACGGACGGTCGCTCATCCCGCTCGTCTCGGTATGGATGACCGGGCATTCGCGACGGGCGCGCTCCCAGATCGGGTACGGCTGCCCCGTCGTGAAGTCGACCTCGTATTCGAACTCGGGCTGGGTGACGGGCTCCGTGGTCACGACATCTGCAGCGACTTCGTCTCGAGGTACTCCTCGAGGCCGTACTTCCCGAGCTCGCGCCCGTGGCCCGACTGCTTGTAGCCGCCGAAGGGTGCCATCGGGTTGAAGTTCTGGCCGTTGATGTCGACCTGCCCGGCCTGGATCCGGCGCGCCACCTGCGTCGCGCGCTCCTGATCGCCTCCGAACACGCCGGCGTGCAGGCCGTAGATCGTGTCGTTGGCGATGCGAACGGCGTCGTCCTCGTCGTCGTAGGGGATGATCGACAGCACGGGACCGAAGATCTCCTCCTGGGCGATCGTCATGTCGTTGCGGACGTTCTTGAACACCGTCGGCTTGACGAAGTAGCCCGTGTCGAGCCCCTCGGGGGCGTCCGGCCCGCCGGTGACGAGCTCCGCGCCCTCTTGGATCCCCTTGTTGATGTAGTTGCGGACGCGCTCCCGCTGGGTGTCCGAGATCAGCGGGCCCAGCCGGTTGTTCGGGTCCGTCGGGTCGCCGACCGTGTACGTCTCGGCCACTTCCTTCACGGCCGACACGATCTCGTCCTGCTTGTCGCGTGGCACGAGCATGCGCGTCCAGGCGATGCAGGTCTGACCCGAGTTCAGGAAGCAGCTGCCGACGCCCGCCTTCACCGCGTCCTCGACGGGCGCGTCAGGCAGGATGATGAACGGCGACTTGCCGCCGAGCTCGAGCGTCACCTTCTTCACCGTCTCGGTCGCCAGCTCGGCAACACGCTTGCCGGCGCGCGTCGACCCCGTGAACGACACCATGTCGACGCCGGGGTGGGTCACCATCGCCTCTCCCACCACGGGGCCGGTGCCGCTGACGAGATTGAAGACGCCGGGCGGGAGGCCGGCGTCGTCGACGATCTCGGCGAGGATGAACGCGTTGAGCGGTGCCACCTCGCTCGGCTTGAGCACGACCGTGCACCCCGCCCCGATGGCGGGCGCCACCTTCGCGACGATCTGGTGGAGGGGGTAGTTCCACGGCGTGATGCACCCGACGACGCCGAGCGGCTCACGCACGACGAGCGAGTTGCCGATCTGCTCCTCGAACGGGAACTGGTTGACGATGTCGACGTAGGAGCCCATGACCATCGCCGGCAGCCCGGCTTGGATCATCTGGGAGAACACCATCGGCATGCCGACCTCGCCCGTGACCGTCTCGGCGATGTCCTGCATGCGGGCGTTCAGCCCCTCCTGGAGCTTCTGGAGGTACTTCGCCCGCTCCTCGACCGCGGTCTCGCTCCACGTCGCGAACGCCCGGCACGCCGCCGTCGCCGCCCGGTCGACGTCCTCAGGGGTGCCGTCGGGCACGCGGCCCATGACCTCCTCGGTGGTGGCGTTCACCACGTCGATGGATCCGGGGCCCGTCGAGGGCACCCATGCGCCGTCGATGTAGAGCTTGTCGCGGTCCTGCATCCGGTCCCCCTGATTCGTGGTGACGGCGCCGCTCGGCGTGCGCGCTGTCTCTCGGTCGACTCGAGGCTCAGGCTACCGTCGGCCGGTGCCGTCTGCGACCGACGCGACCACGACCACGGAGCCGCCGGGCGCCCGCGACGTGAAGGTGACCGAGCCCCGCGCGCGGTCGCGCTGGCGAGCGTCGCTCGTCGATGCAGCCGGCGTGGCCGCAGCCACGGTGGGCCTGCTCGTGATCACGTTGCGGCTGTGGGAAGCGAACTTGCGCGTCCCGTTCGTGTACAACGCGACGGATCGGCCACCACTCGCGTACGCACCCGACGCGCCCTACTACCTGATGCTCACGAAAGGGCTCGTCGAGCACGGCGCCTACCTGCGCATCCCGAACCTCGGCTGGCCGTTCAGCCTGCAGCTCTACGACAACCCCGAGACCGGCGACAACCTCCAGCTCGCCCTCCTGAGAGGGCTCGGCTTCTTCCTGCGCGACGCGGTGCTGACGGTGAACGTCTACTACCTCCTCACCTTCGTGGCCGTCTCGCTCGCGGCGTGGTTCGTCCTCCGGCGATTGGGCGTATCGCGCCTCGTCGCCGCGGTCGTCGCCATCCTGTACAGCTTCCTCCCGTACCACTTCGCGCGCGGCGAAGCGCACCTGCTCCTGTCGGGCTACTTCATGGTCCCGGTCGCGACGCTGCTCATCCTGCAGGTGCTCTCGGACGACCCTCCGTTCACGGCCCGCCGAGAGTCGCCGGAGCCGCGCTGGCGGCTGGCGTTGTGGAGCCGCCGGGCGGTGCCGTGGCTGCTGGCGTGCGCGGCGCTGGGCTCGACCGGCCCGTACTACGCGTTTTTCGCCGTGCTGCTGCTGGCTGCGGCGGTGGTCGCCGACTTCGTGGCCCGGCGGAGCTGGCGGCGGGTCGCGTCCGGTGGCGTAGCCGGCGGCATCGTCGTCGTCGTGCTGCTCCTCAATCTCTCCCCGTCGTTCCTCTACTGGGCGAAGCACGGCCAGAACGATCAGGCCATCCCGCGCGGGATCTCGGAGACGGAGGTGAACGGGCTCCGGATCTCCCAGCTCGTCCTCCCGCGGGTCGACCACCGCATCGACGCCTTCGCCGACGCGCAGCGCAAGAGCGACCGGTTCAGCCCGGTGGCGACGTCGGAGCGCGGACAGCAGCTGGGGCTCATCGGCGCGATCGGCTTCGTCGGCCTGATCGTGTTCACGCTCAGCCGCCTGCTGCGGCGACGGGAGAACGCCGGTTCGCGCGCTCCCCCGCCGCTGGGCACCCGGTCCGAGGTCGGGAAGCGCCTGGGCCTGCTCACCGTGGTCGCTCTGATCGTCGGCGCCGTGAGCGGCATCGCGCTCCTCATCTCGGCGGCGGGCATCCGGTACATCCGCTCGTACAACCGGATCTCGGTGTTCATCGCGTTCTTCGCCCTCGTCGCCGTCGCGTTCGGGCTGGACTGGATCGTCGCCCGCATGCCTCGGTGGCACGGTCGCGCCGTCGTGGCAGGAGCGGTGTGCGTCGCGGTGCTGGCGGTCGGGATCTTCGACCAGACGTCGTCCGCCGACGTCCCCGACTACAAGGCGCTCGAGCAGGCGTGGAACAGCGACGACGTCTTCGTGCACGGCATCCAGCGCGACCTCGGGTCGGGCGCGGCCGTGTTCCAGATGCCGTACGTGTTCTTCCCCGAGGCGGGGATGATCGTCGGGACAGGCCCCTACGACCAGGCGCGGGGCTGGTTGCACGCCGACGACCTCCGCTGGAGCTGGGGGTCCGTGCGCGGCCGTGAAGGCGACTGGCAGGGCGCGCTCGTGCGGCTTCCGGCGCCCGAGGCGCTCGACGCGCTGACGGCGGTCGGGTTCACCGGGCTCATGATCGACCGCGCCGGCTACGAGGACCACGGCG
>Ga0126369_10002489_pt1 | contig 13114 bp, 22 predicted proteins | sample PanSoiMetaPlot_1_FD_109646 | JGI IMG/M metagenome (GOLD analysis project Ga0126369, IMG submission 109646) | Tropical forest soil microbial communities from Panama - MetaG Plot_1 | ecosystem: Environmental > Terrestrial > Soil > Tropical forest > Bulk soil | place: Panama | collected 2016-02-17 | reverse complement strand
GACCGGTGTCCCGCAGATCGGTGCGCCGTGAAAGGTGCGGCAGTAGATCGCGTTCAGGACGAGCTCGACGCAGTCGGCCGGGCGGATCGGGTGGATGTAGACGATGTAGGCGTAGACCTGCCCGAACGCCTGCGCCGACGGGACGCCGCCGACCGGGACCCAGAGCCGGAAGGTTTCGCCGCCGAACGCCTGTGCGGACGGGACGCCCGGGGCGGTGACGCTGACCGCCGTCTTGAGCGTGACCGTGCCGAACGCCTGCGCCGAGCTGACGCCGCCGACCGGCTTGGTGAAGCCGGAACGGGTGGTGATCGAGCCGAAGGCCTGCGCGGAGGCGACCCCGCCGGGGTGCGCCGTCTGGGCGACGGCGACCGCGCCGAAGGCTTGCGCCGAGGGGACGCTCGCCGGGGTGACGCGGATGGCGGTCTTGACCGTCGGCGCGCCGAAGGCCTGCGCGCTCGTGACGCCGGAGACGCCGATGCGGGTGGCCGCCTTGACGGTGACCGCACCGAACAGCTGCGCCGACGGGATGCCGCCCGGGCCTGCGATCTGGCGGACGAGCGGTGTGACGCTGCCGAACTGGGCGCTGTCCGAGTAGCCGCAGATGGAGCCGTCGCCGCTGACGCTTCCGTCGCCGCAGATCTCCGGGGTGACGCCGGACGGGTAGACGCCGGGGACGGGGACGATGACGGCCAGCTGGCCGACCACCATCGTTCCGACGTTGAACCTACCGACGATCGAGACGACGGCCATGCGCTACCTCAGAGCTCGTATTGCTTCAGGTATTCGATCGCCCGCTCAAGGTTCTCGATGCTGCAGCCCATCGCGCTAATGCCGCCGTTACAAGCACGGCAGAGAAGTCCGCGAACCTGCCCCGTCTCACGATTGTGATCGACGGCAAGACGCATCCCTGTCCGGCACTCCTGGCCACACACGGCGCACGCACCACCCTGGCGCTCCAACATCTCGTCGTACTGTTCAATGGAGATGCCGTAGCGGTACTTCAACGTGGCCTCTCTCTGGGCATCGGGATGTTGCCGATGCCACTCGCGGTAATACTCTTTGCGACTCTTGCTGTTTGCCATCAGAGTTTTGCGATCCACGGAACACTATTTTGCCACTGAATCGTGATGTCTCCCCCGTTCGGGGTGACCGTGAAGCCGTCGATGTAGAAGAGAAGCGGCGACGTGGACGGCGTGCCGGTGTCCTTGAAGACGGCGAGACAGTCGATCGCAGCGCCGGAGGGCACAGCGGTGAAGGTGGCGTCCGCGGCGTCGAAGCAGCCGGGGTCTGCGCCGCCGCCGCCGTTCGCGACCTTGGTGCCGAGCACGACGTCGGTGACGAGCGCCGCCGTGAGCGAGGACGCGTACTGGTGCGCCTGCGAGACCGTGTAGCCGGAGGTGCGCATCAGCCTGGCTTTCACCGTCGTACCGGCGGCGGTGATGTCGCCGAGGGTCGCCTTCCAGAACTCCTGGAGCGCGAGGTTGTAATGCTGGCTCGCCATCAGAGACTCACCACCTGGTGGTCGGTCGGGACTTCCTCGGGGCTGTACTCACGCGAGAGCTCGCCGTCGGCGAAGCCGAGCAGGATGAAGCGGTCGGCGGTGTCGGCGTCGAGCTCGACCTCGTCGCCCGCGACGTACTCGCCGACCGAGTTGATCATGCGTACGAGCGTCACTTCTTCTTCGCCTCCTCCTCTTTCGCGAGCGTCTCGAACATGAGCTCGATCTCCTCGTCAACGGTGAGTCGTTGCGGCGCGGGGACGACGCCCGCGTACTCGCGCGCGAAGAAGAGCCGCTGGTCGCGGGCGATCGGTGCGCCGCAGACGTTGCAGCGTTCCGGCCAGGCCTGCTCGAACGGCTCGAAGCACTTCAGGCAGGCGTAGCCTTCGCGCAGCCGCTCGACCGACTCGGGTGCGAGCTCCAGGTTGACAGCGCGCTGGATGCGTCCGTCGCGGCCGACGACGATCTCGTCGGACTGCTCGATGTTCAGCACCTCGATCGGCTTGCGCCAGCGCTCAACCAAGGATCGTCTCCTCGTCCGGTTCCACCTCGACCGTGCCGGTCTCGATCGCCTTGCCGAGCTCCTCGACGATCTTGGGCCGGTTCTGATGCTCGCGCTCGTAGACGAGCACCTCGTCCAGGTCGAAGCCGTCCTCGACGATGCGGCGGATGAGCGCGCCCGGTGTGCCGCGGAACTCGTCGTAGCGCGGCCAGGGCGGCCGCAGCGTCGAACGGACGACCAGGTAGGACGGGTCGCGTTCGGCCTCGACTTCGAGTTTGCGCTCGACGAGGATGCGCTCGTCGTCCGACCAGCCGTGCCGGGCCTGCGCCTGCTCGGAGTCGAACAGGCCGATCCGGTAGTCGGGCGGGACGGTGGTCACCTCGTCCTGCTCCTGGTAGGAGCCGTTGAACGTCCACTCGGCGATCGCCATCTCGCGCTCGTGCGGTGACAGCAGCCAGGGCTCGAACTCGGCGACGAGCTCGCGCTCGATCGTGCGCACGACGCCGTTCGCGTACGCCTCGTGCTGGCCGGGGCGGCAGAGCGTGCGCGTGCGGCCGTGCTTGGAGATGACTCGCATCTGTGCTCCTTGGGATGTGAGGCGAGGGCGCTCCGGGCCGTGGCTCTCACGAGCGCCCTCGCCAGCTGTGGGCTACGGCGCGATCGCGCCGAGGATCCACGCGTGGGCCCGCTCGTGAGCGATCTCCCAGGTTGCCTCGCAGATGTACTCGGCCGCGTAGCTGTCGCGGCCCTTCGGCTGTTGCTCGGTGAGCAGCTTCGTGTCGCGGTCACGCAACGGCCGCCGCTCGATGTAGTCGAGGTCGACGAGGAAAGCGTAGGAGCCGAAGCCCTTGTTCGCCACCGGGAACTCGCCGAACTCCTTCTTCACGACCACCGGGATGCGGTAGCCGTACGCGCCCGAGATGAACGCGTCCACGTTGACGCCGTACACGTTGCGCGGCGTCGGGTCCCACTGTGCGCCCATGCCGGAGCGGTTCCAGGAGCTCATGCACTGCACGACCACGGGGGCAGCGAAGAGCACCTTGTTGGTGGAGCCGTACTGGAACACGGCCGCCATCAGGTTGTCGAAGCCGGACGGGGTCATCGCCGCGCCCGCGCAGTCGAGCTTGTTCGACTGCAGGAACTCGTACAGGCCACCGGCCATTCCCTGCGGCTCGGTGTTGCCGTTCGGGGCGACCGAGGAGGCAACGTAGGAACGCGTGCCCCAGAAGCCGATCGCCTCCCACTTCTTCTTGTGCACGCGGGCTTGGCGGACGGCCTCCTTGGCGGGCTCACGTCCGCCGTAGAGCTCGATCGCGGTCTGCGTGTTCGTGAACGTCCACGGTGTCCGCGTGATCTGCGTGTAGTTGTAGCCGAGCACACGCGCCAGGTAGCGGGCGACCGGGAAGTCGGAGCCTTGCGGCTGCGCGTCGGCGACGACGAGCCAGTTGTCGGACGCGGAGATCGCGGCTGCGACCACCCGCCCGACGCCGCGGGCGAGCGTGATCGTGTCGGTCGCGACCGAGACGACGGTGCAGGCCTCGCCGGAGCGCATGTTGCGCAGCACGTCGTTCGGCTGCACCAGCTTGCCGTGGCCCGCAGAGAAGGGGATCGCCGTGTCGGTGGTGATCTGCGCGGCGGTGTTGGTCACGATCCGCGGGAAGTCCTCCTCTTCGAGCCAGTTGACTTTCTCTCTCGTCGCTGCCCGGGACGAGACCTTGTCGGTCATGGTGGTGAACTGCGTGTCGTCCGGCTTGAGGACCCGGATCTTCGGGTCCATGTCGACGACACGCTCGTCGGGCACGATCTCCTCGGTGGAGATGTAGCCCGTCGCAACGGTGCCAGCCATCAGGGCACTCCTCGGGTGGAAGGAACAAGTTCTCCTTCGGCCCTCGGGGTCTCGGCTCGGGGAGGCCCGCGGCTCTAGGTGTTACGCGCCCACTCTTCTTCCAGCTGCTCCAGGGTGAGGCCCGGCCCGATCCGTCGCGGGGACGGGGTCTCGCCTGCAGATGGGCTTGCAGCTGCTGACGCTACCACGGCTTTGCGTTTCGCGTTCGATGCTTTCTCGCGGTTGCCGTTCTTGAGCTCCTCCTTGGCGGAGGCGAGCGAATGGGTGGAGGCGCGCGCGATCTCGTAGATGCCCATGACGCCGCGCACCGCCGCATCCGGATCCTGGGAGCGCGCGTCGATCACGAGCGGATGCGCGTCGCCCAGCTGCGCGATCGCCGCCGTCATCTGGGCGGCGTACTTGGGCATGTCCGGGAAATGGGTGGCGAGCTCGCCGAGCAGCTGCTCCGCGGTGAACGAGGCCTGCGGCTCCTGCGCCGCCTCCATGTTCGCGTAGAACTGGCCTTCGGCGACGTCGACCGCCTGTGAGGTGCGCAGCGCCTCGTACGGCTGCTCGTGCCCCCACTCGGTGCAGATCGCGCGGGCGAGCCCGAACTCGCCCGCGTTCACCGCGTTACGAACGTAGAGCTGCGGGTTGCCGGACTCCATCGCCTCGGTGACCCAGTTGCGCTGCGCCTCGTTCAGGAGGACGGCGTCGCCCTGGAAGGCGGCGGCCTGCTGCAGCTCGCCTTCGAGCTCGCGTACGCGCCGTTCGAGCGCCTGCTTCTCCTGGCCCTGGCGGGAGAGCGCATGCTGGGACTGGATCCCGTAGCGGAGCGCCTTCTCGGTGTCGCCCTGGAACTTCGCCAGGAAGGCGCGAATCTCCGGGTCGAACTCCTCCTCGTCCTCCTCGCCCGGCTCCTGCTCGGGCTCGCCCTGCTCCGGCTCGGGCTCCTCCTCGTCTTCGCTCTCCTGCTCGGGCTCCTCCGCTGGAGGAGACGCCTCTTCCTCTTCAGGCTGCTCGACCTCGACCTGCTCCTGCTCACCAGGCTCCTCCTCGGGTGCGGGCTCCTCGGCTGGCGACTCGGGCTCCTCGCCGGTCTCCTCGGCCCAGGCCGAGAGGATCTGGGCGGTCACATCCTCGGGTCTCACGTCGTCACTTCCTCCCTCTGTGCCTCCTGCAGGAGGCGTTCGAGTTTCACTTCGGCACCGTGCGGCTGGGCGAGGAACCAGCGCATCCCGTCCAGGTAGCCGCGCACGTAGTCGACCTGGCGCTGGTCGAGCGGGTCGGGCCCGAGCGCGTGCGCGAGCACCACTTTGCGCAGCCGCTCCTCCTTCTGGGCTGCCACCTTCTCCAGGACCGGCCAGGAGGGGTGCTGGGTGAGGATGGCGAGAGCGCCGCCCTCGGTGATGCGTTCGCGCCGCTCCTCGTCGGTGAGCGTGTGGCCTCTGCGTCTCATGTGCCACCTCCACCCTTGTTCGAGACGCCGCCGCGCATCCGCATCAGCTGCGCCATCGCCGCCTCAGGAGACATGGAGGGCCCGGGGGAAGCTGACGGGGACTGCGGCCCTGCCGCCAGCTGGGGCGCGGTCACCCCGCCGGGCCCCCCATTGGTGACGGGCACCTGTCCCGGTTGCGGGGGCGTCCCGGGCTGCCCGCCAGCGGTGGCCGCCCCGACCTGGGGCGGCATGAAGTAGCGGTCCTTGTCCGGCTTGTCGTAGGCGTCGAGCGTGTCCTCCATGAACGCCTTCAGGTTCAGGGGTGCGCCCGACTGGGCGAACACCATCTGCACCTGGGCGGCGATCTGGAGCAGCGAGCTCGACTCGGCCCGGCGCTCCTGGCGCAGGAGCGAATCCGAGGTGACGTCGATCGTGATGTCGTAGTCGCCCTGCAGGTCGAGCGGGGTGATCTCGTGGTAGGCGCTCGCCCCGTTCGCGCCCAGGATCGGGACGATCCGGTCGTCGCGGACGAACTGCTGGTAGAGGAGCAGGAAGTCCTTGCCGAGCGCCGCGTAGGCCCACAGGTAGTGCTGCTTGCGCGACTGGATGATCCGCTGCGCGATCGTGGTGATGATCGACATGCCGGTCGCCGTCTGCTGATCCATCGTCTGGTCTTGGACGCCGGAGGCCATCGGCAGGCCGCCCATGATGTTCTGCAGGTCGCCCTTCAGCAGGCCCTCGGCCTGGAGGGTGATGTTGGCGACGGTCGGGTCGATCTTGAGCGTGTCGACCTGGCCGGGATCCTCGACGAACCATTGCGCGTTCGGGGCCCACTCGAACGCGTCCGGGTCGTCGACGTCGGAGCGGATCAGCGTGATCAGGTTGGCGAGCAGACGGACGACGTCGAGCCGCTGGTTCTGCAGTGTCCACAGCATCTGCTGCAGCTGCGCGAGCGCCTCGACGACGGAGATGCCGGGAATCTGGAAGGCGTCCGGCATGGCGGCGCAGACGACGAAAGGCATGCGCCCGTTCCAGAACGGGTTCGGGTCGTCGCGCAGGAGCACGGTGCGGTTGCCGACCGTGATCACGCGCTCCGGCGTCCAGTACTCCAGCACCTCGACGAGATCCTGGGTGCGGTCAATGTTGCGCAGCCGCATCTCCCGCTTGGTCAGGTCGGCGTAGGTGGCGCGCGAGGACGAGCTCTTCAGCTGCTCGACGTTCTTGTACACGCCCTGGTTCTGCATCCGTTTCAGGGCGGCGTACGACTGCCACGTCCTGTCGATCAGGTATTCGGCCTTGTCGACGTTCGGAGCCTGCGAAGGCCAGAAGAAGTCGCGCACGTCGCGCACCTCGCAGACGGCATCGTCGAGGACGAGCACGTCCTTCGCGGTCGTCTCCTCGTGGGTGGTGATCGAGTCGACGACGTTGCCGTACGCGTCCTGGATCTCCATGTCGTTCGGGGTGAGCGCGACCACGTCGCGACGCTCGCTGCGCCAGTAGGTCTTGAAGACGGTGATCCCGGCGATCAGGTCCTGCTGCATGAAGTCGCGCTGGCATTGCGCGAACCCGGCCCTGTCGAGCGCGTAGCGGAGCGTGTCCGCGATCGCCTTCACCCCGGAGAGGCGGGCGAGGATCTCGTCGAGCGGCTCCTCCGGCTTCGGGCGCGGCGTCACGTTGAAGCGCGGCGAAGGCTCCAGCATGGTGGCGAGCATCCCTTCGCAGGTGTTGAGCACGTACGGCGTCGTGATGTTCGAATGCCAGTCCTCGTCGTCGGAGGCGGCCGGGTTCTGGCCGGGCTCGGCGAGGCCGCGGTAGGCGTCGTAACGGCGCTCCACCTTCTCGATGAACGCGTCGTGGTAGCGGCGCTCGCAGTCGGTGACCGCTTTCACGACCAGCTGGACGGCGTCCGACTGCTCGGTCTGGTCGTAGAGGTCGGTCTCGACCTGCGGGTCGGTCGCCATCTAGCCGCCCTGCGGTCCCGCCGCCATGCCCGGGTTCGACTGCAGCGCACCCTGCAGGCTCTGCATGTCCGACTGGTCTTTCGCCTTCAGGCTGAGGATCTTCTGCAGACACTGGGCGGCGACCGCGCGGTCGGCCTCGTCGGGCTCCAGCTGGATGTAGGCGTGCAGCGCCTCCTCCGCGCCGTCGAGCGCCTCGGCCGAGTTCGAGTACTCCTGGCCGGTGTCGGTCGCACCACCCGTGTCGCCGCCAAGACCGGATGGGTCGCCGAGGTTCGGGGGCTGGCCGGGCGGCGGCGCGCCGCCTCCGAGCGCGCCCGCAAGATCCATCATTGAAGACATCGGGCCTCCTCTACCGCTGCCAGGCGTAGGCGTACGGCCTACGCTTGTGGGGGTTCCTGCGCTGGACGCGCTTCTCGTGGGTGCCGTAGAGCCGGTACATCTCCAGGGCGATCCCGAACGCCATCACCCGGTCGTCGTTGCAGCCTTCCAGGGCGCGCGGCGAAGGGAGCGTCTTCTGGCGCACGAACGTGCGCAGCTCGGAGACCAGGGTGCGCGGCAGCGCCGGGAGGCTCTTCTCCCGGATCGCCTGCTCGATCTGGTTGACCACCTGCGGCCGCGTCTTCAGGTTCATCGGGAAGCCGTAGTTGTGCAGCTGGGCGGCGTCGGGCCGGTCGGCGATCGTGTGCCGGTACAGCTTCGGGTAGTGCGGTCGGCCCTTGCGGCCGTCGCGCAGGCTGATGATCACCGGCTCGCCGTAGCCGCCGCCCATCTCGACCGCGATCCTGGCGGTGCCGTACTGGCGGCCGAGGAAGTGCAGCTGCTCGGCGAAGATGTCTGGCTCGAGTTTCGCGTGGAACTCGGCGGCGATCCCCATGCTGACCAGGTCGATCACGTAGGCGCAGCTGTAGTCGAGGCCGCGGCCGGTGGCGACGTCCGCGCCGATCGCGTACTCGTGCGAGGAGTCCGGCTTCGCGTAGACGCGCACCGGGAACTGCTCCGGGTGTGCGCCCGCCTTCTCGACCTTCGCCCGCTGGCCGCTGTCGTCGGGGCGGTAGCGGATCCGGCCGAGCTCTTGCAGCGGCGCGTTCTCCGAGTACCAGGCGAGCGCGTCCAGGTCGAACCAGCACTCGCCCGTGTTGATGAACGCGTCCTCCGGGTTGCGCGGGAACTGTTCCGCCCGGTCGGCGGCGGGGAGCGCGCGCGCGTTCGTCTCGTACCAGCGTTCGTCCCGGTCCGGGTGCAGGCTCCAGGGGAGGAACTGCACATGGATGCCGTACGCCTCCGCGTTCACGTACAGGTGGTGGAAGAAGTTGCCCTCGCCGGTCTGCTCATTCGAGACGCCGTTCGCGGTGGAGACGACCAGCACCTGGCCGCCGTTGTCGGCGGTCGGGAAGGTCGCCTTCCAGGAGTCGCGCGCGTACTCGTGCCGCGAGTACTCGTCGAGAAGGACTAGGGTGGCGGTTTCGCCGTGACCCGCCCGGCGGGTGGAAGGGAGACCGACACAGGATGAGATGCGACCGTCAGGGAAAGTGAACTCGATCAGGGTGGTGGGGCGCGCCTCCCGGGACGGCTTGGTGATCTTCGCCTCGAAGCGGAGATGCTCTGGCAGCGAGGTGAACATGTCGAAGATCCGGTTCACCACTTTGATCGCCTCGTCCTCGTTGATCGAGACGACGAGGCCGCGCGTGCCGGGCAGGATGAGCAGCTTCCAGAGCATGTAACCGGCGGCGAGCCAGGTGATCCCGAGCTGGCGTGCTTTCAGGACGAGCGAGAGCGTGTGCCCGATCCACTCGTCGAGGACGCCGCGCTGCCAGAACCAGCCCGCCTCGCCGTCTTCGAGCTCGAAGCTGAAACGCTCGCCGGTCTTCGGGTCGACGCACTCCACATGTTCGAGCAGACCGCCCGGGTGCTGCATCGCGGCGGCGCGTTCGTTCAGGCGACGGGCGTAGTCGACTTTGAACGCCGCCAGGACCTCCGGGTCGGCCTGCTCGATCGTGGTCACAGGAGACCGCACCTCCTTGCCGTTTCCGGCCAGGGACTGAAACCGCGCCCGGACAGGTACGCCTTGATGGCGACCGCGATCTGCATGCCGGGTGTCCAATGGTCGGCGGTGCCGAAGGCGCGGAGAAACTCGCGCCCATAGGTGCGCTGGAAGGAGTAGTCCATCTGCAGGCCCCCGTAGTAGGGGGCACCGCCGTCCGTCCAGCTGCCCTCGTAGCGGTGGATGCACATGAACGCCCGCACGAGCGACTGCGGGCTGGAACGTGCCGCTCGCAGGCTCGCCACCGCGAAGCCGAGCCAGACGAGGAACGCGAACGTCAACAGCTTCAAGGGAGCGCCTTCACGCGCGACCTCCTTGCTAGGGGACGTAAGACGCGCGTGCGAGACGGCGGACTAGCTGTCAGCCCGTCCGGCTCGGCGCGAGGGTGAGAAGCTGACTTGGCGCGAGCCCACGGCGAACCAACCCCGGAGCTCGGGCGGGCTACTTCTTCTTGCTCGCCTTCTTCTTCGCCGGGGCGCGCCGGGCGGCGCGCTCGCGAGCCTCGAAAGCCTTCGGCTCCTTCGACTCGACCTTGTACGGGTCCTTGATCTTACGAGCGGCCATCACTGCTCCTGTCTGCCTGCGCGGATTTGTCGCTCCCGACGCCTCGACCAGTTCCTCCAGTACCGCTCCTCGCGACGATCGATCACGCGTTGCGGCTCGAACCAGGAGGAGGTGCTCGTGTTCTGCCCGCAGAGTGTCGGCGAGAGCTCCCACTTGCGCGGGCAGAGATGCATGACGCCGCTGCGGGCGTTCATGATCGTGTACTTCTTCCGCGCCTTCTCGAAGCCGCCCGCGTTTGCGACGCAGTGCTTGCAGTAGCGGACACCGCCGATCAGAAGAACAGAACGCTCGCTCACCGCTTCAGCGGCGGCGGGCCCGGCGACGGCGGGACTGGCCGGACTGGCTGAGCGCGATCGCGACCGCCTGGCGCTGGTTGCGGACGATCGGCCCCTTCTTCGAGCCGGAGTGGAGCGTCCCCGCCTTCCACTCGTCCATGACCGTCTTCACCTTCGCCTTCTTGGCGGCCTTCGTCGTCGGCTTGCGGGCGGCCACTCAGGTCGACCTCTTCTTCGTCGAGGCGGACTCGATCGGGTGCGCCCCGGTGCCGAACCACTCGCTCGCCGGGGTGGAGTGGCTGATCGTGCGCGCGCGCGCGTGCGCGGTCGGGCCCGGCTTGGGGAGCATGCCGGGCGGCGGCTCAGTGCGGATCCGGCCGAGCGCCGAGCCGAGCGCCGAACCGGCCGGGGTGGGACGCTTCCTCTTCGCCATCTCTCCTCCTTAGCCGGGATCGGGTGCGGCCCTGCCGATCACCGCGATCGGCGTGCCGGTGTCGTCGTAGACGGTGATGATGTGCTTGCCCGCGGTGTCGGGGGTGAGCGTCTGGATCACGTTCCAGTAGGAGCAGGCGATCGTGACCGCGGAGATGTTGTCGTAGCTGCCGCCGACGATCGAGCCGTCGGGGAGCTGGCAGGTGAACGGGTGCGCGGTGCCCTGGCTGGCTGGGGTCTCCATCAGCTGATCAGGTTCGAGCCGAAGAGAACGAACACCCAGAGCGCGACCGCGATCGCGACCAGCGCGAGCTCCGACTTGGTCAGCGCCATCACTTCACCTTCTTCAGCCGAGGATTGCGCCGCTTCGCCGCCGGGGAGGCCTTACGGGTAGAGGCGGCGAGGATCGCGCCCGCTCTGTCCTTGCTTATCCCCTGTTTGCGCGCGATCTTCGCCTGGACGGCCTTGAAGCCTGGCCCCTTCTTTGCCATCGCGTCTCCTCAGGTCTTGATGATGAACTGGACGACGACGAAGGACGGAGTGTCGAGCGCGTCGTTCGCGTTGTTGGTCCCGATCGAGCCGCCGAGCGCGGGCGCGCCGGAGACCGAGAGCGCCGCCGCAGCCGAAGCCGTCCCCGAGTTGGTGGCGAAGTTCGGCCCGGCGTCGGCCTGGTCGACGCGGATGTTCGAGCCGCCCGCGGTCGAGATGTAGTTGCTCGGGATCCCGTGGGTGTGGCCGGAGTCGGTGACGGCGAGCGTGCCCGCGCTCACCGTCTTCGCATCGGTGGTGCGATGCTGCGGGCGGCGGTTCGCAGCCGCCTGGCCGTCGTTCTTGTTCAACGCGTTCACGGCCGCGTTCGTGCCCAGGCCGACAGGAATGCGGCCTTGAAGGTCGGGCAGGTTGAAAGTGGTGCTCCCATCCCCCGCCCCGTAGCCGGAGCCGATCGCGGCGAAGAGGGCGGCGTAGGTGGTGCGCGAGACGGCGCTGCCGTCGCAGAACAGGTAGCCGGACGGGGCGACCGAACCGGCGAACGCCTCGATCACACCGGCCGGGACGCCGGGCGCGGGCGCAGCCCAGGTGCCGTCGCCGCGCAGGAACGTCGACGAGCTCGGCGAGCCGGAGCCGAGATCGGCGGGGGCGATCGCCGCCCACACGACTGCGCCGCCGGAGCCTTTCAGCCACTGCCCGTTCACCACGCTGCCGCCCGGGAACGGGATCAGCTTGTTCAGGTTGGCCGCGTTCAGCGGCGTGACGCCGTCGACGAAGAGCGAACTCACGAGCCTCCCTTCAACGCCGAAGGGCCCCGAAGGGCCCTAGGGCGGATCAGTCTCCACAACGGAGGAGCCGTGAAGCTCTACCGGAGGAGCCCGCCGGGGATCGCTCCCTGGACGAGGTAGGGCGAGTGTAGCCGGATCCTCTATTCTTCGTGCGTTCAGCTCTCCGCACGAAAGGAGGCTCCATGAGTGAGCCGGTCAGCATGCAAGTACAGGCGTCCCTGCTGGAGTTGGCGCTGCCGCTGCGCGAACAGCTCGCCCAGATCGCGACGCGCACGGCGGAACTGCAACGGGAGCTGCGCGACCTGCGCGAAGCCACCCAGCAGATCAGCAAGGTGCTGCGCGGCCTGGAAGGAACGAAGGCCCCGGCGAAAGGCGCGGGCAGCGGCGGCGAGACGCGGCGGGCGCGCAAACGCGAAGCGGTGCAGACGTTCGTCGAGGGAAACCGGGACGCCTACCAGGACGGGTTCACGAACCAGCAGCTGCTCGCCGACCTGAACCGAAACGGGGAGCGCCACTCCAAGGACGCCGTCCGGCTCGCCACCAAGGACATGCACGAGCGCGGCCTGCTCCGCGTCGACCGCAAAGCACGGGGCGGCGGCAGCGTGTACAAGCTGGTCGGGAATGCCTAGAGCGAAAGCCACCTATCACGCCCGGGTCACCGACTACCGGGACACCGACATCATGTTCAAGCTCGCGGAGGCCTCGAACGGGAGGGGGGTCTCCTCGCAGGCCCTGGCGGAACTGTTCGGCTACGAGCCCGAGGACGGCTCGCAGCCGTTCGGGATCCGGCTCGCCTGGATGCGCAACTACGGCATGGTCGCCTACGACGACAAAGAGAAACTGTGGAAGCTCAGCCGCGGCGGCGAACGCGTCGTCGAGGCGCGCCTGCGCGCGCCCGAGCTGCGCGTGGTGGAGACGATGCCGGACGAGAAGATGATCGAAGTGATGGCGCTCGTCACCTCGCGCTTCCAACGCGGCGAGACGATGATCGGCCACATGCTCCGGCGTGAGTTCGCCTACGGCACACAGAAGCGATGAGTACGAGTGGCCGAACGAGCAGGCGCGTTCGTTCGGCTACTCGCACTGGGTCGTCTGGAGGGCAGTACTGGCTCTGAGCATCCAGGACTGGCTGCGGCAGAGACGGAGGCAGGGATGAACAACCTGAAGACCTTCTGGCGGATCCGTTCGATCGGCCGCCCCTACGACAACCTCGACATCACGCTCACCGCGGACACCGCCTCGGAGACGGTCGCGCAGACGATCGAGCAGGCGGCGGCAGCGCACGGGATCGAGCTGGAACG
>Ga0126369_10002485_pt1 | contig 13127 bp, 13 predicted proteins | sample PanSoiMetaPlot_1_FD_109646 | JGI IMG/M metagenome (GOLD analysis project Ga0126369, IMG submission 109646) | Tropical forest soil microbial communities from Panama - MetaG Plot_1 | ecosystem: Environmental > Terrestrial > Soil > Tropical forest > Bulk soil | place: Panama | collected 2016-02-17 | reverse complement strand
TGCCACTGACCTATGTGGGCCCGTCAGCTTCCCGGTTGAGCCAGGCCGATGTGAAGGCGCCTGCCGCGCCGCTGAAGCTGTCGAACATCGTCGTGACAGAACATCCGGTGGAAGAGATCGCAGACGACCGCCGCAGCTTGCAGCCTGAAGATGCGGTCTTGCTAATTGTAGAGGATGATCCCCACTACGCCAGGGTCCTTTGTGATCTGGCGCGTGATAAAGGATTCAAAGTGCTCGTTGCGTTGAGGGGCGCCGAGGCTTTGGCACTCGCGCGCGAATTCCATCCTGCTGCCATCTCACTCGACGTATTCCTGCCCGACATGCTGGGATGGACGGTCTTGAACCATTTAAAACAGGACCCGGCCACGCGGCACATCCCCGTTCAGATGTTGACGCTCGATGAAGACCGGCAGCATGGGTTGGCCCGCGGCGCTTTTGCCTTCGTCACTAAGCCAACCAATGCGCAGGATCTCGAAACGGCTCTGTCCCGCATCAAGAAGTACTCTGCACCTCGACGAAAGCGCCTGTTGATCGTCGAAGACAACCCGGCGGAGCAGTTGAGTATTCGCGAACTCCTCGGGCACGATGATATTGATGTAGTCGTCGCTGCAACCGGCTCCGAAGCGCTGCAACTGGTCGAGAAGGACGTCTTCGATTGTGCAGTCCTTGATCTCAGGTTGCCTGACATGACCGGCTTCGACATCTTAGAGCGGATGCGTGATATCCCAAGCGCTCGCGACCTGCCGGTCGTCGTATTCACCGGCAAAGAACTTTCTCCAGATGAAGATGCGCGGTTGCATACGCTCGCTCGCAGCGTGGTTGTCAAAGGAGTGGAGTCGCCCGAGAGGTTGCTCGACGAAACTGCGTTGTTCTTGCATCGCGTGGTCGCCGACCTGCCGCAGGAAAAGCAAAGGATGCTCGACCGCCTGCATCGCTCCGATGAGGCCCTGCTGGGGAAGAGAGTCCTTGTCGTTGACGATGACATGCGCAACATTTTTGCGCTGAGCAGCGTGCTTGAACGCCGCGGAATGGCCGTACTGACCGCTGGTACGGGTAGGGAAGCAATCTCGATTCTCGAGCCCACTTCTGACGTAGCGATTGTTCTGATGGACATCATGATGCCTGAAATGGACGGGTACGCGACCATGCAGGTCATCCGGCAGAATCCATCGTTCCGTCGTCTGCCCATCATTGCCCTGACGGCAAAGGCGATGAAAGGCGATCGCGAGAAATGCCTGGAGGCGGGCGCTTCAGAGTATTTGGCCAAACCCGTTAACACGGAACAGTTACTCTCTGCATTGCGCATGTGGCTGCATCGATGAGCATAGGTCCGAGCACTGAAATCAAATCGCACACGGTCCGTGAAGCAGCTGACAGCGTAAGTGCTCCAGACCGCGTGAACATTTTGATGGTTGACGATCAGCCAGGCAAATTGCTGACGTACGAAGCAATTCTGTCCGACTTGGGCGAAAACCTGATCAAGACAACTTCTGCCAAGGAAGCTTTGGAGAAGTTGCTTAAGATCGATGTCGCCGTCGTGCTGATGGACGTCAGCATGCCAGAGATCGATGGTTTTGAGCTCGCCGAAATCATCCGGCAGCATCCTCGATTTCAGAAAACCGCGATCATTTTCATTTCAGCGGTTCATCTCACTGATCTTGACCGCCTCAAAGGCTATCAGCACGGAGCCGTGGACTACCTTTCTGTGCCGATTGTGCCGGAAGTCCTGCGCGCTAAGGTCAGAGTCTTCACCGAGCTGCATCGCAAGAATCAGCAGCTGGAGCGACTGAATGCCGAGCTTGAACAACGGGTAGCGGACAGGACTTCCGAGTTGCAGCAGAAGGCCATCGCGCTTCACAAGCTAAATCGGGAGCTGGCCCAGAGGAACCAAGAGCTGGACGCCATTGTGCAGACTGCCCCCGATATTATCTTCAGCCGAAATCCGGATGGAAGCCGCGAATACCTCAGCGGCCGATTTTATGAATACACTGGAGCCGCGCCCGATAGCGCAATCGGGTTCGGCTGGCTGGATTACGTGCATCCTGACGATAAGGAGCAGAGTCACCAACGGTGGATGTATTCGGTTGAGTCTGGTGAAACCTATGATTGCACCTATCGGATGCGCGGTGCCGACTCCAAGTACCGCTGGTTCCGCGCGCGTGCTGTGCCTTTGCGAGATAGCCACGGCATTATCGTGAAGTGGTATGGCACTTGTTCAGATATTCACGATAGCAAAATGCTCGAGCAATCGATTCGTGAAAATGCGATCGAGCTCGAAAAAATGGTTGAAAATCGAACGGCTGCGCTTAGACGCCTCTCTAATCGCATGATGACCATGCAAGATGAGGAACGGCGGCGTATCGCGCGAGAGATCCACGATGGCCTCGGTCAGGAGCTTGCCGCCGCAAAGATGATTCTTGACGGCATCCTCGCCAAGGACTCTTCCCCTTCTATGCGGCAAGCGTCTCTGGAAGCGAGCCAGTTAATCGATCGAGCCATCCAACAAGTTCGGACGATCTCTCATTTGCTGCATCCACCGCTGCTGGACGAAGTTGGACTGGTTTCTGCCCTGCGTTGGTATCTCGAAGGTCTCTCGGAACGAAGCGGAATCCACGTAGTATTGGAGGTCGATCCTCCAGACTTGGGCCGTCTTAAGTCAGAGCTCGAGACTGCGATCTTTCGCATCGTGCAAGAAGCACTTACGAATATGTTTCGTCACTCCGGCGCTCGCAATGGCGGGGTCACGATAATCCAGAAAGATGGGAACATCGTTGTTTCGGTTCGGGATGACGGCAAAGGGATCGATGAACAAGTAATTCAGTTGCGTCCGGAGAGCGTTGGTGTGGGCATTGGTGGGATGAGGCAACGCGTGACAGAACTCGGCGGTACTCTCCGTCTGGCAAACACGAATCCCGGGACCTTGTTGGAGGTGATTATTCCTGCCGCCCGGCACGATACGGTAGGTGTTGCAATTACAGTTTGAAGTCTCTTCCATTCGGCTTGCCTCAGGCAGCTTTTCGCTCTTCAACAACCTGCTCGTCGGCCTTGATTTCAACTTGCTCGTGCTTGATCTCGAGCCGCAACCGATTGTAGATACTCATATATTGATTGGCGACCCAAACTAGTGCAAAGAATGCCAGAAGGTAGCCCCGCCAATCGCCGAAGAGAAGCTTAAAACGCGTCAGAAGTAACGCCGCAGCCGCCACATAGTGGCTGAAACAATACTCACAGGTGAAAAGATAGAAAAACTTGCGGCGAAAAACGCCTGGGCCGCGTGTGCTCTGTTCGTGACAATACTGCCGCGGTTCACGGAACAACTCTTCGTGGGTCACTGTCCAGGCCACGCATGCAACCGGAACGCCTAGAATAAACATCCACGCGACTTGAAGAGCTAGTGTCACAGATCAAGGTTGGATGCAAACACCGGGGTAATCGACTGCGGCGTGTGTCTAAGACGCGTGGACTTGCAACAATTTAAAAGGCTTACGATGAACACGCGGCAGCTCTTCCCAAGTGTGCGATTCGATGTTCGCTTCGTGCATTGTCGTGAGCTTCCTCTAGAATCTCGTGAATTGTGAAACGACAGCTTTCTTTAGCTGGCCCACCATATGGTTGGACATCGGTCTTTGCTTGGCGGTCGAATTGGGAGTGTAGAGAGACGTCAGCTGCCGAGGACTCAACCTGTTCTCGGCAATGAAGGAATGGGCTGATTAATATCTGTACAGTTATATCGGCCCAGATATGACAAGGCCGGCCAACCCGGACGTCGTAACATTGTCACGGAGTTCAAGCACGCCCTCTGGCCAGATGGGTGACAATAGAAACCAAGAACAGCACCAGGAAGATGATGAATAACACCTTCGCAATACCAGCTGAGGCTACTGCCACTCCTGTGAACCCTAAGACTCCTGCAATCAACGCGATAACCAGGAACATCAAAGCCCAATAAAGCATACCTTTGCCTCCATGTGCCCACTGTGTCTTGTCAAAATAGTGTGATTTGGCGGGCATCTCCATCCACACAAATCCGTATTCTGCTAACGACTGTCCTGTAGATAAAGGCTATTCAGAAGGAGCAGGTGCCGGTCCGTCCCAGAGGACCGGCACCCGCTTGGGGGGCGTTGTGTCGAGTAGAGATTGCAGCTTATTCTGCCGGCTAATTCGTCACAATAGGGTGAACACTGTACGCAAACCTTAAGCCTCCCCCTCCTGTCCGCTATGTCGCTCCTTCGGGAAACTCATCCTGCTCTTTACTGCCTCCTACGGATAGAACGCTGTGTTCGCGGGAGATAGCTTATCTTCGAAGCCCGTTACAGGTGCTCGCGTGAGCACAAATCGTGAGCGCAGGACAAAGGACAATGACAATCATGAGACAAATTTGGTGTGCCGTGTTGAGATGCCTGCTGGCGCTAGGCATCTGTTCGGCTTTGGTCGGTGTGAGTTATTCCGCCGACGACAGCAATAAATCCGATATCGCAAAACGAATTGAGGCGTCAGCCAAAGTCTTGGACGAGATCATGGCGGTGAAAGATAAGGCAATTCCAGACAAGGTCATGAGAAATGCTAAGTGTATCGCAGTAGTTCCTTCGATGATCAAGATCGCTGTGGGCTTCGGTGGAAACCACGGCAAAGGCGTTGCAACGTGCCGCACCGAAAGTGGGACTTGGAGCGCTCCCGCGCCCATCACAGTCACGGGAGGAAGTTGGGGCTTACAGCTGGGCGGCCAAGCAATTGACTTGGTTATGGTCGTTACGAACGAGGACGGAATGCAGCATCTACTTTCAAGCAAATTCAAGCTGGGTGCCGATGCATCGGCTGCTGCGGGCCCTGTTGGTCGCGATGCGGCTGCCGACACCGATATCAAGATGAAGGCTGAGGTGCTCACCTATTCGCGTGCCCGGGGAGTTTTTGCAGGCGTAGACCTCAATGGTTCCGCGGTCACCCAAGACAAGGATGAGACGCACCTCCTTTACGGCAAGTTTGTGCCTTTCCCTGACATCCTTAGCGGAAAGGTTCGGCCTCCTGCCGACAGCGAACCATTTTTATCAGCAGTGAGAAAGTACTCGGAGCAGAGTCGTGAGTCAGGCCGCAACCAGACGGAGGGCACGAGCGAATCGGCCGCGAAGTAATTCGCCTGGTCCGCCACACACGTGCCTTCGATCTGTAGATATAACTTGCGCATCAGCTCAAAAATGGAGGTGACATGTACACAATTCTTCTGGTGGTTTTGATTTTGCTACTGCTTGGTGCATTGCCAACTTGGCCTTACAGCCGCTCGTGGGGATATTACCCGAGCGGAGGATTGGGATTAATTGTCATCGTCGTAATCGTTCTTTTGCTCGCCGGACGTCTGTGACTCCTGGGCCTGAAGGTTATCGATTGGCTGGAGCTGAACACGTGGTGGGAAGCTCAGATTCCCACCACTTTTGTTTATATGAGTGAGAATACGCGGAAGTGCATCCGCTCGGCTTCAACCCACTGTGGTGTAAACGCATCTACTCAACGACAGTGGTGCACGACTTTGAGGAGCCATCATGTCGAGTCATCAGAATTCTGCCTATAACAGCGATCAATGGCTGCGCGTCCCAGGGCAACGAGTGATTGCGCGCCGTTATGCCGCGGAGCCGCCACGCCGAGGCCTGAAGCCTGTTAGCCGGATTTCGCGTCCACCCGATCAGATTTGGGGACAGTACAACAACTATCGTTCGAGTGGCGTCACAATTTCCGCGATTGTGCACCTCGTGATCATCTTCTTGCTCATGAGTGGCATTTTTGTCAGCCATCAGATTATTCAGAAACAAACGCGTCAGACAGTAACACTTGTCGCCCCATCACCTGAGTCTTACGCCCTTCCTGTCGCAAAGAAGGTCATTAGCGGTGGTGGCGGAGGTGGTGATCACGACGTAGTCCAGGCTCCCAAGGGGAGACCTCCTAAAGCGGCTTTGCAGCAGATCACGCCACCGGCGATCGTGATGCGAAACGAAAAACCAAAGCTGACTGCCGAGCCAACGGTGGTTGCTCCACCACAAGTACACTTGGCTGAAAATCACATGCCGAATCTCGGTGTTCCCGCGGCGGCCCCAGCAATGCCAGGAGCCCCGCCATCGAATGGAACAGGCTCTGGAGGCGGCATCGGCTCGGGTTCCGGCGGTGGTGTGGGAGTTGGTCGCGGACCCGGCGTCGGCGCTGGCAGTGGTGGCGGTTTCGGAGGCGGGGTGTACAAAGTCGGTGGCGGCATTTCAGCACCCACGGCAATCTCAGCTCCCGATCCCGACTACACCGAAGAAGCGCGCAGGGCAAAGAAGCAGGGAACCTGCGTGTTGTGGTTGATCGTCGATTCTGCCGGTCACCCTCGTGACATACGAGTCGCTCGTGGTCTGGGATTCGGACTCGACGCCAAAGCGGTGGAGGCGGTCAAGCAGTGGCGATTCCAACCTGCTCTTAAAGATGGCCACCCGGTTGACGTCCAAATTAGTGTCGAGGTTGAGTTCCACTTATATTGACCGGCGATTGTCAATCCGTCGGTTCCCCTACATTGAATTTTTTGTCGATGGTCCGCGCCCTAGCGCGGACCATTTGTCTTAATACGCAACGACTTGCAAAATCGAAAGCCTTACAGACTATCCGGCAACCCTTTACAGATGTGACCCGATACTAGAGAAACGCCTTATTCCCTACTCTGAAAAACATGTTCGCGGGGTTTGGTGCGGACAAATTTCTTTTTATGCAAGTGTAAGGAGGCCAAACGTGGCTACTTGTGCGATTTCCGCGACAGAAGCGAATGTGATCCCCTCGACAAACGTCAAAGGTCGTGATGATTCTCAAATTAATCTGGTAAAGCGAGCGCAGGCTGGTGATGAGCAGGCGTTTGCGACATTATTCCAGCAGCACAAGAACCGAGTTTATTCCGTTTGCCTCCTGATGACAAAGGACGTTGCCGAAGCCGAGGACCTCACTCAGGAAGCATTTCTCCAAGTATTCCGAACAGTGGGATCTTTCCGCGGTGACGCGGCCTTCTCTACGTGGCTATATCGAGTGGCTGTGAACACAGTACTGATGAAGTTGCGCCGGCGCAAATCTCCTCCGACCGTATCTTTGGACGAACCAGTTAATTCCGAGTCGCCATCGCTGCACCGCGATTTCGGCAAGAATGATCCGGATCTGAGCGGCGTTGTCGATCGCATCGCGCTGCGCCGTGCTCTGCAGGAACTGCCGGAAGGCTGCCGCCGCATTTTTGCTCTTCACGAAGTCGAAGGATACCAGCATCACGAGATTGCTCAGTTGCTGGCTTGCTCTATTGGCAATTCAAAGTCCCAACTTCACAAAGCCAAACTAAAGATGCGCTCGCTGCTGTTCCCGAAGACAAAGATCCGCCGGCGTCATGTGAAAGCCATTGCTGCTACGCGGGACGAATTTATGGTCGTGACAAAGTCGGCCAAGCAAGGTCGTTAATGGATATGGGCCTGAAGGTGGCGTCATGTTAGGCGCAATCATCATCACCGATCATAGCGATCGGGTGCAAGGCAGAACGTTTGTTTCGGGAGAACGTTCCGCACAAACACCGTGGGCGGCCGTGGAAGTTCTGGGTAAGCCACCTGTCACCAGACTTGCCGATGCCTTATGGGAAGTGTGCGACCTCGTGTCGGTGATAGCGCGCCCACGGGATCATGTTGGAGCACAGTCTGAAAGCTCGCTTACAGACCTCGCGGATGAGTGCTTCGCGAATTACATCGGGAAAGGATGCGATGCGATTTTGATCGCGTGCTGCGGCACCTATTTCGAACTTGACATCGCAAGCATGCTCGCATTTCACCAGGAACAGTGTTTGGCATGCACCCGCGCGTTCGTTGACGACGGCCCTCTCGATGTCTGGATTGTCGATCCTTCGGTCGCACCGGCGTACTCATGGGTGTTTTCTTCATCGGCGTGTGCTCGGTCGGCCGTCTATCGTTCGCAGGCATATGCAAATCGTCTACAGTCTGCAAGTGATTTCCGGCGGCTTGTGCTCGATGGCTTTCATTCACGTTGCCGTCTCCGCCCTGAAGGAGCAGAGATAAAGCCCGGCATTTGGGTCTGCGAGGGAGCACAGATAGAGCGCTCCGCCCGGATCGTGGCGCCGGCATTCGTAGGCCGAAACGTCCAGATTTCTGAGGAGTGCCTCATCACGAGAGGAAGCAACGTTGAAAGCAACTCCCACATCGATTTTGGAACGGGTGTAGAGAACAGCTCTATTCTGCCAAACACGTACGTCGGTATAGGTTTGGATCTCTCTCACTCCATCGTGGATGGGAGAAACCTGTTTAACCTCCAACACAACGTAAGTCTTGAAATTACGGATCCAGTAGTTTTGCGTGAAAGTACAGCGCGTGGGAGAGGGCGCCAATCGTCGGCCGATGTTGAGAGTGGCATGGCTGTATCTTCTGTTGAATGAACATGGCGGTGAGCAAGAGCTAGATCGAAAAGTTAAAACAAGAAAAGGGGAATACAAGATGTTGACCAGTGGGCCCATTGTGGTGATGCAAGTGCCAGAGGTCTTGAACGTAGGAGAGGTTCACAACTTCATGCAGGAATTGGGACCACTGCTTGAGTCCAACCGCCCTAGAGTCGTTCTCGACCTGTCTCAGGTGCGATCGATGGAAAGTGCGGGCGTCGAGATGCTTTTGCACTGCCTTGAAGAGGTATTAAAACGTGACGGCGACCTGAAACTAGCAGCCCTGTCTCCCGAGGCCGAGGTCATTCTGGAACTGATGCGGGTATCCCGTGTGTTCGAAACGTTTCGGACTTGTGACGACGCGGTCCGTAGTTTCAACGCCATACCTGCCGAAGCCGTATCCCAGAATACTCCTTGGTGCGCCAACGTTTTCAACGAGCTAGGCATCGTGAAGCAGGCCAGTTAGACCGTCGCAAGACAGTCTCTTTTGCTAGAGCACAAAAGGAGATTCAGATGTCACGGCTTCATCCAAGCATTACTGGTGCGCTCTGTGCGATCGTTTTCAGTTGCTCTGTAATCGTGGTTGCTCAGGACACGACAACTGAAACCAGTGTCGTAGCGCCTTCGACTCAGGCTGTTCCGGTGCAAGAGCTACCAGACAGCCCAGGAACAGTATGGGCCAAATCCCAGAATCCTGTTCCACAGACCGCAAATCCCCAGACGGCCGCGCCGCAATCTGATACGTCGTCGGCAGGCCAAGATTCAGCGAATAAGGATCGCGATAAGAACGACCAAAAGCTGCAGAGACCTGTGGGAACCGCGGCGGCAGAGGGTCCCAAGGTGAGCGGAATAACAGCTGCTGAGCCGGCGGGAGCAGCCATTGCTCCCGCGAAACAGCATCGCGTTCGTACCCTTGTGATCAAGGTTGGCGCAATCCTTGGTGCAGGCGCTGCCATCGGGACAGTGGTCGCTCTGAGTGCTGCTACACCGAGCAAGCCACCTGGCGCCCATTAATACAGTGTTTACGGGCAGTCATGCCATTCCTCACTGAAATGAAACGTCGCAATTGCACAATTATCAGCTTTTCCGGAATCGACGGTGCCGGGAAGAGCACTCAGATCGACGCTCTGGTCGGCGACCTCCAGGAGCGAGGCCATCGCGTTCGTGTATACGCCTTTTGGGACAATGTCGTAGCGTTCTCTAGATATCGCGAGTCCCTGAGCCTGCGCGTGTTCAAAGGCGAAAAAGGAATAGGGACCCCCGAGCGGCCGATTGCACGCCGGGACAAGAATGTCACTCTGTGGTATGTCGCGGTACTGCGACTATTTCTCTACTGGCTGGATGCCCTTCGATTACTTGCCGTCAGTTCCCGATGCGAGACCGAAAATTCAGAATTCGTCATCTTCGACCGGTATATCTATGACGAGTTGGCGAACCTACCCCTTCAATATTGGCCAGTGCGACTCTACGTCCGGTTGCTCTTGTTGTTCGTCCGGAAGCCAAATCTGGCTATTCTTCTGGATGCCGACCCCGAAGTCGCAGTCTCACGTAAACCCGAGTACCCTTTGGAGTTTGTTCGCCGTAACCGCCAAGCCTATTTGATCATCGCTGATATTGCCGATATGTACGTCATCTCACCCTCGCCCGTCGCCGAGATGGCAGATTGCATCAGAGAAGTCTTCGCAAAGCTGCAAGGGGGTGTGCAAGGTACTGCATTCGAGGCCACGAACCAATTTGCCGGAAAAGCCGAAACGTCCAGCAGTTAAGGTCTTTCTCCTCTACAACATCTTTCCGCTACAGAACATCGAATCTACCGCCCAGTCGAGCAGGAGGCTAATGAAGATCTGCCTGGTCACAACTTTTCCCCCCAGTACTGGTGGTCTAAGCGAATACGGATTTCATATCGCGCAAGAATTACAGCGCAATCCCTTTCTTAGCCTTACTGTGCTTGCGGATCAGCTTCCCACAGCTCAAGCGGAGCGCTACGGCTTCACTGTGCTGCGATGCTGGTCGTTCGACGATCCAGCCTCCGCTTATCAGCTCATAAAAACCATCCGCCGCCTGAAACCAGATGTCGTTTGGTTCAATCTCTTGTTCAGTACATTTGGCCGGAACCCATTCGTGGCCTTCAGCGGCTTGATGTCTCCCTTGCTCACTCGCTTAAGTGGGCGCTACACCCACGTGACTTTGCACCACCTGATGGATACGGTCGAACTCAAAGATGCTGGTGTGCAACACGAGCGGCTGTACCGCTTTGCGGGCGCCGTAGCCACCAGAATGCTTCTGCTCTCCAACTCCGTCTCGGTTCTCATGCCTGGATATCGCAAGATTTTGAATGACAAGTACGGGCATGACAACGTTCATCTTCGTGCACATGGTTTGCTCGCTCGGCGCCCCGAGCTTCCAGACCTCTCTCGTCGTGGCACGCCGACGCATCGCATTCTCGCATTCGGCAAATGGGGCACGTACAAACGCCTCGAACTTATGATTGAAGCGTTTCGATTGCTCACGCCGCTGTTGCCGGAAGCGAAGCTGATTATTGCCGGAGGTGATCATCCGCAAGCAACAGGCTACGTGGAGTCAGTCAAGCAACAGAATGCGGGAAATCTGAGAATTGAGTTCCGAGGATACGTTCCGGAGCAGGAACTTCCCGATCTATTCCAGTCGTCGAGCGTGGCGGTCATGCCGTACACATCTTCTACCGGCTGCAGCGGGGTGGCGCATCTCGCATGCGCTTTCAGCGTTCCGATCATTAGCGCTGACCTGCCGGATTTTCGCCAGATGGCTCAGAGCGAAGAACTTGCAATCGAGTTCTATCCATCGGGAGATGCCCAAGGTCTGGCTGATTGTTTGCATCGCCTGCTGAGAGATCCTGAAAGGCAACATGGAATGGCAATGCAAAACTTTTCTGCCGCACTTCGCATGACCATGCCCAACGTCGTCCAGAAATACTTAAGACATTTCGAGCTTCAGCAACGTGTTGAGACGCTCAAATATATATCTCGGGTTCGCCGCCTACCTCGTTGGATTCCGTCAAAGTCTTTCCTCTTGCGCTTGCTTACCCGTAACTCGTTGACCTGGGCGCGGCGGTCGGTCGTCCTGCACACCCCGTGGCAGGACATCGCCCAACCGGGATTAGTTCACGGTGACAGTTATGGGAGTGGAAGCCTGGGTAGATCCATAATTCCCGGTAACGGTCACAATGTAGCTGCTAGAGACGGAAGAGCTGTGAGCAGCGACGGGACTACTGCCGCAGGAGAGGGCGCCCATAAGCGCAACGCCGAACATCACAACGGCTATGAAGCTGAAAGCACACCTTCGGTCAATCTTCCCCAGGAAAACAATGCCGAACAGGCCGAATCCGAGCAACCCATCGGCGACATAGAAAGGCCGAACTTCGCGGTGATTCGAGGCCGCAACGCGAGCCGTCGCTTGGACGGTCAGGATGGAACTGGCCGTATTCGCGCCGGGAATGACCGAACCGGGAGCGAATAAGCATTTCAAATTGTTGGGAAGGCCAGAGCATGTAAGGGCGACCGCGCTGTCAAGCGAACCTGATTGCGGAGTTACGCTGACTGTTACTGTACCGGAACCTCCAGCGCTGAGCGTCATTGCTGGGGCGCTCACGAAGAGGGACAATCCCGTGCTGCTCGTTCCGCAGTGGACCTTCGCTTGCACTCCGGAAGACATCTGATTTGTAATGCTGGGTTTCCCAATAGCCTGCACGTAGAGCGTATAACTCCCGTCTGGGATCGAATAGTTGCACAAGTTCATCGATCCCTCTCTTGGATTTACCTGTCCGAGAGACATCAAGTTTTGGCCATCAGTGCTGACAAACGCGACATAATGATCGACGGTGCTCTCATCTCCTTTGACAGTCCAGCGCAAGGAATTTGCGAAGCTAGATAGTGAGATGCTTAAGCAATTGCTGATGCCAGACTCAATCTCGGTGCCCTCTTCGTAGTCGTTCCATGTGACAAGCTGCAACGTCGGCAACTGCTTTCCGGAATGATAAAGGCCATTCACCTCAGAGAATGTCCGCAGCCAGGTCTGCCCACACTGCTGGCCCATGATTCGGTTGGAGCCCCACGAGGCCAGCGTGTCATTGAATCCTTTGTATGTCGCGCCTATAGTCTCCTCATTCTGAATCCCCATTCCCGTGTTGTAAAAATTGCTGAGATAACCAATGCCGTAATCAGATGTCGTCGGCATGACCCATGAGTAGCTGCCATCACTCAGCACATGCGTGAATCCATTGTTGTTTTGGAACAAAAAAGCTGGCTGCGTCGAAAGAGAAGCCCTTACGTTATCCCAGTTGATCGAATAAGAAAGATCAATGTTGAAATTCGTCACGACGGGCTGCCCTTGCCGGGTCATGTAAGCAGGAGACGAAAAATACGTTTGCTCAACGTATTGCAGCTGGCTAATGAGCGCTTGTTCTGGCGAACAACCAGAACAGGAATCCCATTTGATGGCTCCCTGGTCGATCATGATCGCAAACGTAAATCCAGGATGGGCTTCCGCTTCCATCATCACCAGTTTCGTGGCTTGGTCAATGCTGTTGTTCGGACCGTACCAGTCGATAATCACTCCGTCGATACCGCGGCTGATCATATCGGTGATCTGCCGATGGATCTGTTTCGGGTCGGTGGAGCTGTATCCGACATTCATGTGGTTCGATCCGCCAAACCACAAC
>Ga0126369_10002484_pt1 | contig 13127 bp, 12 predicted proteins | sample PanSoiMetaPlot_1_FD_109646 | JGI IMG/M metagenome (GOLD analysis project Ga0126369, IMG submission 109646) | Tropical forest soil microbial communities from Panama - MetaG Plot_1 | ecosystem: Environmental > Terrestrial > Soil > Tropical forest > Bulk soil | place: Panama | collected 2016-02-17 | reverse complement strand
GCGAGCAATTCTCTGCACCGCAGCGCGCTAAATCTAAAGCCTGAACATCTTCTCCATGTAGCTTAAGAATTTGTTGAAATTGCCCAAGACCGTTGGGTGGAAGTCAGCGGGCTTTTGCCTTGTGCAGTCCATCTCGCGGAATCTGGAGAGTAGCGTCTTACCCTTTGCAAGCATCCACGCGCCTCTGCAAAAACTGCCGTTCCATTGGGCTTCGCGCGAGCAGCAGCGCCGCCTCGAAATGCTCGCGTGCCGCCTTGCGTTTCCCCCGGCGCAGCTCCAATTCGCCAAACGCCGCGGAATAAAACGGATAGCTCAAAAGCCGCTCGCGCCCTTCAATCGCCCTCAGCTCTCGCAGTCCGCTTTCTGGTCCTTCCATCTCCGCGACTGCGATCGCGCGGTTCAGCGCCACCACCGGTGAAGGCCGGATGTTCATTAGCATGTTGTAGAACGAAACGATGGTTCGCCAATCGGTGTTTTCCGCGCTTGGCGCGGTTGCGTGAATGGCGGCGATCCCGGCCTCCACGTGATATTCGCTTAGCTCCGGCCCGAATGCCGCAAGATTCAGCAGTCTTTGCCCTTCTGCAACGAGTTGTGCGTCCCACTTTGATCGGTCCTGCTCATAGAACGTACTCAAGTTACCCGATCCATCCGTTCTTCCGGGCAAGCGAACTGCGTGGAGATGCATCAGCGCCGCAAGCGCATAGGTCGTCGGTGTCGCCCCCGGTGGATGCGCGAGAAGAATTTTTGTCAGGCGCATCGCTTCCTGACAAAGCTCTTTGCGTACCGCCGATTCGGTTGACGCTCCGTGATAGCCCTCGTTGAAGAGGAGATAGAGCGCCCGTTGCACGGCCGGAAGGTGCGCCGAAAAGTCAGCCGCGTCGGCAATTTCAAACAGCCTCTTGGACTCCGCAAGCACTTTCTTTGCTCGGGTGATGCGTTTTTCCATCGCGGCATGACCGCTGACGAACGCGCCGGCAACCTCGTCCACGCTGAAGCCGCACAAAATGTGAAGAATCAGCGCTATTTGACTCTCTTCCCCAAGTCGCGCGTGGCAGCAGGAAAACATCATGCGCAGCTCATCGTCTTTGATCGCCGCCGATGAAAATACTTCCTGAATCGTGGGGACCAGCGTCCACTCGCTCTCGAGAAGCCTGCCCAATTCCGGCGCATACGTACGCGCCGTGCGCTCACGTCGCAACACGTCCAACGCGCGGTTTTTCGCCGTGGCCATCAACCACGCCGACGGGTTTTCCGGCACGCCCCGGAATTTCCACACTTCCAGGGCGCGGCAGAAGGCGTCTTGCACGACGTCTTCCGCCATCGCCAGGTTGTGCATACCGAAAAGGCGCGTGAGCGCGGCCGTGATTCGCCCGGCCTCCCGCCGGAAGAGATGGTCCTCGAGTTCCATTACATGCTCAACTGCATGATCGGGCGCACTTCCACCGAGCCCCCGAACTCGAAAATCGGGCAGCCCAGGGAAATCTCCGTCGCCTGCGAAAGGTCTCTGGCTTCGATCAGCGTGTAACCGCCCACGATGTCCTTCGTCTCCGCGAACGGACCGTCCGTCACCACCTTTTTCTGGCCTTTGACCAGCTTTCCAGTGCGATCTAACGGGTGGCCTTGGTCCTTGAGATGTCCTTTTGCTCCCATGTCTTTCATCCATGTCATCCACTTCTGGATCGTTTGCTGCGCCACCTCCGGGGACGACCTTCCACTCTCGCCGCCCCGGTAAAGAAATAGGAATTCGCTCATGATTGTTTCTCCGTAGTTTTGGACCTGCCTCTGAATTTTGTTCCCAACTTCACCCACTAGACGTTTGACTAGCCTTCTGGCAGACAACTTTTTTTGCTCAGGCAGATTTAGCTGGACCCTCGCCACCAATACGTTTTTCACAGTCCGGCGCTCGCGCTGCTACCTTTCCCAGGACGCGCTGGCATGGCGCAGTAGCTTCCCTTAGTGAATCCCTCTGCCTCGATGCCGAAGGCATGGTCAAATCGCGCGCGATAGTTCTCCCACGCGAGTGCTGCTGTCAGCTCCACCAACTGCGCATTTGTGAATCTCTCCCGCAGCTTCGCGAACAGCTCGTCGCTGACTCCCACCGGCGTCTGCGTCATGGCGTCGGCGTATTCCAGAACCAGCTTCTCCGTCTCGGAAAACAACGGACTAGTTGTGTATTCTCCGAGTGCTTCCATCTTTTCTTTCGAGATGCCGCTGGTTCTGCTGACCGCAGAACCAATGTCGATTCAAAATGGGCACCCCACGAGCGTAGCGACTCGCAGCTCGCCTAGATTCTTCAGTTGTTCTTCCACCAACCGGCTCCCCAGCAGCGATTGCTCCATCTGGCCGTAGCCCCAGAGCAGTTTCGTATGATGCGCGGCAATTTTCGCGGGCATCACCACACGCCCAACCTTGCGCTTTGTCAGCGCATAGATGATTCTCGTAAACGTCCCCTGGAAAAGTCCTTGCGTCCCTGGGTCCGCACCTTCAATTCGCGCCATAGTTCACCTCCTGACGCACCACCTACACTGATTTTGACGCCAGACCGCTCCCCTCGTTACCCGATTTTTCTCGGCGTCGACGCCTCGAGCGACATACGCCGCTGAGGGCTGGCATTCTCCGCCACATTGCGGCTAGAATGCACCCGTTCGCATTGCCCGCATCTTCCTTATCAGCGGGGAGGAACTTCCATGTACAGCATCACGCAAAAACTTGTTGCTGAATTCATCGGCACCTTCGCCCTGATTTTCTTTGGCGCCGGCGCGATCTGCACGGACCAGTATTTGCGCAGCTCCGGCGGCATTGGACTTCTCGCCATCGCCCTCGCACACGGCCTTGCGATCGGCATCATGGTTTCCGCCCTCGGCCACGTCTCAGGCGGGCATTACAATCCCGCGATCACCATCGGGATTTGGGTCACCAAGCGCATCAATACGATCGAAGCCCTGCTTTATTGGGCCGCCCAGCTCCTGGGTGGCCTGGTGGCCGCGTTCATCCTGAAAGCCGTCATTCCCGATGACACCTGGCGCGCGGTCGCACTGGGCACGCCCGAACTCGCGCGCGATTTCCCGGTCTGGGCTGGAATGTCGCTTGAAGCAGTGACTACGTTCTTCCTGGTGCTGGTCGTTTTTGCTACCGCCATCGATGAAAAAGGCACGTTCAAAGCCATCGCGGGATTCGGCATCGGTCTGACCATCACGATTGGAATTCTCGTGGCCGGCCCGCTGACCGGCGCCGCGCTCAACCCCGCCCGCGCGTTTGGCCCGGCCCTCGCCGCCAACCATTGGGCACATCACGGTGTTTACTGGATTGGCCCCCTCGCCGGAGGCTTCATCGCCGGCCTGCTCTACGACGGCCTCTACCTGAAAAAGGCCTAAGCGCCCAGGTCTCAGTCGTTGGTCATTAGCTTTTAGTAAGAGCAATCCCTCGGCAGGACGGGGCTCTGGCCATTTTCGATTTTCGGTACTCGATTTTCTTTTCTTCCCACTAAATATAACCAGAAACGAAGAACTTCCCGTCCGTACAGGTAACTACCGCGCAACCAGTCTGTCCGGCCGTCCTTGCCCACCCCTCCGACGGATGCTACTTTGGCCTCAGGCCAAGCTCGGAAATACGAGTTTCCTAGTCTTTACGTATTCCTTAGAACGAGCGACTGAGAACTTCTTATGCCGACTAGCGTTGACGACCTGCTCCGCCGAGCCGTCGAAAATAAGTCCTCCGACTTGCACTTGAAAGTCGGCAACCATCCCTATTTGCGCATCGACGGCTTGCTGACCCCCCTCACCGACGTCGCCCGCATCACGCCCGAAGAAATGCTTTCCATGGCCTTCAGCATGATGACCAACCGCCAAAAGCAAAAGTTCAAGGAAACCGCGGAATTGGATATGGCTTATGGCGTCGCGGGCCTCGGCCGCTTCCGTGTGAACGTTTTCCAGCAGCGCGGCAACGTTGGCATGGTTCTGCGCGTCATTCCTACGAAAATCCGCACCGCCGAAGAGCTGAATCTTCCTGCGGTCATCAACAAGATTTGCGAAGAGCAGCGCGGCCTCGTGCTCGTCACCGGAACCACCGGTTCCGGTAAATCCACCACCCTCGCGGCCATCATTGACCGCATCAACGCTTCCCGCGCCGACCACCTCATCACCATCGAAGACCCCATCGAGTTCCTGCACCGCGACAAAAAGAGTTTCATCAATCAGCGCGAAGTCGAAGTGGACACCGCGAACTTTTCGACCGCCTTGCGCGCAGCTCTTCGTCAGGACCCGGACGTGATTCTGGTCGGCGAAATGCGCGACCTCGAAACCATTTCGACCGCGCTGCTCGCTGCCGAAACCGGCCACCTCGTGCTCTCCACCTTGCACACCCTCGACGCCACCGAAACCATTCAGCGTATTATCGCGGTCTTCCCGCCGCCCGAGCAGAAACAGATTCGCTTGCAGCTTGCTGCCACGCTCAAAGCCGTCGTTTCGCAGCGCCTGGTGCGCCGCGCCGACGACAAGGGCCGCGTCCCTGCTGTCGAAGTGATGATCGCCACCGCGTATATCCGCGATTGCATCATCAATCCCGATAAGACGCGCTTGATTCATGACGCCATCGCCGCCGGCACCAGCCAGTACGGCATGCAGACCTTTGATCAATCGCTCTTCGAGCTTTACTCCAAGCAGCTCATCACCCTTGATGAAGCTCTGGCACGCGCCTCGAACGCCGACGAATTCAAGCTGCGCATCCAGGGCATTCGTTCCGCTTCCGACGCCGCCCGCGAGGAAATGGAGCGCCAGATGGCCGACTTCGAGCGCTTCGCCCGCAAATAGGAGTTCACAAGGCAGTCCGCGTATATCAAAGAGGGGCCCGATGAAAAAGCAAACGCTGCGTTTGTCACTGTTCGCTCTCGTCCTTCTTGCCGTGTTCTTTTTCGCGATTCCGTCCGATTCTGCTCCTCGCCCGCTCAGCAGGAGTGAACTCCTTGCCCTTGTTGCGGGCGACTGCCTTCCTGAAAACACCGTCGCCGAAATCCAGTCCCGAGGGTTGGCCTTTCCTCCCGACGACAACTACAAGTCTCTTCTCAAGACCGCCGGCGCCGACGCAAAAGTTCTCGCTGCTCTGTCTGCCGCGAAAATTGCTCCTCCTGCAAAGGCGGACAGCGCGGAAAGCTCCGGCCTTCTGCAGCATCTCAGTGCCGCAGGAAAGATGCTTCATGCAGGACAGTTCGCAGAGGCCTCCGCTGAGCTGAGCGCTGCCGTCACCAATGACTTTGGAAAACCGGAAGCCGGCTTCGTCATGGGTATGATCCTGCTGGACCAACAGCACTATGACCAGGCCGGGGCGCTTTATTCCGAGATTTTCCGCGAAGACCCTGATTTCCCGCAGCTCCATACCAGGCTTAGCGCCGCGTACTACAACGTTGGCGACACAGAGAATGCATTTCGCGAGGCCAAAGCCGCCATCGCAGAGAACCCTGACAATCCCGCGGCCCATCTCAATGCCGGACTCGCCCTGAGCGAAATGCGAAAATTCGACGCCGCCAAGTCCGAACTGCAGGCCTCGATTCGCAGCAAGCCGGATTATGCCCGCGCCTACTCTGCCTTGGGCGGAATTCTGGACGACCTACATGATTTTGAAGGCGCCGTCGAGCAGTACAAGAAAGTCATCGCTCTTGGACCCAACGTTGCCAGCAGCCACTACAATCTGGGCGTTGCTTATGGCAAGCAGGGCGATTTTTCATCGGCCATCCGCGAATACCGCGAGGCCAAGCGCCTCGACCCCAAGCGACGGGATGTTCGTCAGAATCTCGGCAACGCTCTGATGCATACCGATCCCGCCGCAGCCGTCGTCGAGTTCCGCGAACTTGCTGTGCTCGCCCCCGATTGGCCATTCTGTCATCAATGTTTGGGGAATGCCCTTATGCAAACCGGGAGAATGCAGGAAGCGGAGAACGAATACCGCACGGCAGCAAAAGTCGATCCTTCTTCGCCAGGTCCTCATGCCGGCCTGGGACGCATTCTGGAAAGCCAAAAGAAATACCACGAAGCCCTGCAGGAATACCGCGCCGCGGAAGACCTGGATCCCACGGTTGGCGAATCTCTCACCGACGTGGCCCGGATGCTTGTCTTAAAAAAGGACTATACAGCCGCCATCGCAGAGTTTAAGCGCGCCCTTGAAGCCGACCCCGCAAATGGGAGTAATCACGATCTCCTGGGGCAAGCGCTCGAAGGCTCCGGAAACCGCGATGCCGCGATTTCCGAATATCGGGAGGCATTATCCCTGGACCCCAAGGAAGTCCAAGCGCGGCTCGATCTGGCTTCCGTCTTGGAGAAAAAAGGCGACTGGGTCGAAGCCATGACTAATTACCGCCAGGCCGCCCTCGACGAGCCTCCTCTCAAACCGGGCATCCCTCAGCCTTATTTTGACGCCCAGCGCAAATACGCAAACGCGCGGCAGCGCTCGCAACAACATCTCGCCGATTTGCGTTCCACCGGCAAATCCTCCGAAGCGGATAAGCTCGAAACCGCATTGCGCGCCAAGAGCTCGACAGCAGGGCTCGATGAAAAACTCCATGACGCCATGCAAGCCGGCCAGCAGGCTATGATGGAAAAGCGTTTGAACGACGCGGAAACTTCCGCCAAACACGCTGTCGAGCTGGCTGAGAAAATTCAGCCGACGGACGGCCGCCTCTCGGAAGCGGTCGGCCTGCTGGGAACCGTGTATGCGTGGCGGGCGGATTGGAAGGACGCTGTCGAAAATTATAAACGCCAGCTCGCGCTCTCTGAAAAGCTCTACGGGCCGAAATCACCGATGATTACCATGCCGTTGCAAAACCTCGCTTTGGTCGCGGCCCAGCAGAATGACTATCCCGGAGCCGAAGCGTTTTTCTCCCGCGCCATGCAGCTGAATGAGAGCGCCTACGGAGAGGACAGCACCGGCGTCGCCGACGTTTTGCGCGGCCTAGCCAGCGTCTACCTGAAACAACAGGACTTCGCCAAAAGCGAGTCCGCCATGCTCCGAGCTTTACATATTTACGAAAACAACTACGGCGAGCAGGACCCGCACATGAGTATCGCTCTGGGTAGCCCCTGCTCCATCTACGACCAGTGGGGCAAGCCCGACAAATCGGCGCCCTGCCACGCGCGCATTGTCGCCGTGGCCGAAAAACAGTTCGGTCCCGACAGCCCGTTCCTCGTTCGCGACCTCACGGCGGAAGCCAAAGCTCTCCGCCAACTCGGCCGCAACGAAGAAGCCGCCAAACTCGAGCAGCGCACGCAATCGCTCCAGTCCGCCCAAACCAACCCCAACTAGCGCAAATGGCCTTCCCACAGGAACAAGTCGCGTGGCTGCTCACCAACCGCGAAAAGATTTCTCGCTACATTTTCATTCCGCAACTCCTAGCTGCCGGCATCTTCCTGAGTTTTGCCTACGCCACAGGAAAAGTTCACGCGCGTCTCCTTTTGCGAAGCGCTCGAACGCAAGGTACCATCGTCAACTTCAAGCCTGCGCTCCTTTCTCATCGCTCTGGCTCCGGTAGCACCTCCTACTCGACAATCTACCTACCTCTGATCGAGTTCACCGCGAATGACCGCGCGTTCCGTGTCCAGGAATGGAAAGGTTCGGAATCGCGCGCGGGCCTCGGCTCGTCCGTACCCGTCATCTACGACCCCGCCGATCCTTCTGTTGCGATGTTGGATCGCGGCATCCGGAACTGGCTTCCCTGGGCTCCCTGCTTCGCCATCGGTCTTGTAGTCGGCCTCGCGTCTTTCAAAGGCCTTTTCGTCTTTCTCTTTGTCCGACCCGCTTCTCCTCTCCGCACCAGCGCCACCGGGTAGCCTTCAATGGCCGGCTCAACACTCGTTTCCGAGACTCCTATCCTTGACTTGCTGGAACCATTGCCGAAGGCGCGAAAACAAAAACCGATCCACGCATTCGCCTACTCTCTTCTGGCAGTTACAGTCTTTGGCATCATCACAGACAACTACCCATTGATTGTGTTCTACGTTTCTTTTCTCTTGGTCTTGCTGTTGGTGATCGCCACACACGAATTCGGTCACCTCACTGCTGGCTGGCTTGCCGGCCTGAGCTTCGTGGGTGTCTCGGTCGGTTCGTTTTGCCTCGCTCGCGACAAGTCTCGACTGCGAGTCCAGTTCAAGCGGAGCCCCCTTTGGGGCCAAGCAAGAATGGCCTTGGTCAGGCTGCCGAATGCAAGAAAGAAACTAATAGCTCTTGTGATTGGAGGACCGCTTGCAAATCTGACGTGTGGTATCGGCGCACTAGCCCTGGCCCCCACGCTAAGCGACCATCTTGGCGAACTCGAATCAGCGATGTACGGTCTATTCGCCTACCTGTCTCTCCTCTTTTTCTTTACAGGGCTGTTTCCAAAGCTCGGAAACGGTTATGCCAACGACGCCTTGCTTCTCAAAATGCTTCTGACATCTCGGCGCGACGTAAAGCAATTGCTGGCGTCCTACGCGCTAGCCCTGCAGCGTCGGAACGGAGTCGACGAGATCAACATGAACCTGAGGTGGGCAAAATTGACATATGGCCTTGGAACCGCGTCTCAGCGGCAGTACTTTGCAAATTGGAGTAGCTATCGGGCCCAGATCGACACGAATCCCGCTGAAGCTGCTAAGTTTCTTGAGAAATGCCTGGTTTCTTCAGCCACATTGACCCCTGAGCAACGCGATCACCTCGTGCTGGAAGCCGCCTACTTCACGGCGGAACATCGTGGGGACTCACACAAGGCGGACACTTGGCTTAAGCGCGTTTCGGATCCGAAGAAACTCCATACTCTTGCCCTTTTGCGCGTTAGGGTTGCAATTCTTTCATCGTCCAGTAACCACACCGACGCTCTGCAGGCCTGCGATGCGGGGCTCCTCTATTTACGGCAGCTTTCCGCAACAACCTGGGCTAGAGCGACGGAGTCAACATGGCAAGCTTGGCGTAGCAAACTCGAACAGAAACAAACGCTCGCACCCGTGTCCTAGCTTCACTATGGCTTTGTCCACCTTGCCCTGCCCTCTGTGTTAAATTCTTTTCCTTCCATCCTTACCTTGCGAATGAACAATTAGGAGTCCTCATGAACGACCGCTCCTTTCTCGAACAAGTCCTCCAAGCCTGGCGCGTCAACGCTGCGATCAACGTCAAACTGGTAAACGCCATCTCCCAAAAGGGCTTCGACGCCGTTCCTCTCGCTTCGCGTGGACGCACCGTCGCCAAGCAGCTTGCCCACATGCAAAAGGTTCATTCCGGCTGGCTCAAGTACAACGGCGCTCGCCTGTCGCGCGACGCTCGGCCGCTCCGCAGCAAAGCGAAGCTCGACCGCAAGCGCTTGACTGCCGCTCTCCGCGCGTCCGGCGCCGCGGTCGAAGCCTTCCTCCGGGAAAGGCTGCAGTCGGATAAGCGCATCGGCTTCTTTCAAGGCAAGCCTATCCGCTGGATGTGCTACCTCATCGCGCACGACTCGCATCACCGCGGCCAGATCGCTCTGGCCCTCAAGCAAAACGGCATGCGCCTTCCCGAAAAAGTAGCCCTCCGCGAAATCTGGTATCCCTGGTACGGCCGCGACTTCTGACCTCCTTGCATCGGCGTCTTAAACTCTTTTCTTTTCTATTTGACCTGTTTGACTTTCAACTCTTGCGCTTCTTCTCTGCGATCTCTCTGCTCCAGCCTCAGTGTCCTTTTTGTGGTAAATCGCTTTCCCCTGGTGTTCTCGCCACTAGCCACTCGCCATTTCTTGCTCTATGCTTCCTTCGTGTTTTCCAAGCCCCGCCAGCTCGATTCCGAATCCGCCCTCTACGATGCCGCCATCAAAATCCTCATGCGCCGCGCCCATTCCGTCCATGAAATGAAGCAAGCGCTCGAGCGCCGCTGCCAAGACGCCGCGCTCGTAAAAAACGTCTTGGCGCGCCTTAAAAGCGCTGGTTATATTGACGACGCCCGCTACGCCAAGCAGTTCACCCGCCACCGCACCGAATCCCGCAAGCAGGGAAAATTCCGCATCGCGCGCGACCTCCGCGCCCGCGGCGTACCCGACCGCCACATCGAAGCTGCTCTGGAAGAAACTGCCGGGCAAACCGACGAAGCTGCCCTCGTCCGTCAGCGCATTGCGCGCAAACTCCGCGCATCACGAGGCCCCGACGCCGCAGGCGTCGGCCCAAGAAAAACGATTGACGACCGCAAGCTCGCCTCTCTCTACCGCAGCCTCCTCCGCTCCGGCTTCTCCGCCGACGTCATCCGCCGCGAATTGAAATCCATCACTCGTGAAGACGTCCCTGAAGTCGATGCTGGCTCTGATCCTTGATCGCTGTTCGCTTTTCTTCACTCAGCTCAGCGCCTTCTTCAGAAAGCTCAAGGTGCGATCCCAAGCCAGCTTCGCGGATGCGGCATGGTAAACTTCCGGACGCAATTCATTCATGAACGCGTGCTTCGCGTCATAGCGGTACATCTCGAATTTGGATTCCGACTCGTCGAGCATGTTCTCCAGTTCCGTCACCTTGGCTGGCGTGCACCAATCGTCCTGATTCGCAAAGTGACAGATCAGCGGAATTCTTATCTTCTTAAACTCATTGGGGTCCACCGGGGGAAGGCCATAGAAGCACGCGCCCGCATCCATCTCGGGAAGACGCAGCGCCGCCAGAAGCGCCAGCGCCCCGCCCATACAAAATCCGCCTACGGCAACCTTCTTCCTCGAACCTTGCTTCAGGTGCTGAATCGCTCCGCGGATATCCTGCTCGGCGGCGTCAGGGAAATTCAGGTTGCTCATCAAGTGCTTGGCCTCATCGGCAGCAGTGGCCAGCTTTCCGTGATACAAGTCCGGAACCAGCGTCCGGTATCCCGCGTGCGCCAAACGATCCGCCGTCTTCTTGATCTGTTCGTTCAGCCCCCAATACTCCTGCAGGCAGACAAAGCCGGGCGCATTGGCCCTCTTCGCGGCGGCAAAATACGCGGGACAAACCTTCCCGTCCGGCCGTTTCACTTCCATCATTTCACCCATAACGTTTCTCCGATCCAAATCAGGGCACTCCTTATGTTCACGCCCTCGGCGCAATCCCCGCAAGCCTCCGGACGGAAGTCCAATTGCCGGTCAGGTAAGCGTCTGCCATAATTCGGACTGGATTGTTTCTTCAATGAATGAGGAACGCGTGACGGCGAACGGCACAAACAGGAAATCGTTCAGCGGGAATGAGATTCGCGAGATGTTCCTGCGCTTCTTCGAGGGCCAGGGGCACAAGCGCGTGCGCAGTTCGTCGCTGGTGCCGCATGGTGATCCCACGCTGCTGTTCACCAACGCCGGGATGAACCAGTTCAAGGATGTGTTCCTGGGCCTCGAAAAGCGCAATTACAGCAAGGCGACGACGGCGCAGAAATGCGTGCGCGCCGGCGGCAAGCACAACGACCTCGAAAACGTCGGCTTCACCAAGCGCCACCACACTTTCTTCGAGATGCTCGGCAATTTTTCCTTCGGCGACTATTTCAAAAAGGAAGCCATCGCGTACGCCTGGGAACTGGTCACTTCGTCCGAATGGTTTGGCATTGATCAAGACCAGCTCTACGCCACAGTGTTCGGCGGCGCGGAAGTCGCTCCGGGCAGCATGCTGGGCGTGGATGAAGAGGCCAAACGCTTCTGGCTCGAACAAAAAGTCCCCGCGGACCGCATCTTCGCCATTCCCGGCCTGAAAGACAACTTCTGGGCCATGGGGGACGCGGGCCCGTGCGGACCATGCAGCGAAGTTTTCTACGACATGGGACCCGCCGCGTCCGACGAAGGCCACACCGATTGCAAATTTCCCTGCGATTGCGGCCGCTATGTCGAAATCTGGAACCTCGTTTTCATGCAATTCAACCGCGACGGCAGCGGCAAGCTCACCCCCCTGCCCAAGCCCTGCGTCGACACCGGCATGGGCCTCGAACGCGTCGCCGCCGTCCTCCAAGGCGTCATCTCCAACTACGACACCGATTTATTTGTTCCGTTGATGAAGCGCGCAGCCGGACTCTGCGGCGTCGATTTTCAGAAGGAAGAAAAGTTAGAAGAAGGCAAAGGCGGCGCCGCATCCCTGCGCGTCATCGCCGACCACGCCCGCGCCACCACATTTCTAATCACCGACGGCGTTCTTCCTTCCAACGAAGGCCGCGGCTACGTTCTCCGCAAAATCATGCGCCGAGCCATCCGCCATGGTCGGCTTCTCGGACAGGAGGGACCATTCCTGAGCGAAATGGTTGCTGCGGTAGCCGACCTAATGGGAGGCGCTTACCCAGAGTTGCCTGAGTTTCGTCCGCGGTTGCTGAAAGTCGTTACGTCAGAGGAGTCTAGCTTTGCGAGAACTTTGACGGCCGCTCTCGCGAAGTTGGACGATCTGATCGAATCCGCGAAGCAGGGAAGCCGTGCGCATGAACTGGATGGCGAGGATGCGTTCAAGCTCTACGACACCTATGGTCTTCCGATCGATTTCATCCAGGATGCCGCCCGAGATGCGGGACTTCAGTTCGATCAAACTGGATTCGACGCCGCGATGGAAGAGCAGCGGAAGCGAGCGCGGGCGTCGTGGAAGGGCGGGGCGAAAGAAGGGGCAAATCCTGCGTATCGGAAGCTGGCGGAAACCTTCAAGACCGAGCCGGACTTTTATGGCGCGACGCGGACGAGGGATTGCCGTATTGAGGCCATCATCACCAAGAATGGCCCGGTCGGGGAGCTAAAACCGGACGAGCACGGCGAGGTGGTTCTCGATCGGACCGTGATCTATTCAGAATCGGGTGGGCAGGTGGCCGACACCGGCGCATTCTACGACAACTCGGGATCGCAGAAACTCGCCGAAGTGCAAGGCGCGTTCTACCCGGTCGCTGGGCTCGTCGCGCACAAAGTGGTGGCCAAGGAAACGCTGCGCGTGGGCGACCGCGTGGCCGTCGTGGCAGACGCCGAGCGCCGCGCGCGCATCATCCGTAATCACACCGGCACGCATCTGGTCCACGCAGCGCTGCGGAACATTCTGGGTACGCACGTGAAGCAGTCCGGCTCGCTCAACGCTCCCGAGCGCCTGCGCTTTGACTTTTCGCACTTCGCCCACGTGGACGCTGAAGAGCTGCGTGACATCGAGCAGCAGGTGAACGACGAAATCCGCCTCAACACGCAGATCGAAACCAACGTC
>Ga0126369_10002483_pt1 | contig 13128 bp, 16 predicted proteins | sample PanSoiMetaPlot_1_FD_109646 | JGI IMG/M metagenome (GOLD analysis project Ga0126369, IMG submission 109646) | Tropical forest soil microbial communities from Panama - MetaG Plot_1 | ecosystem: Environmental > Terrestrial > Soil > Tropical forest > Bulk soil | place: Panama | collected 2016-02-17 | reverse complement strand
TCGCCTTGATTGCGCCCCTTGTGCTTGTCGACGGGACCTTCGTGGGGGCGAACCTGCTCAAGATCATCGAAGGTGGCTGGGTGCCGCTCGCGCTTGGCGGCATCGTGATGGTGATCATGTACACATGGCGCCGCGGCAGCAGGCTCTTGTTCGACAAGACCCGCCGGCAGGAGACGCCGCTGCACAACCTCGTGGCCATGCTGGAAAAGAAGCCGCCCCAGCGCGTGACCGGCACCGCCGTGTTCCTCACCAGCGATCCCGTCAGTGCGCCCACCGCCCTGATGCACAGCCTCAAGCACTACAAGGTGCTTCACGAGAAGAATGTGATTCTCTCCATCGAAACCGATCACCGGCCGCGCGTGCCGCAGGAGGAACGGGTGCGCATAGAGCCGGTCGGGCAGACTTTTTCCCGCGTCACTCTGAGGTTCGGCTATATGGAGCGGCCCAATGTGCCGCAGGCCCTCGGCATTGCCCGTAAGCTCGGCTGGCTGTTCGATATCATGTCGACTTCGTTCTTCGTGTCGCGCCGCAAACTTCGCCCGGCAGCGCGCTCAAGCATGCCCGCGTGGCAGAACCGCCTGTTCATTTCGCTGGCGCGCGCCGCTAACGACGCTACGGACTATTTCCAGATCCCGACCGGTCGTGTGGTCGAGGTAGGCACCCAGGTGACGATTTGAGTTCGGAGCTATTCAGCAGGCGGTCCTGCCATTTGTGAAGAGGCGCCCATGCAGTCGCAATGGCAATGCCCTCGCTCTTTGAACCGCCAACGTTTGCCTATCGCAATCATCGATGAAGGGACATCTGATGTACGGACTTTTCGGTCGGGCGGCGATCCGGGATTTGACGCCCGAAGAGGTGGCCGAAGGTCTCGCCGCCGACAAGATCATGCTGATCGACGTGCGCGAGCCCAATGAGACCGCGCACGAACGTATTGGCGGCGCGCTGCTGATGCCGCTGTCGCAATTCGACCCGATTGATCTGCCGGACCCAGGAGGCCGCCTGGTGGTGTTCACCTGCGCGTCGGGCGTTCGCTCCATTAAGGCTGCCGAGATTTCCCAGGCGGCGGGATTGGCCTATGACGCTCATCTTGCCGGCGGCGTCAAATCGTGGAAGGCCGCTGGATTGCCGGTGGAGACCTGAGGCCAAAGTAGCCCGGATTGAGCGCAGCGAAACCCGGGGCAGCATTGCCATGGTCACCGGGCGGCCTCGGATTTCGCTGCGCTCAATCCGGGCTACTCGGCTACCCGGCTCTTGAAAACGTCGCTTGGGCGGGCATCAAATTCATGCGATGTTGGATCGCGTCCCGACTGTCAGCCAGGGGAAAGTTCAATGCGGATATCAGCCTTTGTCCTCTTGATGCTGGGGACCACGGCGGCGCTCGCTCCGCGACCCGCAGCGGCCGTCTACAATCTTCCATGGTGCGCCATGTACTATGAAAGCAACGTCACGTCCTGCGCATTCGCAAGCTTCGAGCAATGTTTGGCGACCATCAGCGGGGTCGGCGGCCATTGTTCGCAAAATATCCTGTACCCACCGGGCGCGCCTTATGCGGAGCCGCATCGGACGAAGTCGCGACGCGGATCAGGTCGTTACTGAGGTCGGCCGGCAGCGACTGGCGGGGAGGCGAATGGGCAGATCTTACCTCGTAGCGGCGCTGGCGTTGGCGTTGGCGGCGCTAACCTGCGTCGGCGCAGGCGCGTCTACACAGCCTGAGCGCTTCGTCAACGTCTACAACTGGTCGGACTATATCGAACCCACCGTGCTCGATGCCTTCACCAAGGAAACCGGCATTCGGGTGCGTTACGATACCTTCGACTCCAATGACACGCTGGAAACCAAGTTGTTGGCCGGCAAGTCCGGCTACGACGTGGTGGTGCCGACCGCGTATTTCCTTGAGCGGCAGATCAAGGCCGGCGTGTTCCAGAAGCTCGACAAGGCGAAGCTGCCTCATCTCAGCGCAACTTGGCCGGCGATCGCCAAGCATCTCGCCGCTTACGATCCCGGCAACCAATATGCCGTCAATTACATGTGGGGTACGGTTGGCATCGGATACAACGTGAAACAAGTGCGGGAAATTCTCGGCCCTGCCGGAGAAATCGACAGTTGGAATACGATATTTGGTCCCGGCGAACTGGCGAAGTTTAAGGAATGCGGCGTCCACATGCTGGATTCCGCCGACGACATTCTTCCGGCGGCGCTGCATTTTCTCGGCCGCAATCCCAATTCGGCCGATCCGGGCGACCTCGAGAAAGCCGCCGACCTCATGGCCAAGGTGCGCCCCGCCGTGCGCAAGTTCCACTCGTCGGAATATCTTAATGCGCTGGCGAGCGGTGAGATCTGCCTGGTCGTTGGCTGGTCAGGTGATGTCAAACAGGCCCAGAAACGCGCCGTGGAGGCCAGGAACGGCGTTGACATCGGCTACGCGGTGCCGAAGGAAGGCGCCCAGATGTTCTTCGACAATCTCGCCATACCGAAGGACGCGCGCAACACAGCCGAAGCGCATGCGTTCATCGACTATCTGCTGCGGCCCGAAGTCGCGGCCAAGAACACCAACTTCGTGTCCTATGCCAACGGCAATCTCGCCAGCCAGTCCCTGATCGATCGCTCGATCCTCAACGATCGTACCATCTATCCGGACGACGCCACCATGGCGCGGCTCTACACCATCAATGCGCACGACGCCAAGACGACACGACTGATGAACCGGCTTTGGACCAGAATCAAGACCGGCCGATGAACCGGGCCTACTGCCGGCGCAGGCGAGGAGTCGCTTCGACGCACCCGTCCTCTCCTCGATGACTGAGCCGGGAGTTGGCGTAGCCTGCTGGCACGAGGGCCGGTCGATCCCATGTTCCAAAAATTGCATTTCAGGTCAATTCCCGCTAGCCACGTGGCGCGGGCCGTCATGCGCTTTCCAGCAGATATCGAGAGGACATAAGGCGCGATCGCTCAGCCGGTCGTGGCTGGGCACATCTTCTGCGCCTGCCCTTCGGCGCGATGTGGTCAACTCGATTTGCGTCGTTAATGGCGTTATAACACTGTTGGGTAGTGCAATATCCACACATATAGCGTTGCATCTTTGGGGTGTGCCAGCGCCCCGAGAGGGTGCCGAAGTGATCGCGGCAGGGCGAGATGTTGCGGAACGAAGCGTATGGTGAGAACGCGTGTAGCAGGTGTCATCGACCGCAACATTGTGTCTCTGCCCCGAGGTTAGAGACGAATTTTTTCGGGGGGAGGCAATCATGAAATCCTGGCTCATGGCCGCCTTGCTTCTCTTTGTTGCGCGGGGCGCCTTGGCCGATTGCCCGAATGTGATCACCGCAAAGTCCGGTTTGCCGGGGCGCTTCGGCGAATGGACGACGACCTACGACGTCAAGAACGGAACGTTCGAAGCGCGTCACTCCAGCGGGAACATCATCTCCGGGAATGTCAGGGCAACGTGTACCGATCGAACTGTTGTGCTCCAAGAGTTTAACACCAGCAACCAGAATGACGGCACCTGCCAATTAAACCGCGACGGGGCGAAACGGTTCAGCGGCAAGTGCCTGCCTCGCGATTTCGATATGCGAGTGACCGGGTTCTAACATCCATTCCGGTAGCGAGGCGCCGGTTATTCGGTGGACCCGGCAGCATTGCCCTATTTTGCCGCTGGCGACGGCTCATCTCACGTAATCAGCTTGCCGGCGGCATATGGGGCTATCACGATGCCATAGAGATCGGCGGCGATATGCGCAATGATCAGCGCAACGACGTCTCGCCGCCAAACATAAACCAGCGTTGCAGTTCCGCCCGACAGGAGTGTGGTGAGAGCAGGTCCCCACCCCCACATCGGCACGTGGGCGGCGGCAAACGCCAGTAATGATATGGCTCCGGCTATCCCGAAAGAACCGGTCATCGCAGACAGACTTTCGATGGCGTAGGCGCGGTAGAGCAGCTCTTCCGCTGGGGCGACAATTACGATCGTGAGGACGAGATACCAGGTCGGCAACATTGCGAGCCTCGACAGCCCCTCGTCAAAGGTTGCGATATTGAGTTGCTTCACGGCCCAGTATGCGAGGGGGCCAAAGACAACAATGAAGAACACGGCCAGCGCCACTCCGATCGCCATCGACGACCACCCCGCGCGACCGAAGCCAAGCCGGCGCAGCGGAAGTCCCTCCCTCGAATGCGCCAGCGCCAAGACCACGAGCGCGATCAGAACGATGCAGGCGAGGCTCAGTGCATGTACCAGAAACGCGGGCGCAAACGTCGTCGCACGACGGCTTGCGAATGCGACGGCTGCCGGACCGGCGAGGGCGAGGACCAAGCCAGGGATGGCAGCGAGCGACGATCGCGTGGTGGATGCTGCCTGGGAGGCTAAAGCGCGTCTCGCCATTTCATTCCGCGCCATTGGACGATTGCACGCTCGCGGCCCCTGAAGTCGTCAGACGTGTGCACGCGACGGCAACAGTCGCGCGGCGAGCGTGCCGAAAATGTGCCGGCCGAACAGGCTGGTGACGCCGGTGATCAGCAATGCCGTGCCGAGATTCCAAACCAGGATGATCGCGGTCGCATCGTGGTCGTGGAACAGCGACAGCGCGCTCGCCGTAATCGCTGCTATGGCGAGCCCCCCGGTCGCGGCAACGGCGCCGGCGCGCAGCATCGCAGCGTAGCGCAGCATCACGGCAAGCGCGATCGCAAGCGGCACGCTGGTGATCACGAGGATGGCGAAACATCGCAGCTCCGCGTCAAAGCGAACACCACCAGGCCCGATGCTCACCCAGTCGGTCAAGCAGCCGTAGCCGATAGTGGAAACCCAAACCGCGAGCGCCGGCATCGGGAGCAGGGGCCACCACCGCGAGCGATCCGGAAGGCTGATCGCGAACGCCGCCATGGCAGAAAGGATGCCGGTGGCGAGCGCAGCCGCGGTGGTGATCACGAAAGTCGGTTGATGCAGGCGCACCGTCAAATCCGGTCGCAGTCCGTGCCCCATTGCGACGAGCGCGACGATAACGCCTGCAAGGGCGAGCCAGAGCATCGCCCGCACGAAGGGCGGGCGCAGTCGCCGCACGGGTGTCGCGCATTCGACGAGGGTGTCGATGAGGTCGGTAGTCCTGGTCACGGTGTTTCGCCCGACTGTCGCAGCCGCTTCCGCAGCGACTTGATGGCCCGATGTGTCGCGACCTTCAAGGCCGACACAGACCTTCCACTGGCGAGCGCTGCCTCCTTCAAGGACATTTCCTTTAGCTTCAGCAGGTTGATGGCGAGGCGCTGATCGGGCGCCAGAGTGGCGATTGCTTCATGCAGGGCAGCCGAGTCCGCGGATGAGTCATCAAAATGGAAGTTCGCCGCATCAGGCAAAAAGGTTTCATGTTCGGTCGACAACTCGATTTCCCGCGATCGGACGCGAATCTGGCGCCGCAGCCGATCAATGATGCGCCGGTGGGCGATGGCAACGAGCCATGGCCCGAAGGGGCGGCCGGGATCATAGGTATGCCGAACGGCGTGTATGGTAAGCAACACGTCCTGCACGGCATCCTCGGCGTCGCTGGGCTCCCTGAAGCATCGCGCCGCCAGCATGCGGAGATAGGGGGTCATATCCTCCAGCAACGTCCGGTAGGCGTGACGATCGCCATTCTGTGCGCGGGCCATCAGGCCGCTCCAATCGCGCGGGCGGCTGGTATTCCGTTCGCCGCCGACAGGCGCCGGGCCGGCAGACGACGCCACCAGCGTCACCGGCGATCGGCGTGGCCCCGGGGACATATGGCATCTCCTGATCTCGCCACTTCACATACACCAGCGCCTTCGGTCGGTAGAAATGAATTTTTGCGGTCGACCTGTAACCTCGCGGCCCTCCGTCGCACCTTCGATCGTCTCGCTGGCAGCCCGAACGCCGACTGTTCGGGCTCAAGGCGCGAAGGAGACGGCTGCGCCGAGGGCGCGCATTCAGACGCTGGCCAGGCCCGCCAGCCGCGCGACCCGAAGTCGTTCGTGCTGCTTCCGGCCGGCGACTGCCGGAAAATTCAGGGCGGCAAGCTGACCTCAGAATATCCGCCGATGTTTTGCCGCTGGCGTGAATCCACCTCACCCTATTCCGGCGAGAGCCGGAATAGGGTGCGTTTCCAGCACCATCAGGCGGTGCTGGACGCAAGTCCGATGTGGCGTGGATGGGAAGTCCACACCGAGAACTACGTGGGCGGCGGTGCGCCGCTGCGCTACCTCGATGCGATTCGCAGCGTTTATCCGATCTCGCTCCATGGGGTCGGGCTGTCGCTTGGTAGCGCTGAAGGACTGGACGCATTCGTCGCGTGGCCGAGCGGGTCGAGCCTGCCCTGATGTCGGAGCATATCGCCTGGAGCATCGCAAACGGCACGTACCTCGCCGATCTGTTGCCGCTGCCGATGACCGAGGAGGCGCTCGCCGTCGTGTGCCGTGTCGCCGGAGCTCGCTGCCAATCTGGCGCTCTCGATCGAATTGACGACGCCGGCGCTGCTCGTGCTCGGTCTCATGACGAGGGCCGCAGCGCTCGTGCTCTTTGGCATGACGGCGGTCATCGAGATATTCGTCTACCCGTTGACGTGGCCGACCCATATACAATGGGCTGCGATGTTGCTGGTGCTGCTCTGTCTCGGCGCCGGAAAGCTGTCGCTTGGCCACGTCGTGTGGCAGCGATTAGGTCAACTTTGGCGGCGCGGCTGCCTCTGCCGCCCAGGAGAGTCGAATCAACGAGATTTGATTGCGCCGACTGCTTTGTGAATGTGATCGGACGTCATGCCGATGTATCACGCCTCGTCCACCACGCGGAACCCAGGAGGAATTCCAAATGCTGTCACGTCGTTCGGTTCTCTTAGCGGCAGTCGCCGCAAGCGCAGCCGCCGTAGCGCCGGCATCCGCCGCAGGTCCGCAGCCCTTTAACGACGCAGCCTTCGCGGAGGCCCAGAAGACCGGCAAGCCGATCTTCATCGCCATCCATGCCTCATGGTGCCCGATCTGCAAGGCCCAGGCGCCGATCCTCGCCGAGCTGATGGCGGATGCCAAGTTCAAGGACTTGGCTTATTTCACGATTGATTTCGACAGCCAGAAGGATCTGGTCAGGCGCTTCGGAGCCCGGATGCAGTCCACACTGATCTCCTTCAAAGGCGCAACCGAGCAAGGCCGATCGGTTGGAGACACCAACCGCCAGTCGATTGCGGCTTTGCTGAACAAGGTTCTGTGACGAGCCTCGACACATGACGCTAGGGAGCCTGGTGCTCGCGGTTGTAGCCGGCATGCTGTCGGTGCTGTCGCCTTGCGTGTTGCCCATTCTCCCCATCGTCCTCAGCGCGGCCGCATCCGAGTGGAAATGGGGGCCTGCGGCGCTTGCGATCGGGCTTTCCATTTCGTTCGTTGCCATCGGCGTATTCGTTGCCACCATAGGCTATGCGATCGGGCTCGACGCGGACGTGTTTCGCCATGTGGCGGCCGTGCTTATTGCGGCCATCGGGCTGGTTCTGCTGCTTCCGGGATTGCAGGCCAAGCTCGCCGTTGCAAGCGGTCCGATCGCAAACTGGGCGGACACGCGTTTTACCGCCGTCCGCAGCGGAGCGTCGGCTCAATTCTGGGTCGGCGTGCTGCTTGGGGCGGTTTGGAGCCCATGCGTCGGCCCGACGCTGGGCGCCGCTTCCCTGCTGGCAGCGCAGGGCCGCGACCTGGGTCAAGTCGCCATTACGATGTTCGCATTCGGACTGGGCGCAGCGTTCCCGCTGCTCGCGCTCGGCTTGTTGTCGCGCGAAGCCATGATGCGCTGGCGTCATCGGCTGGCATCGGCGACCCAGGGCGCCAAGGCCGCTCTTGGAGCGCTCTTCGTCGTGATCGGTGCGCTCGTGCTGAGCGGCGCCGACAAGTCGATCGAGACGAAGCTCGTCGAGGCCTCGCCCCAATGGCTCACAGATCTCACGACACGCTTTTAATGGTATTGGCGGCTGGTTGTGTGGTAACAGGTGCAGGCGCGCCGCAGCTTAGTAGCCTGGATTGAGTGGAGCGAAATCCGGGACGGCCTTACCTGGATTTCGCTCCGCTCCATCCGGGCTACGTTCCAGGAACTTGGCGCCGCTTTACGTATCACAGGGAGGACGTCATGATCGCAGACAGAAAATTCGCCATTACCACAGCTGTCGTCGCTGTCGCGTCGCTGTCCGCGGCGGTCTCGGTTCGAGCCGGCGGCGACAAGATCGCATTTCCGGCGGAATATGCCAAAGGGGCAGTGTACGTGACCCTCGACCGGCCGGAAAACAAGCAGGTCCGCGAATATTACGCCAGCCAGGCGGCCATCGATGCAGCCAAGAAGGGCGCGCCGCTCCCGACCGGTACAGTGATCACCGTGGTGCAATATGCCGCCCAGCTCGATGCGCAGGGTAATCCAGCCAAGGACGCCAACGGCCGCTTCATCAAGACCAACACTATCCAAGGCTACACGGTGATGGAGAAGCAGGCCGGGTGGGGCAGCGAGTATCCCGAGTCGAAGCGCAATGGCGAGTGGGAGTACCAGGTCTTCCGCGCCGACAAGACCGCCAACACGAACGCCAACCTCGACAGTTGCTTCAATTGCCACAAGCCCCAGGCCAGCAACGATTTCGTCTACACTTACGACAAGATGGCGGCTTCTGCCCGTTTATGAGCGTTTCCTGATTTTGATGCCGTCTACGAAAGTGACTGTGCCGCATGGGTTTCCTGTTTCCAGTTGTTTCGGCAGATTTCCGACCGTATATGTAACCGTATATGTAGTGGTGCTTACAGGGTGCTTACAGGGAAATCTCGTTCGTCAAATCGGACAGGATCATCCATGCGGCAAAAATTGACGGCTGCCTTCGTGGCCAATGTCGAGCAGACCGCAAGGCATGAGATGCTTGCAGTGATTTCGTGTCCACCCGGATCGTGCCTTTTTACGCGGCCGGTTATGCTTCGGTCTTGCGTCCCTTTTTGCGTTTAGCGACCTCGGCGCTGTCCTTGCGGAACGGACGCGAGCGCGGACATACCTCGGCTAGGAAATGCACCAAGGTGCCGGTCAGTGCGTCTTCTTTGAGTCCATAGTGCACGTTCTGGCCGCGCTTCTCGCGCCATACGAGGCCAGCGTTCTCCAACACAGACAAGTGCTTGGAGATGGCCGGCTGCCACATCATTGAGGCGAACGAGTGCGAGATCTCTCCCGACGTAATGTCCGTCTTCGACAGAAACGCGAGGATTCGCCGACGCGGGGCGGAGGAGAGCGCCTCGAAGACCTTGTCGACCGACATCTCGCCTCCACCGACTCTGGAAAATGACGCTGCGACATTAGAGCGCTCCGGCACGACCGTACCGGGAGGCGTACTTGCTTATATAATTAATTAATTATCTTTTGAGCCAGAGCGCAAGCGGCGACAGTAGCAACGGCACTGCAGAATCGATCTGGGACCAGCGACCTTCGTCGGGAGAGCTCGATGACAACCCCCACGCTTACCGTCTGGTACAACACGAAATGCCCAGTCTGTAACCGTGGCATCGAGTGGCAAAACAGACGCCTCGTGCGGGCGGCGCGATCCGGCGTAATTGAGTTTCGCGACATCAACCTCGAGCCGGATGCGCTGGCTCGCTTCGGCGCTGGGGTCGAGGACGTGCGGCGGCGCCTCCATGGCGTAGATCCAGACGATCAGGTCTACGTGGGCGCTGACTGTGCGATTGAAATCTGGCGGCGCACGCCGGGCGATTTCTGGCTGGGCTGGGTATTGGGGTTGCCAGTCCTTCGTCAAATCACGCGCTTCGGATATGACCATTTCGCTAACCTCCTCTACGCTTGGAATCGCCGCAACGGGCGTTGGTGAAGACAAGATCGATTGTCGGCCTTTGATATGGTTGGTGCCCAAGCCAGCGCTGGGAGATCTGGTCAAATCACGTTCCGAGGAGCCGCCGGTACCATGTTGCGCAAGGATGTCAGAACGGGCTCGTCCGCCGCGGCGGGGACAGCCGACCCTGTGGAGATCGCGCGCTTCGATGCGCTGGCCGACGAATGGTGGAAGCCAGACGGCGCGTTCAAGGTGGTCCACGCATTCAACCGGGTGCGGGTTAGGCATATTTCCGAGCGCTTGCCCGCCTTACTTGAGTTTTCCGACGAAGCCGCCCAGTCAAACCGAGATAATGTCGCCCGGGATTCCGAGATGATGTCGCCCGGTGTACCGGGATGATGTCGCCCAGGCGTCGGGCCTCACTGGCAGGTGGATTTGTGGCACTAGGCTGGCCGCGGCGTCAAGGTGACGGATCATTCCCTTGTTCGGCCGCACACGACTATTCCCTCGTCCCGACCGCGGGATCTTCGAGCCGCTGCGCGCAGTGTCTGTCAAGGATGGGGCCGCAAGGCCCCACCGCGCAGCGGCTTGTCCTTGACGGGCACGAGCACAGCGGCATGCTCTCGCTGTCGGGGCGGGGGATGGCTGGGGGAAGAGGAAGGGCGGTCACGAGGTTTTCTCGCTGGCTATTGATTTGCGTTTTTTGCGCAAGCTCTCGCCGGTGAGGACGATGCGGTGGGCGTTATGAACAATGCGGTCCAGGATGGCGTCCGCGTAGGTGGGGTCTCCAATGAGGCCATGCCATTTGTCCACGGGGAACTGACTGGTAATAATTGTTGATCGTCGAGCGTAGCGTTGTTCAAGGATCTCGAGCAGATCGTGACGCGCGTCGGCGTCGACTGGCGACAGACCAAAATCGTCGATGATGAGCAGCTGAACACCGCCAAGCGTACGGAGGATTCGTGGGTAGCGTCCATCGCCACGCGCTAACGCGAGATCGGTGAACAGCTTTGGGACGCGCTGATAGAGCACCGAGTAATTGTCTCGACAAGCTTGGTGACCCATCGCACAACTAATCCAACTTTTGCCGATACCTGCTGGGCCGGTCATGATCAAATTGTCATGGGCATCAATCCAGGAACTTTGGATGAGCTTGAGCAGGAAGGCGCGATCGAGACCGCGAGGAGCGCGATAATCGACATCTTCGATGCAGGCCTGATAGCGCAGCTTGGCGTAACGTAGTCGCATTGCGAGCCGACGATCGCGGCGATAGCTGATCTCACGATCGAGCAGCAAGCCGAGCCATTCGAGATGAGAGAGGTCCTCGTTATCGGAGGCTTGGAGTTCAATGCAGGCTCTGAGCATTCCCTCGAGACCAAGTGAGCGTAGCTGGTCAAGCGTGGGGTGAGTAAGCACGATGCTATCTCCCTAATTGTAGTAGCGCGCTCCGCGGATGTTGGCATGGAAGATCGTGTCCCCGTCCGCGGCACGCTTTTGCGCGGGGTAGCGATCCAACTTGTTGTCGAGGATCGACTTGACCGATCCGTAAGTGTAGGCGCCGATATCGATGGCCCGGGCAGCGGCGGCCTCGACGCGGTTGTTGCCGAAGGCCTTGGCGAGCCGAATGATGCCGAGACAGGAGCGGAAGCCTTGTTCCGGATGCGGCTTGCGCTCGAGGATCAACTCGCATAGGGCCGCGGCAGCCTGCCCGATCAGTGCTGCATCTTGGCGGATGCGATCGATGGTCCAATCGGCGTAACGGCGATGACTGGACGGCATATGCTCCGGCAGCGTGCTGTGGCCATGATTGCCGCTCATGCGTCGATGCGCAGCGATGCGTTCGCCCTTGGCGAACACCTCCACCGTCCGTCCGGTGATCCGCACTTCGACTTCTGCACGGGCGAAGCGATGTGGGACACTGTAATAGTGACGATCGATATCGATGTGATAATCGACACCGACGCGGCGCACGCGCCATTCGGCAAAAACGTAGGGTTCTGTCGGTAACGGCTTAAGAGCTGGTCGATCGAGTTCTTCGAGAAGCTGACGTCGCGTCACGCCGAGACGCCTGATCAATCGATCCTCGTTGAGCGTTTTGAGCAGCTCGGCGAGCGCTGCGTTCACGTCGGCGAGACTGAAGAAGATGCGATTGCGCAGACGACCGAGCAGGAGTCGCTCGATGATGAGCACTCCCTGTTCGACTTTTGCTTTGTCCCTAGGGCGCCGCGGTCTGGCTGGCAGAATTACTGTGCCGTAGTGTGATGCCATATCGGCGTATGTGCGATTGATTTGCGGATCAAACAAACAAGGTTTGATAACCGCGACCTTGGTATTGTCTGGAACAATGAGATTGGGCACGCCGCCAATCGCTTCCAGTGCGCGCGTATGGGCGCCGATCCAATCGGCCAGTCCCTGCGTCCACGTTGCCTCGGCGTGCGTAAAATTCGACGCACCCATTACAGCAACAAATATTTGCGCTTGTCGAACCTCTCCGGTCAGGCGATTGACCACCGGCACGCCATCTCCCGCGTAGTCGACGAACAACTTGTCGCCGCCGGCGTGGCTCTGACGCATCGTCACCGACAGCCGGCCTGCCCAATTCCTGTAGAGCTCACAGAATCTCGAATACCGATAGCCCTCGGGATTCTGTTCGATGTACTCGTCCCACAGAATCGACAGCGTGACGTGCTTGCGCTTGAGCTCGCGATGGATCTGGCTAAAGTCCGGCTCAGCGTGGCGGCGGTGTCCTTGCTTGCTGCCGGGCGTGCTGTAGAGCTGTTCCTCCAGCGTCTCGTCGCTGATGTCGTCGCTCAGCGGCCAACTCAGCCCCGACGATCGGAAGCGCTCCACCACCGCTCGCACTGTCGATGGCGCGATCCCCAACCGCCGGGCAACCTCCCGGCCAGCGACGTCCCCGGAAAATGTCAGACGAAGAATCTCGCGCACCTGGCGCATCGGCACCCTCTCGGCTGGCATCCGCCACCTCCTTCGGACAGTCCAAAGGGAAGTGACCCTACGGCGTTGCCAGCAGCGGCCGATTCACCCAGTTGTGGTGGGCGACATCATTTCGGAACGGTGGGCGGCATCATCTCGGAATGGTGGGCGACATCATTTCGGAACGGTGGGCGAGATCATTTCGGAACGGTGGGCGGCTTCGCCCGGATTCCTCAGTCTAAGTTTACTCTGTGAGGTGTAGGTCTGATTTTCCCTTGAGAGATAACAATGTTGTACGCGATGCCCGATCCTCTCCCTCGATCCAATGATGTTCAGCCGATACTCGATTGGCTTTTGCACAAAGGCGTTGACCTCAGCCAAACTGGTTTTGGCAACGTCCAGCTCATGAGTTGGACAG
>Ga0126369_10002482_pt1 | contig 13129 bp, 10 predicted proteins | sample PanSoiMetaPlot_1_FD_109646 | JGI IMG/M metagenome (GOLD analysis project Ga0126369, IMG submission 109646) | Tropical forest soil microbial communities from Panama - MetaG Plot_1 | ecosystem: Environmental > Terrestrial > Soil > Tropical forest > Bulk soil | place: Panama | collected 2016-02-17 | reverse complement strand
TTGCGTGGCATCTCTGCCGTTGGCGAATTAACTCCGCGCACTTCCGACCATGTCGCCTCGTACGGCGAACTATTGTCTAGCCGCTTGGTGAGTGCGGCATTCTCTGCACGCGGGATGAATGCCACCGTGGTCGATTCCCGGGAATGCATCGTTACTGACACGACTCACACCCGCGCTGCTCCCTTATTTGCTGAGACGAACGAACGATTGCAGATCCAGTTGAGTCCCTTGCTCGATCACAACAGTGTCCCGGTGATGGGAGGTTTTATCGGCGCCACCAAGGCAGGTGTAACAACTACTATCGGACGGGGTGGGTCTGATTTTTCTGCCGCCATCGTCGGTGCCGGCCTGGGTGCACAGCGCATCGAGATCTGGACGGATGTAAATGGCATGATGACCACGGATCCGACCCTCTGCCCGGAGGCCAAACGCATCAAGGTGATCAGCTTTGATGAAGCTGCCGAATTGGCCTATTTTGGGGCGAAAGTACTGCATCCGGCGACAGTCTTGCCCGCCGTGCAGAAGAATATTCCGGTCTATATCTTGAATTCTCGGAATCCAGACTGTGAAGGAACACGCATTGCTGCCCGAGCTCCACGCTGCAGAAACATGTTTAAGGCGATTGCGGCAAAGAAGCGGATCACGATCGTCGATGTTGCTGCCCCCCGGATGCTGCTGGCTCACGGGTTCCTGCGCGCCATCTTTGAAGCATTTGACCGGCACGGGGTTGCTGTAGACGTAGTCTCAACATCAGAAGTCAGCGTTTCGTTAACTGTGGATTCGAATGAATCTATTCCCGCCTTAGCCGCTGATCTGGCCAAGCTCGCCGACGTGAAGTACGAGGGTCGGAAAGCGATCGTCTGCCTGGTGGGGGAGAATCTGCGAGAGACTCCCGGTATCGCCGCCCGGGTTTTCAGCGAGTTATCGGATGTTAAGATTCGGATGATCTCGCAAGGCGCATCCGAGATTAATCTGACCTTCGTGATCGAGGAAGACGCCGTCCCGGACGTCATCCGGCGCTTGCACCACACTTTTTTTACGGATGTTGATCCGGAGATCTTCGATTAAGGTTGCCAATGAAGCTGCTCATCCTAGGCAAGGGAAAGACGGGATCGCTTGTGGCTCAGGTGGCCGGCGAACGTGGACACATGGTCGAGGCGTTTGGCTCAGCGCAAAATGACAAGGCTGCGGCCCTGACACCAGAGCACCTGGAGCCTTTCGATGTCATCATCGACTTCACCACCCCGACAGCTGCCGTCCAGAATTGCGAAGCGTGCATACGCTGCGGCAGGGACATGGTCGTGGGGACCACGGGCTGGTATGACCATCTTGCTGGACTGAGGGAGCAGGTGGTCCGGAACAAGACCGGACTTGTCTTCGGAGCCAACTTCTCGATTGGAATAAATCTGTTTTTTGATGTTGCCCGGGCGGCCGCTGCCGCACTGAAACATGGCTACACAGGACAGATTTTTGAACGCCATCATATTCAGAAAAGAGATGCTCCTTCTGGCACTGCGCTGATGTTGCAGAACACGATTAAAGACGCAGTCAGCAAGGAACTCGAGATTATTTCATTTCGCGAGGGCCAAGTTGTGGGCATGCATGAGATTGTCCTCGACTCGCCAAATGACGATATATACCTTTGCCACGACTCGAAGTCCCGTCGCGGCTTTGCCGAGGGCGCAGTCCGGGCAGCGGAATGGGTTCGAGGAAAGAAAGGGTTTTTCAACTTCCGCGACATCTGGCGCGAAGTCTGACGGTACTACAATCGATGCCTTAGGGTGCTAAACACCCACTTCGGGAAATTCCCCCTGACACGTTTTCCACACACATTTTGCAACCCCGCCGCTTAGCGTTATCTTTAGCGTATGCAACTCAGAGGATGCGGCACAGCTCTCGTGACTCCGTTTCGTCAGGACGGCTCCATTGATGAAACCGCGCTACGCAACCTGGTCAGCTGGCAAGTGGAATCTGGCATCGATTTCCTGGTTCCGTGCGGCACTACCGGGGAGACTCCCACCCTGTCGCATGACGAGTGGCTCCACGTAATTCAGATTACCGTGGAGGTGGTTGCCGGCCGGGTTCCGATTCTTGCCGGTGCGACATCGAATTCAACGCACGAGGCGGTGAGCAAGGCGCGCGAGGTCGCCGCAATTCAGGGCGTGGACGCCATTCTTACGGCATCTCCTTATTACAACAAGCCAACACAGGAAGGGCAGTATCGCCACTTCGCGGCAATTGCTGAGGCAGTGGACAAGCCCATCGTTCTTTACAACGTGCCCGGACGCACCGGTGCGAATATCGAACCGGTAACGCTTGCACGACTGGCGGAAGTGCCACACATCGCAGGAGTGAAAGAAGCCAGCGGCAACATGTCGCAGATCGCCGATGTCTGCAATGCCGTGCCCGAACATTTCTGGGTTTTCTCCGGAGACGATGCGATCACATTACCCGTTATTGCACTGGGGGGAGTCGGCATTATCTCAGTGGTTTCAAACGAGATTCCCAAGGAAATGTCAGAGATGGCTCGCGCAGCATTAAATAACGATTGGCAAACCGCGCGGAAAATTCATCGCAAATATCTGCCCCTGATGCAGGCAAACTTCATCGAATCCAATCCGCTGCCCGTCAAGGCGGTGCTGGCAATGATGGGGAAGGTTGAAGAGGTCTATCGCCTACCTCTCTTACCCATGCGCCGCGATACGCGCTCGCGGTTGCTCAAGGTGGTCACTGAGACGGGGCTAATTTCCAAGCCTGCCGTTCCATCCGCTGAAGCTGTCGAGTTCTACATATACGAGAACTGGCTCGCGGGTCCTCACAAGATCGTTGTTCATCGCTCTAACTGCGGGCAGTGCAACCATGGCAAAGGACGCCCATCTGGACATGACGCCAACCACGCGCGATGGCACGGGCCGTATGCGACGCTCGCCGAAACACGCGAGTTGGCGCATAACATGCCCGGGATACTCATCCGCAGCGAATGCAAGTGCGTGTGAGAAAGGCGAAGTAATTAGTGAGAATGCAGAAGTGAGATTGCAGATCTGAGATTTTGGATTGCAGGTCTATGTCGTCTCGCAGCAGGAAGAAGTTCAATCTTCAATCTAAATCCGAAAATCTAAACTCCGAGTTCCTTCGATAGCAAAACCAATCATGCTCTCTGCCTCGGATTTCGCCTTCCTCTATACTGTCCGAACATGCAATCGCTAAGAGCATCGATTGAAAGATTGTCGTCACTTGGAGAAATCGAGCGCGACCCGGAGGCGCGCAGAACCTTCCTCGATTTCCGCGATCAACTCACTACCGGCAAGATTCGAGCGGCAGAAAAAGTAGGCAGCAGTTGGACCGTGAACGCCTGGGTAAAGCAAGGGATCCTGCTCGGGTTCCGCCTGGGGGAACTCAGCGCCAGCCAGGACGGAACGCTGTCGTTTGTCGATAAGAACACATTCCCTGCCCGCCGATTCAAGGTGGACGATCGTGTCCGCGTTGTACCGGGAGGATCATCGGTTCGCGAAGGAGCTTACGTGGCTCCGTCCGTAATCTGCATGCCTCCAATGTTCATCAACGTCGGCGCCTACGTGGACGAAGGCACGATGGTAGATTCGCATGCACTGGTCGGCTCTTGTGCTCAGATCGGGAAGCGGGTTCACTTAAGCGCCGCTTCGCAGATCGGAGGCGTGCTGGAACCGATTAATGCCGCGCCGGTGATCATTGAAGATGACGTTCTCATTGGCGGAAATTGCGGCGTGTATGAAGGCACTTTGGTGCGCTCGCGAGCCGTGCTTGGAGCAGGCACGATCCTGACGCGGTCCACGCCGATTTATGACATTGTTCGAGGAGAGGTTCACCGTGCAACCGAAGAACAACCACTTGAAGTGCCGGAAAATGCAGTAGTTGTTCCGGGATCGCGAGCAGTACAAAAGGGCAAGGCCGCCGAATGGAACTTGTCGCTTTATACGCCTGTGATCGTGAAGTATCGTGACGAGAAGACCGATCAGCGGATTGAACTGGAAGATTGGCTAAGGTGACCTAAAATGCGCGATGGAGGCGTTTCAGTCGACCTTCACGACCAACTTCCCTTCCTTGTCCGAACTAACCTTGATCTGTGACAAGTTGTGAATCACTGCATCTGCCTCCTCCAACTCTTTCGTCGCATAAGTGCTGGTGATTCCGATTGCTTTCATATTCCCGGCATGAGCGGAACGAATACCAGCCGGCGCATCTTCCACTACCAGGCACTCGTCGGGATCCATGCCCAGCAACTGCGCACCTTTCAAATAAGGCTCCGGATGCGGCTTTCCATTCGTCACCTCATCCGCGCTGACCATCACTTTGGGAACGGGCAGATTGCCAATCTGCAGGCGCGAGAGTGCCAACATGCGCATTCCCGAGGTCACGACGCACCATTTGCCCTCAGGGATCGATTGCAATAACTCGGCGGCGCCCGGCATGACCTCTACGCCGTCATAGTCCACCGCTTCGCGCTGCTCAAGCGCCAGCGCTTCTGCTTCCGCATCCAGATGGGGCGCCATGCGGCGGACAACCTCGATCGTACGCACACCATGAGCAACTGCCGAGACCTCATCTGGATTAAGGCCCTTCTCTCTTGCCCAGCGATGCCACTGCCGTACTACTGACCGCGTTGAGTCCACCAGGACACCGTCAAGATCGAACAAGATCGCCGCGCAGGTAAATGTCTTCATGAATGAAGTCACTCGGTCTGTCTAGAGTATCAGGACACGAGGACTGCAGAAGCTCTGCCGCAACTGCCAGGATTTCCGAGACTCGCTTCTGTGCTAGCATCAAGAGTTTCTGATGCCCTCTGGAAAGCTCCAAGTCGTACCACTCGGCGGACTCGGCGAGTTCGGCATGAACTGCATGGCCGTGCGCTGGGGGGACGACATCATCGTCATTGACGCCGGGTTGATGTTCCCCGAGGCAGAGTTGCTCGGGGTCGACATTGTCGTACCGGACATCACGTATCTGATTGAGAATCGTTCGTCTGTAAAAGGTATAGTCCTTACCCACGGACATGAGGATCACATCGGCGCGCTGCCCTGGATTCTCTCGGAATTGAACGTCCCCGTGTGGGGAACGGAATTCACACTGGCCTATGTCGAGGACAAGCTGGAAGAGCACGAGTTGCTCGATGATGTCGAGTTGCATGAGATTCGCCCCGGAGAGAGCTTTAAAATCGGGCCGTTTTCCGTTCATCCCATCCATGTCACGCACAGTCTTGTGGATTGCGTGGCACTCGCGATCCACACGCCCCTGGGCGTAATCATTCATACCGGCGACTTCAAGGTTGATCCAACGCCGACAGACAATCGACTCTTCGATCTACACGCCTTTGCGGAATACGGCAAGGCCGGTGTTCTGGCGCTGTTTCAGGACTCAACCAACATCGAGCGTAAAGGCTACACGGCGAGTGAACGCGCCGTCCGCCGCAAGTTTGATGAGGTCTTTGCCAGGACCAAGAGGCGCTTGTTTATCTCCTGCTTCTCTTCCTCCATTCACCGCATCAAGCTGGCGGTTGAATTGGCTTATGAGCACGGGCGAAAGGTCGCCTTCATTGGCCGTTCAATGATCAGTTCGGCAGAGATTGCGGAAGATCTTGGTTATCTCGACATACCAGAAGGGCTACTGATTCATCCCGGCGAGATGAAGAATTTCGCTCCGGAGAAGGTATGCGTAATGATCAGCGGGACCCAGGGCGAGCCGATGTCGGCTATGTCTCGCGCGGCGGTCGACAATCATAAGCACGCCAAGATCGAAAAGGGTGACACTGTAGTTCTCTCGTCACGCATCATTCCCGGGAATGAGAAGGCGATCTACCGTATGATCGATCACCTCTTTCGGCGTGAAGCGCACGTGATCTACGAAGATGGCACTTCGCCACCGGTACACGTGAGCGGTCACGCCAGCCAGGAAGAGTTAAAGCTCATCATCAATCTGGTGAAGCCGCAATATTTCATTCCCGTGCACGGAGAGTACCGTCAACTGAAACTTCACGCAGAACTGGCGGCCGCGATGCACGGATCCGTCGGGAATGTCATGCTAATCGAGAGCGGCGATATCCTGGAATTCGATGAACTAGGTGCACGCAAAGCCGGGAAGGTGAATATTGGCCGCGTTTGTATCGACTCCGGCTCTCGAACAGACGTCGTCGAGCACTTGATTATTAAGGACCGCCGCCATTTGAGTGAAGACGGTATCGTTCTGCCCATCATCGCGATCAATAAACTGACAGGCCGGGTCGAGAGCACCCCCGAGATCGTCACGCGGGGATTCTCTCCCGGTGAAGATGGCTTCATCGCCGATGCGCGAAAGATGGTCCTCGAAACGCTCGACCAGTCGAGCGATGAAGAGAAGGCGGATTACGGCGTCATTAAGGAAAAGATTCGCGCCGATTTAAAACGGTACATAAACAAGCAAACGCAAAAGCGGCCGTTGATCATGCCGGTGATTCTGGAAATCTGATTTGAGATTGACGATTCTTGATTACAGACTTTAGACCTGCCGCATCTCACTTGATTCCTGGAGACTTGCCATCGTTACTTTAGATGACATCAGAGCTGCCCAGTCGCGATTGCAAGACGTCGCCGTACGCACGCGACTGATTGAATTTCCTGCCGGAGATCGCAAGCTTTATCTAAAACCGGAGAACCATCAACCAATCGGTGCGTTCAAGTTACGTGGAGCCTACAACAAGATTGCAGCGCTGTCCGAAAAAGAACGGCAGCGCGGAGTGATTTCGTACTCGAGCGGGAATCATGCCCAAGGAGTCGCCTACGCCGCAAGGGCATTAGGAGTGAAGGCCACAATCGTTATGCCGAATAACGCCCCTGACATCAAACGCAGGGCGACGGCAGGACTGGGCGCTGACATAGTACTGGTCGGACCGAGTAGCGAGGAGCGCAAGATCAAGGCGGAAGAACTAGCCGAGCAGCATGGCTATATTGTCGTGCCTCCCTACAACGACGATTGGATCATCGCCGGACAGGGCACGATGGGTTTGGAAATCCTGGAAGACTTGCCAGAGGTTGAAACGGTTCTGGTTCCCGTTGGTGGCGGTGGCATGATCAGCGGTGTAGCCACGGCCATCAAACTGAGCAAGCCCAGCGTCAAAGTGATCGGCGTGGAACCTGAGCTGGCCGCGGATGCCCAGGCGAGCCTGCGTGCCGGAAAGATCGTGGAGTATACGGCTACAGAGGTCACTCGTACACTCGCGGATGGCCTACGCACGCAAAGTATTGGCGCCATCAATTTTGAGCACATTCGACGCTATGTGGATGACATCATCACTATCAGTGAGGATGACATCCGCAATGCCATGCGCGTGCTGGCGAGAAATCCAAGCACAGTTGCTGAACCAAGCGGGGCAGTCGCCGTGGCGGGTTTCCTCTTTCATCAGGACAAGTTGCCGGGAACCGACGTGAACGTGGCAGTTATCAGCGGAGGAAATATCGAGCCCAGCATGCTTGAAGAACTCAGGGGCGCAGCAAGTCTTACTTGAGCTTCGTCATGATCGCTCAGTGCCTTACCTGCCTATTCGTGTCCGGTCCGAGACAAACGTAACCAAAGACTCTCGAGCGGTGTAGAATTTCGAGTTCCGCTATTAAAGCTCCCGTTACGAGGAGAAAACTATGTTTTCTTTTGGCCGGCTTCCTCTGGCTGCCGGTTTCCTTGCCATCATTCTTGCTGGAGGCTCAGTGGCTGAAAACTCCAAACTGCCTGCGAACGATCTACCCAAGGTTTTTCCTTACGATGTCCAGACCAAGACTTTGACGAACGGACTGACGATCATTGTCATCCTAACACCAGAATTCAAGAGCATGGTGACGTATTCGACGGTGGTCTTTGCCGGGTCACTAAATGAAACTGAAAAGGGAAAGACGGGTTTGGCGCACTTATTCGAGCACATCATGTTCCGCCATGAAATTGATGGGAAAGCTGGGGGGTATTCCGATGACATCCGACGCATGGGCGCGTACAACAACGCATGGACGGACTATGATCTGACCTTCTATCACCCGTCGACCTTCAGTGAAAACTTGTTTGGACCCATCAAACGCCCTGACGGGCCGGTTCCGGGATTGATCGAACTCGAGGCCTCGCGTTTTAAGAATCTCACCCTCGATAGGAAGACGTTCGAGGTCGAGGCTGGCGCCGTTCTCGGTGAATATCGCAAGATCTTTTCTGATCCGGCGCAAAAGGCAATTGAGGAATTCTCTCCGACCGCTTTCCCGCATCACACCTATGGACACACTGTCATTGGATATCGGGAGGATGTCGAAAATATGCCCAATGCCTGGGATTCGGCTTGGGAGTTCTATCACAACTATTACGCGCCTAATAGCGTGGCCGTCATCGTCGCTGGTGATGTGGATGCAAACAAGGTCTTCGCCGAAGCCGAGAAGCGCTACTCGGACTGGAAACCATCTCATCCGCCACAAATTCCGACCGAACAGGAGCCGGATGGACCGAAGCAGCTACATGTGAAGTGGGAGGCAGACGTTTCCCCGCGGCTCTTTGTCGGGTATCACACGCCAGGCATGAAGCCTGGCTCGGCAGAAACTGCCGTTACCGAGATATTGCCGGAGCTGCTGACTTCGCGGTCCGCACCACTGTTTCAAAAACTCCGCTACCAGAAGCAGTCAGTCACAAATTTTGCCCTTCTGGGCGGGCAGGAACTCCTGGAATCATCCGATCCGCATCTCATGGTACTGGACTCGGAATTGCTCCTCGATCGGTTTAAAACGGACGGGGATAAGTACGTCGACGATGTGCAGAAGGACGTGATCTCCGGCGTCGAGGATCTCAAACGATTCTCTAAGCAGCCCAAGGCAGCAGAAACCCTGAAAGTAATCAAGAGTAAGGTCCGAAACGATTTTTTTGCAGCACTCGATTCCACCGGCAGTGTCGCTCAGTCGTTTGCGTGGTATTACCGATTCAATCGTGATCCACGCGTGCTCGACATGGTGATTCAGAGCATCGACAATCTCACGCCGAAGGACGTGGACGCATACGCAAACAAATACTTCATCCCCAAAGGCCAGGTCATCACTACCTTGTGGCGTGATCCGCAAGCTGCCTCCATGGCACCGGAGGCAAAGTGAGAAAACAGTCCTCAGTCGTCAGCTTTCAGGCGTCAGCCTCCCGCCAGTCGTTAACAAGAAATCCATGGCTATCCGCTTTCGCTGTGGTTGCATTCGCAGTGGTCGCTTCAGGTCAGACCGTCATCAAGAAGGATGGAAAGGCGGCACAGTCCGTGCACGTATTTGGACAGAACCTTATTACGCTACCTTCCGCGTCTCCGCTTTACCAGATACAAATCATGGTGCGCACCGGCTCAGCCGATGACCAGGCGGGCAAAGAAGGCACAGCCAACCTGGTGGCAAAGGCGCTGATTGAGGGCGGCTTCGGAGACGGGGCGAAACCCGTCACCAAAGAAAACCTGGCGGAGATCACGAGACCGTGGGGCGAAGCGGCATTACCGCGAGTACTGGTCGGCAAGGAAACAACCACCTTCTCATTGACAGTTCCCAGAAATGCTCTTTCGGCGTTCATCCAATCCGTGTTGCGGCCAATGTTCTCTCAGCCGCTATGGACGCAGGCAGAAGTTGATCGTCTACGGCGCGAAGCGCTCACCGAGATTCAGTCCCGCCTACGTTTCGAAGACCAGGAGTCGTTGGGTTTGGCAGCGATCGACAATTGGGTGTTTGCCGGGTCGAAATACGACCACGTGACCGTGGGCACAGTCAAGGGCCTCGGGGCGATTACGCGGGAGGATTTGGCTGGGTTCTACAAACGTTATTACCAGCGCTCGAACATGTTGGTTGCTACCAGCATCAACGATCAGAAAGAGCTTTCGACCTTGATGAACGCGCTGCCTGCAGGTGATGCGACATTCATGAAGCCACGTAACCTGATGCGTGCGCGTATCGACCCCGGCCGGCAAGTGATGATCATCACGCAGCCTAATTCCATCGCCACTGGACTGCATCTCGGATTCCCGATTGATGTCACCCGTGACAGCGATGACTATTGGCCGCTGTTTGTCGGCAATGTATACCTTGGCACTCATCGCGACGACTTCGGACGTCTGTATCAGGATCTGCGTGGCAACCGGGGATATAACTACGGCGATTATTCGTACATTGAATATCTCTCTGGTCGTCCGTTTTTTCAGTTTCCTCCTCCAACAACACCGCGCAGCCAGCAATACTTCAGCATTTGGATTCGACCGGTTGCTCCGCAGTATACGCACTTCCTATTGAAGGCGATGACCGCAGAACTAGACCGTTTCGTGAAAGAAGGACTGACTTCAGATCAGGTTGCACAGGCGAAGATTAAGGCCCGCACGCTCTATTTGAATTATGCGGAGAGCCTGTCCCGGCAGCTTGGTTATCGCCTTGACGACATGTTCTACGGTATGAAAGATCACGGATACCTGCAGGAGATGCTGACCCGGATCGATGCAGTAACTCCCGAGCAGGTGAACGCTGCCATCAAAAACAATCTGCAGTCTGAAAATCTGAAATACATCATCGTCACTAACGAGAGCCTCGCGTCCAAGTTAGCCGACGACATCGCGGCCGGAACCAATGTGACGCCAAAGACTCTCGAGGAATACCACATTTCGGAGCCGATTCCGGCAGACAAACAAGCCTTGCTGCAACAAGATGAACAATGGAAGGCTTTCGCGTTGAACATTCCACGAGACAAAATTCAAATCGTCAGGGCTGCAGACATGTTTGAAAGTAGTACGACTGCTGGAGAGCAATAGGTCATGAACTTCCTTGTGCGGCGCTGCATCGTCTTCGTCGGGCTTACCGTGGCGATTCCCTTATTTGGGGCAGACTTCCAGCACGGAGCCATGATGCGGGTGGCGACGCTATATCTTTCGCCAGACACAAGCTCGCAAAAGATGGGCGAGATCGAACGGGGACGTGAGGTCATCATTCTCGAACAGTCCACCGGCTGGTTGAAGGTTCAGGCACGGGTCACCGAAGAACGCACCGTCAGTTCGTGGATCATGGACAAAGGCGTGGTCCAACCATCCACTCCCAATGGTGATCGCATTCTCTATGGTGAGGCAGTCGACTCCGAAGATCAGGCAAGCCAAAGACACGGACGACGTGGCGCTGCCGGAGATGCCATGCGCCTTTACTACAAGGTGGCGGAATTCTTTCCCACTTCTCCCTTGGCAGGAGAAGCCATCTATCGGTCAGCGGACATTCGCTGGCAGATCGAAAAGGCCGATGTAGGTACACGTCCCTCGTCCAGAGAAGAAGATGCTTACCTGCGTGAGGGAATGGATGAGCAATCCATGAAAGAAGTCATGAAGAAATTTCCGGGCACAAAGTGGGCAGACCTTGCGGCCTTCCGTCTGATTGACAACAAGCTTTGTGGAAGTTGGCAGGGGTCATCGAAGTGTCCGGACAAGGAAGCGGAAATCTACGAGAAATACGCGAACGAACGTCCTCAATCCGTAGCCGCGGCGGAGGCACTCTACGACGCAGCATGGCGTCGGTCAGCATTGATCCAGATTTATAAGACGGAAGACGAGAAGAAGAAATCGGACGAGTCTAAAACGAAGGCTACAGCCCTTGCACAGAAAGTGATCACGATAGCCCCACAAAGCGACTGGGCGTCCCGCGCTCAAAGGCTTCTCTTTCTCATCCAGCAAGATGTGCCAACGTGGGGCAATGAGGTGCAGTAGGAAGAAGAAGCGCATCGATTCAGCTATCCGGATTGAGGACGGTAAATTTCAGATTTTGAAATGAATGCAGATTGTCACTATCGCACTCTTCCGAATCTGCAATTTTGAATCAAGAATCTGCAATTATTTTCACCCCGGCATCTGCCTTCGTAATTCTTGCTTCCACACAGCGCATTTGGCTTTTTTCTGCGATACTCTTTGCTACTCACCCTGGCGGAGGGATTTTGAACGACTATCTGCTCTCTGTGGTCCTCGGCGTCATCGAGGGCCTCACTGAATTTCTGCCTGTCAGTTCCACTGCTCATCTTCGCATCGCGGAATCGCTGTTTCACATCAGCCTTTCCGACGGTTACTGGAAGATGTACACCATCGTCATCCAACTCGGTGCGATCCTCGCGCTGCCAATTTACTTTTGGAGTCGCATTATCAAGTTCCTCTCGACATTTCCCAAGGGTGAGAATGGCGACCGTACGGTGCTGACTCATCCGCTGAGCTTGACCTGCATCGCGTTCGTGGTAACCGCGATTCCTGCGTTCCTGCTCAAAAAAATCATCGGCGAGAACCTGGAGAGCCTCAAGGTGATGGGCTTATCGCTCCTGATCGGCGGAATTGTGATGTGGCTCGTCGATGCCATGAATGCCAAGTCCGAAGCTGTGGGCCCTGGTGCACCCGGCAGCCGGATTCATACCTGGAAAATGGAAGCCATGTCGTTGGCCCAAGCCATCTGGATCGGTGCCTGCCAGATCCTATCCGCCGTGTTCCCTGGGACCTCGCGATCCATGTCCACCATCGCGGCGGGACAACTGGCAGGGATGTCACGCTCCTCGGCGTTGGAATTCTCGTTTTTCCTATCGATTCCAACCATGGTTGTAGCGACTGGGTATGACTTGCTGAAGTCACTCTCGGGCAAGGGCGAGAATCCCATTGGCGTTTCTCAGATTGATCCGCATGGGTGGGTCGTGCTGGGGATTGGATTCGTGGTTTCTTTCCTCGTCGCCTATGCTGCGGTCGCGTGGTTCATGGGATGGGTGCGAAAACACGGCTTTGTTCCGTTCGCAATATACCGACTGGTTCTGGGGATACTGGTGCTTGGGTTCCTGGTGAAGCTTGGCGGCTAAACCTAAGTGGTTTGTTGCAAGGCGGCGAGGCGCTGAAAGCTGTTCGCTGAGCCAGTTTACGACGCCGAACCCAACTCGATACTCTGAGTGAATTGTCGCTGACGCCGGTTCTTGTCATAATCAAAAGGCTCTGGCGTAGACACGTTTCGGCGAGGTTTGCACGCCGCAAAGTGTAAATACGCTTAAATGCGGTACCTGTCGCAAATCTTCGCTCCAACGAATAACCGTCGGCTCAACGAGCTGATCGGGTTCTTGTTGTGTGTCTTCGCGCTCCTCCTTTTCCTCGCAT
>Ga0126369_10002481_pt1 | contig 13132 bp, 10 predicted proteins | sample PanSoiMetaPlot_1_FD_109646 | JGI IMG/M metagenome (GOLD analysis project Ga0126369, IMG submission 109646) | Tropical forest soil microbial communities from Panama - MetaG Plot_1 | ecosystem: Environmental > Terrestrial > Soil > Tropical forest > Bulk soil | place: Panama | collected 2016-02-17 | reverse complement strand
GGAGTGAGGTCGGCCGCATGGCACAGATGAGCGTTGCGCAGTTCGCCGGCGAGCTGAAGATGCCGCCCAAGGTGCTGCTCGAGCAGCTCCGCGCGGCGGGCGTCAACAAGACGCTGGCCGAGGACACGCTGACCGAGCAGGACAAGACGAAGCTGCTCGACTATCTGCGCAAGGCCCACGGGGCGGCGGACGCCAAAACCAAGATCACTCTCACGCGCAAGCAGACGAGCGAGATCAAGAAGGCCGATGCCACCGGGAAGTCGCGCACCATCCAGGTCGAGGTGCGCAAGAAGCGGGTGTTCGTGAAGCGGGAGGCCGGCGAAGGCGCGCCGGCGCCCGCGGCCGAGCCCGCGCCGGCACCCACGGTCGATTCGCGCGAAACCGAGCTGCGCGAGGAGGAGCGTCGCCGCAACGCCGCGCTCGCCGAGCGGCAGGCGGCGGAGCTCGCGGAGAAGCAGGAGCGCGAGCGCAAGGTCGCGGAGCTCCGCGAAGCGGAGCAGCGCGCCGCAGAAGAGCAGGCGCGCGCCGCCGCCCAGGCGGCCGCGCAGCCGGCGGCGGCCGACACCACCCTGCACAAGCCGAAGACCGCTGAAGCGCAGGAAAAGAAGGCCAAGAAGCCGGAGAAGCAGGTCACCATCTGGAAGGACGAGAGCGCCAAGAAGCGGACGATCAAGACGCGAGGGGACGTCGCCGGCGCCTCGGGCTGGCACACGCCGAAGGGCGGCCGTCATCGGCACGCGGAGGAGGTGGCGACCAAGACGCTCGCCGCACCGGTCGAGCCGCTGGCGCGCGAGCTGCACATTCCCGAGACGATCACCGTCGCTGACCTCGCCCACAAGATGTCGGTCAAGGCGGCCGAGGTCATCAAGGTACTGATGAAGCTCGGCCAGATGGTGACGATCAACCAGGTCCTGGATCAGGACACGGCGATGATCGTGGTTCAGGAGATGGGGCATACGGCAATCGCCGCACGGCTCTCCGACCCCGAAGCGTACCTCGACGAGGAGGTGCAGCACGCGGAGGTCGACGCGAAACCCCGCCCCCCCGTCGTCACCGTGATGGGGCACGTCGATCACGGCAAGACTTCGTTGCTCGACTATATCCGGCGCACCAAGGTGGCGGCGGGCGAGGCGGGCGGCATCACCCAGCATATCGGCGCCTACCACGTCACCACGCCGCGCGGCGTCGTGACCTTCCTCGACACACCGGGCCACGAGGCGTTCACGTCGATGCGGGCGCGCGGGGCGAAGGTCACCGACCTCGTGATCCTCGTCGTCGCGGCCGACGACGGCGTCATGCCGCAGACAATCGAGGCGATCTCACACGCGAAGGCCGCGAACGTCCCGATCGTGGTGGCGTTGAACAAGATCGACAAGTCCGAGGCGAATCCCGACCGCGTCAAGCAGGAGCTCGTGACGCAAGGCGTGGTACCCGAGGAATACGGCGGCGACTCGCCGTTCGTCTCGGTCTCGGCGAAGACCGGCAAGGGGATTGACGATCTCCTCGAGCGGGTGCTGCTGCAAGCCGAGGTGCTGGAGCTGAAGGCTCCGGTCGATGCGCCCGCGAAGGGCGCGGTGATCGAGGCACGCCTCGACAAGGGTCGCGGGCCGGTGGCGACGGTGCTCGTGCAATCGGGAACGCTGAGGCGCGGCGATGTGCTTTTGGCCGGCGCGGTATTCGGCCGCGTGCGCGCGATGCTCGACGAGAACGCCCAGCCCGTGTCTGAAGCCGGGCCGTCGATCCCGGTCGAGATCCAGGGTCTCTCGGACGTCCCGAACGCGGGCGACGAGATGATGGCCCTCGGCGATGAGCGCAAGGCGCGCGAGATTGCGCTCTTCCGGCAGGGGAAGTTCCGCGACGTGAAGCTCGCGAAGCGCCAGGCGGCGAAGCTCGAGAACATGTTCGAGCAGCTGAAGGAGCTCGAGGTCAAGGTTCTGCCGCTCGTGATCAAGGCCGACGTGCAGGGCTCGCAGGAAGCGCTCGCGCACACCCTGCCGCGGCTGTCGACCGAGGAAGTGAAGGTGAACATCGTGCACGCGGGCGTGGGCGCGATCACGGAGTCCGACATAAACCTCGCGCTCGCGTCCAAAGCCGTCATCATCGGATTCAACACCCGCGCCGACGCGACGGCCCGCAAGCTCGCGGAATCCTCCGGTGTCGACATCCGCTACTACAACATCATCTATGAGGCCGTCGACGAGGTGAAGGCGGCGCTCTCCGGGATGCTCGCGCCGGAGAAGAAGGAGGCTGTGCTCGGCCTGGTCGAGGTACGGCAGGTGTTCCGGATCTCCAAGGTCGGCACCGTTGCCGGCTGCTATGTCACCGAGGGTTTGATTCGCCGCAACGCGCGCGTGCGCGTGCTGCGCGACAACGTGGTGATCCACGACGGCGAGCTCGAGTCCTTGAAGCGATTCAAGGACGACGTGCGCGAGGTCAAGGCGGGATTCGAGTGCGGGCTGTCGCTCCGGAGCTACAACGACGTCAAGGTCGGGGACCAGCTCGAAGTCTACGAGGTCCAGGAAGTCGCGCGCACGCTGTAAGGCGCGGAACGCCACGGCGTGCGAAGCCGCGGTGGAGCAGTCGAGATGGCCAACGCCCAGAGAGCCCGGCGAGTCGCCGGCGAGATCCAGCGCGAGCTGTCGGAGATCCTCCGCACCGAGCTCAAGGATCCGCGCGTCGGCATGATCACGCTCACCGGCGTCGAGCTCTCTCCCGACCTCGCCCACGCCAAAGTGTTCTTCACGTCGCTCGGGCCGGCCGACACGCTGGCGGAGCAGACGGCCGGGTTGCAGCGCGCCGCCGGCTTTCTCCGGACGATGCTCGGCGCGCGGCTCAAGATCCACAACGTTCCTGAGTTGCGCTTCGCCTACGACGCCTCCGTCGAGCAGGGCATCCGCCTCACACATCTAATCGAGGAGGCTGTGGCGAGCGACGCTGCGCGCCGCACCCCGCGTCGGCGCCGGAGCCGATGACCACCACCTGGGAGCCGATCGACGGCGTGCTGCTTCTGGACAAGCCGCGCGGGTTGACCTCGAACGCGGCGCTCCAGCGGGCGCGCCGGCTCTATCGCGCCGCAAAGGCCGGCCACGCCGGCACGCTCGATCCGCTGGCAACGGGCCTCCTGCCGTGCCTCTTCGGCGAGGCCACCAAGTTCGGCGGGGAGCTTCTCGACGCGGACAAGACATACTGTGCGACGATCGCGCTCGGAGTCACGACCACTACTGGCGACGAGGAGGGGGAGGTCATCGATCGCCGCCCGGCTGCGGTGGCGCAGGCGGAGGTCGAGCATGTCCTCGCCCGGTTCCTCGGCCCGGTCGCGCAGTCGCCGCCCATGTACTCGGCGATCAAGCGCGCCGGCCGGCCGCTATACTCGTACGCCCGGGCCGGCGAGGTCGTGGATCGCACGCCGCGGACGGTGATGATCCACGAGCTCACGTTGACGCGGTTCGCGCCCGACCGGCTCTTCGTGCGGGTTCGCTGCGGCAAGGGCACGTACGTTCGGGTCCTCGCCGAGGATATCGGCCGCGCGCTCGGCTGTGGCGGGTCACTCGCCGCCCTCCGGCGGACGGCCGTCGGCCCCCTTTCGGCGGCGGACGCGGTCTCGCTCGATGCGCTCGAGGCGCTCGCGGCCGAGGCGCGCGTTCCGCGGCTCCGTCGCGTCGACTCCTTGGTTGAGCACCTCGCTGCGCTCACGATGGAAAGCAGCGTCGCGGCGCGGTTTCGGCGCGGTCAGAGCGTTCCCGGGCCGCGCGGCGGACGTGGCCGCTTCCGGGTTTACGGTGCCGACGGCGCGTTTCTCGGCATCGGCGAGCTCCACGGCGAAGACGAGGTTCGCCCGCGCCGGCTCGTGCGGGAGGACGAGCGCGCACCGTGCGCGGCTGCGCGAATCTTGTGAAGGGCATTGATTTCGGGCTACAATCCGCCGATTTTTCGTGGAGACAGGCATGGCCGTCACGACCGCCGACAAGGCGAAGATCATCCAGTCGCACCAGCGGAAAGCCGGTGACACCGGGTCGCCGTCGGTGCAGATCGCGCTCCTGACCGCGCGGATCAACAGCCTGACCGATCACTTCAAGACCCACGTCAAGGACCATCATTCCCGGCGTGGGCTGTTGAAGATGGTGAGCCAGCGGCGCAAGATGCTGGACTACCTGAAGCGCACCGACGCGGACAACTACCGAACGCTGATCGAGCAGCTTGGTCTCCGCAAGTGACGATCGCAGCCGCCCAGCGGATCCCGTCGGCCTTGGGCGATCGCGGAAGCAAGGGGCGGCCTCGTTCGGCTCCCCAGCACGCGGGCGCAACCCGCTCGACTCGATTCCCCCAACCTGTTTTTCCCGCCTGTTGCGTCGCATCGCGCGGGCCTCGGCGTGCCCGCTAGCTGTGCATCCCGCGCGCCGACTCGGAAGGAGAACGCATTGAACCCCGTCAAGAAGACTTTCACGTACGGCGCGCATCAGGTGACGCTCGAGACCGGTGAGGTCGCGCGCCAATCGACCGGCTCGGTCCTGGTCAACATGGACGACACGGTCGTGCTCTGCGCCGTAACCGCCTCGGCGCAACCGGTGCCGGGCAAGGATTTCCTGCCGCTCACGGTCGACTACATCGAGAAGTACTACGCCGCGGGCAAGATTCCCGGGGGATTCTTCAAGCGGGAAGGCAAGCCGTCCGAAAAGGACACCCTGACCTCGCGGCTGATCGATCGTCCGATCCGGCCACTCTTTCCCGACGGCTTCTACAACGAAGTTCAGATCGTCGCGACGGTGATGTCGGTCAACCCCGAGGTCGATCCGGACATCCCGGCGATGCTCGGCGTTTCGGCCGCGCTCGCGCTGTCCGGCATCCCATTCAACGGACCGATCGGCGGCGCACGCGTGGGGTACGTCAATGGCGAATACGTCCTGAATCCGACGGCAACGCAACTCAAGGACTCGAAGCTGAACCTCGTCGTCGCGGGCACCGAGCACGCGGTGCTCATGGTGGAGTCCGAGGCGCAGGAGCTCTCCGAAGAGGTCATGCTCGGATCGGTCGTCTTCGGACACCGGGTGATGCAGGCCGCGATCAAGGCGATCAACGAGCTTGCCGACGAGGCCGGGAAGCCGGCTTGGGATTGGCAGCCGCCGACGAAGGCCGACTCGCTCATCGCGCGGGTCGCCGAGCTCGCCGAGCGCGACCTGCGCGAAGCGTTCGGCATCCAGCAGAAGCAGCGCCGCAACAGCCGGCTCGAGGAAATCCGCAAGCACGCGCTCGACACCCTTGCGGCCGGCGAGACCCCGGCGGATCCGAACCAGATCAAGGAGCTCCTCTTCAACCTCGAATCGAAGATCGTCCGCGGACAGATCCTCGACGGGGAGCCCCGCATCGACGGGCGCGACACGCGCACCGTGCGGCCGATCTCGGTCCGAGTCGGCGTCTTGCCGCGGACCCACGGTTCGGCGCTCTTCACCCGCGGCGAGACGCAGGCGCTGGTGATCGCCACGCTCGGCACCGGCCGCGACGAGCAGATCATCGACGCGCTCCAGGGCGAGTACAAGGAGCGCTTCATGCTCCACTACAACATGCCTCCGTATGCGACCGGCGAGACCGGGCGCATCGGCCCGCCGAAGCGCCGCGAGGTCGGGCACGGGCGCCTCGCGAAGCGCGCCCTCGTCTCGATGCTCCCGACCCCGGAGGAGTTCTCGTACTCGATCCGGGTGGTTTCCGAGATCACCGAGTCGAACGGCTCGTCGTCGATGGCGAGCGTTTGCGGCGGCAGCTTGGCGCTGATGGATGCGGGCGTGCCGATGAAGGGGCATGTGGCCGGCATCGCCATGGGCCTGATCAAGGAGGCGAACCGCTTCGCGGTACTCACCGACATCCTCGGCGACGAGGATCATCTCGGCGACATGGATTTCAAGGTGGCCGGGACCGAGCAGGGCGTGACCGCGCTGCAGATGGACATCAAGATCGAAGGCATCACCAAGGAGATCATGCAAATCGCGCTCGCGCAGGCGCGCGTGGGCCGGCTGCACATCCTCGCTCACATGAAGCAGGCGCTCGAAGGTGCACGCCGCGAGATATCGACCTTCGCGCCGCGGATCATCAAGATCAAGATCAACCCGGAGAAGATCCGCGATGTCATCGGCAAGGGGGGCGTCGTGGTGCGCGGCATCCAGGAGGAGACCGGCACGACGATCGAGATCGCCGACGACGGCACGATCAGCATCGCGTCGGTGAGCATGGAAGGCGGCGAGGCGGCGAAGAACAAGATCCAGGAGATCGTCGCCGAGGTCGAGGTCGGCAAGGTCTACACCGGAACCGTGCGGCGGCTGCTCGATTTCGGTGCGATCGTGGAGCTACTGCCCGGCAAGGACGGGCTCCTGCACATCTCGCAGATCAGCCAGCAGCGCGTGAACAGCGTCTCCGACCACCTGAAGGAAGGCCAGCAGGTGAAGGTCAAGGTGCTGGAGTCGGATGAAAAGGGCCGCGTGCGCCTGTCGATGAAAGCGGTCGGGGAACCACAGCCCGCGACGGCCGAGACCTCGCACTAGCGTCCGGCGGACGCGCGGATGAAAAAGGGGCGCCGTGGCGCCCCTTTTCGGTTCTTGGAATCTTGTCGGCGCGCTACTTGGCGACCTGCCGCTCGCGGATCTCCTCGAGCGTCTTGCAATCGATGCACAGCGTCGCGGTTGGCCGCACCTCGAGCCGCTTGAGGCCGATCTCGGCGCCGCAGCTCTCGCAGTAGCCGTAGTCCTCGGCGTCGATCTTGCCGATCGTCTCGTCGATCTTCTTGATGAGCTTGCGCTCCCGCTCCCGGCTGCGGAGCTCGAGCGTCATGTCCGATTCCTGACTCGCGCGGTCGTTGGGATCGGCGAACACCGTCGCCTCGTCCTGCATCGTGTGGACGGTGCGTTCGATGTCCGCGGACAACTCGTTGCGCAGTGCGGTCAGCACCTGGCGGAAGTGCGCGCGCTGCCGCGCGTTCATGTAGTCCTCGCCCTTCTTCGGCGCATAAGGCGGGAACTGCTTGCGCAGCGTCTCGACCGACATCTCGAATCCCTTCGGGATCGGAAAAAAGAGAGGCGCTTTTATGCCAGAAACGGGGGGGTGCGGCAAGCGCAAAAGTGCCGCTCTCGGGCCGGTGGCGTCGTCGCGTTGCCTCGCTGTTACGGCACGCGTAAACTACGCCACTTTCGCGCGGGGTGTGGCGCAGCCTGGTAGCGCGCTTGCTTTGGGAGCAAGATGTCGGGAGTTCGAATCTCTCCACCCCGACCAACGCGGCCGCACTGGGAGCGCGGCCTCCCGGTCGAGTGCCCGTAGCTCAACCGGATAGAGCACCAGCCTTCTAAGCTGGGGGTTACAGGTTCGATTCCTGTCGGGCACGCCAGAACAGCTCGCGCGCCCGCGTTCGAGGCACGACGGTGGCTATAGCTCAGGGGTAGAGCATTGGATTGTGATTCCAAGGGTCGTCGGTTCGAAACCGACTAGCCACCCCAGATCCGCAAGGCCCACCCCCTCGGGTGGGCCTTTTCGTCACTGCACCTGGTAACTTCTCCGCAATCCCGAGATCATCGACGTGTCGAGCAGATGGTTGCGTGCCCGGACGGGGTCGTTGGCGATCGCCACCAACTCCAGCATGTGCTCACGGCTCACTCTCGGATCGCGCTCTTCCAGCATTCGCTTGTTGCGAATCGATATCGCCTGCACTTGCTCGATCGTCGCCGCGCGGCGCTGCCGCACGTAGTGTTCGAGCAGCGATTCATCGGCGTCACCGCGCCACACTCGGACGAGCTTCTCGGCGAGGTTGACCGCGTCGTGGATGCCGCTGTTCAGGCCGAAGCCGCCGAGGGGATTGTTGAGGTGCGCGGCATCTCCGGCGAGCACCACGCGTCCGCGGCGCCAGTCGCTCGCGACGCGCTGATGCACGCGGAAGATGCTCCTGTACCGGATCTCGTACCTCTCGCTCCGCGGTAGGAAGGCCTGCATTCTGCGCTCGACGTTCCGGGCGTCCAGCAGTGCGTCGTCGGGAAGCGCAGGGTCGCACGGAAACGCAATGCGCCACAGGCCTGGGGGACCGGTATCCGGCATCTTGAAGACGGCCGCCCATTCCGTCGGGTCGGCTACGTACGCGTTCATCGTAAAGCCGTGCTTTCCGAAGTCGTACGGGGTGCTGACGATCAGGAACTGCTCTGGCCATGTGAACCCCTCGAATTCGACCGAAAGCGACTTGCGAACTACGCTGCGGCCACCGTCCGCACCGATCAACCACGATGCTTCGAGCACGCTCGAGCCGCCATCCGTTTCGACTCGCACAAGCACGCGATCACTCCGCTGCGCAAACCCGGTCACGCGCTGGGCGAAGCGAACCTCGGCCTCGGTCTGACTGCGGATGGCGTCGAGCTGGATCGGCGTCAGACGATGCTGCTCTAGGTGAAGCCGGTACGGATACGGGGTGATGTCGGCAAGCAGGCCGAGATCGAATTGCGCGACCAGATCGCCGCGGCGCTCGCGGATCTGCCACTCCCGAACCTGGATTGCGGTCTCGTGCATGCGCGCGGTGATCCCGTACGGCGCCATCATCTCCTGCGTCGGGGGATGGAAAGTGCCTGCGCGGAGGTCGTGGGGGAGATGGGGCTCGGCCTCGCACACGATCACCGGGACGCCCTGCTTGCCGAGGGCAAGGGCGCACATCAGACCGGTTGGCCCCGCGCCTGCTACGACGACCGGAAGGTTGTTCTTGGTGCTCATAGTGCGTTCGGAGGCAGCCGCCCTTTCGCGAGCGCCGCCAGCTCGGCCCGCCGGATGACGAAGACGAGGCCCTCGCCGGCGCGGGTCGCGAGCCACGTGAAGGGCAGGCGCGGGAACGCTCGGTCCACCGTCTTGCGATTCGCGCCGATCTCGGTCACGAGCGCGCCATCGGATGTGAGATGGTTGGCCGCCTCGTCGAGCAGCTGGCGCACGAAATCCAACCCGTCGCGTCCGCCGGCGAGGGCAAGGCGCGGCTCGGCGCGATATTCCGCAGGCAGCCGACCGATCTCGGCTGCGCGTACGTAGGGGGGATTGCAAAGAATCAAGTCGTAGCGGGCAGTGCCGAGCGCAGCGAACGCGGCCGATTTGATCAGCCGAATGCGCCGCTGCAGGCGATACGTGGCGACGTTGCGTCGAGCGACTGCGAGCGCAGCCGACGATACATCCGACGCATCGACTCGCGCTTTAGGAAACGCGAGCGCTGCCAGGATCGCGAGACAGCCGGAGCCCGTGCAAAGGTCGAGGATGCGCTCCGGCGCGCCGCGCCGGAGCCAGGGGGCCAGGCCGTCCGGCAGGAGCTCCGCGATGTGCGAACGAGGCACGATCACCCGCCGATCGACGTAGAAACGGCGGCCTGCGAGCCAGGCCTCGCGCAGCACGTACGCCAGCGGCTCCCGCCGCGCAACGCGGCGGCGCGCATGGCGCTCGAGACGCCGCGCGTCCGCTGCCCCGACTCGCCGGCCGATTTCGCGCGGCAGCGCCTCCGAAGGGATGCCGAGGACGTGGCAGATGAGCCACGCGGCCTCGTCGCGCGCGTTGTGCGTCCCATGTCCGAAGCAGAGCCGGGCATGCGCGAAACATCGGGTGATCGCGCGCCACCAGGCGCCGACGGTCGGCGCGGGTTGCCTCAAACGAGCAACTTCTCGAGCACGCGCTCGTAGATCCGCCGCAACGGCTCGACGGCCGCGAGCTCGACGTGCTCGTTCAGCTTGTGGATCGACATGTTGACCGGGCCGAACTCGACGACCTGCGGGCAGATCCGCGCGATGAACCGGCCATCCGAAGTGCCACCGGAGGTCGACACCTCGGGGTCGACGTTCACGATCTCCTTGATCGCGGCGAGCAGCGCCGCGACCAGCTCGCCGCGGGGCGTGAGGAACGGCTCGCCGCCGAGCGTCCACTCGAGCTCGTAGTCGAGGCCGCAACGATCGAGCACGCGGCGCACGCGCGCCTTGAGATCGTCCGCGGTGCTCGCGGTCGAGAAACGAAAATTGAATAGCACCTCCAGCTCGCCGGGGATGATATTCCCCGCGCCGGTCCCCGCGCGGATGTTGGACACCTGCCAGCTCGTCGGCGGGAAGAACTCGTTGCCGCGATCCCACTCGGTCGCCGCGAGCTCGGCGAGCGCGGGCGCGAACGCGTGGATCGGGTTGCGTCCCTGCTGCGGGTAGGCGATATGCGCCTGCACGCCCTTCACGACGAGGCGCGCCGAAAGCGAGCCGCGGCGGCCGTTCTTGACGGTGTCGCCGAGGCGCGCGACGCACGTCGGTTCGCCGACGACGCAGTAGTCGATCCGCTCGCCGCGCGCCTGAAGCCGGTCGACGACCTTCACGGTCCCGTCGGTCGCGATGCCTTCCTCGTCGGACGTGATCAGCATCGCGATCGAGCCCCGATGCGCTGGATGCTTGGCGACGAACGACTCTGCGGCGGTCACGAACGCGGCGAGCGAGGTCTTCATGTCCGCCGCACCGCGCCCGAAGAGCTTGCCGTCCCGTTCGGCTGGAACGAAGGGATCGGAGAGCCACTGGTCGAGCGGGCCGGTCGGAACGACGTCGGTATGGCCCGCGAAGCAGAGCAGGGGTGATCCCGCACCGCGCCGGGCCCAGAGGTTCGTGACCCGGTTGCTCTCGAGGGCTTCGACTTCAAACCCGATCGCGCGCAGCCGCGCGGCGACGAGATCCTGACAACCGCCGTCCTCGGGCGTGATCGAGCGGCGCGCGATCAGTGCCCGCGCGAGCTCGAGGGTATCGCCCATTGTTGATGTCGCTACGTCGCGCCGTGATGCCCGGCGCGAAGTTTAGCTGCGAATGGAACCGCCCGGCCAGCGGCAGGCGGCACGCCCCTTCAGGCGGCCTTCTCGTCGTCGAGGTTGAGCTTGAACTCGCTGAACGAGGCACCGCTCGGCGCCCGCTCGAGTTGCTGCTCGAGGACCGGTTTCGGCGCGATGGTCGCGGCCTGCATGAGGCTCGCGTCGGCGTTGTTCATCAGCCAGAGGAGGTTGTTGGCGGAGTCGGCGTTCGCGAGCGCCTCCTCCTGCGTGATGGTTCCGTCCCGGAACATGCCGAACAGGGCCTGCTCGAACGTCTGCGAGCCGGGGGAAAGGCTCTTGTCGATCGCCTCCTTGATCTCGTTGATCTTGCCTTCCTCGATGAGCTCGGCGATGTGACGCGTGTTGAGCAACACCTCGACCGCGGGACAGCGGCCGCCCTTGGTGTTCTTCACGAGCCGCTGCGAGACGATCATGCGGAGGGTTGCAGAGAGGTCGGAGAGCAGCGCCGGCCGGTTCTCCAGGGGATAGAAGCTGATGATCCGGTTGAGCGCGTGGTAGCTGTTGTTCGCGTGGAGTGTCGCGAGACAGAGGTGGCCCGACTGAGCGTAGGCGATCGCCATGCTCATCGACTCTCGGTCGCGGATCTCGCCGATCAGGATCACGTCCGGCGCCTGGCGCAGCGCGTTCTTGAGCGCCACGTGATAGGACTTCGAGTCAGTGCCGAGCTCGCGCTGGTTGACGATCGAGCGCTTGTGCTTGAACAGGAACTCGATCGGATCCTCGATCGTGATGATGTGCCCCGACTGGAGTGCGTTGCGATGATCGATCATCGCCGCGAGCGAGGTCGATTTGCCCGAGCCAGTGGCGCCGACCATCAGGATCAGGCCACGTTTCTCGAGCACGACCTCTTTCAGGATCGGTGGCAACCCGAGCGTGTCGAAGGCCGGAACCTCGCCCGGAATGTAGCGGACGACCATCGCCGGCGTCGAGCGCTGAATGAAGCAGCTCACGCGGAAGCTCCCGAGTCCCGGCATCGGGTACGACGTGTTGAGCTCCCACTCTTCGTTGAACTCCTTCAACTGCCGCTCGCCGAGGATCTCCGCCATCAGCGCGCGCACGGTGTCGGGCTTGACGATCTGCTGATTGATCGGCATCGTGACGCCGTTGATCTTGATGCTGATCGGCGCGCCGACCGAGACGAAGATGTCCGAGGCCTTCTTTTCGGCCATCAGCTCGAGCAACCGTTTCATCGCCATCGTGAGTTTTCCCCGGGCGCCGCGCCATGGTGCTTCGGGAGCGGTCAGTCCCCTCTGAGCAGCTCGTTGATGCCGGTCTTCGCGCGGGTCTTGGCGTCGACCCGTTTGACGATAACCGCGCAGTAGAGGGCGTATTTTCCGTCCGGTGAGGGGAGGGTTCCAGGAACTACTACCGATCCGGCGGGCACCCGGCCGTAGCGGACCTCGCCGCTCGCCCGATCGTAGATCCGCGTTCTTTCACCTACGAAGACGCCCATCGAGAGGACGGAATTCTCCTCCACGATCACGCCTTCCACGACCTCGGAGCGCGCACCGATGAAGCAGTTGTCCTCGATGATCGTGGGGTTCGCCTGCAGCGGTTCGAGCACGCCACCGATCCCGACGCCCCCCGACAGGTGGACGTTCTTCCCGATCTGCGCGCAGCTACCCACGGTCGCCCAAGTGTCGACCATCGTTCCTTCGTCAACGTACGCGCCGACATTTACGAATGACGGCATTAGAACGACATTCCTCCCGATGTACGCGCCGCGCCGTGCCACGGCCGGCGGGACCACCCGGAACCCACCCGCCGCGAAGTCGGCGGGCGAGTAGGCCTCGAACTTGACCGGGACCTTGTCGTAGTACTGGGTGGAGGCGCCCGGCATCACCCGGTTGTCCAACAACCGGAACGACAGCAGCACCGCCTTCTTGATCCACTGGTGCGTGTGCCACGCGCCATCGATCTTCTCGGCGACCCGGAGCTCGCCGCGGTCGAGCTTCGTGAGCACGGCGTCGACCGCATCGCGAACGCTCGCGTTGGTCGACGAGGGGGAGAGAGTCGCGCGGGTCTCCCACGCCGCTTCGATGACGTCCTGCAAGGTCGACATGGCTTGATCTCACAGTGAGTGGGCGAACGCGCCGATGCGCCGGATCCCCTCGAGGCACTCGCCCGGCGGCGCCACGAGCGCGACGCGAATGTGGTTGCGGCCGGGGTTCGCGCCGTGCGCGTCACGCGCGAGAAAACTCCCCGGGAGCACGGTCACATTGTACGTTCGGTGCAGCGCCTGCGCGAACTTGGCGTCGTCGATCGGCGTGCGGATCCAGAAGTAGAACCCCCCTT